>Ga0105251_10004204_pt1 | contig 9961 bp, 7 predicted proteins | sample KBSS64metaG_FD_80424 | JGI IMG/M metagenome (GOLD analysis project Ga0105251, IMG submission 80424) | Switchgrass rhizosphere microbial communities from Kellogg Biological Station, Michigan, USA - KBS S6-4 metaG | ecosystem: Host-associated > Plants > Roots > Rhizosphere > Soil | place: Michigan... | reverse complement strand
TCACCTATGACGTCTACGACAGCAACGAAACCCTCGACGGCAAGTTGATGACCGGTAAATCCGGCTACGACGTGGTGTTCCCGTCCAACCATTTCATGGCGCGGCAAATCCAGGGCGGCGCTTTGAAGAAACTCGACAAGAGCCAGTTGCCCAACTGGAAAAACCTCAACCCGGTGCTGCTCAAGGCCCTGGAAAACAACGACCCGGGCAATGCCCATGGTTTCCCGTACCTGTGGGGCAGCACCGGCATCGGCTACAACATCGACAAGGTCAAGGCCGTACTGGGCGACAATGCGCCGGTGGATTCCTGGGACTTGATCTTCAAGCCGGAAAACATGGCCAAGCTGCAGAAGTGCGGGGTGGCGATCCTCGACAACGGCCCGGAACTGCTGCCGGCCGCGCTCAACTACCTGGGCTTGCCGCACCACAGCAAGAAACCCGAGGACTACAAGAAGGCTGAAGACCTGCTGATGAAAGTGCGGCCTTACGTGGCGTACTTCCACTCCTCGAAATACACCGCCGACCTGGCCAATGGCGACATCTGCGTGGCCGTCGGCTTCTCCGGCGACATCCTACAAGCCGAAAGCCGCGCCAAGGAAGCCAAGAACGGCGTGAACATCGGCTACAACATCCCCAAGGAAGGCGCCGCCATCTGGTTCGACATGGTCGCGATGCCCGCCGACGCGCCGGATGAAAAAGCTGGTTATGCGTTCATGAACTACCTGCTACGCCCGGAAGTAATGGCCGGCATCACCAACTACGTGCATTACGCCAATGGCAACCAGGCCGCCGACAGCCTGGTGGACCCGGCGATCAAGGCGGATACCAAGGTGTATCCAAGCCCGGTAATGATGGGCAAGTTGTTCGCGTTGGAAGCGATGCCGCTGAATATCGACCGGGTGCGTACACGGGTGTGGAACACCATTCGCACGGGTCGCTGAAGGGCGGGGCGGTGAGCGGCCCACGCACAGCTCAGGGATTTTCCAGATCATGCCCCAACGACTGGATAAACAACGAAAACAGCTCCGGCTGTGACGAGATATCCAGCTTGGCGTACAAATGCCGACGGTGCACCTTCACCGTGTCCGGCGAGATGTTCAGGCGCTCGGCCATGGCCTTGGACGAAAACCCGCGCAGCACCAGGCGGGCGATTTCCAGTTCGCGGTCCGAGAGCACCCCGCAGCCGAACTGACTCAGCGCATCCCGGATCTGGCTGTCCATCGCCGGGGCGCGCTGGGTGCTTTGCTGCCAATGCTGTTGCATCAGCGGCAACACCCAGGCCGCTACGGTGGTCATCAACCCGGTTTCCTCAAAGCTGAAGCGCCGCTGCATGCCCAACGACAGCGATAACGTCCCGGCGCCCTGCAGTTGCAGGATGAATTGCACCTCGTCTTCCAGCACGTTGTCGTGGAAGTAGTTGAGGAAGTACTCACTCTGGCGAAAATGATCCGGCGCCACTTCCTCCAGGCGGTACACCCCGCTGGCATACCCCTCGCGACAGGCCTGGAAGAACGGGTCGAGCAAATACAAGCCATTGAGGTACGCCAGCATCGACGCTGGTTTGCTGCTGGGCTGGGCGTCGTATTCTTCCAGGGCCAGTGGCGGGCCCTCCAAGGGGTAGAAGATCGCCAGGGCGTTATCGAAGGGCAGGCACTGGTGCAGCAACAGCACCAACTGCTTCCAGAAACGCTCAGTGCCGATGTGCGCAACGGTGCGGCCCAGGCCGGCGTGCATCCCCACCTCGCGAAACAGGCTCATGTGACAGGCTCCCGCCGGCAAAAAGATCGGCCCAGGGTTCGGCTTTTGCCGGGTGGCGTCAAGGGGAGTACGCCAATAGGGGAATTGGCCGACATGCCCTCACGTATTAACGTCCGCATCATTCAGCGGGAAACATATCCCGTGACTTATCAGATTTTTCGTTTCTGCCTCATACCAAGAACAACGACAGAGGATAACGATATGAGCACTTCCCCCACGCCCGAAGGCGTGCTGAAACCCACCTTGAGTGTGTTCGATGTGGTCGCCATTACCGTATCAGCGGTGACGCCGGCCAGTTCCGTGTTTGTGATCGCACCGTTTGCCATCCAGCAGGCCGGCAGCGGGGTGTTCCTGGCGTTTGTGATGGCCGGTCTGCTCGCGCTGATGTTTGCCTTTTGCTACGCCGAACTGGGCCGCGCCCACAACAGCGCCGGTGGCGAGTATGTGTACGCCAAGCGTGTGTTCGGCGGCATGGCGGGTTATGCGACGTTCCTGACCGTGCTGGTGATGTTGCTGTTTATTCCTCCGGTACTGGCTACGGGCGCGGCAACTTACCTGAATAACGCCCTGGGCACGAAGTTTGATTCGCAGACTGTGGCCCTGGTGATCGTGGTGTGCAGCTACGCCCTGGGCATCCTCAATATCAAGCTCAATGCCTGGATCACCGGCACCTGCCTGTTGCTGGAAGTCGCAGCGCTGCTGGTGATCGTGGTGATCGGCTTTGGCAACCCGGTGCAACCGGCCAGCGTGCTGTTCCAACCGCAGATCGTCGAAAACGGCGTGCTGCACCTGGCGCCCTGGGCCCTGGTGATCGGTGCCGTGGGCATCGGCCTGTTTTCCTACAATGGCTACGGGCCGGCGGTGTTGCTCGCCGAAGACATGAAATGCGGCGGCAAAGGCGTGCACAAAGCGGTGCTGTGGTCCCTTGGCCTGGTGGTGGTCATCGAATTGGTGCCAATCACCGCCCTATTGATCGGCGCGCCGTCCCTCAGCGCGATGATCAGCAGCCCTGACCCCATCGGCTACCTGCTGACCAGCCACGGCAATGAAACCCTGTCACGCCTGGTCAGTGCCGGGATCTTCCTGTCGGTGTTCAATGCGATCGTCGCCATCGTGATCCAGATCGGCCGCGTGGTGTTCAGCAGCGGGCGCGATGCGCTGTGGACGCCGGGCATCAACAAACTGTTCACACGCATTCACCCGCGCTGGGATTCGCCGTGGTTGGCGACGCTGTTCCTGGCGATCCCTTCGGCGCTGCTGAGTTTCAGCTCCAACCTGGCCGACCTGACCTCGTTCAGCGTATTGCTGATCATGCTGGTGTACCTGGTGGTGGCGTTGAGCGCGTTGATGAGCCGCGTGCTGCTGCGTGACCGCGAGCATCCCTACCGCATGCCGCTGTGGCCGCTGCCGGCGTTGGTGGCAGTGCTGGGCGCGGGCTATCTGTTAATGACCTTGATCGTGGCGGCCTCGGTCCGCGACATCATGATCATCCTCGGCCTGCTGGCCCTGTCGGTGATCCTGTATTGCATCAGTGGCCGGTTGAGTCCGGTCTTCCAGAAATTGTAAGGAGTGGTTATGCGCGCACGTCAATTGGGCATCACGTTAGGGCTGGGCACGCCCGGTGAGTGGAACGCCATCACCGATGTGCCGGGGGTGCGGGTCGGGCACAGCACGCTCAAGACCCGCATCGATGGCAAGCAGGTGCGCACCGGCGTCAGTGTGATCCAGCCGCGCGCGGGAGAAGCACGCCTGCAACCGTGCTTTGCCGGGTACCACGTGCTCAATGGCAATGGTGACGCCACCGGTCTTGAGTGGGTCAGCGAAGCGGGGCTGTTGACCACGCCGCTGGCGATCACCAACACCCACAGCATCGGCATCGTGCGCGACAACCTGATTGCCCTGGAGCGCGAGCGCCTGGCCGATCCGGCAGTGTATTGGTGCATGCCGGTGGTGATGGAAACCTATGACGGCCTGCTCAACGACATCTGGGGCCAGCACGTGGGGCCCGAGCATGTGCGTGAAGCGGTGGACAATGCCGAAACCGGCCCGGTACAGGAGGGCGCGGTCGGCGGAGGCACCGGGATGATCTGCCACGAGTTCAAGGGCGGCATCGGCACATCCTCGCGGTGCCTGCCGGCGGAGCAGGGCGGCTGGACCGTCGGCGTGCTGGTGCAGGCCAACCATGGCAAGCGCCAGGAACTGCGGGTGGATGGCTACCCGGTGGGGCGCAGCCTGACGGACATTGCGTCGCCGTTCGCCGAGCAAGGCACGCCGGGCATGGGTTCGATTGTGGTGATCATCGCCACAGACGCGCCGTTGCTGCCGCACCAATGCCAGCGCCTGGCACAACGTGCATCCATCGGCATCGCCCGCACCGGCGGCGGCACCGAGGACTCCAGCGGCGATCTGTTCCTGGCATTTGCCACGGGTAACCAGGACTTGCCGCCAGCCGATTACGGGCGCAAGGGCCTGCCGTTCAGCAGTGCATTGCAGATGGTCAACAATGACCATATTTCGCCGCTGTTCAGCGCGGCGGCGGAGGCCGTGGAGGAGGCAATCATCAATGCGATGCTGGCCGGGGAGGACATGCTCACCGATCAAGGCGTGCGCGTGCCGGGCCTGGACGCCGACACGCTGTTGGCGGCATTGCACAACACCGGCTGGAGTGTGTCCCGGAAATAGGGGGCACACTTACTGATGACTGTAAGTAGTGGCTGTTTAATGTTGCCAATGGCACCGTGGCAATATATTGGATCCATTAATAGCGAATGCCGCTCAACTTGAGCGGCATTAGTGCTATTTAATATTTAAATACCGGCGCGGTGTTTTTTGTCGGACAACATCGGTACTGCCCAATAAACATGGAGCGGAACTTACCTGGGGTGTTTGCCTGCCGATTTTTAGTGCTGGAAAAGATGTAGACGAAAGATTTCAAGTTGTGTCAGTTTTCTTACGCCTTCAAAAGAGGCGAGTGATAGGACGATCTCGCCCGCGGGGTTCCTATCGATCAAAGACTGATGCACTTGCAAACAAGGAAGTACGTTTATGTCAAAAGTAAAAGACAAGGCTATCGTGTCGGCGGCGCAAGCCAGCACCGCTTACTCGCAAATCGATAGCTTCAGCCATTTGTACGACCGTGGCGGCAACCTCACGATCAATGGCAAACCCTCCTATTCCGTTGACCAGGCGGCCACCCAGCTGCTGCGCGACGGCGCCGCGTACCGGGACTTTGACGGCAACGGCAAGATCGACCTGACCTACACCTTCCTGACCTCGGCCTCCTCGAGCACCATGAACAAACATGGCATCGCGGGCTTCAGCCAGTTCAATGCCCAGCAGAAAGCACAAGCCGTACTGGCCATGCAATCCTGGGCGGACGTGGCCAACGTCACCTTCACCGAGAAAGCCACCGGCGGTGACGGCCACATGACCTTCGGCAACTACAGCAGCGGCCAGGACGGCGCGGCCGCCTTCGCCTACCTGCCCGGCACCGGCGCAGGCTACGATGGCACCTCGTGGTACCTGACCAACAACAGCTACACGCCGAACAAGACCCCGGACCTGAACAACTACGGCCGGCAGACCCTCACTCACGAAATCGGCCATACCCTGGGTCTGGCCCACCCTGGCGACTACAACGCCGGGAACGGCAACCCGACCTACAACGACGCGACCTATGGACAGGACACGCGCGGCTACAGCTTGATGAGCTACTGGAGCGAGAGCAACACCAACCAGAACTTCAGCAAGGGTGGGGTCGAGGCTTACGCGTCCGCTCCGCTGATCGACGACATCGCGGCGATCCAGAAGCTCTACGGCGCCAACTACAACACCCGTGCCGGCGACACCACCTACGGCTTCAACTCCAACACCGGGCGGGACTTCTACAGCGCCACCTCCAATGCCGACAAGCTGGTGTTCTCGGTGTGGGATGGCGGTGGCAACGACACCCTGGACTTCTCCGGTTTCACCCATAACCAGAAGATCAACCTCAATGAAGCGTCGTTCTCCGACGTGGGCGGCCTGGTGGGCAACGTGTCCATCGCCAAGGGCGTGACCGTCGAGAACGCTTTCGGCGGTGCCGGCAACGATTTGATCATCGGCAATAACGCGGCCAATGTGATCAAGGGCGGGGCCGGCAACGACCTCATCTACGGCGGCGGCGGGGCGGACCAATTGTGGGGCGGCGCGGGCAACGACACCTTTGTGTTCGGTGCCAGCTCCGATTCCAGGCCGGGCGCGGCGGACAAGATCTTTGACTTTACCTCCGGTTCCGACAAGATCGACCTGTCCGGCATCACCAAGGGCGCAGGCCTGACCTTCGTCAATGCCTTTACCGGGCATGCCGGCGATGCAGTCCTCACCTACGCCGCAGGTACCAACCTGGGCACCCTGGCTGTGGACTTCTCCGGGCACGGCGTGGCGGACTTCCTCGTCACCACCGTCGGCCAGGCTGCGGTCAGCGACATCGTAGCGTGATGCACGGGCGCGGCGCTTCGGCGCCGCGCCTTACGGATGGAGCATGAAGATGCGGCGTATGTTTAATGTGATCGCCTGCGTGTTGCAGGTGATGTTCGTGTCGGCAGGAGCCCACGCAATGGCGAGCAGTCTCGTATTACCTACCTCCGCCCAGTTGGCCGGGCATTGGCAGTTGCACCAGCAGGATCAGGTCTGCGCGCTGGACCTGCTGGAACAGGCCAATGCCTTGGGCGGCGATGTGGCGTGTGTCGCAAACTGGTTGGGCGACAAGCCTCTGACCTGGACGCCAACACCCGACGGTATCTGGCTGATGAACGCCGAAGGCAGTGGTATTACTCACCTCAACCGACAGAAAGAAGGTGAATATAAAGGCCGCACACCGACGGGTCTTGAAGTTGTACTGCAACGCGCACCTTAGTTGCCGTTATAAGTAAATAACTTGATTTCATTAGTTGACCGCTTCGTTCGCCGGGGCTGGGGAAACTATTGCGCGTAATTTGGTTCAAGGAAGATCAGACACCATGGCAAAGTCCCATGCCGCCGCGCCGTTATTCAAGGCGCCGGGTGAGTACAAGAGTATTTTGATCAGCATTGGCTGTTTCACGGCGTTGATCAACCTGCTGATGCTGGTGCCGTCGATTTATATGCTGCAAGTGTATGACCGCGTGCTGTCCTCCCAGAATGAAACCACCCTGGTGATGCTGACGCTGATGGTGGTGGGCTTCTTTGCGTTTATTGGCCTGCTGGAGGTGATCCGCAGTTTTATCGTGATCCGCATCGGCAGCCAACTGGAGCGGCGTTTCAACTTGCGCGTGTACAAGGCTGCATTCGAACGCAACCTGCAACGCGGCCAGGGGCACGCCGGGCAGTCCCTGGGCGATTTGACCCATATTCGCCAATTCATCACGGGGCCGGCGCTGTTCGCGTTTTTTGATGCGCCGTGGTTTCCCATCTACCTGTTTGTGATTTTCCTGTTCAACGTGTGGCTTGGCGTGTTGGCCACGGCCGGCGCCGTGCTGCTGATCGGCCTGGCGTGCCTGAATGAATACCTGACCAAAAAGCCCTTGGGCGAGGCCAGTGGTTACTCCCAGCAATCCACGCAACTGGCCACCAGCCACCTGCACAATGCCGAGACCATCCAGGCCATGGGCATGCTCGGCGCACTGCGCAGCCGTTGGTTCGCGTTGCATTCGCAGTTTCTTGGCTTGCAGAACAAGGCCAGTGATACCGGCTCGGTGATCACCTCCCTGAGCAAATCCCTGCGCCTGTGCCTGCAATCGCTGGTGCTCGGCCTGGGGGCGTTGCTGGTGATCAAGGGCGATATGACCGCCGGGATGATGATCGCCGGCTCCATCCTGATGGGCCGGGTGCTCAGCCCCATCGACCAGTTGATCGCGGTGTGGAAGCAATGGAGTTCGGCCAAGCTGGCCTATCAGCGCCTGGATGACTTGCTGCGCGAGTTCCCCCCGGAGGTCGAGCAGATGAAGCTGCCGGCGCCCAAGGGCCAGGTCAGCTTCGAACAGGTCAGCGCCGGCCCGCCCGGGCGGCGTATGGCGACCTTGCACCAGGTCAGCTTCAATCTGGGCGCCGGCGAAGTGCTCGGTGTGCTCGGGGCGTCGGGCTCCGGCAAATCCACCCTGGCCCGTGTGCTGGTGGGCGTATGGCCGACACTGGCTGGCACCGTGCGCCTGGATGGCGCCGACATCCATCGCTGGGACCGCGACGACCTGGGCCCGCACATCGGCTACCTGCCCCAGGACATCGAGTTGTTCAGCGGCAGCATCGCCGACAACATCGCACGCTTTCGCGAGGCCGACCCCGAGCAGGTGGTGCGTGCCGCACAGCAGGCCGGTGTACATGAACTGATCCTGCGTTTGCCCCAGGGCTACGACACCGTGCTGGGCGACAACGGCGGCGGCCTGTCCGGCGGCCAGAAGCAACGGGTGGCCCTGGCCCGCGCCCTGTACGGCGGGCCGCGCCTGATCGTGCTGGATGAGCCCAACTCCAACCTCGACACCGTGGGCGAAGCCGCCCTGGCCAGCGCCATCGTGCAGATGAAAGCCCAGGGCAGCAGCGTGGTGCTGGTGACCCATCGTTCGTCGGCGCTGGCCCAGGCCGACAAGTTGCTGGTGCTCAGCGACGGTCATTTGCAAGCGTTCGGGCCGAGCCAGGAGGTGCTTCGCGCATTGTCCGGCCAGCAGGAAACGCCCAGGGAGAAAACGGGCGTGAGTTTCAGTCGTCAGTACCAGGCCGCAAGGAATCCAGGCGCATGAGCAGCATCACAGTTGAACCACGCTTCAAAGAGCACGACGCCAGGTTTTTTACGCGCATGGGATGGTTGCTGACCGTGGTCGGCGCCGGCGGGTTTTTCCTGTGGGCCAGCCTGGCACCACTGGACCAGGGCATCCCGGTACAGGGCACGGTGGTGGTGTCGGGCAAGCGCAAGGCCGTGCAAACCCTCAGCCCGGGCGTCGTCAGCCGGATCCTGGTGAAGGAGGGCGAGCTTGTAAAACAAGGCCAACCGCTGTTCCGCCTTGACCAGACCCAGCACCAGGCCGACGTGCAATCCCTGCAAGCCCAGTACCGCATGGCCTGGGCCAGCGTGGCGCGCTGGCAGAGCGAGCGCGACAACCTCGCCAGCATCCGCTTTCCCGTCGAACTCAGTGCCGATCCCGACCCCGCCCTGGCGTTGGTGCTGGAAGGCCAGCGCCAGTTGTTCAGCAGTCGCCGCGAAGCTTTTGCCCGCGAGCAGGCCGGCATCCGCGCCAATATCGAGGGCGCCACCGCACAGCTGGGCGGTATGCGCCGTGCGCGCACTGACCTGACCGCCCAGGCCCAGTCCCTGCGCGATCAACTGAGCAACCTGCAACCCCTGGCCGACAACGGCTACATCCCGCGCAACCGCTTGATGGAGTACCAGCGGCAGTTGTCCCAGGTGCAACAGGACCTGGCGCAAAACACCGGCGAAAGTGGCCGTGTGGAGCAGGGCATTCTCGAGTCGCGCCTCAAGCTGCAACAACACAGTGAGGAATATCAAAAAGAGGTACGCAGCCAGTTGGCCGATGCGCAACTGCGCAGCCTGACCCTGGAGCAGCAACTCACCTCGGCCGGGTTCGACCTGCAGCACAGCGAAATCAACGCCCCGGCGGATGGCATTGCGGTCAATCTCAGCGTGCACACCGAGGGCGCCGTGGTCCGCGCCGGCGAAACCCTGCTGGAAATCGTGCCCCAGGGCACGCGCCTGGAAGTGGAAGGGCACCTGCCGGTACACCTGGTGGACAAGGTCGGCACGCACCTGCCGGTGGACATCCTCTTCACCGCCTTCAACCAGAGCCGCACGCCCCGGGTGCCGGGGGAGGTCAGCCTGATTTCCGCGGACCAGATGCTCGATGAAAAGACCGGTGCGCCTTACTACGTGCTGCGCACCACGGTCAGCGAGGCGGCCTTGGAAAAACTCCATGGGCTGGTGATCAAGCCGGGCATGCCCGCCGAGATGTTCGTGCGCACCGGCGAGCGCTCGTTGCTCAATTACCTGTTCAAGCCGCTGCTCGACCGTGCCGGCTCGGCGCTGACCGAGGAATGAGCATGAAACCCGTGTTTATTGCCTTGCTGTTGACCTGCGCCAGTGCCCAGGCGGCCATGGGCCCGTTCGATGTGTACGAGCAGGCCCTGCGTAACGATCCGGTGTTTCTCGGTGCGATCAAGGAGCGCGACGCCGGCCTGG
>Ga0105251_10004202_pt1 | contig 9962 bp, 9 predicted proteins | sample KBSS64metaG_FD_80424 | JGI IMG/M metagenome (GOLD analysis project Ga0105251, IMG submission 80424) | Switchgrass rhizosphere microbial communities from Kellogg Biological Station, Michigan, USA - KBS S6-4 metaG | ecosystem: Host-associated > Plants > Roots > Rhizosphere > Soil | place: Michigan... | reverse complement strand
CTCGGCCCCAGCAAGCTGATGTCGGTGTTCTGCGCGATCGGGTCATAGGGCGCGATCCACGGCGCGCACAGCGCCAGGACCAACCACACCAGCAGGACCAAAAGCCCCCACGCGGCCGTCAGGCGACCATTGCGAAAGCCAAACCGCAGACGCAGGCGCCATGGAGCAATCAGTGGACGGCTGCTCATTGCATTTTCACCCGAGGGTCGAGGGCCACCGTGACCACGTCGGCGATAAAGTTGACCACCACCGTCGCGCACGCCAGCACCATCGCCACGCCCTGCACCACCATGTAGTCGCGGGTAAAAATGCCGCGCACCAGCAACTGGCCGATGCCGGGAATGGCGAACAGGCTTTCGATCACGACAGTGCCGCTGATCAGCCAGCCAATATTCACCGCCAGCAGGTTGACCGCCGGCACCAGGGAATTGGGCAACACATGGCGACGGAACACCGCTGCTTCCGACAGCCCGCGGGCCCGCGCGGCAGTGACGTGGTCGGCCTGCAGCTCCATCAACATGCTCGCCCGCAGGTTGCGGACCAGCACCGCCGACAGCGCCAGGGCGATGGTCAGGCACGGCAAGACCATATGGTGCGCCTTGTCCAGCCAGGTACGGCCGTAGCCGGACACCGGGAACAGGCCCCATTGCACACTGAGCAGCAGGATCAGCATCAGGCCCAGCCAGAACGCCGGCATGCCCAGGCCCACGGTGGTGAACACGCGGATCAGGTTGTCCGCCCACCCGCCTTTATTGCGCGCGGCCCACGTCGCCAGCGGCACCGCGATCAGCAGTGCCAGCACCACGCTGCCGAGCACCAGCACCAGGGTGGGTTCGATGCGGGTGACGATCAATTTCAAGGCGTCGACTTTGTACAGCAGTGATTGGCCGAGATCGCCCTTGAGCAGGTTCTTCAGGAAATAGAAATACTGCTGCCACAAAGGCTGGTCGAGGCCGTACTGGGCGCGGATTTTCAGCAAGGCGTCCGGCGTGCTGCGCGAACCCAGCAGGGCCCGTGCCGGGTCGCCAGGAATCGAGCGCACCAGCACAAACGTGATCAGGCTGATGCCAAACAGTACCGGCAGCAATTGCAGCGGCCGAGACAGTACAAAACGGTAGCGCGCCAGGTTCATCGGTCAGCCTCGGTGGCGAGCGAGAAAGTCCAACAGTACCGGAAAATAAGCCTGTGGCTCTTCATAGAACGGCATATGGCTACTGTTGGGAAATACATGCAGTTCGGCGTGTCTGGCCGCCATCTTCATGCGCATGGCGCAGGCTGGGGTGAGTTCGTCGTGCTGGCCGGTAGTGATCAGGATCGGCATGTTGAAAGCGGCCATCTCGGGGATGCGGTTCCAGTCCTTGAGGTTGCCGACGTAGAGAAATTCGTTGGGGCCCTGCATGGTTTCGTAGGGGCCCATGTTCCAGTCGCCGAGGGAGCGCTTGACCGGCTCGGGCCATTCGTCAAGACGACACACATGGCGATAGTTGAGCAAGGTGATCGCGGCCTGGTATTGCGGGTGATCCAGGGTACCCATGGCTTCGTGGCGTTGCATCATCGCCACGGTCTCACTGCCCAGCGCGCCGCGCAGGCGTTCGAGTTCTTGAGAAAGATGCGGAATGTCGCCGACGGTGTTCTCGAGGATCAGGCTTTTCAGCCTGTCGGGGTAATGGATGGCGTATTCGATGCCCAGCCAGCCGCCCCAGGAATGCCCGAGCAGGTGCACGCGGCCGAGGCCAAGGACTTGGCGTACGGTTTCGACTTCTTCGACATAACGGCGGATTTCCCACAGGGAAACATCGGTCGGTCTGGCTGATGCGCCTGTGCCAAGCTGGTCGAATGCAACCACTCGCAGGTCATGGTCCTTGAGCCAGCCATGGGCGTCGCGCAAGTAGTCACACGGCAGGCCCGGCCCGCCGTTGAGACACAAGAGCACCTCATCGCCTTCGCCGAAGCTGTAGACCACGAGTTGTGGCCATCGACTTGCACGTTGTACTGCTGGTCGGGGGCAATTTCACGCCACATGCATACATTCCTTGTGTTGTATCGGCCTGGCGGGCAGCGGCCGTTTATCAGGCCAACACTACCGAGGATGCCGCGCGTCCATAACCTGGTATTTCTTATAGGTTTGGCCTGGCAGTCCTTCGCCGGGGCGTGGCATTCTACTTGCAGGAAGTGGAGATTCAAATGAATTCGGGAGCAGAACGGATGCTGGCCAAGCTAACTGCCTTCAATAATCGTCTGATGCCGGGCAGGAGCCTGGATGAGCAGATGGACAACACTTTTATCCTCGCCCAGCAGTTGGGCTTCGATGCACTGGTATACGACTACACCCCGGTGCCGATCGACCAGAATGGTGCGTTGATCACCCCCTCGGTGCTGGAGCTGCGTAACACGCCGACCGATTGGCATGCACTATGGTGCAGCAAGGGTTTCTACCAGATCGACCCGGTGCAACACCTGGCCCTGCGCACGGTATCGCCGTTCGTGTGGTCCTACGAAGCCAAGGCTGACACGGCCCTGCAAACCATCATCGACCCCTGCCACGCCCCCGTTTCATCCTACCTGCACGACCAGCAACTGACCTGCGGCGTCAGCGTGCCGATGCATCTACCCCGTGGCGGCTTCGCGTCACTGACCGGCTTGCGCACTGGCAAAACGCCTACCGTGTTGCAGGACGCGCAGCAGACCTTGTCGGACTTCAGCCTGATTTCCCACGCTTTGCAGGAAGCGGCCTACCCGCTGTTCGGCAAGGAGCTGCGCACCTACCCGCACATTCACCTGACCAAACGTGAACGCGAATGCCTCAAATGGGCCGCCGACGGCCTGACCGCCGCCGAAATCGCCACGCAACTGAGCCGCTCACTGGCCGTCGTCACCCTGCACCTGGCCTCGGCGATGCACAAACTGGGCGCCAAGAACCGCGTGCAGGCGGTGGTCCGCGCCACCCATTACCGCCTACTGGAAGACTGATCCCCCGGCAAAACCTAGCTGTTTTGCTAGTTACCTAAATCTCGCCCGCAGACTATCGTGTCCCTGATCATTTTTTCAGGGCAGGGTAGGAAATGGACTTCATCGAAAAAATCCGCGAAGGGTATGCCGCGTTTGGCGACTACCAGACCTGGTACCGCGTCACTGGCGACCTGGCCAGCGGCCGCACGCCGCTGGTGGTCATCCACGGCGGCCCGGGCTGCACCCATGATTATGTCGACGCGTTCAAGGACGTCGCGGCCAGCGGTCATGCGGTCATCCACTACGACCAATTGGGCAACGGCCGCTCCACGCACTTGCCTGAGAAAGACCCGTCCTTCTGGACCGTCGATCTGTTCCTTAAAGAATTGGACAACCTGCTGGACCACCTGCAGATCAGCGATAACTACGCGATCCTTGGTCAGTCCTGGGGCGGCATGCTCGGCAGCGAGCACGCAATCCTGCAACCCAAGGGCCTGCGTGCGTTTATCCCGGCCAACTCGCCGACCTGCATGCGCACCTGGGTCAGCGAAGCCAACCGCCTGCGCAAGCTGCTGCCCCAAGGCGTGCATGAAACCCTGCTCCAGCATGAAGCCGCCGGCACCTACCACGACCCGGAATACCTCGCCGCCTCGCGGGTGTTCTATGACCAGCATGTGTGCCGGGTGAACCCATGGCCGGAAGAAGTGGCGCGCACCTTCGCCCAGGTCGACTCGGACCCCACGGTGTATCACGCCATGAGCGGCCCGACCGAGTTCCACGTGATCGGCAGCCTGAAGGACTGGAAATCCATTGGTCGCCTGTCGGCGATCAAGGTACCGACCCTGGTGATCTCCGGCCGGCATGACGAAGCCACGCCACTGGTGGTCAAGCCGTTCCTGGATGAAATCGCGGATGTGCGCTGGGCGCTGTTCGAAGACTCCAGCCACATGCCCCACGTGGAAGAACGCCAGGCGTGCATGGGCACCGTGGTGAAGTTTCTGGATGAGGCGTGCTCTGTTCCGCACACAGTCCGCAAGGCTGGTTGAGTTCCAAATGTGGAAGGGGGCAAGCCCCCTCCCACATTTTTAGACCTCTGTGGTTTCTGCGTGTGGGGCTTTCCTTGGCTCCTGCGCCACCAATGGAATTTCCTTGCCCTCGGCATCAAATAACTTGCCCCCCCTGAAATAGTCCCCATCACGCAACGCCGCTACGTCGTGGAAACACAAACTGCGCTCAGTCCCCGCCACAAACACCGACTGCTGGTCTGAGTTACCGGCGGTGAAATGGTTGAACGCCAGGTTCAACAGGATCGCCATGATCGCCGACGAACTGATACCCGAATGGAAAATGGTCGCGAACCAGCTGGGGAACTGGTCGTAGAAACTCGGTGCGGCAATCGGGATCATGCCAAACCCGATGGACGTGGCGACGATGATCAGGTTCATGTTGTTGCGGTAATCCACCTTGGACAAGGTGCGAATACCACTGGCCGCCACGGTGCCGAACAGCACAATCCCGGCACCGCCCAGTACCGAGGTCGGCACCGCCGCGATCACGCGCCCCATGAATGGCAGCAAGCCGAGGATTACCAGGAACAAGCCACCGGTTGCCACCACAAAACGACTCTTCACTCCGGTCACCGCCACCAGGCCAACGTTCTGGGCGAAGGCACTCTGGGTGAACGAACCGAAGATCGGCGCGAACATGCTCGACAGCATATCGGCGCGCAGGCCATTACCCAGACGCTTGGAGTCGACCTTGGTATCGATGATTTCCCCCACCGCCAGGATGTCGGCCGAGGTTTCCACCAGGGTCACCATCACCACGATGCACATGGAAATGATCGCCGCGATGTGAAAGGTCGGCATACCGAAATGGAACGGCGCAGGGAAACCGAACATAGGCCCCTGGCTGACCCCGGAAAAATCCGCCATGCCGAGGAACACCGCGATCACCGTGCCGATCACCATCGCCAGCAGGATCGACAGGCGCGAGATGGTCGCGCTGCCGATCTTGCTCAATAGCAGCACCAGCACCAGGGTCAACGCCGCCAGGCCGATATTGGGCATGCTGCCGAAATCCGCCGCGCGGCTGTTACCGCCCATGGCCCAGCGCGCCGCCACGGGCATCAGGGTCAGGCCGATGGTGGTGATCACAATACCGGTCACCAACGGCGGGAAGAACTGGGTGATCCGCGAGAACACCGGGGTGATCAACAGCCCGATAAACGACGCGGCCATCACCGCGCCGAGAATCGCCGGTACCCCGCCGGCGCCATCGCTGCCGACAATCGCCACCATGGTTGCCACACCGGCAAACGACACGCCCTGCACCAGCGGCAACTGACAGCCAAAGAACGGCAGGCCAAGGGTTTGCAACAGGGTGGCAAGGCCACCGGCAAACAGCGACGCGGCGATCAACAGGCCGATATCCGCCGGTGACAACCCGGCCGCCTGGCCCACGATCAACGGTACCGCGACGATGCCGCCGTACATGGTGAGCACATGCTGCAGGCCGTAAGCCATGTTGGCGGCGACGCCTAGATTCTCATCTTCCGGCCGCTGCGGTGACGCCTTCGGGATAGTCATGGTGAGGGGTTCTCTGTTTTTGTTGTGGTGACACTGTATGCAATGTTTAGACTGGATGTCCATAGAGTTGTATACAATCACTCGAACAAGATACCCTCCATCGGCGTTACAAAAACAACCCGGCCGTGATGAGCCAGAACGCCAGAGGACACTAGAACAATGAAAAAGGCATTACAGGGAGCCACCGTTGCACTCACCCTCCTCGGCGGCGGGGAGGCCGTCGCGGTGGAATGGATGAACAACAGCGTAGGTTTTCGCTACGGCCAGCAGTTCACCAATCCGAATAACCCCGACGAATTCAGCAAGCGCATCTACAGCGTTACCCACGCCAGCGGCTACCGGTATGGCAGCAACTTCCTGAACCTGGACGTGTTCCTGTCCGACAACCGCGACCCGCGCAAGGGCACCGACCACGGCGGCAGCGAGGTGTACGCGGTGTACCGGCATCAGTTGTATGCGTCACGGGTGCTGGATGTGCCCCTGGGCACCGGGCTGGTCAAGGATTACGCGCTGACCCTGGGCTTTGATGCCAACCGCAACAACAACGTCGCTTCGGCGAAAAAACGCGCACTGGTGCTCGGCCCGACATTGAAGTTCAACACCGTGGGCGTGCTGGACCTGAGCCTTCTGTACTACAAGGAGCGCAACCACACCGGCATCCCCGGTGCACGTGAGTCGAACCACACGTTTGACGACACCTACATGCTCAACCTGACGTGGATGCGCCCTTTCGAGATCGCCAACCATGCGGCGAAATTCCAGGGTTTTGTGAACTACGTCGGGGAAAAAGGCGCGGACTACCATGGCCGTGACACGGCACCGGAAACCCTGATGCGCAGCGCGCTGATGGTCGCGGTGCGACCGGGCAGGAGCGTGAAGCCGAACCTGTACCTCGGGGTGGGTTACGAGTACTGGCATAACAAGTTCGGCGTGGACGGCGGCCGGGGCAGCCGTACGTCAACGCCGACGGTGAACATGGAAGTGACGTTCTAGGCGGCGGCCAGTTCCGACTTGTCTGCTTTCGGCCGCGCCAGCCAATAGCCCAAGACGGCCAAGGGCGCGGTCGCCAGCATCACTATCACAGTAATCAGCAACGGCTGTTCGATCATCGACGACACCAACAGGCTGCTGAGAAAGCACAGGCCCAATTGCAGCGTGTTTTGCAGTGCCGCCGCCTTGCCGGAATGTTCTGCAAACGGCATCAGCGCATTCGCCACCACGATCGGGTAGCTGGCGCCGTTGACCAGCGCCATCAGGCAGAACGGAATCAGCAAGGTGGTGAGCGTCGGCACGGTCAAGGTGGCGACCAGGTACAGCGCCACCATGCTGATGCAATAGGCCAGCAGCAACCACGGCAACAGCGTCTTGCCCTGGAAACGCTGCAAAGCGCTACGGCAACTGTAGCCACCCACCAGTAACGCCAATGTCGGCAGCACGTAGCTCAGGCCGATGTCATTCGGGCTATAGCCCATGTCGCCGAGGATGAAGGGTGAAGCGGTCAGCCAGGCGAAGAAACTGGCCGAGCAGGCGGCGAAGATCATCACATTGCCGGTAAACACCCGGGAGGTGAGCAACTGCCAATAGCCAAGGCGCGAAGGTTCGTCTTCCCGCGTCTGAGGTTTCGGTACACGGCGCAGGAACAACGTTGGCAGCAGCAACAGCAACGACACCCCCAGCAATACGCCGAAGATGGCTTGCCAACCGAAGTGGTTCAGCACCATCGCGCCCAGCAGCGGCGCCAGCGCCGGTGACAACGACATCAACGGCATGATGCTGGCGAACACACGGTGGGCCTTGTCGGCCGGGTAGCGGTCGATCACCAGCGCCTGCCAGCTCACGGCCGCAGAACACACGCCAATCGCCTGCATAAAGCGCAAGGCCAGCAACTGCGGCGCGGTCTCGACCCAAAACATCCCCGCGCAACCCACGACAAACAGGCTCAAGCCTGCGAGCAGGATCGGCTTGCGCCCCAGGCGGTCGGACAACGGCCCCCACAGCAACTGCCCCACGGCAAAGCCCGCGAGGAAGATACTCAGGCTGGCGCCCACCGCGCCCGCACCAATCTGCAACTGCTCGCCCATGGCGCCGAATGCCGGCAAATACATGTCCATGGCGAGGTAACCGAGCATGCTCAGCCCCGCCAGATACCAGGTGAAACCAAAAGAATTTTTCATTGAAACCTTGTTAATCCTGCCATCAAACTATTTGCTGACTGCCGCCCATTATGAAGCTGACAGTTTTGCTGTGAAGCGATAATAATTGGCGTCTGTTATCAATAATTTTGAAGGCAACCCTCATGTGGTCCGAATACTCCCTGGATGTCGTCGATGCGGTAGCGCGCCATGGCAGCTTCAGCGCCGCCGCCCAGGAATTGCACCGCGTGCCGTCAGCCATCAGTTACACCGTACGCCAACTTGAAGAGTGGCTGGCGGTACCGCTGTTTGTGCGCCGGCATCGTGATGTGGAACTGACACCCGCCGGCCGCCTGTTTATCGACGAGGCCCGCGGGGTAATGAAAAAAATGCTCGGCACACGGCGCCTGTGCCAGCAGGTGGCCAATGGCTGGAGTGGCCAGTTGAAGGTCGCGGTGGATTCCATCGTCAAACCCCAGCGCTGCCGACAGTTGGTGCTGGATTTCTATCGGCAGTTTCCCGAGGTGGAATTGCTGCTGGAATACGAGGTGTACAACGGTGTGTGGGATGCCCTGGCGGATGAGCGCACCGATATTGTCATCGGTGCCACCAGCGCCGTGCCGGTGGCCAGTCACTTTACTTTTCGCGATATGGGCTTATTGAATTGGCTGTGCGTGGTCAGCGCCCGGCACCCATTGGCGGCGGTGGACGGGTTGCTCAATGACGACCAACTGCGCCCCTTCGCCTCGCTGTGCATGACCGACACCTCGCGCAACCTGCCCAAGCGCGACACCTGGACCCTGGATAACCAACGCCGGTTGGTAGTCCCGAACTGGGCCTCCGCCATCGATTGCCTGCGCGATGGCCTGTGCGTCGGCATGGCACCGGCGCATCAGGTATTGCCCTGGATCGAACGCGGTGAATTGGTGGCGCTGCAACTGACGCGCCCCTTCCCGGCCAGCCCATCGTGCGTGGCCTGGGCACAGAGCAAACTGTCCCCGGCCATGGCGTGGTTATTGGAATACCTGGGGGATACCGAAACCATGAACCAGGAGTGGCTCAACGGAAAGGACCTAGTTCAATAGCCGAGTGATGGCCCGCACGATCATCTCCACCTCCTTGGCATCCAGGGTCAGCGGCGGCAGCAGGCGAATGACCTTGCCCCGCGTCACGTTGATCAGCAGCCCATGCTCCTGGGCAGCACGCTGGGCCAGGTCGCGATAGGGGCTGGCCAACTCAACACCGATCATCAGGCCCTGCCCGCGAATCGCCAGCACGTGCGGGTGCTCTTCCAATTCCATGCGTAACCGCGCCAGCAAGCGCTCGCCCTGTTGTGCAGCGTTCTGCAACAAGCCTTGCTCTTCGATAATGTCCAACACCGTGCAGCCCACCCGGCACGCCAGCGGGTTGCCGCCAAAGGTGCTGCCGTGACTGCCGGGCGTGAAAAGCGCGGCTACCGCCGCCCTGGCCAGGCACGCACCGATGGGCACGCCATTGCCGAGGCCTTTGGCCAGGGTCATCACATCCGGGACAATGCCTTCATGCTGGAAGGCAAACCAGGCGCCGGTGCGGCCGATGCCGGTCTGGATTTCGTCGAGCATCATCAGCCAGCCGTGCCGTGTGCAGTGGTCACGCAGGGCTTGCAGGTAACCCGGCGGCGCGGGCAGTACACCACTTTCGCCCTGGATGGGCTCCAGCAAGACCGCCGCGATCCGTGTGCCAAACGTCTGGGTGATTGCCTCGATCGCCGCCAGATCACCAAACCTGACCTTGAGAAAATCCCCCGGCAAGCGTTGGAAGCCCAAGCGCACCGAGGGGCCATCGCTGGCCGCCATGGTGCCCAGCGTACGGCCATGAAAGGCATTCTCCATCACCACCACCAAGGGCTCTTCGATGCCTTTTTTCCAGCCATGCAACCGCGCCAGTTTCAGCGCCGTCTCGTTGGCTTCGGCGCCGGAATTATTGAAGAAGGCACGGTCCAGGCCGGACAGCCGCGTCAGGCGCTGGGCCAGACGTTGTTGCCAGTCGATGCTGTAGAGGTTGGAGGTGTGTAACAACAGGCCGGCCTGCTCGCTGATGGCCGTCACCAGTTTCGGGTGGGAATGCCCGACGTTGGTCACCGCCACACCCGCCACTGCGTCCAGGTATTCGCGCCCCTGCTGGTCCCACCGGCGCGTGCCGAGGCCACGGGTGAAACTCAGGGCCAGGGGTTGATAGGTGGTCATCAGGCAGGCGGCGGTCATGGTGGCGGACTCCAGTGCATCGTTGAGATAGCAACAGTATCGTTAGCCAT
>Ga0105251_10004201_pt1 | contig 9964 bp, 12 predicted proteins | sample KBSS64metaG_FD_80424 | JGI IMG/M metagenome (GOLD analysis project Ga0105251, IMG submission 80424) | Switchgrass rhizosphere microbial communities from Kellogg Biological Station, Michigan, USA - KBS S6-4 metaG | ecosystem: Host-associated > Plants > Roots > Rhizosphere > Soil | place... | reverse complement strand
ATGCGACCAAAGCTCAGTCATTTCGCTGGTTATGTGCGACCAAGTACCCAATCAGTTCTCCGAATAATAGCTAAACGTAATCGCGAGATTATTCAGGTGCATGGTGCAGAAGCGGTCAGGGCTTTCGGGTTGAGTACCCAGATGCAAATCAAACCAGTTTTTTACACGAGCGGTGCGAGTCGCCAGGTGAAAGTTGGGGCGAGGCATGTACGCTTGCTCCACGTCTCCCCTAGGAAACTGCAGCATGCCGGCACCCACGTTGGATTAGCGCTTTGCGCCCTCTTCTACTTAGGCAAAAAAGGCCTGAATGACACCGTCATAACCAGTATCAAAGCCAAGGTGACGTCGTCTGAATTCAAGCAGCTCGTAGACAGTGATATTCCCGTCTGGATGCAGGTCGCGCTCCGTCAAGCTATTTAAATCCACTTGGCCCCGGGCGTACGCTTTGTTGGATTCACCTGGTTTTACGATAGAGAGGTGATGAACTCTTCAAAAACTGCTCAGCGGCAGGCACGCAATAAGCGAAACTTGCCCCGAATTTACGAGGTCGATGTCCCCTGCTAAGCTTGCCGCCTGTGCTGTGGGATTTGTTGGTGACGGTTCACTGTCGCCTCCCCCCGCAGACTCTAAATCCGAGCTTCACGCTGCTTATCCATTCAGAACTGATGAATACACCAACGACGGCTAGGCGTCAGGTAAACAAGAAAGGCGAATTGCGCGACGCCGCGATTGCCGCATTTTGGGATTTCAGTGTTAATCGCGTATTGCTCAACGATTCAGAGCGGTTGCTCCAGATTAAGGCAGGCTTCTCCGCTCAGCTTTTCCAAGTGATTCGCATAACTTTTGACCTTCAGGGACGTGGCTTGGAGAGGCTCCTCAATGCATCAGTTTCCACACTCAAGCGGCATAGTCGTGAACAAAAGCCGCTCAACTCTGTCGCGTCAGAGCGACTAGATCGAGTTGCCGTTGTATTCAACTTGGCTGAAGCGGTTTTCCAAAGCAGGAATACAGCCGCATGGTGGATGTCGAAACCAAATAAAGCCCTCGGTGGAGATACGCCGGTTATGCTCTGCGAAACCGAGATAGGAGCCAACCAGGTTCGTCGTGTGCTTCACGCTTTGGATTGGGGCGGTTCCGCCTGATTTAGACCCAGTAAATAGCAAAGGCTCTACAATATCCGATAACTGTCAGACCCGGATATTGCACAACACCTCTTTGACAAGCAAAACGAGCGTCTGCACATCTGCACTATGATCACTCACGATGGTGTATGCCGGCTTATCTTGGCTGACAGGTCAAACCGTGGAGAGATCGCTTCGTTGCGTGTAGCAGTAGTATGGTGGCGTCCGTGCGAGCCTCAAGGGAGCCGCGCCATACGACTAACGCTTACATATTGAGCTCATTGACCACCCACCCTTGCGCCTCCAGCGCTGCTTTTCGCACAGCTCTCACTTCCCTTTCGCCCAGCGCGCTGCTTCGAATAGCCAAGCACAGCAGGCGCGTTGGCCTGGTCATACCAACGTACATGAGCATCCTGTTCTTCCGGTAAGTCACTTTGTGCTCTTTCTTCACCAGAGGCTTACCCTCCAGCCAAGGCAGCATCATTTCCAGGAAGCGCTGTCCACTGAACGTTTCCACAATCAGGGTCGCCGAATGAGTCTTGCCCTTGACAGAGTGCATGGACGCCAGCTGAACGTCGACGGGGTCGCCTCCACCCTCCTCGGATCGGTAGGTGTTGATAGTTTTACGTGGTACCTCGGACTCGACATCGACCGTGTCCCTTGGTTCTGTCCACGCCAGGTAGGCCTCTACCTCGGGGTTGTTTGATATGGTATTGCTTGGACTTGATTGCCAGCTTTTGAACCCCGCTCGCATTGGGCTCAAGGCGCCGATAAAGCTCCTCCACAAGGCCGCGGAACCCTGGTAAGCGTGCAGGGTAGGAGATGCCTGCCCCACAGAAAAACACCACGCGCCCCTCCTCGTGTGCCTGCAGTAAACGCTCGGGAATGTAGGGGCCATTTTGGACGAATTGCGGCATTCAGCGGACCTCGGAAATCATCCGCACCCGGACAACTGGCAGCAGCGCGTTGCCGGCTTCCGTGATGGCGGGGTGCTTGACCTTAAGGAAGACGACATCGCCAGGCAGGCGGTCGATGGTATTTCGGTTGGCTGTCAAGTCCACGGGAGCCGCGTCTGCATCAGGCTGGGTGATCAGTCCATCTCGCATTGGCTCTCCCTGAGTACTTTCCAGACGACATAAACAACGAATCCGGTAGTCTGGCACAACAGTCAGCTGCATGTGCAGTCGGCGCCGACGGTATCGGTCCGCGCACGACCGCTGCGGATTCAACGTCTCGCCGAGGGCGCTCTCGTTTGAGCAGCGCCGATCAGTCGATTAATCCTCTGTCTCCAGGAAGATGCGCCACATCCCATACTGTTGGCCCTCCTTCCAACTGCCTTCCAGTCGGCGACCATCCGCCAGGTGCAGTGTGCCGCTCGCCTCGAACCCTCCCTGTATGAACACGTCGAGCGGATGGTCCTCGCCGTTGTACCTGGCCAGGTGGACCTTGGCCTGTTCCGGCGAAAACCTCGGCTCCCACAGTTTCATCAGATCGAACAGGTTCAATGCAACGCTCCCCAGGCAGTCAGGATCGCGAGTGTATTCGTTGTAGGTGAGGTGTGCATCGACGGCTTGCGCTCTGCCCGGAGCTGATAATATCAGCGTGATAATGGCGAGTTGCCCACAGGCTTTGGCGGCGGCTTTTACGGTCACGCTTATTTCTTGAGGCGCTCCGGACCATTTGCTAACTGACCATGGGAATCCGCTGGATCATCAGCCCGCCGTTGACGCGGGCTCGGCGGTAATGGGGCGCAGTTTTCGCGTCCGTGAAAATGAGGGGCAATTACGATGGACCGCGAAAAGCCAGATTATCAAGAGGTCTTCGCCCGCGTACTCCAACCGACCGTTTGGAAGGATCGCGCGACGACCATGTTTGGCGGTTTTCAGAATCGACTGCCCGAGTTTGGTCAGTACGTGCTAACGGGGCCAGGACCGGCGCCGCTGATTAATCAGATCGGCTACGTCGTGCAGATCCGACGCCGCCAAGGCATCTTCGGGTCTGATATCTACCTGTTACGCCACTGCAGCGGTGAATTGGTGCAGCACTCCAATAATATGTTCCTGCCACTGACGCCCGAAGAGGTCGACGCGGTGTTGCCGTGTTTTGGCGATGTGAAGCCGAGCGCTGAAGGAGAAAAGCCAGTCTATGGCCTCGGCGATCCAAGCACCCGCACTGCCGGGTTCTTGATCGATCCACCCGAGGGCTTTGAGACGCGAGGTGGCGAGGGAGCGCGGATGCGGATGACCACCATCGGTGCTGATGGTAGCAAGACCCTCACTGACACCGTATTTCTGTAGAAAATTCGCACCCGGAACACTCAAGCCCTGCCGTAAAACGTGGGGCTTTGGCAGTAGCGGAATCTACTTTTGGAGCTCCGCTGTTCAACCTTCATGACATAAGGGTACCGCATGAGCAATAAGCAGATCACCGTCCCATCTGAATATGCCGAATCCGTGTTGGGTCTGATCGAGCATCGCATTCGCGAGATCGGCAAGACCTACCAAGGAGCCAAGAGCAACCAAGACGATGAAGAGATCACTGCGTTCCGAGCTATGGCTCAGCAGCTCGGGTACGATTTCGAGGTTCTGTCAGTCGATGATGGTTTCGCGATTACTCGGCATGTGTACAAGCCGGTCGAGTAATTTAGACGAGGTCGCTCCGGCTCGCCGGAGCTTCTAGGATAAGGAAAGAACAGTGAACATCTGCACAGGCTGGCTACATGGAACACCTTCTACCATCAATCAGTGGACCTTGACTGGACGTGGCGTCCTAAAGGGGCGCTCACCGCTCCACAAAGGCTTATTTTTCACGAGAAATCGTGAGTTCGCTGTGGGGAGCGCTGGAGGACCTGATGCTAGTCCCAACGTGTATCAGGCAACTCTTAAACCGGGGGCGCATGTGCTTGATATCTCTGACCCAGGAGTGACGTGTACACCTCAGGAATCGGAGCGTCTGCGTCAGCTTGTTGTAAGCCGCCGTCCGGGCAAGGGCAATATCCAAGCAGAGTACCAGCCCTACTGGGAAGATGGCTGGAGGACAGGCGAGATCATGAAGTATGCAGTTAGGCCCGGAGATCTGCAGGTGGCACAGATGGCGCATCTCGCTCTTTATCAGCGTGAAACCGCTGCTGGCCTGCTTGCCTGGAATCTACTTCAGCAGACGACGCGGGACTGCATCGAAGATATCGTCGATGCTTCAATTGCAGCTGGCTATCAAGCTGTTGCTGGCAACGAACGGCAGTATGGGGTGACTTATCCGATCTTGATCGTGCTCGATCCGAACATTCTGACATCCCCAGTGAAGGTCTGACCCTGCCTAGGTAAACACCAGGCCCGGCCGTCAAACGTTGGGCCAAAATCGTAGGTGAGCATCAAGGCGGCATTGCAGGCCGCTGAAGACAGATAGGATTTGTGTTCAAGGAGGTAGGAGCAACGTGACATCCGTATTGTTCATCCAATCAGTGATATGGACTCTGTGCGCAACAGCACTTGGGATTTCGTACTGGAACTATTCACGCTACGTTGAGGCGAAGCGGGACCCTGAAAAATCCAGGCGCAATCTCCAAATCGCTTTGTACGCGAGAAGCGATGCAGGCATCGGAGAAGCCGAGTTTTCGAAGATTGAAAGCGCCCACTATCGTCCTTACCAGATGCGCTTCAGAGTTGCGCTGCTCGTAGGCCTAAGCTTTACGGTTGCAGCTCTGGCTCACCTGCTCGCATAGCCGCGAGTACCCTCCGACTGGACCTCAAACTGATCCAGTGAACGAGACTTCGGCGGCGCATTTTTCAACGCATTTCTATCCCACTCAGAGTAATTGGCGGATGTCTAAGTCACGACGTGTCAATTTTAAAAAGAGCACGCGCATCATCCTTGCAGGCAACGCGGGCCATATGTGTTCTTTCTATGATTGCCCCAAGGTCACCATTGGTCCCGAAGTCAAAGGCGACGGTTCCGTTGGTGTGAAAGGAATAGCAATCGCTGCGCACATTTACGCAGCTTCTCCCGGGGGCCCAAGACCACCAGTTGGCCTTACTGACGAAGAAATCAGAGCAGAATCGAACGGCATTTGGCTATGCCCCGATGACGCGACGAAAGTCGATGCCTTTCAGTTTGAATATCCTGGTGAGCTCCTGCTGGAGATGAAGCAAGTTCGAGTCTTCGCGCAAAGCCTGGCATTGCAAAATCCGAACGTCAGCTTTATGGCCCATTTCATAGGCATGAAACGAGTTGACAGGATTGTTCGCCAACATCTGCCTGGTCTGGATAAGGAGAAGATCATTGAGGCCGTAAAAGCGGCCTACATCCGGACAGAAATCGCTCATTCAACGGCCGAGCTCCCCTTTCCAACTGCATCATTCACGCTCTCAAGCGTCCATACGCTCAGTCGTGTTATTCGGGAGGTCATGGTTCGCGCAAACCACAGATTGCAGATCGAGGACCAGGTCTGGAGAGACGTGATTGCTGACTGGTCCGTCCACTTCGGGAAATTTCAGCGGCCCCCGCACAAGCGCGTCGCGCGATCTGGTAGTGGCTATGCCAAGATCAGCGCCCGCAATCCCAAGACTGGCGAAATTCTGAAAGACGGCGTGAAGACTGGTGCCTTTGTTATGCTCTCTGACGGTGAGGACCCCTCCAATCCGATGGCCAAGCATCTCCTGCTACAGCACACATTCAGGCCCTTCAGCCCGCTTGAATGGAAATTGAATGTGAAGCCTGCCTTTGGCACATTCGAGGTCGAGAGTGTGCTTACCGTCTACAAGGATGTGAGCCCTCGCAACGGCGTGTTTAACAATGACCGCAAGTCGTTCGAGTCATACGCGGCCGTGCTCGAGAAACTCACCCAGGGCTGGGAACCTATTGGTTATGTTGGCTTGTCGGTGGGTGAAGGAAACGATGATGGTAACTACCATCCAATTCCCGTCAGCATCGTCTGCCAGGTTGAACCTGAACAGTTCGAATCAAGGAATCGCCGATGCGAACGCGTCAAACTGGGATATGAGATTGCGGACGCATTTGACTCGACCATGAAATTCACACCAGCTTTCTTCAATCAGTCCATCACTGATGTGGCGCTATCAGCGGCTGCAACAGATTTTCTTACTGCGCTGGGCCCAAATCCATGGCAATCGCTTTGCACCTCAAAGCCGATCATGCGAGTAAATGATGACGTGGAGATGCACTTTCAGCTCAAGCATTTGGTGTTGAGCGTGGAAACACGTTTCGTGAGGCGCCACACCTGACTTGGTGTTGATCCGCTCTACAAACCGGCCTAATTGTTCGAGAAAAGTGGCGACACTAGCCAACTGATCGAACACAACATCCAGTTTTGAAGGGGAGATGTGCTCTGGCCGACCGGGTCAGTGCGTTGCGGGAAGATGGCAAACGGACGGCACCTGAAACCATCAGTCGCTGGCTGAACGGTACGCGACCGGTTGACCCCTTCCTCATGGGGTGGCTCGCGGAGATGGTGCGCTCCAAGCTGTTGCGACAAGACACACCGCTTGTTCGACTGCCAAAGGATGGTTTGGTCATTGCCGTCGCCAACCTCAAAGGCGGCGTCGGGAAAACCACGGTAGCCATCAACCTCGCCGCCATCGTCAAATCGCTTCGCTTAAACTGTACGTTTCTGTTTGCCGAATACCCACAAAACAAGGGTTATGCCCAACACATCCTCCATAACCTTGAAGCACTCAATATTGCGTGTCCCGACCTCACCCCTGATGAAATCATCAGCTACCGGCCGGCCGCCGGATAAATCGCGCTGGTAGACGTTGCGAACAGCGTTGCCCGCGACTCTTTTATCGCCCCCAAGTCTGCGGACGATGCTCCGAAGCCCAGCCCTAAAGGCTTTCTTACCCGGTTCCGTCCCGACCTCTATCTACTCCCCGGGGATTTCAGTAGCAGTCTTGATAATTGGGCGCTTAAACGACTGCTGGACAGCGATATTCTGCAAGCGCCCATTCAACTGCTGCACCGCCCTGGGCTTATGAGCCTGGATTTTGCCGCCACAGCGCAGCGCGCAGGCTTGGATGTGAACAGTCCATTGTTCTGCCCTTTTTTTATTCCGCAGGCCATCTCGTCAGCACCCGCCCTGCCCCGCGACTTCCTTAGCGAGTGGCAAAACGAGGACCAGAAATACCACCACTACAGGCTTTTAGAGCATCTCCTAGAGATGCTCGGCGGCGAGATCGTTGAGCGTTACCAAGTCAACAGAGACATTGAACAGATGACATTGGTAGAACTGCTGGAGGTGGCGCGCGGGTCGCGGAACCTACGCGAGTGCCTGAAGTGTGCCCGTCCCTAGATCGCCCTCTCCGCGGTGACGTCCTGCAGGCGAGATTGCCCAAGGTGTAGACGGTTCGCCTTTGGTCATTAGGTTTGGTAAGGCAAAGTTATCGGATCTGTAAAGCCGTATCGGGGTCGGCGCGACGAATCTAATCTTTGGCTCAAGGCCCCAGGCTGAACACGTTGCACAAAACTTGCAGCTCGGTGATCCAGTCCAACACCGGATGGTACTCGGCAAACTCTGCGCGGTACTTTCATGCACCGCCGTTGCATGGCTTACCAAGGTGGGTACGTTGGCCGTGGCAACGCCACAGCTGTTGGTCAAGCTACTCGGGGCATCAGGGTACAAACGGCTGCCGACTTTCGGTACGCTTTAGAGAAATTCGCGACCGTGCTCGCACTTAGACGGCCTCCAAACTCCAAATCAAGGATGAACTGAGAATGTTATGGGATGAATTTGGCTTGATGGCACCGAAAGAGCCCGAACCACCGGCTCCGGATGCTTACGCAACCGCCGAGGAGGCGGTGTTTGCCATTATTTGCCACGGGCATAGTCGCACAACCTTCCGTTCCCCCTATGCGCTTAACAGCCAGGCAGCTGCGAGTGCAATCTGCGCAGGTATAAACTCCTTATCACTCGTCCGTGGAAAATTTATTGAGTGGGAAACAGCCATTCCTCATGTGTCGGAGTACGAAGCTAAAAAAACCTTGTGGGATGCGTCACAGAGTTGGGCAGAGGCAAACTGGCCGGCAGCTGTGATTGAGTTGCGAGAAGAAGCGATTAAGTATTTCAACGAGCAGTATTTCTCTGAGATAGACACATTTCATCGCTTCATTGCACGCTGGCACCGGCTAAAAAACGATTCCCTATTGCTCGGCATGTTGCTATCGGCATTGGAGAAAGAGAATACGTTGCTCGACTCTCAGGTTAGGCGACTGCGTCTTTTCAAAGGCGATCAGGTCTCCGCCGCGCGCGTGTTGCGGGTCATCCAAGCACCGCGATCCTCTTTCCATTATCGAGATGAGTTCGCTTCACTCATCGCCGAGTGGGCGGGTGATAGCGTTTGGGGTCAGCTCCAATATCTCCTTTGGCATACAGGCGCGCAAAGCGAACAAAAACTCACGAGCCTCGACGTCCCGACGCAGTCGATCACCAATGTAGCGGTCCTTCTCCGTGAGTTTGGCATTCTGAAATTTGAGCGTTCGAGCTATGAACTTGCTGAACTCTCGGCAGAGGCAAGAGCATCATGGCGACGCGAACTGAAGACCGTCGTGGGAAACGATCAACTTTTGCGCCAAGCTACAACTGAAGTTCTGCTGTGGTTCGGATCACCACGAGAGGATCGGGCCGTACTGTTCGCGGTACTCGAGTTGTACCGTGACGACTTACAGCAACACATCCCCTTCTTCCTTGAGCATGCGGATCGCCTCGTGCGTCGCCGCGCGCGTGCGCTGATCGACATGGATAGCCAAGAACCGGACGTCATGTCGTTGTTGGAACCAAAGCAAAGCATGCCAAATCACGCATCCATGCGCTCAACAAACAGCCTAACGCCGCGCACTTGGATCGGTGATGCCCGTATAGAACAGTTGATCGAAAGGGACCTGGATAAAGTCGCAGGCGAGGTAGGTTCGGCAATTAGAAAATCGCTCGATAGCGGTGAAGAAAGCCATGTGATGCTTCTGTTTGAACGCCTTCGAGCTGAGTTTTCATTAATTACACATCGACTGCAGGCATTCGCCGCAGAAAACAACGCCAATGAATACTTAAGCTTAACTCTCCAATATCGAATTGTTGGTAAGCACGAAGAAGGAGGCCGCGGGGTAGGCTCCGAGAAATTTTCTGCCGACATCTGCCTACTCATGGAGGCATGCGACTCAGGAAAACGCTTTGCGCGTCGAGCTTCACTTATCCAGGCCAAGCGCATGTATCAAAAAAAGAAGGTTGATTACTACCCCTTCAAAAAAAGCCAACTGGATGATCTGGCAGAGCAGACGTTAGCTAGTTTTCTACTCCTCCTTGGCCCTGAGTGTGACGGGATTCGAATACCAATCATTCCTGCTCGCCTAACTCTCGACTTGGTGGAGCGTGGATCGCTTTGCGACCAAATATCTCTTCCCTATGCCTCACAGCTCGGGAAAGGCATTGCTACGTGGTTGCTAGAGGATGTCATTGGTTTGTGGACTGGAGACTGGAATCAAGAAATCATCGCTCGCGCCGAAGGGGGGGTGAATCGGGAGCCTTATATCCTTGCCGAAATTAAAGTTGACCGAGTCCGCAAAGGACCAGATGGCTGGCCTACTTAAGCGGTAGCCGACGCCACAAAGTTGTCAGGCTCCATAGCTACCGACGGCCAGTGGTCGTCGGTAGCTATGGTTGGACCGATTGCGTGACGACTTTAACTGTAACCGTCCGGGCAACACACCTTCCTGACACCGTCGCTTGAGGCGATGGTGTCCACCTAAATTTAAGTGGACACCATTTTTAGCCTTTTTAAGCGGACGCCCATGCCACAAGAACGCCGTTCCTATTCCAAGTCCTTCAAGGCTCAGGTCAT
>Ga0105251_10004197_pt1 | contig 9967 bp, 10 predicted proteins | sample KBSS64metaG_FD_80424 | JGI IMG/M metagenome (GOLD analysis project Ga0105251, IMG submission 80424) | Switchgrass rhizosphere microbial communities from Kellogg Biological Station, Michigan, USA - KBS S6-4 metaG | ecosystem: Host-associated > Plants > Roots > Rhizosphere > Soil | place... | reverse complement strand
TTGAGGGCTTATTTAGCTGACTGATGGGCGGCGGCGAGAGTTCATCCGCGTACATGAAATCATCGACAGGTTTATGCGGCAGCGATTGGCCCTGCACGGCACAGGGACTTGACACTCCACCAACAATTCCTCGCTTCCCCGGCCGTCAGGCTTTGTGGCAACTTGGCCACGAGTTCACATTGACACTTGAAGAGATCTCCAACGACGTTGCTAAATCTATTCAAATTCACCGGGGTGGATTTAACAGTGCTTCCAGTCTGGCTTTGGCCTCGGATTGCAGGCCATACCGGGCAGCCACGTAGGCATCGAGCAACTCAGTGAAGTCCGTTGCGATGTTGCTGCCCTTGAGTGTCATTACCCGCTCGCCGTCCATGTACACCGGTGCCGATGGATGCTCTCCTGCTCCAGGCAGGGAAATGCCGATGTCCGCCAGACGGCTTTCGCCCGGGCCATTGACGACGCAGCCCATGACCGCGACATGCATATTTTCGACGCCGGGAAATTGCATTTTCCACTCGGGCATTCGGGCCTGAAGAAAACCATCAATCTGCTGCGCCAGTTCCTGAAAAAAGCTGCTGGTGGTGCGCCCGCACCCGGGACAGGACACCACGGTGGGGGTAAATGCACGCAAGCCCATGACCTGCAGAATCTGCTGTGCCACGAGCACTTCACGGGTGCGGTCACCGTTGGGTTCCGGAGTCAGGGAAATGCGCAGCGTGTCACCGATGCCTTCCTGCAAAAGCACCGCCAGCGCGGTAGAGGAGGCGACGATACCTTTGGAGCCCATGCCGGCCTCGGTCAACCCCAGATGCAGCGGAAAATCGCAACGTGCGGCGAGATTGCGGTACACCGCGATCAAATCCTGCACATGGCTGACTTTTGCCGACAGCACAATCCGGTCTGCCGACAAGCCGACGTCGATGGCCCGTTGCGCATTCTCCAGCGCCGATACCACTAGTGCCTCACGCATCACCGCATCGGACTCCAGCGGCAGGGCTGATGCTGCGTTTGCGTCCATCATCCGAGCCAGCAAATCCGGGTCCAGGCTCCCCCAGTTAACACCGATTCTCACCGGCTTGCCGTAGCGGCAGGCGGCTTCGATCATGCTGCAGAACTGCTCGTCACGCTTGGCGCCCTTGCCGACATTGCCGGGGTTGATGCGGTACTTGCCCAGTGCCTCGGCGCATTCGGGATATGCCGCTAATAAACGATGGCCGTTGAAATGAAAGTCACCCACCAGCGGCACCTTGATGTTGCGCCGATCCAGAAGCTCGCGAATGTGTGCTACCTGCGCTGCGGCGTCGTGACTGTTGACTGTGATCCGCACCAGTTCGGCGCCTGCCAGCGCGAGGCTTTCGACCTGGCGGGCTGTAGTTTGGGCGTCGGCGGTATCGGTATTGGTCATGGCCTGCACAACAACGGGCCCGTCGCTGCCTACGTTGACAGGACCGATGATGACTTGCCGGGTGTTGCGTCGAGCGATAGGGCTGTCCATGGATACGACTCCTGTAGGGCGCGGCTTACTGACGGGCAATCAAACCGTCGGGCAAACGGAAGTGAGCATGCTCTTCGCGTCCTGGTAGGGTCTCGATCTCGAGCGGGGCGATCCTGTTCAGCGCATTGAGCACATCATTGACCATCGCCTCGGGTGTTGAAGCGCCGGCGGTAATACCGATGGTCGATTGATCGTTAAGCCATTCGCTGTGAACTGCGCTGCCATCGGCGATCAGGTAACTGGGGATTCCTGTTTCAGCGGCGATATCACGCAACGTCACGGAGTTGGCGCTTTGTGGGCTGCCGATCACCAGCACCACATCGACGCATTGGCTCAGTTCACGTACAGCCGTTTGACGGTTCTGTACGGCATAGCAAATGTCGCGGGTGTCGGGTCCGATGATCTGCGGATAACGTCGCTTGAGTGCGTCGACTACTGCATGGGTGTCGTCGACGCTGAGGGTGGTTTGGGTGATGTAGGCCAGCGGTGTGTCCTGTGAAAACTCGAGTGTGGCGACTTGCGCTTCGGTTTGTACGACCACCACCGGAGAGGGAATTTGTCCGAGCGTGCCGATCACCTCGGGATGGTCCGGTTCGCCAATCAGGATCACCTGATAACCTCGGGCGGCGTATTGACGGCCGTGGTTGTGCACTTTGGTTACCAGCGGGCAGGTGGCGTCCAGGACCTTTAATCCCCGCTGGTGAGCATCGTTTTCTACCTCTTTTCCAACACCATGAGCGCTGAAAATCGTGACGGCATTGGCTGGGACTTCATTCAGATCTTCGACGAATCGTGCTCCTTTGGCCCGCAAGTCCTCGACCACGTGCTGGTTATGGACGATTTCGTGCCGCACATAGACTGGTGCACCGAATTGCTCAAGGGCCTGTTCGACGGTATCGACAGCGCGAACTACACCGGCGCAGAAACCTCGGGGTTGGGCGAGGATGACTTTCATGGTGGATTCTCACGTTCCTTCGGTATTTACCTGTCAATGAGCACAATCTATCTGAACAGGCTTCGCCCACATCTCTGTCGCTAAAGGTTCGCGAGGGGCTTTTACGGCTGTTCGATGCTACTCAAAGGGCGATCAGTGTCCATTGCTGGCTCTGGCTCCGTGACACTTCAAGTGTGTATGTCGCGGGTAGAAGCAATGAGCGTTCCCGTTAGCGGTAGCTTTTCGGGCGGGACTTCATGAGGTGGATAGAACTGCGCTGTCCAATTGCGGAAAATCATAATAGGGCCTTCGTTGACGGTGAGTTTCGGTTTTGCGCCGTAATTTCTGTAGGCCCAGATATGAAGGTCTTTTTTCGCCTCAGGAATGAACCAGAAATGGTAAGCCGCCGCTGTCAGGGCCAGATTCAATGTGTTTCTGATCCAGCGTGGGAACATCGAGAGCCTCTCGACCCGAAGCACCATGAAGTCTTTCAATGACCATTGGAGTGGGGCTATCTGGGTAGGAGTCACCATCAATATGATATGCAGACCTAGTCGTTTCTGGGTCACATCCACAACCGTTAATCCGAGCCCGTAAAGCGTCATTTTCATCTCTATGGCGAGCCCGAGTACTTCCATAGTGTACTGGACTGTCAGTTGATGACCTTCGGCGATAGGTGGCTGCATGACTGCATTCATCCAGCTGTGAACAGGTGCGAAATGGTTCAGGTCAAAGACATTTTCGCCTATGTTCTGGAGGTTGCCCCGTGCGTTGTGATGACTTCTGAGCGGAGTGGGAAATCCTGCCAATTGAAGGTCGGGCAGTTTCCATATTGCGTGGGGTACATCAGATCCCTGCCACACGAATATCAGTCCGTTCCATTCTTGTACTCGGCGGTGAGCGAGCCTTGCCTGTGGCGGTTTGATCCCGCTGGGAGTGTGTAGGCAATGGCCATCCGCAGTGAACGCGAAATGATGAAACGGGCACACAATGGTTTCGCCGACGATCTTTCCTCCTCTTCCGAGATGGGCACCCAGGTGCGGACAAAAGGGCTCGACGGCTCGGACAGCGCCTGATTCGGTGCGGTAAAGCACTAATTCCTCGCCCATGAATGGCACCGTTTTCACAGCTTTGGGTTTGAGTTCACTGGCGAAGCACAGTACGAACCAGCCGTCAGGATATAAAGTTGATGGAGTTATCCTCTCATTAGGAGTGCTCGACATTGTCACGAAGTGATCCCACCTATAGTTGAGTATTAATGGACGGTGAGTTTCCCCACTATCTCGTAATCGACGGATTCCTGTCGCACACTTTTTCTCTATGTGGCCTAGTCTATAGGGGCTGAATGCAAAGGATCGTAATGCCACCACCAAGATATTGAAGGAATATCGACTATTCCCCTGCAATTATCCGGGAAGTTCTCGGTCAGAGTTCCCCCGTAATAAGCCAGTGGTCCGTCGACTCCATTCAAGTAACGGTATCGAGGGTTTTCAATTATCCACTCCAACCCCCCGCGCCAGTAACAATCCAGGCTCTGGATATAGGCTTCAACTTCCGGTGACGCTTTTGCTAGCACAGAATCTCTCAGTCGCATATACAAGCCAGCAATGTTGTCGCGCATGCTGAAAGCTTCTGCCAATGCTTGATTATGAGTAATTCCAGTGCGCTGTTGAATCAGAGAGACAATATTATGTTGTCTGCCCTCGGGATCTCTTGCCAGTTCCTTGCCATACGAAAAGAAGTCACTTTCCCAGACAATCATCATTGCAGCCATTTCGGTCAGAGCACATAGGCGTCGATCCTCCATATCTGACTGGCTTATATTGACCAGGGTGCTAATATGGCCAAAAGTTGGAAAAACCATTCCGCCACCTGAACTAAGACGCAGCAGTGCGCTATCGTTCAAGGTTGGTTGTGGATTGACCAGTTTTCCTACTTCGACCATGAAGTAACCACGTTGAGTATTTACAAATCTAGAGGTGTGTAATGGAGTTGTATATTTGTCCAGCCTTAAACGTATGTCGCGTAAAGCCATTGCAAAATTGTTTTCAGGGTAAGCGGGGACTTCGGGTGATTCGATCGAGCGTTGCATCTGTAACATGGCGGTAATTGATCGCGCGGGGTTTTCACTCATTGCACCTTCGTCGCAGTACTCGTCGTCAAATGAAAAAGCCCAAAGAGTATAGTCCGCGAAGATTTGTGCGATATCAGCACTCGCCGCATCGGGGTACATCAGTGCCGCCAGGCGGCCGCATCCAACGCTGGCCAGACGTTGCCGATGTTTTTCATCACTGTATAAATGCCATTTATCCATCCACGAGATAACTCCTTCCTCAAGCTTTTCACTTTCTGGATAAATTTTATATGGCAATGGGCAATTGATATTGGTTAGTGTAAGAGTGGTCATGTAGACTCCTTGTGATATTTTTAAAAGCGATCAGAACTTTTCGCCTGGCTTTTTCACAATCACACTATAAGTAGAAACCTTGTTCTTAAGCAGCGCCACCGACCAGTTCTCCGCCAATACCCGCAACTCTTCCAATGCCCCCGTCACCCCATTCGGAAACAGTTCCTCGTTTTCAATATTGGCTTTCGAATCCATCAACCAGCGTGCAACATCTATGTTGGATGGCAATACGCGCATGTCATGAGTGGTGAAACCACTCTCTTCCAGCACTTGACGAAAGTACTCAGGTGTCTTGCGGTGTTTGCAGGCCAAGCGATCCACGTCGTCCGGAGTGTCGGGTTTGTATTCCTTGGGATCGGTGTTGTATAGGTTGTCGGAAATCACTACGACGCCGCTTTCGCGCACTCGAGAAAAGAGGGCGCGCATGGTGTTTTCGTAGAGTTCATCGGGAAAGTGCGAGATCACGCCGCGAATGATCACCAGGTCATAGGGCTCATCGGCATCGGGGAGCAATTCGATGTCTTTGGCGTTGCACAGGTACAGATTGATGCGATCGGTCAAACCCTGTTCGGCGTGAAATTTTGCGCAGAATTCCAGTTGGCGCCGGCTGACGTTCACGCCGTCGAGGTGCTGGCATTCCGGGAAGCGTTCGGCCAGGTACTTAAGGATGTAACCCCAGCCACAGCCGATATCGAGAATACGTTTGATCGGTGGGCGATCGGGTTCTTCCAGACCTGCCAGTTTCAGTTGGCGCTCAAAGTAGCGAATACCTGACTCGTCGAGGCTGATTGGCGGTGTCGAACGTGGATCGTCATAGACACCGAACTGGAAGAGGATGTAATTACCGATCGCCTTGCGCCAGTCTTCGGGACTGTCGCCATAGGTGTATACAACCTTTTCCTGGTAGTTATCGACGCTCGATCCTTGAATGATCTGATAGGGCAAGTGAGTTTCGTCGGCGATGACAGCCGGTTTGGCTTGTTTGCTCATTGTTTTCTCTCCTTGTGAATATTCACGTCATACTCGTGTCCGCAACGACACGCCGATCGTTGCGTTGCTGTTGTCGGGAAACTTCACATCGAGGCGGCTTATAAATACCTCTATCGAACGCGTGATCCCGGGCGCATCGAGCCCGCACATACTCAGTAATTTTTCAGATGCACCGTGCTCGATGAATTGATCGACGAAGCCCAATTGCAGCACTGGCGGTGAGTGGCTGATCGCGGCTAACTGCTCCAGGCACGCTGAGCCAACACCCGCCATCACGCAACCTTCCTCAATGGTTACCAACAGATCATGGTTCCGGGCCAGTTGCTCAACTAGGGCCCCATCGAGGGGTTTGATAAAGCGCATGTTGGCGACAGTGGCGTCGAATGCTTCGGCGGCTTCAAGGGCGGGGCGCAGCATCGAGCCAAATGCCAGGATAGCGATGCGATAGCCCGTGGGCTGCGTGGAGTTTCGGCGGATTTCACCTTTGCCCACCGGCAGGGTATGCAATGCCCGCGACGTGACGACGCCGTTACCCGATCCGCGTGGATATCGCACTGCACTCGGGCCTTTTTGGAGGAGGGCGGTGTGGAACATCAGTCGGCATTCGTCTTCATCTGCCGGGGCCATGACAGTAAGGTTCGGTATACAGCGCAGATAAGCGATGTCGAAAGCGCCCGTGTGAGTGGCACCGTCGGCACCGACGATACCAGCCCGGTCTATGGCGAAAACCACAGGCAGATTCTGGATAGCGATATCGTGAATCAACTGGTCGAAAGCTCGTTGCAAAAAGGTCGAGTAGATCGCCACCACCGGTTTCAAACCCTCGGCTGCCAATCCTGCAGCGAAGGTCAGCGCGTGTTGTTCGGAAATTCCGACATCGAAAAAACGGTCGGGGAAGCGTCGTTCGAACTCCACCAGACCTGATCCTTCGCACATCGCTGGGGTGATTGCCACTACGTTTGGATCACGTTCAGCTTCATCACATATCCACCTGCCAAATACTTGGGTGTAAGTGGCCTTGCTGGTCACAGGGGGATCGATACCGTGTGCGGGGTCAAATTGTCCCGGTCCGTGGTAAAGCACCGGGTTGGATGCTGCCGGTGAATAACCGTGCCCCTTTTCTGTGACAATGTGCAGCAGTTGCGGGCCGCGCAGTTTTTTCAGGGCGTGCAGCGCAGGGAGCAACTCGTCGAGATGATGACCGTTGATGGGGCCTGTGTAGCCAAAGCCCAAGGCTTCGAAAAAAGTCGCCTCGGTTCCTGACTCTTTTAACTGTTTCAAATTCCCGAAGTATTCGCGTAAGGCCCCGACCGGTGGCGAGATCGACATATCGTTGTCGTTGAGAATCACAAGAAACGGCAATTCCTTATATAAGCCGGCATTGTTCATCGCTTCGTATGCCATGCCGCCGGTTACCGCGCCGTCTCCGATTACTGCTACGCAATGGCGGGGTTGCGATTGATTACGAGCTGCCAACGCCATGCCCAGTGCCGCCGAGATGGAAGTGCTCGAGTGCGCCGTGCCAAAGGTGTCGAATTCAGATTCGCAACGGCGGGGAAAGCCGGAAATTCCACCGAATTGGCGAATGCTCTCCATCGCCTCACGTCGTCCGGTAAGGATTTTGTGGGCGTAGGCCTGATGGCCGACATCCCACACGATTCTGTCGTTGGGGGTGTTGAACACGTAATGCAGCGCAACAATCAATTCCACGGTGCCAAGGTTGGCCGAGAGGTGACCGCCGGTTCTAGCGACACTATGCAAAATGAACGCCCGCAGTTCATCCACGAGTGGGCCCAGGGCGGCGACATGCAGCGCACGCAAATCAACCGGGCTATCGATGGTCTTGAGTAATTCGAACATGCTGGATTCCTTTCTAGTGGCTCATTTTTGCGAGTTCTTTCCAGGCGCTTATCCTGGAAACTCCGGTGGTCTCGACGATCCGACGGAACCAAACGGTGAAGGTCTCGGGGGCAGCTGCTATTCGTGCGGGGAGTTGTGAAAGCTTGAGCCATTGCCATGCATGGGCTTCTTCGGGATTGGCGATGGGGTCACAGTCACTGACACCGACGAACACGTGGTCGAACTCGTGCTCTATCAGTTGGTTCGAGACTTCTTCGCGGTAGAGCAGCGTGGAGACCTTGCGCAAGGAGCAGGCTATGCCCATCTCTTCCTGCAAACGGCGTTTTGCGGCTGAAAGCGTCCGCTCGCCAAGCCGGGGATGCCCGCAGCAAGTGTTGGTCCACAGGCCTTGAGAATGGTATTTGCCGAAGGCGCGTTGTTGTAACAGGACACGGCCAGTGTTATCGAAAATGAAGATCGAGAACGCACGGTGCAAAAGCCCGAATTGATGGGCCTGCAACTTGGGCGCACAGCCTTTTTTACGATCTCGCCGATCGACCAGAATAAGTAACTCTTCCATAGCTAGACTCCAATACGTCTTCGCTACTGGGCGTTACTACGCTGACCAGACTTCTTAGGGAAAAACAGACGGGTGTTGTGGTTGGAAGTTAGTTGTTTGTTGTTGAAGGGGCAAATTTTGATTAGATCTTTTTCTTATTCTTGGTGCTTTTTTCTGGTTGTATAGTTCTATGGTGTATGCGGTATTTTGCGAGTGAATATTCAGAATTGTATTGATGCTTATAGCAAACGCTCATAGAGATAGCACTTGTGGTACGTAGTTTTGTAGCTATTGTCAGACAGAACTTCTCTGAATTTTGTGATGGTGGATGTCGCAGGTCGTGGGAGTTTTTTTGATGTTGGGTGATTTCGATTTTTTATATATCGAAGTTTTAACGTCTGGTTTTGATGGGTTAGGGTATTCAAATGTTACAGCGCCTATGTGTTCTCGGTTCTACCGGGTCTATTGGCGACAGTGTTTTAGATGTGGTCGCACGTAACTCTGACAAGTATGTTGTGTATGCATTAAGTGCGCATTGCAATATAAAAAAGCTTTTTCGACAGTGTCTTGAGTTTAACCCGATCGTGGCTATCGTAAGTGAACCGCACCACGCGATAGAGCTTCAGGCACATCTACAGGCAGTACAGTCACGTACCGAAGTATGTTGCGGTATTGAGGCTTTGTGCGAGGTCGTTTGTGTCGCAGAGTGCGATACCGTCGTTGCTGCCATTGTCGGTGCGGCAGGGCTTCTGCCAACTTTGAGCGCTGCCCGGGCCGGAAAAAAAATACTCTTGGCCAACAAGGAAGCCTTAGTCATGTCTGGTGCGTTGTTCATGCGCACGGCCAGAGAGTCCGGTGCAGTTATTTTGCCGCTGGATAGCGAACAAAATTCGATCTTTCAATGCTTGCAAGGTTGTGATCCCGAATTATCCGGCGTTGAGCGGTTGATTCTGACCGCCTCGGGCGGGCCGTTCAGGACGCTTTCGCTGGCATCGCTCAGAGACGTTACGCCCAAAGAAGCCTGTGCTCATCCCAACTGGGTGATGGGCCGAAAAATATCCGTCGACTCAGCAACGATGATTAACAAAGGCCTGGAGATCATTGAGGCCAGCTGGTTGTTCAATACGGCGCCGTCGCGTATCGAGGCGCTGATACACCCTCAGAGCATTGTTCATTCGATGGTGGTTTTTCGGGATCAGTCCGTACTGGCACAGATGGGCAATCCCGATATGCGCATGTCCATTGCCCATGCGTTGGCCTATCCGCAACGTATAACTTCAGGCGTCGCGCCTTTGGATCTCAGCCAGTTGTCGGCATTGACCTTCGAGAAACCTGATCTTGTTCGTTTCCCGTGCCTTGAGTTGGCCATGGAGGTGATCAATCAGCCGCCGGCGGCAAGTATTGTCCTGAACGCGTCAAATGAAGTGGCGGTCGACGCCTTCTTGTCCTTGCGAATTTCTTTTACTGACATCGTGCGAGTCATTGATCGAACCCTGCAACGCATCGACTCAGCGCCGGTTAATACGATTGACGACATTCTGGCAATAGATGACCAGGCACGTAGAGTCAGTCGTGAGTCAATCGCACGCTTGTAGTCTTCACACTCCACCAACAATTCCTCGCTTCCCCGGCCGTCAGGCTTTGTGGCAACTTGGCCGCCCCTGATGAGGCTGCATCCGATGGCAAACCCTTACCGCGAACTGTTCAACGCCCCCGGCGCCCGGGCTTTTGTGATTGCCGCGA
>Ga0105251_10004193_pt1 | contig 9977 bp, 8 predicted proteins | sample KBSS64metaG_FD_80424 | JGI IMG/M metagenome (GOLD analysis project Ga0105251, IMG submission 80424) | Switchgrass rhizosphere microbial communities from Kellogg Biological Station, Michigan, USA - KBS S6-4 metaG | ecosystem: Host-associated > Plants > Roots > Rhizosphere > Soil | place: Michigan... | reverse complement strand
TCGTCATGCCGACAATCGCCCCTTTCAAACCCACATATTTGTACCAGTAATCCGCAATGCCCGCTTCAACTGCCACTCGCGCAGCAATATCTGAAGGTAATACCGACTCGCGATACTCTTCATCCTGAGCGTCAAAAATGTCGGTCGAAGGCAGTGAAACCACGCGTACTTTGTGGCCTTCGGCGGTGAGTTTATCTGCCGCCAGCACAGTGATTTCCATCTCCGAACCTGTGGCTATCAGAATCACATCCGGCGTACCGCCGCTGTCTTTCAGAATATAGCCTCCACGGCTGATGGCGCTAACCTGTTCGGCAGTACGATCCATTTGCGCGAGGTTTTGGCGCGAAAGAATCAGCGCTGTTGGGCCGTTGTGTCGCTCGATTGCCGCTTTCCAGGCTACAGCAGCTTCAACCTGATCGCACGGGCGCCAGGTACTGAAGTTCGGCGTCATACGCAGGCTGGCAAGTTGTTCAACCGCCTGGTGCGTTGGACCATCTTCACCAAGGCCAATGGAGTCATGGGTATAAACCATAATTTGGCGCGCTTTCATCAATGCTGCCATACGCGCCGCGTTACGGGCATATTCGACAAACATCAGGAAGGTCGCGGTATAGGGGACAAATCCACCGTGATGGGCAATCCCATTAGCGATGGCGGTCATCCCAAATTCGCGCACGCCGTAGTGAATGTAATTCCCGGCGATATCCTCTTTGATGGATTTAGACTCTTTCCAGATGGTCAGGTTACTTGGCGCTAAGTCAGCCGAGCCGCCGAGCAATTCAGGCAGACTTGGGCCATAGACATTTAACGTGTTTTGTGAGGCCTTACGGGTGGCAATTTTCTCTGGGTTGGCCTGCAATTTTTCAATGTACTGCTGAGTGAGATCCTGCCAATCCTCCGGCATTTCACCGTGCATACGGCGGTTAAACTCAGCGGCTAGTTCTGGGTGAGCTTTGGCGTAAGCGGCAAACTTATCGTTCCAGGATGTTTCTGCTTTCTCGCCTTTTTCTTTGGCATCCCAGGCTTGATAAATCTCTTTCGGGATTTCAAACGCCGGGTAGTTCCAGCCCAGTTGTTTACGGGCGAGAGCCACTTCCTGCTCGCCGAGTGCCGCGCCATGGGCCTCTTCTTTGCCCGCTTTGTTTGGCGAGCCAAAGCCAATGATGGTGCGGCAGATAATCAGTGACGGTTTATCTTTTACACTTTGCGCTTCTTGAATCGCTTTCTTCACAGCTTCCGGGTCGTGGCCATCAATTTCATGCACCACATGCCAGTGATAAGCCTCAAAACGTTTTGCTGTGTCGTCGGTAAACCAGCCTTTAGTTTCACCATCAATTGAGATGCCGTTGTGGTCGTAGAAGCCGATAAGCTTGCCAAGACCGAGGGTACCAGCAAGCGAGCAAACTTCATGAGAGATGCCTTCCATCAGGCAACCATCCCCCATAAATACGTAGGTAAAGTGATCGACAATTTCATGGTCGGGACGGTTAAATTGCGCCCCTAACGTGCGTTCAGCAATCGCCATGCCGACCGCATTAGCTAACCCCTGGCCAAGCGGCCCGGTGGTGGTTTCAATGCCGGGTGTATAACCAATTTCCGGGTGGCCGGGGGTTTTGGAGTGAAGCTGACGGAAGTTTTTTAACTCTTCCATCGGCAAGTCATACCCGCTCAGATGCAACAGGCTGTATAGCAGCATCGAGGCGTGGCCGTTAGAGAGAATAAAGCGGTCACGGTCAGCCCATGTGGGGTTCGTCGGGTTATGGTGCAGGAATTCATTCCATAACACTTCGGCAATATCTGCCATCCCCATCGGTGCGCCAGGGTGGCCCGAATTCGCTTTTTGTACCGCGTCCATACTTAGGGCACGAATGGCATTAGCAAGCTCTTTACGAGATGACATGTTTCACTCCGTGGTTGTCGTTCAAAGTTTGGCGGCGAGCAAATCTTCCAGTTTTCGTTGATCGATGGCGAATAGGCGGATGCCCTCTGCCAATTTTTCTACAGCCATTGGATCCTGATTATGCTCCCAACGGAAATCTGCTTCGCTGATAGGTTCCGGGCGACGGAAGCCCTGTGACAGCGGCACCAGTTTGCGAACCACCGGCTCTTCGCTTTCCTGCAACTGTTGCAGCAGGTTAGGGGCGATAGTCAGGCGATCACAGCCTACCAGTGCAAGAATCTGTTCGGTGCGGCGGAAGCTCGCGCCCATCACGATGGTGCTGTAGTTGTGCTGCTTAAAGTAATCATAGATATTGCGCACCGATTTGACGCCCGGATCTTCTTCAACCACATACGGGTCCATCGGTTTGCGGGCCTGATACCAGTCGTAGATACGCCCGACAAACGGTGAGATCAGGAACACGCCAGCTTCCGCACAGGCTCGTGCCTGAGCAAAAGAGAACAGCAGCGTCAGGTTACAATCGATACCCTCTTTTTGCAGTTCTTCGGCGGCACGAATACCTTCCCAGGTTGAAGCAAGCTTGATAAGAACTCGCGACTTATCAATGCCCAGCTCTTCATAAAGAGCGATCAAATGGCGGGCTTTCGCTATGCTTTTTTCTTTATCAAACGAGAGACGGGCGTCCACTTCTGTTGAGACGCGTCCAGGAATGCTTTTCAGAATTTCCGCACCGAAATTGACCGCAAGTTTGTCACAGGCTTGAGCGACCTGGGCTTCTCGCGTGTCTCCGCGCTGTTTACCGTAAGCAATGGCATCATCAATGAGCGTTTGATAGTGCGCTAAACCTGCTGCCTTCAGTAATAGCGAGGGGTTGGTCGTCGCATCGATAGGCTGGTAATTGCGGATAGATTCTATGTCACCGCTGTCGGCAACAACGGTGGTAAATTTCTTGATGCTATCTAACTGATTCATGGCTATCTCCTTGAAATGCAAAGTCTAATTTGAGTGTTCCATGTCACTCGCGATGAAATTTCATCGTTGGCATAACTAAAAAGCATAGCAGATAGGCATGGCATTGTTGTTAATGCCAGGTAACATAATGGCTCTGATTTTCTAACATTTTTGCAAGACGTTGCTGATAGTATGGCGATGTTCAAAGTTTAGAACGCGCGCAAGCGTGATACTACGTGGCCCTAAAGCGATCTTAACGTGACCTTACGACCCTTGAGAGTGATAAAAAAGGAACGAAGAAATGGACGAACAACTAAGACAAAGTGCCCTCGATTTTCATGAATTCCCAGTCCCCGGGAAAATTCAGGTTTCGCCAACCAAACCGCTGGCGACCCAGCGTGACTTAGCATTGGCCTACTCTCCGGGCGTGGCGGCACCTTGTCTTGAGATTGAAAAAGACCCGCTTGCTGCTTACAAATATACCGCGCGTGGCAACCTGGTCGGCGTGATTTCCAACGGTACTGCGGTGCTGGGGCTGGGTAATATTGGCGCACTGGCGGGCAAGCCAGTGATGGAAGGTAAGGGCGTTCTGTTTAAGAAATTTGCCGGTATTGACGTGTTCGATATCGAAGTCGATGAAATGGACCCTGACAAACTGATTGAGGTGATTGCTGCACTTGAGCCAACGTTTGGCGGCATTAACCTGGAAGACATCAAAGCGCCAGAGTGCTTCTACATCGAGAAAAAACTGCGCGAGCGCATGAACATTCCTGTGTTCCATGACGATCAGCATGGTACGGCCATCATCTGTACTGCGGCGGTGCTTAACGGCCTGCGTGTAGTTGAGAAGAATATCTCTGATGTGCGTTTAGTGGTTTCTGGCGCGGGCGCATCGGCTATCGCCTGTATGAACCTGCTGGTGCAACTGGGCATCCAGAAACACAACATTGTTGTGTGCGATTCGAAAGGCGTTATCTACAAAGGCCGTGAAGAAAACATGGCCGAAACCAAAGCGGCTTACGCGGTGGAAGATAACGGCAAACGCACGCTTGATGAAGTGATTGAAGGTGCGGATATTTTCCTCGGCTGTTCTGGCCCAAAAGCCATGAGCCAGGAGATGGTCAAGAAGATGGCGCGTGCGCCACTGATTCTGGCGCTGGCAAACCCTGAGCCGGAAATTCTGCCACCGCTGGCAAAAGAAGTGCGCCCGGATGCAATTATTTGTACCGGTCGTTCTGACTTCCCAAACCAGGTTAACAACGTGCTGTGCTTCCCGTTCATCTTCCGTGGCGCGCTCGATGTTGGCGCAACCGCGATTAACGAAGAGATGAAACTGGCGGCGGTTCACGCGATTGCCGAACTGGCTCACGCAGAGCAGAGCGATGTAGTGGCTTCCGCCTATGGCGAAGAAGAGCTGACTTTCGGCCCTGATTACCTGATTCCAAAACCATTCGACCCGCGTCTTATCGTGCAAATCGCACCCGCTGTGGCAAAAGCGGCAATGGAAACCGGTGTGGCAACGCGTCCGATTCAGGATTTCGATGCTTATCGCGAAAAACTGACCGAGTTCGTCTACAAAACTAACCTGTTTATGAAGCCAATCTTCTCTCAAGCCCGCAAAGATCCAAAACGTGTGGTGCTGACAGAAGGTGAAGAAGCGCGTGTGCTACATGCGACTCAGGAGCTGATTACACTTGGTTTGGCGAAACCGATTCTGATTGGTCGCCCAGCGGTTATCGAAATGCGCCTGAAGAAACTCGGCCTGCAAATGCAAGCCGGGCGCGATTTTGAGATCGTGAATAACGAATCCGATCCGCGTTTCAAAGAGTATTGGAATGAGTACTACAACATCATGAAACGCCGCGGTATTACGCAAGAGCAGGCGCAGCGTGCCGTGATCAGCAACACCACGGTGATCGGCGCAATTATGGTGCACCGTGGTGAAGCGGATGCCATGATTTGCGGCACTATCGGTGAGTATCACGAGCACTTCTCCGTGGTGGAAAAGTTGTTCGGTTATCGTGAAGGCGTGAAAGCAGCTGGGGCAATGAACGCGCTGTTGCTACCAAGCGGCAACACCTTTATTGCTGATACCTATGTGAATGACGATCCGTCGCCGGAAGAGCTGACAGAAATAACCTTGTTAGCTGCGGAAACTGTGCGTCGCTTTGGTATCGAGCCAAAAGTCGCGTTGTTGTCGCATTCCAACTATGGTTCCTCCGACTCGAAAGCGGCATGCAAGATGCGTAAAACGCTGGAGATGGTACGCGAACGTGCACCAGAGCTGGAAATTGACGGTGAAATGCATGGTGATGCGGCGCTGGTGGAAAGCATTCGTAACGAGCGTATGCCTGACAGCCCACTGAAAGGTTCGGCAAATATCCTGATCATGCCGAACGTGGAAGCGGCGCGTATCAGCTACAACCTGCTGCGGGTTTCTAGCTCAGAAGGGGTGACTGTCGGGCCAGTATTGATGGGCGTGGCGAAACCGGTGCATGTGTTAACACCGATTGCATCTGTTCGTCGTATTGTGAATATGGTGGCGCTGGCAGTTGTTGAAGCGCAGACCGTTCCGCTGTGATTTAAACCCAATCCTTAACCGGCAAGAAATCACGATACAAGGCAGCCTCCGGGCTGCCTTCTTCTGGCTGATAGTTATATTCAAAGCGAACCAGTGGTGGCATCGACATTAAAATCGACTCTGTGCGCCCACCCGTCTGCAAACCAAACAGCGTTCCGCGATCCCACACCAGATTAAATTCCACATAACGGCCACGGCGATAAAGCTGGAAGTCACGCTCACGCTCGCCCCACGGCAAAGCTTTACGGCGTTCGACAATCGGTAGATACGCATCCAGGTAACCCTTACCCACAGCTTGCATAAAGCTGAAGCAATGGTCGAAATTCGGGGTGTTCAGATCGTCAAAGAATAGGCCACCAATGCCGCGTTGTTCATTACGATGCTTAATAAAGAAATAATCATCACACCACTTTTTGTATCGTGGGAACACGTCATCGCCAAACGGCTGGCACAAATCATGCGCGGTTTGGTGCCAGTGAATGGCGTCTTCTTCAAAACCGTAAAACGGCGTTAGGTCAAAACCGCCGCCAAACCACCATACCGGGTCACAACCTGGCTTTTGTGCAATGAAAAAGCGCACGTTGGCATGGCTGGTGGGAATGTACGGGCTGAGCGGATGCACCACCAGGGAGACGCCCATTGCTTCAAAGCTGCGCCCGGCAAGTTCCGGGCGATGCGCTGTAGCAGACGCAGGCATCGCATCGCCATGAACGTGGGAGAAGTTAACGCCCGCTTGCTCAAAGATATTCCCACCGCGTAACACCCGGCTGCGCCCGCCGCCTCCGCCTTCGCGTTGCCAGCTGTCTTCTTCAAACGCAGCGCCATCAATATTGCTCAGTTGCTGGCAAATGGTGTCCTGCAATTGCAGCAGGAATTTTTTTACGGCCTGGATATCTGGCAAGTTCATAGGGTTCAACGTTTCTTACTGTGGGCTTTTTGGTTATCAAACCAATGGAAGTAGCTAATGATGCCAGAGGCAATAGCATTAGCGATTTTCTGGCGAAACGCGGGAGTGCCTAATAATTTCTCTTCGCCAGGGTTGGTGATGAATGACGTTTCAACCAGTACGGAAGGAATCGACGGCGACTTCAGTACCACAAATGCCGCTTGTTCCGTGTTCCGGCTATGCAATTTATGCACTGGCTTAATCTGTTTAAGGATATGCGAGCCGAGCGTCAGGCTGTTTTTGATGGTGTCGGTTTGCACCAGGTCGAACAGTACCTGTTGTAGATACTGGTCTTTATGTTTGACTTTGCTACCTGCGACATCATCGGCGGCGTTTTCTTTATCTGAAAGGTATTTCGCCATCGCACTACTTGCGCCGCGATTGGAAAGGGCAAACACCGACGCACCGGCAGCAGACGGGTTCGTAAAACCATCAGCATGAATCGACATAAAGAGATCGGCCCCGTGTTTGTGGGCGATTTCTACGCGGTCGTACAGCGGAATAAATTCATCGCTGGTGCGTGTGAGTTTGGCCTCTATCCCATTGCTTTTAAGGATGTTTCGTACATTTTTAGCAATGGCCAGTACGACATGTTTCTCTTTAGAACCATTATGGCCAATCGCGCCGGTATCAATACCGCCGTGGCCTGGGTCGAGCATCACTACCCGACGTCCACCCGATTTTTTGCTCGGTTTGCTGTGGTTAGTGGTGGTTTTAAGAGGTTTAGTCTCGGAGCTGGCCAAAGCCTTATTTACGCCCGTTAACGTTAAAGCAGCCAACCCAGTAAGCAGTAACTGGCGGCGGGTAGTCAGATGCGTCAGTGATTTAATTTTGCTCATGCGGCTAATATTTTTATCTTTAAAATTGCAGATAGGCATTTATAGCGTATCGGCAAAGGGTAAACGACAAGCATTTTTGGGATTTTCATTACCAAAAATGAATGAGTGGCTAGTATGTCATTTTTTGCCTCGTTTTGCGGCAGATATTGGCTAAACAGAAACTTAACGCCATAATCACTGTTTTAGACTTTCAGGTGGCTAATACCATGGAAATACGTGTTTTTCGCCAGGATGATTTCGAAGAAGTCATTACGCTTTGGGAACGTTGCGACTTACTGCGTCCATGGAACGATCCTGAGATGGACATTGAACGCAAACTCAATCATGACGCGGATCTGTTCTTAGTGGCAGAAGTGGGCGGCGAAGTTGTTGGCTCGCTGATGGGCGGTTACGACGGCCACCGGGGTTCAGCTTATTACCTTGGCGTGCACCCGGAATATCGTGGTCGCGGCATTGCTAATGCGCTACTTAGCCGACTGGAAAAGAAGCTAATCGCACGCGGTTGCCCAAAAATTCAAATCATGGTGCGTGAAGAAAACGACCTTGTGATTGGCATGTACGAGCGGCTCGAGTATGAGCAGCAAGATGTGATGCTACTCGGCAAGCGATTGATTGAAGACCAGGAATATTAATGCCTGTGCTGTATCCACCTTCGGATTACGATACCCACGGTAATCTGAAAACACCTTTTTTGTTCTGGTGTACCCTTCTTTTGCAGGCGCGAACCTGGTTTGTTCTGGTGCTGGCGGCAGCGTCCCGTCAACAGGGTGACGCCATCCTTGGTGTCTTCTATCCTGACCGTGACAATTTCTGGTTCGGGCTATTGCCTGGCGTTCCTGCGGCTCTGGCATTTATGATTAGCGGTCGCCGCCATTTATACCCTCGATTATGGGCCGCCTGGCGCTGGATATTGATTGCCGCACAGCTCGTCGTTTTGGCCTGGCAACTCATATTGCTTTGGCAGGGCGAAGTGCTGACGGGCGTCACTTTAGCGCTGCTGGTTGCCGATATTTTTGCCCTCTGGTGGCTGTGTACCAGCCGCCGTTTACGGGATTACTTCACTATCAATCGTGAATAACCGGGCACTTTTGGGAAAGTTTGCACTCCAAAGCGCGTATCCATGCTTAATAAAGGAATTTCTGATGAAAAAACTGCGCCTGATGTTATTAGGGCTGCCGCTGGTATTAGCAGGCTGTTCGACGCTGTCATCCGTCAACTGGTCTGCGGCAAATCCGTGGAACTGGTTTGGTTCGTCGATTGAAGTCAGCGAGAAGGGCGTCGGGGAGCTAAATGCCAGTACGCCGATGGATGAAAAGGCGGTCAGCAGCGCGTTGAATGATAACTACCGTTTACGCAGCGGCATGAAAACCGATAACGGTGAGATTGTTCGCTTCTATGAAGCGATGGATGACAAAACCGTGATGGTTGTCGTCAACGGCGAAAAAGGCACAGTAAGCCGCGTTGATGTTATGGATAGTGACATCGAAACCGATAGCGGCGTGAAGATTGGTACCACCTTCAGCGACCTGTACGACAAAGCATTTGGTGCGTGTGTCAAAGGGACTGGAGATGATAGTGACGGTGTCGAGTGTAAGGCTAAAGACAGCCAGCACATCAGCTACATTTTCAGCGGTGAATGGCATGGCGGGCAGGAGTTGATGCCGTCTGACGATACGCTCAAAAGCTGGAAGGTCAGTAAAATTATCTGGCGTCGATAAAAATAACCGCTGGCTTGCGCCTTCTCAATAAGGTGTTGCCAGAATTGGGTATCATAAGGGAATAAACGCCACGTAGAGTGGCGTGTGTTTTTTAGGAGGATTCATGTCTCGTGTTCAATCTGGCATTCTGCCAGAACATTGTCGCGCCGCCGTTTGGCTGGAAGCGAGTATTCAGGGCGACTTCGATGCTATTCGCCAGGGCTGTAAAACCTTTAATCAATCACTGGCTACGTTTCAGGATAAATTCCCTGATGCGAATTTAGGTGCTGTGGTGGCGTTTGGTCACGATCTATGGCGCGATCTCAGCGGCGGTGTGGGTGCGACTGAGTTGAAAAACTTTGCTCCATTGGGCAAGGGTCTTGCTCCCGCGACGCAGCATGACGTGATGATCCATATTCTTTCACTGCGCCATGATGTTAATTTTTCTGTGGCACAGGCAGCGCTTGCCGCGTTTGGCAGCGCACTGAAAATTGAAGAAGAAATCCACGGTTTCCGCTGGGTTGAAGAACGTGACCTGAGCGGTTTTGTTGATGGCACCGAAAACCCGCAGGGCGAAGAAACGCGCCGTGAAGTGGCGGTGATTAACGACGGTGTGGATGCAGGTGGCAGCTATGTGTTCGTCCAGCGTTGGGAGCATAATCTCAAGCAGCTTAACCGAATGAGCACCCACGAGCAGGAAATGATCATTGGCCGTACCAAAGAAGCCAATGAAGAGATTGACGGTGACGAGCGCCCGGACACATCTCACCTGACCCGTGTTGATTTAAAAGAAAACGGCAAAGGCCTGAAGATTGTGCGCCAGAGCCTACCATACGGTACTGCCAGCGGGGCACACGGCCTGTATTTCATCGCTTATTGCGCGCGTTTGCATAACATTGAGCAGCAGTTGTTGAGCATGTTTGGTGAAACCGACGGTAAGCGTGACGGGATGCTGCGTTTTACCAAACCGGTTACGGGTGGTTATTACTTCGCACCTTCTTTAGACAAGCTTCTAAACCTGTAAGGGCTACCTTACTCGCCATTCTGGCACCGGGCAGTGCTC
>Ga0105251_10004192_pt1 | contig 9977 bp, 7 predicted proteins | sample KBSS64metaG_FD_80424 | JGI IMG/M metagenome (GOLD analysis project Ga0105251, IMG submission 80424) | Switchgrass rhizosphere microbial communities from Kellogg Biological Station, Michigan, USA - KBS S6-4 metaG | ecosystem: Host-associated > Plants > Roots > Rhizosphere > Soil | place: Michigan... | reverse complement strand
GAGCAGCAGCTGGCGATCGGTTTCCTCGACATCGACCTGTTCAAGGACATCAACGACCGGTTCGGCCATGAGGTGGGCGACCAGGTGCTGGTGGCGGTCGCACGGGGCCTGCGCGGTGCGGTGCGGGTGCAGGACGACGTGATCCGCATGGGCGGCGAGGAGTTCTTGGTGCTGCTGCCCGGGGCCTCCCATGGCGCGGCCCTGGCGCGGCTGGAGAACGTGCGCCTGCAGATGGCGACGGTGGCCGCGCCGCTGGGCATTCCCGGGCTGAGCGTGACGGTGAGCATCGGGCTGGCAGTGCTGCGGCCGGGCCGCGACGACCTGGCCGGGCTGCTGCGACGCGCCGACCATGCCATGTACCGCGCCAAGCGTGCCGGCCGCGACCAGGTCTGCGACGGCGAGCAGCCCTCGGCGGCCGATGACCCGCTGATCGCCTGATCCCGCGCGGCGAGGGGTTTTGCCCGATAATGGCGCGATGACAACCCGACTCAACAAACATATCGCCGAAACCGGCTTCTGCTCCCGGCGTGAAGCCGACCGCCTGATCGGCGAGCGCCGCGTCACGGTCAATGGCCACCCGGCCGGGACCGGTGCCGTGGTCGGCGAGGGCGACGTGGTGCTGGTCGACGGCCAGCCGCTGCGCGCGCGCGAAGCAAAGAAGGCCGGCGGTCGCCGCCATGTCTACATCGCGCTGAACAAGCCGGTGGGCATCACCTGCACCACCGAAAGCGCGGTCAAGGGCAACATCGTCGACTTCGTCGGCCACGAGCAGCGCATTTTCCCGGTCGGCCGGCTGGACAAGGATTCGGAAGGCTTGATCCTGATGACCAGCAACGGCGACATCGTCAACCAGATCCTGCGCGCCGAAAACAACCACCAGAAGGAATACATGGTGGCGGTGAACAAGCCGGTGACCGACGAGTTCCTGCGCGGCATGGCCCGCGGCGTGCGCATCCGCGATGAAACCACCCTGCCGTGCCGCACCTCGCGCATTGCCAAGTTCGGCTTCCGGATCGTGCTGCAGCAGGGCCTGAACCGGCAGATCCGGTTGATGGCGGCCGCGTTCGATTACCGGGTGACCCAGCTGCGCCGGGTCCGCATCGACAACGTCAAGCTCGGTGCGCTCAAGCCGGGGCAGTGGCGGAACCTGACTGACGCCGAACTGAAGGGCCTGCTGCCCAAGCAGCTGGACTGGTAATCCTGCACTTGCAGGTAACCGGCGACCGGCTAAGCTGGGCACAGCTCCCGGATGCGACCACCGCATGATCAAGCCCGAGAAGCCCGCCAACGAGGCGATCCGCCTGGCGGCGCTGTACCGTTACAACATCCTCGATTCGGAGCGGGAAAAGTCCTTCGAGGACCTGACCACCATCGCCAAGGCGGTGTGTGGTGCGTCGATGGCGGCGGTGACGCTGGTCGATGCCGAACGGCAATGGTTCAAGTCCATCCAGGGCGTCGATGCGCGGGAGCTTCCGCGTTCGGAATCGATGTGCGGGCACGCGATCCTGCAGCCGTCGGAGGTGATGGTGGTCGAGGACGCACGCCAGGACGTGCGTTTCCATGACAACCCCAACGTGACCGGCGACCCGAAGGTGCGCTTCTACGCGGGCGCGCCCCTGGTCAGCACCGAAGGGCTGGCGCTGGGCACGCTGTGCGTGTTCGACCCACAGCCGCACCGGCTGGATTCCCAGCAGACCGAAGCGCTGGCCGCGCTGTCGCGGCAGGTGATGCTGGTCATGGAACTGCGTCGCTTCGCGCTGGACATCCAGGCCCACATGCTCGAACGCGACGATTACGAGAAGCTGCTGGGCGAGTACCACGACGTGCTGCTGGCGCAGAACGCCGATCTCGCCGAACAGAGCCGTACGGACGTGCTGACGGGCCTGCCCAACCGCCGCGCGATGTCGGTGGCGCTGGAGGCCTCGGTGTCCGACGCGGACGGCCAGCCCCGGCAGACTGCGGTGGCGCTGGTCGACATCGACCACTTCAAACACATCAACGACTTCAACGGTCACGCCACCGGCGACCGCGTACTGGCCGAACTCGGCGCCCTGCTGCGCGCGCAGTTCGCCGGCCGCGGGCTGGCGGCGCGCTATGGAGGCGAAGAGTTCGTGGTGCTGATGCCCGATACCGAGCTGCGTACCGCCGAACTGCAGTGCGACTTCCTGCGCATGGCAGTGGCCGACCTTCCGCTGGGGTTCCCGGTGACGGTCAGCATCGGCGTCGCCGCGCACCAGGCCGGCGACACCGTCGAACAGACCCTGGCGCGCGCCGACGCGGCGCTGTACCGGGCCAAGGGCAACGGCCGCAACCGGGTGGAAACCGCTGCCTGACGCCGGGCCCGGGCCCGGCAGGCCGCTACGGATCGATATTGCGCGCTTCGGCGGTGGCCAGCAGTTCGGGATGCTGCACCGGCCTGCGGCGGTTGAGCAGCGGGTGCAGGAACACCGCGCCGAGGATGATCGCCACGCCGACATAGAACAGCGGGGTGAGTTCGCGCTGTTCGCTGAGCAGCACCATCGCCAGCAGGATCGCGTAGACCGGTTCCAGGTTGGTGACCAGCTGCACGGTGTAGGCGCTGAGGTGGCGCAATGCGACCAGCGCCAGTGCGAAGGGCAGCAGCGTGCAGACCCCGGCCAGCGCCAACAGCAGCAGGCTGTCATGCAGATCGGGGACCACCCACAGGGGGCTGGCCAGCGCCGGCAGCAGGAACGGCAGCACGGGTGCCAGCAGGGTGAGGGTCACAGTGCCGGCGCCCAGTTCGACCGCGGTGACCGTGAGCGGGTCGGCATGGCTGACCAGTCGCTTGTTGAGCGAGCCGAAGATCGCCACCAGCAGCGCCGACATCGCACCGACCAGTACGCCCAGGCGCATGCCATCGGGCACGCCCCCGACCACCAGCGCCACGCCCGGCAGCACCGCGATGCCGAACGCGAGTTCGCGCAACTGGAACGGACGCTTGGCCACCCACGGTTCGATCACGGCGGTAAACACCGGCGCCAGCGCGATGCAGGTGGCGGCGACCGACGCATTGGCCAGCTTCACCGCGCCATAGAAGGTGAGCCAGTGCAGCGCCACCAGCGCGCCGACACCGCAGTAGCCGGCGAACAGGGCCGGGGACAGCTGTCGAAGGCCGCGCCACACGCGCGGCAGCAGCGCCAGCATCGCCACCACCAGCAGCATGCGCCACCACACCAGCGGCAGCGCGGGCAGGGTGATCAGCTTGCCCAGGATGGCGGTGATGCCCCACAGCAGCACGCAGAAGTGGATCTGTAGAAGCGCTCTGCGCGTGTCGGTCATTGGCATCTGCGTATTCTGCGCCAAGCAGCCGCTTCACGCATCCACGCAGGGTGCGGATCCACCCCTGCGTCGCTACGCGCCTACCGCCTGCAGCTGCTGGCGCAGCGCCACTGCGGCGCCGGGGTTGCGGTGCTTGGCGGCGCCGATGAACAGTACGTAGACCTCGCGCGGTCGCGCAGCGGGGACGTCGGCGCCCAGGTGGGGCAGGTCCGGGTTGTCCTCGCCGCGCGCCCAGCGCATGCTGCGCAGGCACCACTGTTCCAGCGTGCGCTGGGGGTAGCCGGCGCGCAGGTTCGCGCGCGATTGCATCAGCCGTGCGTAGATGAAATCCGCAGTGGGGTCGGCAAAGCTGGGGTAGTCCTTCGACCCGCTGTACACCAGGGCGGCGCCGTGCGCGCGTGCCACCGCCAGTAGTTCGGGGGTCCACGCCGCCGGGTTGCGCACTTCCAGCGCATGTTGCAGTGCGCGTCCGTCGGCCTGCCGGGGCAGCGCTGCCAGGAAGCGGTCGAACTCCGCCGGACCGGCCGGGTGCCGGTCGGCGAACTGCCACACCAGCGGGCCCAGGCGGTCCTGCAGCGCACAGATGCCCTGAATGAAACCTTCCGCGCGCGCGCCGGCCTCGGCCAGGTCATGGCGCTGGGTGATCGTGCGCGGTGCCTTGGCCGAAAACCGGAAGCCCGGTGGGGTCTGCTCGCGCCATTGCGCATAGACCGCCGGCTTCTGCGCCCGGTAGAAGGTGCTGTTGATCTCGATGCAGCCCAGCTGCGTGCCGGCATGGGCCAGCTCTTCGCGCTGCGGCAGCCCGGCGGGGTAAAAGGTGCCATTGCGCCAGGCCGGGAAGACCCAGCCGCCGATGCCGGTGCGGATCGGCCCGGGTGCGGGTTTCTTCAAAGGCCGCGCTCCTGCCACGGGTCATAGCTGCCAAACCACCACAGATGGCCTTCCAGGTCGCGGCAGGCATAGCCGCGGCCGCCGTAGTCCTGGTCGGCGATGTCGATGGCCAGCTCGGCGCCGGCGGCGACCGCGCGTGCGTAGTGCGCGTCGGGATCGGTCACGATCACGCAGGCGCTCTGGGTTTCGCGGCCGTCGATCTGGTCGGGCTGCACCACCAGCTTGCCCCACTCGCCGCCGTTGTCGACCGAGCCAAGCATGATCATGCCGCGCCCGTAGACCAGCTGGGCGTGGTAGACGATGTCGCCTTCGGCATACACGGCCTGCGCCTGGAACCCGAACGCGCGTTCCAGCCAGGCGATGGCAGCGCGCGCGTCGCGGTAGCGCAGGCAGGGAATGATGGTGGAACCGGCTTCGGTGGGCGTGGACATGCGGGGAACTCCGGGCGGACGGCTTCTGGCACAGGCGAGCCTGCAACCGCGCGCGTTACCATCGCGCGAAACCTGGCGCGAATGGCCTGAATGGCCTCGACGTCCCTGCAACACGCAACCGGAGACACTGTTTGAACACATCCTGGATCGGAGGCCTTGTGCTGCTGGCATGCGCACCCCTGGCGTCGGCGGCCGTGCCGGCGGAACTGCAGCGGCTGGATGCCACGGTTGAGCGCGTGCGCAGCCAGTTCGACGTGCCCGGCATCGCCGTGGCGGTGGTCAAGGACGGGCAGGTGGTCCTCGAGCGTGGTTACGGTGTGCGTGAGCTGGGCAAGCCCGCGCCGGTCGAAGCCGACACGCTGTTCGCGATCGCCTCCAACACCAAGGCGTTCACGGCGACCTCGCTGAACCTGCTGGCCGAGCAGGGCAAGCTGAAGATGGACGACCGGGTGATCGACCACCTGCCGTCGTTCCGCATGTCCGATCCGTACGTGACCGGCGAAATGCGCATCCGCGACCTGCTCGCACACCGCAGCGGGCTGAGCCTGGGCGCTGGCGACCTGCTGTTCTGGCCGACCACGACCTACAGCAACGCCGAGGTGGTGGAGCGGCTGGGCAAGGTGCCGCTGAAGGCCGGCTTCCGCGACCGCTACGCTTACGACAACATCCTGTATGCGGTGGCGCAGCAGGTGATCGAGAAGGTGTCCGGCCAGTCTTACGCCGACTTCCTGCAGCAGCATATCTTCACCCCGGTCGGCATGACCGGCACCCGCTTCAATGCCGACCACCTGCAGCCCGGCGACAAGGCCGCCACCGGGCACGCCAGGTTTGATTTCACCGACCTGCGCACGGTGGCGCCGCTGACCTGGTCCAACAATGCCGGTGCCGGTGGGGTGTACTCCAGCGTGCACGACATGGCGCGCTGGATGCGGGTGCAGCTGGCCCAGGGCAGGCTCGAGGACGGGACGCCCCTGTTCACCCCCAAAACCCAGCAGGCGATGTGGCAGATGATCACGCCGCAGGGGGTGCCAGAACCGAGCGTGCCGCAGCTGGCGGCGGCGCGTCCCAACTTCGCCGGCTATAGCGAAGGCTGGAGCCTGAGCGACTACCGGGGCGAGAAGCTGGTCTGGCACACGGGGGGCTGGCCGGGCATGGTGTCGCGGGTCACCCTGGTGCCGGGCAGGAACCTGGGCGTGGTGGTGCTGACCAACCAGGAGGTCGGCGCGGCCTTCAACGCGATCACCATGGACGTGCTGGATGCCTACCTGGACGCGCCGGCCACCGACTGGGTGGCCGCGTACGCGGCGGCGGTGGCCAAGGCGCAGGACAAGGCCGACGAGGGCTGGGCCGCGCACCAGGCGGCGCGCGATCCGAAGTCGCGGCCCTCGCTGCCGTTGCGCGGTTACACCGGTACCTACCGCGACCCGTGGTATGGCGAGGTGTTCGTCGAGCAGGCCGGCGACACGCTGCGCCTGCGTTTCGGCAAGACCGCGCAGCTGGTGGGCAGCATGGAGCACTGGCAGCACGACACGTTCATCGTGCGCTGGGACGACCGCTCGCTCAACGCCGATGCGTTCGTGAATTTCAGCCTGGATCCGGATGGCAGGGTGCGCGAGGCGCGCATGCAGCCGGTGTCGTCGCTGACCGACTTCAGTTTCGATTTCCAGGACCTGCTGCTGACCCCGGTACGCAACGACCCGGCGAAATGAACCGCGTGTTGCGCGGGTGAAAACAAACAGCCGGCCGCGGTGGGATAATCGCGGCCTGCCTGTTTTCCGGGAAATGGAATGTTCCGCTGGTTCGAGTCGCTGATTCCGGTATTTCCACCGATCGACGCGCGCATGCCGCCACGCCGCGTGCTGCCGTTCTATATCCACTACCTGCGGCCGGTCTGGCCGGTGCTGTTGGCCACGCTGGTCGCCGGGCTGCTGCTGGCGCTGGTGGAAGTGGCCATGTTCGATTTCCTCGGGCGCATCGTCGACATGGTCAGCGAGCAGCCCGATGCGGGCTTCTTCGCCCGGCATGCGGACACGCTGCTGTGGATGGCGGCGATCACGCTGGTCGCACGGCCGGTGCTGGTGGGCCTGCACAACCTGCTGGTCAACCAGGCCATCGTGCCGGGGCTGAGCAATCGTTCGCGCTGGCTGATGCACAACTACGTGGTGCGGCAGAGCCTGTCGTTCTTCCAGAACGACTTTGCCGGCAGCATGGCCAACCGGGTCATGCAGACGGGAACCTCGCTGCGCGAATCGGCGGTACAGATGGTCGATTCGCTGTGGTACATCGTGGTCTACACGGGCACGGCGCTGTACCTGTTCGCGCAGGCGGATTGGCGTTTGATGATTCCGCTGGTGCTGTGGCTGGGCGCCTACATCGTGATCATGTGGTACTTCGTGCCGCGCGCGAAGGAACGGGCATGGATCGCCTCTGAAGCGCGCTCGAAGGCGATGGGCCGGATCGTGGACGGCTACACCAACATTCCCACGCTCAAGTTGTTCGCCCATGGCGGGCGCGAGCAGGCCTACGTGGCCGAGGCGATCGAGGAGCTGGCGGTGAAGCATCGCCGCCAGACGAGGGTGACCACCGGCATGGACCTGACCATCGCCATCGTCAACGGGTTCCTGATCGCGGGCACCTGCGGCCTGGCGCTGTGGCTGTGGAGCCACGGCAACATCAGCGTGGGCGCGATCACGCTGGCCACCGGCCTGGTGATCCGCATCCACAACATGTCGGGCTGGATCATGTGGACCATCAACGGCATCTTCGAGGACATCGGCACGGTGCAGGACGGCATCACCACCATTTCGCAGCCGCTGAGCGTGCAGGACCGTGCGGACGCGGTGCCGCTGGTGGTGCGCGAGGGCGGGGTGCAGTTCGACGACATCCACTTCCACTACGGCAAGCAGGGCGGGGTGATCGCCGGGCTGGACCTGAGGGTGACGCCCGGCGAGAAGATCGGCCTGGTCGGCCCGTCGGGCGCGGGCAAGTCCACGCTGGTGAACGTGCTGCTGCGCCTGTACGACCTGGAAAGCGGGCACATCCGCATCGACGGCCAGGACATCGCCGAAGTTACCCAGGAAAGCCTGCGCCGGCAGATCGGCGTGGTGACGCAGGACACGTCGCTGCTGCACCGTTCGATCCGCGACAACCTGCTGTACGGGCGGCCCGATGCCACGGAGGAGCAGCTGCGGGCGGCGGTTGCCAAGGCGCGCGCTGCCGGTTTCATCGAGACGCTTCGCGACGGCGAAGGGCGGCAGGGCTACGACGCACACGTGGGCGAGCGTGGGGTAAAGCTGTCCGGCGGCCAGCGCCAGCGCATCGCGATCGCGCGGGTGCTGCTCAAGGATGCGCCGATCCTGGTGCTGGACGAAGCCACCTCGGCGCTGGATTCGGAAGTGGAAGCGGCGATCCAGGAGAACCTGGACGAACTGATGTCGGGCAAGACCGTGATCGCCATTGCGCATCGCCTCAGCACGATCGCGCGCATGGACCGGCTGGTAGTGATGGACCAGGGCCGCATCGTCGAGACCGGCACCCACGCAGAGCTGGTAGCGGCCGGCGGGCTGTACGCGCGCCTGTGGGCGCGGCAGACCGGCGGCTTTGTGGCGGCGGATGAAGCATGAAACCGCCCTTGGCGTGATGGCATGTGAAAAAAAACGGCCCGGTTCTCACCGGGCCGTTCGCTTCCAACCATCCCCAACGATCACTCGATCGGCTGGTCCAGCATCAGCTGGCGCGCGAAGCGCACCGGCGGGGCGCCGTAGGACAGCATCTGGTCGTGGTAGGCCTTCAGGTTGAACTTCTCGCCCTGCTTTTCCTGCACGGCCTTGCGCGTGTCGAAGTGCTCCTGCGCGCCGACGAAATACGTCGGCAGCTGCGCCGAGGTGAGCTGCGCACGCACCCACTTGCCCGCCGCTTCGCTTTCCTGCTGGAAGGCGTCATGGGTCATCAGCTGCATCGCCTGCTCGCGGGTCCAGTTGTCCACGTGCACGCCCTGGTCCAGGATCGCGTTGGAAATGGTGCGCAGGTAGAACTTCAGCTGCACCAGGTGGAACAGCGGGTCGTTGTCCAGGTAGCCCTGCTCCTGCATCATGCGCTCGGTGTAGACCGCCCAGCCTTCGGCGAACAGGCCCGAACGCAGCACCGCGCGCAGCGTCGACGGGAACTTGCCCGAATGCCAGCCTTCCAGGTAATGGCCGGGCGTGCCTTCGTGGATGCTCAGCAGGTGGATCATGCGGCTGTTGTATTCGCGCAGGAACGAATCGACCTGCTTGTCGGTCCAGTCGTCCGGAATCGGCGACACCGCGTAGAAGGTCTTCAGGTTCTTGTCGAGCGGGCCCGGCGAGTCGCAGTACGCCACCGCCACGCCGCGCTGGAATTCGGGCATCAGGATGATGTCCACCGGCGCGTCGGGCAGCGTCATCAAATCGTGCTTGCGCACGAACTCGGTGGACTGGGCCAGCGCTGCCTTGGCGTCCTCGACCACCTTGTCGCGCGCCGGCTTGTCGGCGTACGCCAGTTCCAGCGCAGCTTCGATCGCCGCCTGCTGCTGCTCGTCGCTCGGGTTGGCCGGCAGCGCGGGCGCACCCGGCTTGTCCTTCAGCACCGTCTGCGCGATGCCGTACATGTCCTGGCGCACGCGCTTGAGCTCGGCACGCGCGCGTTCGCCGATCTCGGCGCGCGACAGCGACGAGTTCAGCGCGAACTTCAGCTTCTGGTCGTAGAGTTCGGCGCCGATCCGGAAATCGCCCTTGGCGTTGGGCACCAGGGTCTTGTCCAGCCAGGTCTGCTGCTCTTCCACCGCCTTCTTAAGGCCATCAATGGCCGCCTGCAGGCGCTTGCCGTCTTCGGCCGGCAGTTCGCCGATATGCGGGGTGATGAACGTATCGACGATGCTGAGGATGCCGCGGTTCTGCTTGGCCACCGTTTCAGCATGGATCTTCGGCACGCGCGCCGGGTCCAGGTTCTCGCGGGCCTGGGCGAAGATCTGCGGCAGCTTCTCCATGCGCGCGGTGGCCGACTTCAGGCGTTCGGGCAGCGGCGCGAACTCACGTGCCATCAGGCCATACAGAGCGCTGCCGGCGGCGCCGTTGTAGATCTGCGGATCCCACTTGGACGACTGCAGTACCTCGGCGGTCCAGATTTCCTGCTGCAGCTGGTTGCGCAGGATCGCCGCGTCGACCTGGTTTTCGCGGCCGAGCTTGCTCACCTCGATCTTGTCCAGCTCGCCGAGCAGGCCCTTGTAGGCCGCCAGCATCTTCTGCTGCCCGGCCGCGCTGAGGTCGTCGATCTCGCTGTCGTAGCGGTGGTCGCCGATCTGGGTGGCGCTGATCGGGGACAGCTGCATCCAGGTGT
>Ga0105251_10004191_pt1 | contig 9978 bp, 11 predicted proteins | sample KBSS64metaG_FD_80424 | JGI IMG/M metagenome (GOLD analysis project Ga0105251, IMG submission 80424) | Switchgrass rhizosphere microbial communities from Kellogg Biological Station, Michigan, USA - KBS S6-4 metaG | ecosystem: Host-associated > Plants > Roots > Rhizosphere > Soil | place... | reverse complement strand
TCACCGGCCCGCTGGGTGGGTACACCGCCAACAGCAAGGGTGAGCGCTTCATCGAGTGCGACTACTGGAGCGGCCAGATGATGTGGGAGTTCCACCAGGAGCTGGAAAGTGGCAACGGCCCGGTGTTCCTCAAGCTCGATCACCTGGCCGAAGAAACCATCCAGAACATCGAAGAGATCCTGCACAGCAACGAGCGCCCGAGTCGCGGTCAGTTCCACGCCAATCGCGGCACCGACTACCGCACGCAGATGGTCGAGATGCACATCTCCGAGATCGGTTTTTGCAGCGGACACTCGGCGTCGGGCGTGTGGGTCAACGAGAAGGCCGAGACCTCGGTCAAGGGCCTGTATTCGGCCGGTGACATGGCCGCGGTGCCGCACAACTACATGCTCGGTGCGTTCACCTATGGCTGGTTTGCCGGCACCAACGCGGCGGACTTTGTCGCCGGACGCGAGTTTTCCGCGCTCGATGCCGAACAGATCGCAATTGAAAAGCAGCGAGTCTACGCACCCCTTGACCGCGAACACGGCCTGCCACCGGCCCAGGTCGAGTACAAGCTGCGCCGCTTCGTCAACGACTACCTGCAGCCGCCGAAAGTGACGAAGAAGATGCAGATCGGCCTGCAACGCTTCAGCGACATCCAGCGTGACCTGGATCAGATCAAGGCCCACAACGCCCACGAACTGATGCGCGCCATGGAAGTCAGCATGATTCGCGACTGCGCCGAAATGGCTGCCCGTGCTTCATTGTTCCGCGCCGAAAGTCGCTGGGGGCTTTACCACTACCGGGTCGACCACCCGCAACGCAACGACAGCGACTGGTTCTGCCATTGCCACTTGAAGAAGGGCGAAAACGGCGTGATGACCAGTTTCAAGAAAGCCGTCGAACCTTACATCATCCCGCTGGACGCCGACGAGATGCAGGCCTACGACCGGTTGCGGGTCGGTGCCGACGCGGCTTGAGCATGACACTAGAGAGAAACCGTGAAATGGCCTACCAACCCCAGGAAATATTCTTTCGCTCCAATGCACCGGTCACCGTCGACGAGGACCTTTGCATCGCCCACAAGGGCTGCACGGTGTGCGTCGACGTCTGCCCGATGGACTTGCTGGCGATCAACCCGGCCACGCAAAAAGCCTACATGGCCTTCGATGAATGCTGGTACTGCATGCCGTGCGAAAAGGATTGCCCGACCGGGGCGGTGAAAGTAGACATTCCCTATTTGTTGCGCTGAAACACCGAACCTGTAGGAGCCGGCTTGCTGGCGATAGCGGTGGATCAGGCAACTGATTTATCGACTGGCAGACCGCCATCGCCAGCAAGCCGGCTCCTACAGTGGATCGACGCCAGCCGCAAGTCTTCTGTACACCGGAAAACCTGTGGGAGCCGGGCTTGCCCGCGATGAGGCCTGCCAAGACAACCCAAATGCCATCCGGCAACACCGGACGCTGAATTGAAAAACACCCCTCGTTTCCCACCACGCCCTGATCGTGGCGGAGACGAACATCCTATGAATGATTCGAGGGGAAACACTCATGATATTGCGCGCAGCTTTGGTCGGTCTGGTACTGGCCTCATTCACCTTGTCGGCGCAAGCCGAAACCATCCGCATCGCCATCGGCACCCAGGACACCACCATCAATTGCGCCGCGGGCGGCCTGTTGATCCGCGAGCTGGGCCTGCTGGACAAATACCTGCCCCACGATGGCCAGTACAAGGACGCCAAGTACGAGGTTCAGTGGAAGAACTTCACCAGCGGCGCGCCGCTGACCAATGAGATGGTCGCCGGCAAGCTCGACTTCGGCGCCATGGCCGATTTCCCCGGGTCGTTCAACGGCGTGGCGTTTGAAACCGCCGGCAAGCACAGCCTGTTCATCAGCGTGCTGTCGGGCAGCACCCAGGGCAGTGGCAACGGCATCGTGGTGCCGAGCGCGTCGGGCGTGCAGTCACTGGCCGAGCTCAAGGGCAAGACCATTTCCGTTCCGTTCGCGTCCACTGCCCATGGAATGTTGCTGCGCGCTGTGGCGGCCCAGGGTTGGGACCCGCTCAAGGACGTGAACATCATTGCCCAGCCACCGGAAGTCGCCGGTTCCGCGTTGCAGGCCGGCAAGATCGACGCCCATGCCGACTTCGTGCCGTTCGCCGAACTGTTCCCGAGCCGGGGGTTCGCACGCAAGATCTACGACGGTTCCCAGGCTGGCGCGCCGACCTTCCACGGTGCGCTGGTGGACCAGGCCTATGCGAAAAAATACCCGGAAATCGTCGTCGCCTACCTGCGCGCGAGCATCGAAGCCAACCAACTGCTGGCCGCCGAGCCCGAGAAGTACAGCGAGTTGATCGCCAAGGTCACCGGGGTCGATGCCGAGGTCAACTACCTGTTCCACGGCCCGCTCGGCGTGCAGACCCGCGACCTGACCTGGAAACCGGAATACCGCAAGGCCGTCGGCACCGCCATCGACACCCTCAAGCTATTGAAGAAGGCTGATCGCGGTCTTGACCTGAATACCTTCATCGACGACCAATACATTCGCGCCGCGTTCAAGGCGTCCAATCTGGACTACAGCGCGCAGTTGGCGAATTACGAGCAGACGCCGCTCAAGGCCGTCGATGCAGGCAGTGGCCAGGCCATCACCGACTTCAGCCACGTGGCCGAGATCTGGGTGCGCGGCGAGCCGAAAGTCCGTCAGTACGCCTCGGCGCAAGCGGCATTCACCGCGCTGGCCGCGCTGAAGCAGGAAGGCAAGAACATCCGCGCCGTGTATGCCCAGGCCAGTGACAGCGGGATCAAGTTGCTGGCCGACCAGGCGTGGTTTGCCAGCGATGCGAAAGGACGCCTCAGCGCGTTTCTGCTCAAGGGCCAGGCCCAGCAATTCGCCACGGCCCAGGGCGGCAAGGTGTTCGATTTCACCGATGCCACGGCGCAAGCCGTGGCCGCGCGCTAACCCCTGGAGCCCCGCAATCCCCCTGTGGGAGCGAGCCTGCTCGCGAATACGTACTGACATCCACCATCGATGTCGACTGACCCACCGCTTTCGCGAGCAGGCTCGCTCCCACAGTGATGTTGGTTGAGAGGAATTATTGTGTACGGATCATTTAACCGATGGCTCCCCCGAGCCGCCTCGCTGTTGCTCTGCCTGCTGTTCTGGCAACTCGCCGCCAGCCACCACTGGAACCTCGGCCTGGTGACCTTCGCCAACGTCCCGACACCCCTTGCCGTGATTGAAGCGGCACTGGGCCTCGGTGACTCCGGCAAACTCGCCCGACACCTTGGCAGCAGCCTCAGCCGGGTCTTCGCCGGTTACCTCGCGGCATTGGTGATCGGCGTCGCCCTGGGCCTGGCCATCGGTCGCTCGAAATGGGCCGAAGACTTGTTGCTGCCACCGCTGGAAGTGCTGCGCCCAATTCCCGCCGTGGCCTGGATTCCCCTGGCGATCCTGATGTTCCCCTCGTCCGAGCTGTCGATGGTCTTCATCACCTTTACCGGCGCCCTGTTCCCGATCCTGCTCAATACCGTGCACGGTGTCGAAGGCGTCGATCCACGGCTGATCGCTTCGGCGAAAAGCCTCGGGGCAGGGCGACGGGCGATGCTGCTGGAAGTGATTCTGCCAGGTGCCGCACCGAGCATCATCACCGGCCTTTCCATCGGCATGGGCACGTCGTGGTTTTGCCTGGTGACCGCCGAGATGATCTCCGGCCAATACGGCATCGGCTATTACACCTGGGAGTCCTACACCATTCAGAACTACCCCGACATTGTGGTCGGCATGTTGCTGATCGGCGTACTCGGGATGGGCAGCAGCCTGCTGATCAAACGCCTGGGCGGTGTATTCACGCCCTGGCATCGACCACGAGGAAAAGCCTGATGAGTGTTTTTCTACAGCCCGAAGGGCGGATCGATATACGCGGTTTGTCGATCAGCCTGGGCGAGGGCAGCGCGGCCTTCGAAGCCGTGCAGGGCCTCGATTGCCTGATCGAACCGGGGCAGTTCGTGTGCATCCTCGGGCCGTCCGGTTGTGGCAAGTCGACCTTGCTCGGCGCCCTGGCCGGTCATCTGCAACCGCGCGATGGCAGCCTCAAGGTTGATGGCGCGCCGGTGTCCGGCCCGTCGCCTCAACGCGGCATGGTGTTTCAGCAGCACACACTGTTCCCTTGGCGCACGGTGCGCGACAACATTGCGTTCGGCCTGAAAATGCGCGGCATCGGTAAAGCCGAACGGGACAAGGCCGCCGATGAAATCCTCGCCCTGGTCGGCCTTGAAGGCTTCGCCGAGCGCTGGCCGGATCAGTTGTCCGGTGGCATGCAACAACGGGTGGAGATCGCCCGGGTGCTGGTCAATCGCCCACGTTTGTTGCTGATGGACGAGCCCTTTGGCGCTCTCGATGCCCTGACCCGCTTGAACATGCAGGAACTGCTGCTGGACATCTGGACGCGGATTCGCACCACCGTAGTGTTCGTCACCCATGACATCGACGAGGCGCTGTTCCTCGCCGACCGCCTGCTGGTGATGAGCACGCGTCCCGGTCGGATCATCGAAGACCTGCGCCTGGATTTCCCCCGGCCACGCACCACCGAACTGGTGACCAGCCACGAGTTCTCCCGCTTGAAGCGTCACTGCCTTGAATTACTGCGTCACGAAGACGGTCGGCAATTACCACGCCTTAACCCTCTCGGACTTCCTCCAGAAAACAAACTGCCGCGATTTGCCCTATGACCTCACTCTTCGATGTAACCGATAACGATGACATTCTCGCCCTGCAACCACGCCTGACCGACGACGATGCCGGCGTGCGCCGCATCGCCCTGATCGAACTGGCCGACCTGGAAGAGCCGGACGGCCTGCTGTGGCTGGTCAACCGATTGTCCGCAGACCCGGCCGAAGACGTTCGTGCCGAAGCCGCGCGGTTGCTCGAAGCCTGGGAGGACGAGCCTGTGGTCGAAGCGCTGTGCCAGGCCCTGACCGATCCATCGGCTGCGGTGCAAGCCGCCGCGGCGCAAAGCCTCAGCCTGCTCAAGAGCGAAGCGGCGGGTGAGGTGATCCTGCCGTGGACCGGGCATGCCGACATCGGCGTGCGCATTGCTGCGTTCAGGGCCTTGCGTGAATTGCGCTACCCGCAAGCGGCCCCGGCGGCGCTGGTTGCGTTGAGCGATCAGGAGGCCAATGTCCGCCGTGAAGCCGTCGGCGTGCTGGGTTGGCTCAAGCAGCTCGACGCCTTGCCGGCCCTGGCTCGACTGGCCAGTGCCGATCCGGACACCGAAGTGCGCCGCGCCGCGACCGGCGCACTCGGCCTGGCGTCTGACGAGCAGGTGCTGCCGGCCCTGCGTCAAGCCTTGCAGGACCAGGCCTGGCAAGTGCGCGAGGAAGCCGCCACCACCCTGGGCAAGGTCGGCCACATCGACGCCGGCCCTGCCTTGGTCCAAGCCCTGAGCGACGATTACTGGCAAGTGCGCCTTCGCGCCACCCGCAGTCTCGGCCGCTTGCGTTACGCCCAGGCACTGGACGCGCTGATCGAAACCCTCGGCCACTGCATCAGCAACCTGCGCAAGGAAGCCGCCCTGGCCCTCGGCGAGTTGAATGAAAAAGGCGCCATTGCAGCGCTGCTGGCCGCCCAGGACGATGGTGATCCGGAAGTGCGCAAGGCGGTGCGCATTGCCCTGAGTCAGCTGCAATGAACCCGCTGTCCATCGGCAATTCCCGGAGCAGGCAGCAGCTGCGACTGAACTGGCCGGATGGCCGCGAGCAGTGGCTGGACCATGCCGAGCTGCGCCGCCAGTGCCCGTGTTCGCAATGCCGGGCGTTTCGATTGCGCGGGATGGCGCCGCTGGTCGATGCCCGCGTTCGGCTGATCGAGGTGAATTCCCTGGGGTATGGGTTGCAACTGGTGTTCAGTGATGGGCATGAACGCGGAATATATCCATGGGCCTATCTCGAAGGATTAACTCCAAACCTGTAGGAGCGAGCATGCTCGCGATGGTCGTTAACGTTAACGCGTGGTTTCTGGTTAAACGCGGCGTTCTTGAGTCCATCGCGAGCATGCTCGCTCCTACAGGGGGCCAGGGCAATCAGAAGGACTTGCTGACGCTCGCCACTACCGTCGCACTGCACACATCGTCGAAGCCCCAATTGCTCAGGCACTGGCTTTTCGACAGGTCGGTGTCGATGTAGCTCAGGCCCAGCATCATGCCCGCCAGTTCATGGGTCAGCTTGATCTCCCACTCACGGTACGAGTCTTCAGCCTCACCCGAGCGTGAGTACAGGTGCGGGTCCTTGAAGTCCATGTCGCCGTAACGCAGCTTGAGGCCAACGCCGTAGGGCAGCTCGGTTTCGTAACCGACATAGCTGTAGAGCGAGTTCTGCTCGCTATCGATACCCGGCGCATCGGCGGAGTAATAGGCACCGAGTTTCACCCCGTAGACGCTGAGAATGCCGTAGGCCTCGCTCTGGTTGAACTGGCTCTCTTTAGGGTAGGAATATTTGAGGTAGCCCAGGTCGAGGCTGACGTCATCGGTGGCCTGCCACAACCAACCGGCATAGTAGTCGACCTCCTGCCGGGTTTTCAGGCCGCCGCCAAAGTCGACGTTGGAGGTCCATGCGCCCAGGTACAGGCCGCTGCTGTGGGCCAGGGTTGCGCCGGCTTGCAGTGTCGGGTCGTTCTGAGTCTGCGAGATGCCGCGGGTTCGATAGTCGCTGGCCAGGGTCACGTCCAGCAACAAGGCGAAATCATCATTCAAGGGGATGGCTTGGCTGCTCAAAGGCAGCAGGCTCAAGGAACCGAGGGCGAACAGGGTGAAAGCTTTCATGGTACGTCCCGCTATTGTGATTGTTATGGGCAGAAAATCGGACAAGGCTGAGCCGTGCCTCGTGTTGAAAACACGAGGTCGGAGAGGTGTGTGACTGAGGTTTTTATTAGAGGGTTGGCGCGTAGACCTGACGTCCGGCGAACCAGGTCTGCAGCACCTGGGTGTCGTGCAGGGCTTTTTCGTCGACGCTGAACACATCACGGTCGACGACGATGAAGTCGGCCTGTTTACCGGCGCTCAGCGAGCCGATCTGTTTGTCCAGGCCAAGGGTGCGCGCAGCATTGAGCGTGTAGGCGTAGAACATGGTTTCGCGGTCGATGCGTTCATCGGCGTTGAGCACCCCCAGCGGACCCACCCGGGTCATGGCCTGGGCCATGGCGTTCCACGGGTTGGGCGAAGACACTGGCCAGTCGCTGGCCCCGGCGATGGTCGCGCCCTGTTTGAGCAAAGAATGCGCCGGGTATTGGTAACGGAACGCCAGGGCGCTGACGTAAGGCTTGATCATTTCCGTGGTGTAATCGTCGGCGCTGGCCCAGAGCAGTTGCATCGAGGCGATGACGTCGAGCGGTTTGAAGCGGGCGAATTCTTTCGGATTGACGATCTGCAGGTGCGTGATGGAGTGGGTCACGCCGCTCTGTCGGTCCTTGCGCGCCTGGGCGATGCCGTTCAGCGATTCGCGTACGGCGCGGTCGCCGATGGCATGGATGTGCACCAGCCAGCCGCGCTGATCGATCGCGCTGACCAGCTCGCCGAAATGCTTCGGATCGATCAACAATTCGCCCGGTTTGTGCGAGTTGGTGTACGGATCGATCATCGCGGCGCTCTGGGCCGGGTACTCGATCACGCCGTCAGCGAAGATCTTGATACCGGGCAGCGTCAGGTTGGGAATGCCCTGGAACTGCTGGCGGACCTTGTCCAGAGTATCGAGATCGGCGGGAACGCTCTTGCCGTTGGCTACCAACAGCGCCGCTACATGAGCGGTCATACCGCCGCTTTCGGACAGGGCCTTGTACACCGGCAGCACGCCGACGGTTTTTTCCGTGGGCTTGAGGGCGAATATCGGTTCGCCGGGCGCGGCGTTGGCGGCCGGGTCCATCCAGGCGGTGATGCCCAGGCTGTTGTTGTAGCTCACGGCGGTTTGCGCCGCCTTGAGCATGTCAGTGGCACTTGGCGCCGGCATTTTCGAAGCGACCCGGTCCCAACCAGCGTCCACCAGGAAGCCGTTGGGGTTGCCGTCGGCGAGTTTGCCGATGGTGTCTTTCTCGGCGTCCGGCAGGTTTTTCAGCAACGCCGCATCGACGCCAGCGCGCTTGAGCATGACGTTGTTGGCCCACGCCGTATGGTGGTCGCTGCCGGTGAACACCACGGCTGTGTCGGCCCATTCGCCGCTGTTGAACTGCTTGCCCAAGGCTTCGGCCTGCGCCCAATAAGCCGAACTCATGCCGGCCACGCTCAGGACATCGCCATGCCTGGCCTTACCGTCGTCACGCCAGGCTCGCAGGCGCTTTTCCAGCTCATCGAGGTCGACCACCTCGTCTTCCATGTTGGCCGAAACCTTCTCCAATCCACCGAAAATCCCGTGGGAGTGGCTGTCGATCAGGCCTGGCATCAGGGTCTTGCCGTCCAGGTCGACGACCTTGGTTTGCGCATCGATCAGGGCCTTGATCTGCGTATCGCTGCCCACTTGCAGCACCTTTCCGTCCTTTACGGCCAGGGCCTGGACCTTGGGCTGGTTGCGGTCGGCAGTGAAGATCTTGCCGTTGAACAGCACCAGGTCAGTCGCGGCCATGGCTTCCAACGAGGCAAAACTGACTGCCACCAGCAACAGATTCGGGATGAATCTTTTCATTGAATGTTTCCTTGTTATTGCGTCTGATGGCCAGATTAGTGGCTCGCCGTGCTCGGCAGAACGCCTCGCTCACGAAAAACGCTTTTGCCTGAATGGAAAAAGAATGGACAAACTGGGTGCACTGAAAATGTTCGTGGTCACGGCGCAACTGGGCAGCTTCAGTCGCGCCGCCGAGCAATTGGGCAAGACCCCGTCGGCCCTGACCAAAGCGGTCAATCACCTGGAAGCGGAACTCGGCGCGCGATTGTTCGAGCGCAGTACCCGGCGGATCTTGCTCACGGAATCCGGGCGGCTGTACCTGGACACCGCGCGCCAGGTCTTGCAGCGCCTGGACGAGGCCGGCGAGGAAATCGAGCAGTTGCAGCACGGTTTGCGCGGCAGCCTGAAAATCACCGCGCCGCTGGCCTATGGGCAGGCCTTTCTCGATCAGGTGTGTGGCGGTTTTCTCGAGCAATACCCGCAGATCAACCTGCAAGTGGACCTGTGTGACGAGTTCGTCAATCTGCTGGAAAGCGGCTACGACCTGGCCTTGCGTGAAGGGCATGACGACTTGCCGGGGTTGATTGCCCGCGTCGTTGGCAGCAATCGCCTGGCGCTGTGCGGCAGTCCGGAGTATCTGGCGCGCAAGGGGCTGGCGGTCACCCCCCAGACCCTCGATGAGCACGAATGGTTGCTGTACCGCCATCCTTTGCTCAGCCGCGAATTCTGGTGGGCCGAGCGCGACGGCCAGCGCCTGAGCTTGCCGCAACCCCAGGCACCCCGCCTGCGCAGCGACAACTACGACTTGTTGCTGGCCAATGCCCTGGCCGGGCGCGGGTTGTTGCATACGCCGTTGTGGAGCGCGGCACCTTACATTGCCGATGGGCGACTGGTGCGGGTGATGGCCGACTACGACATCGACCCGGACAGCTTCGGTCCGCACATCCTGGCGGTGTACCCCAGCCATCGGCGGGCCACGGCCAAGGTGCTGGCGTTCATCGATTACATCACGGCGTTTCTGGCGGCCCCTCTGTAGGAGCGAGCATGCTCGCGATGAACCTGTGAGCGCCGCGGGGTGTCAGGCTTCCCGCGTTATCGTTGACGACCATCGCGAGCATGCTCGCTCCTACAGAGGGGCAGGTACTTGCCAGGAAATTGCGGAAAGAGTACAAATGTACTCCATGACGACATTAACTCCCCGCCGTACCGCCATCCTGACTTTTATCCGTGATCGAATCGCGGAGCATGGTCAGTCCCCGAGCCTCGCTGAAATCAGCGAGGCGTTCGGCTTCGCCTCCCGCAGCGTGGCGCGCAAGCATGTGCTGGCGCTGACCGAGGCCGGTTTTATCGAG
>Ga0105251_10004188_pt1 | contig 9985 bp, 11 predicted proteins | sample KBSS64metaG_FD_80424 | JGI IMG/M metagenome (GOLD analysis project Ga0105251, IMG submission 80424) | Switchgrass rhizosphere microbial communities from Kellogg Biological Station, Michigan, USA - KBS S6-4 metaG | ecosystem: Host-associated > Plants > Roots > Rhizosphere > Soil | place... | reverse complement strand
GGCGTGGCTGACGGTCGCGCGCATCCCCAGATGATCCCAGGCGGGTTCGATCGTCACGCCGGGGCTGCCGGCCTTCACCAGGAAATTGCCGACACGCGGATTTTCCTCGTCGGTCTTGGCCCAGACCGAATACCAGTCCAGCCCGGTCGATCCGGTCGAATAGATTTTGGTGCCGCTGATCGCCCAGCCGTCGGCGGTGCGCCGCGCGATCGTGGCGGGCAGGCCGCCGCGTACCGGGGTGCCGAGTTCGGGTTCGACGCGGAGGCCCCCGATGAGGCCCCGGCCCGCGACCGCGTCCGCCGCCAGCCGCTCGTAAATGGTGGCCGGCCAGCCCTGCGCCCGATGCGGGTTGGCGTGATAATGATAGGTCATGAACAGGATCAGCGCGGTCGAGGGCTCGCCCTTCGCCACGGCCGCGAGCACGCGCAGGGCGTCGGACAGATTCGCGCCGCGCCCGCCGAGTTCCGGTCGTACGGTGAGGCCGATCAGCCCCTCGCGCGCCAGCAGGTCGAAGGGCGCGCGGGGAAATTCTCCGCTGCGGTCATAGGCTTCGGCGTGAGCGGCCAGTTCGCGCGTCAGCCAATCGAGATAGTCGTCGGTGATGGCGGGCGGCGCTGTTTCGGGATCGGCGAGACGGGTTGCCATGATGGTCAGCCTCTTGTCGGAATGGCGGAATTGAAGCGGTCGTCCCAGAGCGGTCGGACATCCACCGGCCTGGGCAGCAGCTTCTGGGCGTAGAAGAGGTCGGCGACCTTCTGCTGCGACGCGATGGCCTCAGGCGTGACCGGGCGCAGTTCGTACACGTCGCTCTTGCGCTTGAACTGATCCTGCACATAGGCGAGCGGCACGCCGATATCCCTGGACACGATGACCGCCCACTCATCCTGATGCGCCGCAGCCCAGGCATAGGCTTTCTGGGCAAGGCCGAGATAGTCGGCGATCAGTTTCGTCTTGTCGGGATCGGCGAGCGCGTCGACATGCGCGGCCACCAGATAATTGCCCGAAAGGATGCCGTAGGCGGTGCGTAGAATGCGCGCGCCTTCGGTCGCGATCGCGCGCTGGATCGGAAAGCCGTAGATCGCCCAGGCGTCGAGGGCGCCCTGGGAAAAGGCCGCCGCGCCGTCGGTCACGCCCATCGCCACCGGCTTGATATCGTCCCAGCCCAGGCCGACCTCCTCCAGCATCCGGATGAGGAAATATTGCGAGGTGGTGGCGCGGACATAGCCGACGCGCTTGCCCTTGAGGTCGGCGATGCTCCTGGCGGTCGAACCCTTCGGCACCAGCACGACCTGATTGTTGACGTCGCCATGCGCGACCGCGATCTGGCGGAAGCTCTGGATGGTCGAAGCGGCGGCGAAGATGGGCGGGATCTCGCTCATCCCGCCATAGTCGAGCGAGCCGCCGTTCAGCGCCTCGACCACCAGATGGCCGGACTGGAACTCGTTATAGGCGATGTCGAAGCCTTCGGGCTTTATGCCGGCGGATTTGAAGAGCAGCCGCGAATCGCCGTCGCCCTTGCCGGTAATCGAGACGCGCAGCACCGGGCAGCCGCCCTTGCCCGATCCGCAGGCGGCGAGCAGCAGGCAGGATGCCGCGCCGCCGCCCAGCAGCAACCGGCGCGAAAGACCCTCAGCCGTCACGGGCGATCGTCGGGGCCGGCGCGGGTTCGGGCGCGCGTTCGAACAGGATGACATTGGGGTCGCGCAGCAGTTCGCGCGCCGCCGCCGCCTTCCAGCGCCGCCATCCGGCCAGCAGAGATCGCAGAGGGGCCATGACCGTCCATTCCCAGAAAAATCGGATCGAGCTATTTATCTATGATGTAAGTAGAGATATGTCCCACAAGCAATGCTGCCCGATCCATTAGAAATGCTTGATCGATGCTGAGCGCCGATCATGTCGCCATCGTTGGCGGCGGTTTCAGCGGCGCGCTGATGGCGATCAACCTGCTGCGCCATGGCGAAGCGCGGGTGACGTTGATCGAGCGGCGGGGCGACCGGCTGGGGCGGGGCCTTGCCTATGGCGCGGCGCAGGACGACCATGTCCTGAACGTGCGCGCCGCTAATATGAGCGCCCTGCCCGACATGCCCGACCATTTCGCCGATTGGCTGAAGGCGCGGGCGCAAGGGCAGGATGCGAGCTTCGCGACGCGGCGCACCTATGGCCTCTATCTGCACGACCTGCTCGACGAGGCGCAGGGGAATGCGGGCGACCGGCTGCGGCTGGTGGAGGATGAGGCGATCGACATTGTTCTTTCCGAGTCCGGCGCCAGCGTCCGCCTTCGGTCAGGCACGCGCGTCGACGCGGACATCGTGGTGATCGCGCCTGGCAACCTGCCGCCGCACCACCTGCCCGCCTTCGCCGGACTGGCCCGTCCAGCCTATGTCGACGATCCCTGGGCGACCGATATTGCCAAAGATTTGGGAGGCGGCGATGCGGTGTTGCTGCTGGGAAGCGGGCTGACGGCGGTCGATTGCGCGCTCAGCATCGACACGGCCGGCTTTTCCGGGCGCGTCGTTGCCGTGTCCCGCAGGGGGCTGATGCCCCATGCCCACGCGCCTGTTGCCGCATCGCCGCCATCGCCGGAGCGCCCCGCTGGTCCCGCGTCCGCGCTGGTGCGATCGGTGCGGGCGCGAGCGGATGCGATCGGCTGGCGCGCGGCGGTGGACGAATTGCGCCCCTTCACCCAGGATATGTGGCGGGCGGCGACCGCGGTCGAGCGGGCCCGCTTCCTGCGCCACCTGCGCCCCTATTGGGACGTGCATCGCCACCGGATCGCGCCGGCCGTGGCGGAACGGATCGCCGCCATGCGCGCTACCGGACGGCTGGACGTGCGGGCGGCAAAGGTCGTTTCGGCACGTGTTCATGATGACGATGTCGAGGTTACGTTGAGGCAACGCGGATCGGCGCGGGTGGAGCCGCACCGCTTCGCTCGCGTCGTCAATTGCACCGGGCCGCTGGGCGACCTTGGCCGTGCGCAAGACCCGTTGCTGCGCGCGCTTGTCCGCGCGGGCGCGATTCGGCCCGATCCGCTGGCGATCGGCATCGACGTCGATCGCCAGTGTCGCGCCATCGACGCATCCGGTGACGCGCAGGACCGGCTGCGCGTCGTCGGTCCGATGACGCGGGGCGCGCATTGGGAGATCGTCGCGGTTCCCGACATCAGGCGGCAGGTGTGGACGCTCGCCCGCGAAATAAGCCATGCGCATTGGGTGGAGGCGGCGGGGCTTTGAAACCCGTCATCTATTTGCCCAAGTCATAACCGATGCACGAGTTCGCGTTGGTTGCGCCGACGCCTCTGCTTCTATGCTGGCGTCAAATCCCGCATCCGAAAGGGCAGGCGCATGGCAAAATCCCCCCACATCAAGCTCGGCTTCATCCTGCACGGCGTCGGCCGGACCTGGAACGACTGGCGACATCCCGACCGGGACGTCAACGCCAGCACCAGCCTGTCCCACTATCAGCAGCAGGCGGCGACCGCCGAGCGGGGCAAGTTCGACTTCCTGTTCGTGGCGGACAGCCTGTCCATCACGGAAAAGTCGAGCCCGCACTATCTCAACCGGTTCGAGCCGATCACCATCCTGTCCGCGCTGGCCGCGACGACATCGCGCATCGGTCTGGTGGCCACATTGACGGTCAGCTATTCCGAACCCTTCAACGTCGCGCGTCAGTTCGCCTCGCTCGATCATCTGAGTGGCGGGCGCGCTGGCTGGAACGTGGTGACATCCTGGCTCGGCGACACGGCGGCCAATTTCAGCAAGACCGAGCATCCCGCCCATGCCACCCGCTACAAGATCGCCGCCGAATATCTCGACGTGGTGAAGGGGCTGTGGGACAGCTGGGAAGATGGCGCGCACGTCGCCGACAAGGAAAGCGGCCAGTTCGTCGATCCCGCCAAGCTGCACAGGCTGGATCACAAGGGCGAGCATTTCCAGGTGCGCGGGCCGCTCAACATCAAGCGGATGCCGCAGGGCCAGCCGGTCATCTTCCAGGCCGGCGCATCGGACGACGGACGCAGCTTCGCCGCACGCCATGCCGAGGTGATCTTCACCCATGCGCCGACCAAGGAGGACGGGCAGGCCTATGTCGCGGACGTGAAGGCGCGGGCGAGAGGTTTCGGCCGCGATCCCGACCAGTTGTTCGTCCTTCCCGGCATCGCGCCGATCGTCGGCGATACGGACGAGGATGCGGAGGCGCGCTACCGCGAACTGGCGGCGCTGGAGTCGATCGACACGGGTCTCGGCTTCCTGTCGCGGACGTTCAACGATCATGATTTCCGCCAATATGATCTGGATGCGCCTTTCCCGGATGTCGCGCATATCGGCCTGGACAGCCAGCAAAGCGGCACGCTGCGCATCCTCGCCGAGGTGCGGGCGGACAATCTGACGCTGCGGCAGGTGGCGGAGCGGCTGGCGACGCCGCGCGGCGCGTTCGTAGGATCGCCGGAAACGGTCGCGGACCAGTTGCAGCAATGGTTCGAGGAAGGCGCGGCGGATGGATTCGTGATCTTCGAACCGCTGCCGGGGCAGCTTGAACTGTTCGTCGACCGGGTCGTCCCGATCCTGCAGGCGCGGGGGCTTTTCCGGGACGAGTATGAAGGAACGACATTTCGCGCGCAGCTGGGCCTGTCCGAGCCGGAAAACCGTCATGCGGCAGCACGGCGCTCGCAAAGCGCGGCCTGAGGGAGCCAGGCTCAGGTCACTATCGGCAGCATTTGGTAAACCCAGACGTTAGCACCGAACGATGTGAACGGCCGACCGTGGTCGCCAGCCGCCGCATAGAAGACGGTCGGCTCCTGAGGCTCGAAAATCGAGGGCTGAATGGCGACAAAGGATCGGCACCGCCTCCGGTGACGATCACTCACGCGGACTTGGAGCCTTGCGCTAACGCGCTTCGAAGGTTTCCGCCCACCCCTATGCGAGCACCGGATCGGTTGCTTCAATCGCCTCGCGCTCGGTTTGTGCGCCCAACAATATCGGCACGGCCATAACTTCGCTTTGCAGAAGGTCCGGCAACTCGTCTAAAGGCAGGCCGTCAGGATTTTGAACCACAATGAATTATCGCCATTCCTTCCATGCTGGCAATAGCGCCGATGTCGTAAAGCACAGCCTGCTGATCGCCCTGGTGCGGGCTTTGCAGCACAAGCCGGGCCCGCTGACCCTGATCGACACCCATGCCGGCTGCGGGCTGTACGACCTTGGCGGCGACGAAGCCCAACGCACCGGCGAAGCCACGCAGGGCGTGCTGCGGGCCTTTGCCGATCCGAACCCCTTGCTGGACGACTACCGCGCCGCCGTACGGGCGGTGAATGTGGGTGACGAACCGCACCTTTACCCCGGCTCACCGCGATTTCTGGCCCAGCTTTTGCGCCCGCAGGATTTCCTGATCCTGAACGAAAAGCACCCGGAAGACGCTTACGCCCTGCGCGGCGCGATACGGGATACCAGCGCGGCCGTGCATCAACGCGACGCCTACGAACTTTGGCTGGCTATGCTGCCGCCCCGCACCGCACGCGGCGTGGTGGTGGTCGACCCGCCCTACGAGCAGCCGGACGAACGCGCGCGTATCACCGCCACCCTCGCCGCCGCTTACCGCAAATGGGCGCATGGCGTGACGGTGATCTGGTATCCGCTGAAAGACAGCGCCACGCATTTGCGGTGGAAGCAGCAGTTACGCAAGCTCGGCATCCCGAAATTGCTGCTGGTGGAGCATTGGCTATACGATAGCGAGCAGCCCGGAATCTATAACGGCGCGGGCCTCTATATCGTCAATCCGCCCTACGCTTTCACACAGGCACTGCCGCCACTGTTGGAGGCTTTGCGCGCAGCGTTAGCGCCCGAAGGGCATAAGGGCGAGATCATATCCGGTTGGTTGGGCGATTAAAATAAACCCTCACCCCACCCTTCACCCAAAAGCGGGAATTGCGGCGCTTCAGGTTGCAAGCAAATCGGGTCAAGCTGATTTTTGAAACATGGTTTCACGCTCGGTGGCTGTGCTCCAGACGATTTTGCATGTATTCCTGTTCGCGCGGAATGGCGACTGAGGCGTCGAGAAACCCTGCGATAACATGTATGAATTTCCGCTGATGACATGCTAAGGGCATGACATGTTTCAAGCACCCGGCCGCAGCGGCACAGTTGAGATCGACGGTTTCAAATATGATTGGGAACTCCTGAGCGAGCCTCAGTTGTCCTCTTCCGATGGCTGGAAGGGAATGACTGTCTCCCTACGTCAGAAAGACATGCCGCGCGAAGCCGTGCTGGAATTTCCGGCACCCAAGCGCCTGATGAAAGGATTGCCGAAAGGGCGTTTGCACATCAATGATGCGATTGCTTCGCGAGGGGTGCGGGCAGCATTATCGGCAGGATGGGACCCTGCATCGAGAGGCAAAACCACGGTTTTCATGGTTGATGCCAACGGTGACTAAGGGGGTGTAAATCTTGCCCCCGCCATCGCAGATATAGATGGAGCCGGTCGGCATCGTGCCATTCGTCCGCTCGTGCACCCGGGAAGCGGGCGGTCCGCACCTGGAAGACGGAATTTCGGCGTCGAACGTCTACAAAAGGGTCGGCCCACTCTGATGCGTTCTTCCCTCGGCCATCACGGCCAATTGGAGAAGTGTCATGGGATTATCAGAATTTGATCCCGCAGCTCGCGAGCGAATATCGTGGAACGCCGGGCGTAAGGTTGGCGCGAAGCGGGCGCTTAAGCCCCGCCAGATCTGGGCGATACGCTTCCAGCAGAGTCGCCATAGCCGAGCGATTCAGCCCTGCCGCCGCATATTGATTGCGCTGACTGTGCCGACCGCTCCCGCTGCCATGGGCGAAAATTACCAGCCCCGCCGCGCGTTCGGGCACATCCAGAAACGCCCGGAGGCGGTGCCCGCCAAAGGTTACATCCTGTCGGGTCGCAAGTTGATGTGCCATGGTCAAAGTCCAAAAGGCGAAGTTTCCGGCGCACCCATGGGTCTTTCCGTTCCCAGCGGGCTCACCGCCGATGTCTGCTCGAACCAGACCTCGGCGTCGAACTCCTCCGCCATCACCGCTTCGAAATAATGGCTGAGCCGCTCCGTTTCAGGTCGGTAGACCACTCCGATGGCGCGCTCCAGCAAAGGAGGGCTGAGCGCGTCTCTTAATTCTGCCCTGTCCCGGCCATAACGGCGACGAGCGGACTCCGCTTCGCTCGGATCGACCTTGTCCAGATAGGCAAGCACGGCGTGGATGGATTCGCTCAGGCTATAGACGTCCAGACCATGGAAGGAAGCCTGTCGTTCTTCCGATATATCCCGATTATGTCTCCGCAGCCAATCGGCAAAGGCAAGCACTTCCTGATTACGCCACATCCAGGTCGGGAAGCGCACGAACATGTCACCCCGTCGGGGTCGGGGAGCCAGATGCCGGCCATAATCGTCTATGCGGGCCGCATCAGGCCAATCCGCTTCCACCGCCACCACCGTAGAGCCGTGTCGCTCAATCAACCGGCGGGTAATCGCGGCGCGCGCCCGATAAAATTCCGAGCTTCCATGCGTCGCTTCGCCCAGCAGGACGGTCCTGACGTCCCCGAACCGGTCGAAACAGGCGCCGAAATCTTCCACCTTGTCAGGGGAGGGCAACGGTTCGGCATGTCGCCTCAAAATCCCGCTGGGTTGATCGACGTCGGGACCGCCGCCCGGCCGACAAGGGTTGCCTGCATCATCCTCAATCTCCGACATCCTGCGCTCGATGAACCTGATTGCTGTCCGGTTCTTCAGCTCTACCGCAACTATTCTGGAGCGGCTCCATGATCGCGAAATTGGGGATTATACGAATTGGCCCTTCCTGGCCGGGGTGACTCTGGCCCTTTGCTCAATGGAGGACGTCAACTCGAAACCGGCCCCGAGTGATGAAGAGGCTTCGCGGCGCGTTCGGTGCCGTCGCGTCGTTGAGGACATGAAGATCGACAGGCTGCGCCATGCAGTCCAGTCGCTCCGCTGAGGCCGAACGGTTGCCGGCTGAGTCGAAGGTTCCCGCCATCATCCCTACAAGGCAGCGGCATAATAGAACGACATTGCTCCTTTTCCAGCGCTTTCCTGGTAGCTTTCAACCACTGGCAGGCTCGGATTTCTACGCTAAATTACGGAAGCGATTTTCGCGGCCGACCGTTGCTGAGGTTTCGTGCTGTAAGCCAGAGAAGAATGGGTTAAAGGCAATATCAGCAAAAGGGGCAGCTATGGGAACGAACCGGCTTGAGGCGTTCAGCGACGGTGTGCTGGCGATCATCATTACCATCATGGTCCTTGAACTGAAGGTGCCCCATGGCAACCCGGGTCCCAGCGCCCTGTTTTCGCTTTGGCCGGTATTCTCGAGTTACATTCTGAGTTTCATTTACGTCGGCATTTACTGGAACAATCATCATCACATGTTGCAGGCGAGCGACCGGGTCACCGGCGCCGTCCTTTGGGCCAATCTGCATCTTCTTTTCTGGCTTTCCCTATTGCCGTTTACGACCGGATGGATGGGGGAAAATGAATTTGGCCGATGGCCGACGGCGCTCTACGGCGTCAACCTGCTATGCTGTGCGCTTGCCTATTTCATGCTGGAGAGACTGATCATCGCCGTGAACGGCAAAAGCGGTATCCTCGGCCGCGCGGTAGGTTTGGACCTAAAGGGAAAAATCTCGCCGCTGCTTTATCTGCTTGGGATAGGCGGCATCTGGCTGATTGCGCCATGGGTTGGGATAGCCTTCTTTGCCGGGACCGCGGCATTGTGGCTGATCCCTGACCGGAGGATCGAACGTCTGTTGATCCAGAAGGCGCCTGAAGAAGGCTAGGCGGCGTGGACAAATCAGGGTTACCGGCGAATATGGGGCAGAAACGTCGTTATCACCGCCCGGCTACATGGTCGCCTGCTACCCTATCAGCATGATCCAAAAGAGGATCGCTGCCGACGAACAAGTTGATCTTGCCGAACTACGCGACGAAACCATCGGCATCATCGAGCAGCGCGCCAGAGAAGGCTATTACGAGGAGCGAAAAACCTAACGCCCCGCGCCATCTGTCCAGAAGCGAATTTGTCCACGCTGCCTAGGCTGCGTGGACAAATTCATGCCGCGATAGAGTGCTCGGTTGCCGCATCGTCCGCTCCCTGCGATTAGTGGATCTGGAACGGTAGGGCGGCATGCAGGACAAAACTCTCAGTAAAGCAATCGCGATGGCGCTCGGTGAGTTGGAACGCGATGGAGACTTGGTGATCACCTCGCCGAGCATTGAACCGGTCGCGGATCGCATAGCGCAAGCTGTGCTGGCCGTTGTTCCGAATACGGCCTTGTCGCATTTGGAGCTACTGGGCGTCAGGAGTTTGGTGCTTCATGCGATCTCTGACAAGCGGTTCTTCGACTGGGAAATGCCTACCTTGACCGGTTTTACGGCAGTCGAGTTTGAAGACATCGCGGAGAAATTGCCCCGAGATTAAGTGGGCACAGAGGGTTGGATTAGGGCATATCGCCGCGAACAGGGCGTGAGGCTTGACCCGATCTGAGAGGATTGATTCAAGGCTGCTTTTTGGGAGGCAGCCTTGAGCCGGGGCGATCTTACAGAGGCAGAGTGAGCGGGTGCTGAAAGGCCTGTTGCCGATCGATCCTGAAAATCGCGGACGAGGCTGGCGTCCCGAGCAGAACCGCGCAGTCGTCAATGGCATCCTCTGGCGGCTTCGATGCGGCGCTCCATGGCGAGATGTGCCGCACAAATGCGGCAGTTGGAACACGATCTATCGCCGGTTTCGACGTTGGAGCGAGGCTGGGGTCTGGGAAACCGTGGCGATCACGCTGGCCGAGGTGATGGCGGACAGCGGCCACTACAGCATCGACAGCACCACAGTCCGCGCCCACGTATCGGCAGCGGGCGGAAACGTATGGCCCGCCCCGTCGGCAAGCGGTTTGTATCGGATGATCTGAACAGTCTGCGAAAACGTATCCGGCCTTTCGGCGCATTGCCGTTGGCCAAGATGGAGAT
>Ga0105251_10004187_pt1 | contig 9986 bp, 10 predicted proteins | sample KBSS64metaG_FD_80424 | JGI IMG/M metagenome (GOLD analysis project Ga0105251, IMG submission 80424) | Switchgrass rhizosphere microbial communities from Kellogg Biological Station, Michigan, USA - KBS S6-4 metaG | ecosystem: Host-associated > Plants > Roots > Rhizosphere > Soil | place... | reverse complement strand
GGGCGCACTCTGCCAGCTACTCATCCCGCATCGCCCTGATGTTGTGATCCAAACTCCAGGGGGGCACCATGGCTGCTGAAACGTCAACAGCGTTACCCGGCGCCGCCCCCGGCAGCCGCTCACACCTGTGGCGTGTTTTCTGGCTGCAGGGCGTGGTGCCGAGCAATCTGCTCTGGGCAGTCACCGTGTGGGCTCTCTCCCGCCAGCTGACCCTGCTGGTGCTTGGGCTGTTTGCCTGTCTTCTGCTGTATACCGGCTGGATCATCCCGGCAATCTGGCGTGCCGCGCCGACGGCGCGCACGCCCGGGTTCGGCGTTGCGGCGCGCGGGCTTACTGTTTGCTGGGGACTGAACACGATTCTGGTTGTGTTTTTCCTGAGCCTGCAGCTGGTGAATCAATAGAACTGGACAGGCTCGCCATCGCGGTCGAACGCCGCGAACCGGTTGACCTGCCCATCGTTGATGGTATTGACCATCAACCGGAGTGGTTGCGCCGCTTCGTCATTGGACGGAGCCATACCCCCACGCCCGTCGAGGGCTGCAACGAATACCAGGTCCCAGGCAATGCCCGTACTCGCCGATTCATCATCCAAAGCCCGGAACGAGGCAACTTCGGTTGGCAGCTTGTCCACGCACAGCACCGGCCTCAGTGTCCCACCCTCCCGGCGCTCGTGGCGCCCGTACTGGTCGGCGGTAGCCGATTCGGGAAGTTCGGCGCAGACGAACACGAACAGCAGCCGCTGCGGTTCGGGCTGGTTGCGCGCGGCCTGCAGCAGGCCATCGAAGTCGGTCAACGTCATGGTCGATGTCATCACGCTGAGGTTGAAGAAACCCATGCTGCCACAAAGACGGCAGGGCAGGAACGGCAGTGCATTGATTTATGTCATATCGGGGTCGGTTGGCGCGCAGTAGGCTGTTGACGGTTGGTGGTAACGACAATGTCGCACCTGGCTACACGTACCTGAGCAAAGAGGCTTGAACGGGTGGACGAGCAAGGTAAAGAGGTCATGACCCAGCTCACTGACGGCTTTGGCCGGCGCTTCCCGTACCTGCGCCTGTCCTTGACCGAAGCGTGCAACTTCCAGTGCAGCTATTGCCTGCCCGACGGCTACCAGGCCGACGGTCGGCCGCGGTTCCTGGATGTAAATGAGATCGAACGGCTGGTGCGCGCGTTTGCAGCCCTGGGAATGCACAAGATCCGGCTCACGGGCGGCGAACCCAGCCTGCGCAAGGATCTTGAAGAGATCATTGAACGTGTCGCCGGTGTTCCTGGCATCCGGAAGATCGCCATCACCACCAACGGGACACTGCTCCCGCGCCGCCTGCCAGGCTGGCAGCGTGCCGGATTGACCGCGCTGAACGTGAGCATGGACAGCCTGCAGCGCGACCGCTTCCATGCCATCACCGGGCATGATCGCCTGCCCGAGGTCATGGAGGGCGTGGAGCTCGCCCAGCAATTGGGTATTCCGGCGATCAAACTGAACGCGGTGCTGCTGCGTGGATGCAACGATGACGAACTGCCGGCGTGGATGGCCTTCCTGCGTGATCGCCCGGTGAGTGTACGTTTCATCGAACTGATGCGAACCGGCGACAATGCGGCGTACTTCGAACGGCACCATCTGCGCGCCGACACGGTGGTCGAGCAGCTGTCTGCGGCAGGGTGGCGGTTGCGGCCACGCGCTGCCGATGCGGGACCTGCGCGTGAGTACACCCATCCAGCACACCGCGGCAGCATAGGCGTCATCGCACCGTACTCGCGCGACTTCTGCCAGGGCTGCAACCGGCTGCGGGTGACCGCTCGAGGCGATTTGCGCCTGTGCCTGTTCGGCGAGTTCGGCGTACGCCTGCGACCGCTGCTGCAGCACGAGGACGACCATGACGCGCTACTTGCGCGCATCATCACCCAGCTGGGCCTGAAGGCGGCCGGGCATGGGCTTCACCAGGGCCATACCGGCTTGACCCCGCACCTGGCATCCATTGGAGGATGAGGACGCAATGAGTGGCGAGATGTTCGCAGCGTTTCACATGGCCGACGTGCGCGACAAGCGCGTTACCCGTCGGCGCGCAGTCGCGGTCGGCGAACTGCTTGCCGGCCCGGTGGCCTATCCGCTGATTGTCGAGCGCCGGTTGCCGAAGGGCGATGCGCTGTTGATGGCGGAAGTGGCCGGGCTGCAAGGCGCCAAGATGGCATCAGCGCTGATGCCGTTGTGCCACCCGCTGCCACTTGAGCTGGTGCGCGTGCATTGCGCCCCGGTGCCGGAGCGCGAGGCGATCCGTGTGTGGTGCGAATGCGCGAGCGAGGCCCGCACCGGGGTCGAGATGGAAGCCCTTGCCGGGGTCAACGCGGCATTGCTGACGGTGTATGACCTGACCAAACCCGTTGAGCCCGCGCTGGAAGTCGGCGCGATCCGGCTTTTGTTCAAGGAAGGCGGCAAGCGTGGTCTGTGGGTACATCCCCAGGGAATGAGCGAGGAGGAACGCGCGCGATATCAGCCGCGACCGGCGCGCCAGCTGCAGGGTGCGCGCTGCGCGGTAATCACCTTGAGCGACCGTGCCAGCAGCGGACATTACCCAGACCGCTCTGGCCCGACGCTGGTCGAGGGCCTGCGGGCGCTGGGCGGCAGCACCCCTGCGGCCGAGGTGCTGCCAGATGGCGTGGAGCCGCTGGCGACGCGGCTGAGTGAGCTCCAGGCCGATGGCGTGCGGTTGTGCCTGTGTACCGGCGGTACCGGACTTGGTCCGCGCGACCTGACCCCGGAAGCCCTGGTGTCGCTTGGTGGGCGCCGGGTCGACGGGTTGGCGCAGATGGTGCGCGGCCTGAGCGCCCAGCACACGCCATTGGCCTGGTTGAGCCGCGCCGAGGTCGTACAGGTCGGGCCAATGCTGGTATTCGCGTTGCCCGGTAGTCCGCGTGCTGCTGGCCAATGCCTGGACATTCTCGCGCCAGTGCTGGCGCACGCACTGGCGATGATGGATGACGGAGAGCATCCATGATCGATTACGCCGAAGCACTGCAGCGAATGCTGGCCCGCGCCTGGCTGATGCCAACCGAGACGGTGCCGGTCGCGGCGTCGGCAGGGCGCGTACTCGCAAGCGATGTGACGAGCCCGCAGTGCCTGCCCCCATTCGACAATGCGGCGATGGATGGCTTTGCACTGTGCTGCGCAGGACGCACGCTCGCGGCGGGCACCGAGCTGGAGGTCCAGGGCTGGCAGGCGGCTGGCGATCCCGCGCAGGAAGGCGCGCAGGGCGCTTGGGAAATCATGACCGGCGCACACATGCCGTCCGGCCTGGACAGCGTTGTTCCGGTCGAACACGTGCATGTCGTGGACGAGGCGCAGGGTCGCCCTCGCCGGATCCTCCTTTTGCAGGAGGTGAAGCCGGGTCAGCATGTTCGTCTGCAGGGACAGGACGTGTGCACCGGCCAGACACTGGTGTCGGCCGGCACCACGCTGGCGCTCAACGCCCGCACCTTGCTGTACGCGGTCGGCGTCAGCCAGGTCGAGGTGCGCCAGCGACCACGCGTGGCCGTGATCTCGACTGGCAGGGAGCTCGTGGACGATGCTGCGCGACTGCTGGCGTCAGGGCAGATCCGTGACAGCAACCGGCCTTACCTTGTTGGGCGGTTGGAGGCGGCGGGCGCGCAGGTAGTCTGGGAGGGCATCGTCGGGGACGACGCAGCGGCCTTCGACACGGCGCTGGAAAGCGCCCTGGCCGCGGGTGCCCAGGTCGTAGCAAGTACCGGTGCGGTGTCGCAGGGGCGCTATGACTTCATCCCCGCCGCACTGCAGGCGCGCGGCGCTACCCTGGTGTTTCACAAGGTGGCGATACGCCCGGGTAAGCCGCTGTTGTTCGCGCAGCTGAGCGAGGGCGCGCTGTATTTCGGCCTGCCCGGCAATCCGGTATCGGCGGCGGTCGGGCAGCGCTTCTTCATTGAGCCGGTAGTGCGACAGCTGCTGGGCCTGGCGCCGGAAACGCAGGTGCAGCTGCCTCTGCAGGCCGATGTACGCAAACCGCCAGGCTGGCGCTTCCACGCGCGGGCGCGGGTCGAGTTGGACGCCGGTGGCCGGGTCTCGGCCCGGGTGCTGGCTGACCAGGAGTCCTTCCGGCTGATGTCGATGCTGCAGGCCAACGCCTGGGTGGTGCTGGACGGAGACAAGGACATCGCACGGGCGGGAACGCCAGTGCAGGTACTGGGCTGGGGGCACCGTGATGCGGTGCGACTGGCCGGGCAGGAGGTGTCATGACCACTGTACAGGTCCAGTTGTTCGGCGCGTTCTCCGACCTGGTGGCGGACGGACGGATCGAGGTGGACGTTGCCGGCGATCGTATCGCCGACCTGCGCCAGGCGCTGCGCGAATTGTTGCCGCAGCGCTGGCCCGCGTTCCGGGCTGGGCTGCTGGACTACTCGGCGTTCGCCGATCAGGAGCGCGTGCTCCGAGACCACGAGGCGATACCCGACGACCGTCGGGTGGCCATTCTTCCCCCCGTGAGTGGAGGCTGATCATGCATGTCCGATCACAACTGAAAGTGGTCGAGCGCACCGACGCAGCGCTGGATCCCGCCGAGGCCATCGCGTTCGTGTCCGATCCCGGCTTTGGCGGCATCGATGTGTTCATCGGCAAGGTTCGCGACCTCAACCAAGGGCGCGCCGTGCGCGGGATCAGCTACGACCTGTTCGTTCCACTGGTACTGAACGGATTCCAGCAGATGGCCGACGAGGTGCAGGCTGAATTCGGGCCGCGACTCAGGCTGTATGTCGCCCATGCCAAGGGCCGCCTTGCGGTAGGGGATGTGGCGGTGGTGGTGGCTGCGGGCAGCCCGCACCGTGACGAGGCGTTTTGCGCCTGCCGTGCATTGATCGAAGCGGTCAAGCACCGTTCGGCGATCTGGAAGCAGGAACATTACGAACGCGGCGACAGCGTCTGGAGTGAAGGCTGTTCGCTGTGCCATGACCATGCGGACCAGCCGCACCCGACTCTGGAAGGGAGGGAGGGCCATGACCACGCCGCGCACTGAGCACACGATCGCAGGCATCGTACTGGCCGGCGGTCAGTCGCGGCGCATGGGCCGCGACAAGGCCATGATGCGCTGGAACAAGGGATCACTGCTGGCACACATGCAGGGCCTGCTGCTCGCGGCTGGCGCCGATCCGGTCCGGGTGAGCGGTGCGTACCCGGCCTTCGATGGCATCCGTGACGAGATTCCGGACCAGGGCCCGCTGGGGGGGCTGCACAGTGTGCTGAAGACCCTGCCGGACGGACCGGCCTGGGTGGTGCCAGTGGACATGCCGTTGCTGGGCGTTGCGCTCCTTCACGAACTGCGTGACGCCGCTTCCTCACCCTGCGTGATTATTGCCGGGCACCCGATGCCGATGCGCCTGGACATCAACTCACGGGCACGCGCCGTGGTGGAGGCTCTGCTGGACGACGCGGATGGACCCCGTTCGCTGCGGGCGTTGCAGCGCTTGCTGGGCGTGCTCGAACTGGCACACGCCGGGCCATCGGCCTTGCCCCTGTTCAACTGCAACACCCCGGAACAATGGAAGGAGCTGGTCCCATGAAAGTGCAGCTTCAGCAGCAGTCAGTGCGACTGCGACTGGATGAAGACGAGCTGGCGCGGCTGCTGGGCGGCCAGGCGGTGAGCAACCTCACCCGACTGGGTCCGGCGGCGCCCTGGGCGCTGCTGCTCGAGCTCGGTGAAGCGCCGGACGCTCGTATCGAGCAGGACGGCACCACGCCACGCATCGTGCTGCCGCGGGCCCTGATCGCCGCTTACGGCGACCGACTACCGTGCCGCGACGGATTGACCTTCCATCTGGAGCATGGGCATGAAGCACTGAAGCTGCAGTTCGACGTCGACGTGCGCGACAGCGTCCGGCTACGAGGTGTGACCAAGCGCAGCAGCCACGCGATCACCACGAATTGATTTATGTCACCAAACCGCCGATTTCCCGCCGCTGATTGATCGAGATCAAGCCCGCTGTTCTCAGCGATTGCTCGAATAGCCGCGTGACCCGGCCAGCGCAAGCGCACCGCCCGTCGTCACTCCACAGCCAGGAGTTCCGCATGACCGCAGGTAGCGAAGTCGTTCAACCCCGCAAGCATGGTCCCGGCCGCGTCATCAGCGACTGGCGTCCCGAGGATCCCGCATACTGGACGCGAACTGGCCAGCGCGTGGCCACGCGCAACCTGTGGATATCCATTCCTGCATTGCTGCTGGCGTTCGCGGTATGGATGCTGTTCTCCGCGGTGTCGATCAACCTGCCAAGGATCGGCTTTGCGTTCAGCACCGACCAGTTGTTCTGGCTGGTTGCGCTGCCAAGTCTGTCGGGCGCCACCCTGCGCATCTTCTATTCTTTCGTGATTCCGCTGGTGGGCGGACGTCGCTGGACCGCGCTGTCGACAGCGTCGTTGCTGCTGCCCACCCTGTGGCTGGGGCTGGCCGTGCGCGATCCGAGCACGCCGTACTGGGTGTTCGCGGCCATCGCGATCACCTGCGGATTTGGCGGAGCGAACTTCTCCTCCTCCATGTCCAACATCTCGTTCTTCTACCCCAAACAGCGGCAGGGCTTCGCGCTTGGCATGAACGCCGGGCTGGGCAACGTGGGCGTCTCGGTTGCCCAGCTGGTGATTCCGCTGGTGATCAGCGTCGGCGTGTTCGGCGCGCTGGGCGGCGCCCCACAGCCCAATGTCGAGGGGGGCGCGCCGCTTTTCCTGCAGAACGCAGGCTTCATCTGGGTGCCGGCCATCGCCGTAGTCGCCGTCGCCGCCTGGTTCGGCATGAACGACCTGACCACGGCACGCTCGTCCTTCGCCGAACAGGCGGTCATCTTCCGGCGGAAACACAATTGGTTGATGTGCTGGCTGTATATCGGCACGTTCGGGTCGTACATTGGTTTCTCCGCGGGTTTCCCGATGCTGGTCAAGAGCCAGTTTCCCGAGGTGAACCCGATGACCTACGCCTTCATCGGTCCTCTGCTGGGCGCACTGATGCGTTCGGTCGGCGGCAGCCTGGCGGACCGCTGGGGAGGCGCGCGCCTGACCTTCTGGGTGTTTGCGCTGATGATCGCCGCTGTTTTCGGCGTACTGCACTTCCTGCCGCAGGACGGGCAGGCCGGCCAGTTCTACGGCTTCCTGGCGTCGTTCATGGCGTTGTTCGTGCTCAGCGGGATCGGTAACGGCACCACGTTCCGGATGATCCCTGTGATATTCCGCACGTTGCACGAGCGCCTGTCCGCAGGTGCCGACGCCTCCGGCAAGGCCGCCTCCGGGCACCAGGCCAGCATCGAATCGGCCGCCGTGGTCGGATTCTCCGGTGCGATCGGCGCTTACGGTGGCTTCTTCATTCCAAAGAGCTACGGTTCTTCCATAAGTCTGACCGGCGGGCCGGCCCTGGCCCTGTACGGATTCATTGCGTTTTACGTGACCTGCCTGGCAGTGACCTGGTGGTGGTACTACCGGCGTGGCGCGGAAGCCCCGTGCTGACAACGCCACGCACCGCAGCCACCGAACCAGCAGCCACGATGCCAACGATTGCCGAGGGAGATCCACGATGAGCTATTTCCTTGATCGCTTGCAGTTCTTCAAGCGAAACCCGCAGCCCTTCGCCGATGGACACGGTTTCACCAAGACCGAAAGCCGAGAGTGGGAAAACAGTTACCGTGCCCGATGGCAGTACGACAAAGTGGTGCGCTCCACCCACGGTGTGAACTGCACCGGGTCGTGCAGCTGGAAGATCTACGTCAAGAACGGGCTGGTCACCTGGGAGACCCAGCAGACCGACTACCCGAGAACCCGCCCGGACCTGCCCAACCACGAGCCACGCGGCTGCCCGCGCGGTGCCAGTTACTCCTGGTACCTGTACAGCGCGAACCGGCTCAAATATCCCCTTGTCCGGGGCGCGCTGGTCCGCATGTGGCGCCAGGCGCGGGCCACACTGTCACCCGTGGAGGCGTGGGCCAGTATCGTCGAAGACCCGGCAAGGGCTCGCGAGTACAAGACCCGACGCGGCATGGGCGGTTTCGTTCGAGTGAACTGGGAGGAGGCCAACGAGATCATCGCCGCTTCCAATCTGTACACCGTCAAACAGTACGGCCCCGATCGCGTGGTCGGCTTTTCGCCGATTCCAGCGATGTCGATGGTGTCTTACGCCGCAGGTGCCCGCTACCTGTCGTTGCTGGGCGGCGCCTGCCTGTCATTCTACGACTGGTACTGCGACCTGCCGCCGGCCTCGCCGCAGGTGTGGGGCGAGCAGACCGACGTGCCTGAATCGGCAGACTGGTACAACAGCCGCTACATCATCGCCTGGGGCTCGAACGTACCGCAGACGCGCACGCCCGACGCACATTTCTTTACCGAGGCCCGCTACAACGGCACCAAGACCGTGGCGATCTGCCCGGACTATTCCGAGCTTTCCAAGCTCACCGATCACTGGCTGCACCCCAAGCAGGGCACCGATGCGGCCCTGGCCTTCGCGTTCGGCCATGTGATCCTGCGGGAGTTCCACGTCGATCATCTTTCCGCTTACTTCCAGGACTACTGCCGCCAGTACTCGGACATGCCGATGCTGGTGCGGCTGGAGCGCCGCGACGACGGTCGCTTGGTGCCCGGCCGGTTCCTGCGCGCCAGTGATCTGGGAGGGTTGGGCGAGTCGAACAACCCGGAGTGGAAAACCCTTGCGATTGATGAGAACACCGGTGCTGTCACTGTGCCCAATGGCTCGGTCGGCTTCCGCTGGGGCGAGCAGGGCAAGTGGAACATAGAGGAGAAGGCCAGCAATGGCAGTGCAACCCGGCTTCAGTTGAGCCTGGCTGAGGCGCATGACGGCATCGAAGCGGTCAGCTTCCCGTACTTCGGGGGCGTCGAGAACGAGCGCTGGACCAATGCACCGGTGGACGAGGTGCTCGAGCGCAACATTCCGGTCAAGCGTCTGGCCCTGGTCGATGAGGGCGACGCGCTGGTAACCACGGTGTACGACCTGCTGCTGGCCCAGTACGGCGTTGATCGCGGGTTCGGTGGTGGCAACGTGGCCACCCATTTCGGCCAGGACGTCCCGGGCACGCCGGCGTGGCAGGAGCGCATTACCGGGGTGCCGCGTGCCGAGGTGATCGAGATCGCCCGCGAGTTCGCGCGCACCGCGGACAAGACCCGCGGCCGCAGCATGATCATCGTAGGCGCCGGCATGAACCACTGGTTCCACAATGACATGAACTACCGTGGCCTGATCAACATGCTGGTCATGTGCGGCTGCGTAGGGCAGACCGGCGGCGGCTGGGCGCACTACGTGGGCCAGGAAAAGCTTCGCCCGCAGACCGGTTGGCAGCCGCTGGCTTTCGGGCTGGACTGGAGCCGGCCGCCGCGCCAGATGAACGGCACTTCGTTCTTCTACTTCAACACAGGGCAGTGGCGGTACGAGAAGCTGCAGGTCAACGAGCTGCTTTCGCCGCTGGCAGATGCCTCCAAGTACAGCGGCAGCTTGGCCGACCTCAACCTGCGTGCCGTGCGGATGGGGTGGCTGCCGTGCGCGCCTCAGCTTGATCGCAATCCGCTGCAGCTGGCGCGCGAGGCGGAGCAGGCCGGCGTTCCGGTGGCGGACTTCGCGCTGCAGAAATTCAAGGATGGCTCGCTGGACTTCGCCTTCGCCGACCCGGACGCTCAGCAGAATCATCCGCGCGTGATGTTCATCTGGCGCTCCAACCTGCTTGGATCGTCCGGCAAGGGGCATGAATACATGCTGCGGCACCTGCTGGGTACGCGACATGGCCTGCAGGGCAAGGATCTGGGCGAAGCAGGCGCGATCAAGCCGGAAGAGGTGAAATGGCGAGATGAAGCGCCCGAAGGCAAGCTCGATCTGCTGGTTACACTCGACTTCCGCATGTGCACCACCGCACTGTACTCGGACATCGTACTGCCCACGGCAACCTGGTACGAAAAGGACGATCTCAATACGTCCGACATGCATCCGTTCATCCATCCCCTGTCCAAG
>Ga0105251_10004184_pt1 | contig 9993 bp, 7 predicted proteins | sample KBSS64metaG_FD_80424 | JGI IMG/M metagenome (GOLD analysis project Ga0105251, IMG submission 80424) | Switchgrass rhizosphere microbial communities from Kellogg Biological Station, Michigan, USA - KBS S6-4 metaG | ecosystem: Host-associated > Plants > Roots > Rhizosphere > Soil | place: Michigan... | reverse complement strand
TTCGCCCTCATCCACCGCCTCTGGCGTCAGTGGTCGCCCGGCCTCTCCCTCGATCCTGCTCTCCAGGCGGAGCTACGCGAGCACCTGCGGGCCAGCATGCCCGCGCCCCTGAAGTACTACCGGGCAATGCTGCGTCCCGGCATGCTTGGGGCGACGCGCCGTCTTTCGCAGTCGATTGCGGTGCCCCTGTTGCAGCTTCACGGTGCCAACGACGGCTGCATCCTTCCCCCGCAGGTCGACGACCGACATCGGTTCGCCGCCCCGCACGCGATGGAGGTCGTCCCCGGCGTCGGTCACTTCCTGCACATCGAGGCCCCTGAGGCGATCGCGGAACGGATCGCGGCATGGGCCAAGTAGCGTCCTTTCCCCCTTGCCTCGATCAAAGGGTAGCCAGTTACAAACGAATCAGAACAAGGAGATAGCATGAAAGAGCAAAATGCATATCCAGTTGCCGACTGGAATGGTCAAAGCGGGGAGTACTGGGTCGCCAACCAGGCTCGGCTCGATGCCATGATGGCGGTGTTCGGCCAGGTCGCGATCGAAGCCGCCGCGCCCGCCACGGGCGAACGCGTGCTGGACGTCGGCTGCGGCGCGGGGGCGTCTACTCTGGATCTGGCCGCCCGCGTCGGTGCGGGCGGCCATGTGCTAGGCGTGGACATATCCGAACCGCTGATCAGCAGAGCGCGCGCGCTAACGCCGCAGGATACGCCGGCCCTGTTCCAGGTGGCGGACGCCAGCAGCACCGAATTGCCCGAGGGCGCGTTCGACATCCTGTTCTCGCGCTTCGGAGTGATGTTCTTCGACGATCCGACGGCGGCGTTCGCTAATATGCGTCGTGCGCTCAAGCCGGGCGCGCGGGTCGCTTTCGTCTGCTGGCGCGGCATGGCCGAGAACGATTGGGTGCGCTTGCCGATGGGCGCGATCAAGGGGATCGTCCCGCCGATCACCCCGCCCGCCCCCGAAGCGCCCGGCCCATTCTCGTTCGGCGACCGGGAGCGGGTGGCACGCATCCTGACAGCAGCCGGCTTCACCGATGTCACTATCACGCCCTTCGATGCTTCCATCCCGTTCGGCGAGGGCGGGACGCGGGACGCCGCAATCGACGACGCGGTAAAGATGGCGTTCGAGGGCGGCCCGCTGTCGCTTGTGCTCGCTGATCAGCCTGACGACATCCGTTCCCGTGCCTCGACCGCGGTTCGTGCCGCCTTCGCGGGCTTCCCCGGCGAGCGGTCTGTGATGATCAACGGCGCGGCGTGGATCGTCATGGCACTCAATTCGGCAGCTAACAGGGATTAACAGGGGGAGAAGCCCCGCTCGGTGGATCGAAGCGTCTTTGGCCGATCAGATCAATGCCCCTTTTGGCTTGGTCATCCGTCCCCGGCAAAAGCGAGCATTCGCGAATGGTCCAAATCGGCCAATTGCGGACTATCAGTATCACGTCATTACCTGGCGTTGTTCAGCGACTGGTAAAGCAAACTGAACTGTCTGAGTCCCCTCAAATCGGACAATGGAAATGGATACTGATCGTCGCGCCGGTTAACGCACCGGCTAATTTCGCTCAGCAGTCTCTCCCTGGTTCGCCCTGCCCCGCTTTACAACGGGACAAGGCAGCTCATCGTTACTGTTTGATCAAATCACTGGGCTTCCAGCTCTGATCGAAAAACGCTTGCTTGGGACCATACAAACGCACGATCACCAGGAAGCCTTTGCCCGGTACGGTACGAATCCAGTTCTTGCCCGTACCCGGTGATTCTGGGCCGAAGTAGAGGTCGGTCGAGCCATCGCTGTTCTGCGCCGGTTTGTCCATCTGGTTGAGCGACGGGAACGGCTGGCCGTTGTCCAGGCCCGAGGCGGTGAGGTTGTCGTAGGCCGTCACCGACCAGAACAACGCCGCTGGCACATTGGCGGGCAGGTTGAGCTTGTAGGTGTGGGCGCCGTCGAGGAACTTGCCGTCGGCATCGCGGGTGGTGGCGGGATATTTGGCGCCGGCGCCGACCATGTTCATCACCATGCCCGGACTGTCCGAGTAGGCCGATGTGAAGAACGCCACACGCTGTTCAAGGTTGGTGTACGTGCCGCTGGACTGGAACTCGGTGTTTTCCCCGGCGAAGGTGTTCACGTACTGGCGATCCGTGTAGTACAGGCCGCCCGGCTCTTTCATCAGCAGATGACTGGTGACCACCTTGCTCATCTTGAACGCGGTGCGTGCCGCCTCATCCAGCAGCTTGCGTCGCTGTGCATCCGGGGCGAAGGCCTTGCCCTTTTCGATGCCGATGGTGTGCAGGAAGCCGCGCATGTCCATGTCCGCCGGGTCGACCGCTTCGGCTTCAATGAAGCGCGACAGCAGATCGAAGTACCGGCCGTCCTCGGGGAACAGCATGTTGATCGGTGCACCGGTGGCATCGGGGAACTGCATCGGCAGCGCCGAATCCTTCTTGCCCAGCGGATAGATCTTCGTGCGCTCGACTTCGGCCACCGGCACGCTCAGGTCTTTCGGGTCCTTGAAGAAGGTGCGCCAGAACAGGAACACGTTGTTGGTGCGCGAGCGGTAGACGTAGCCCTCAGTGGGTTCCGGGCCGGTGTAGCCAGGCGGCAGCAGTACATAGGTGCCGCCCTTGCCCTTGTCCGGGCCGGCCAGGCCGACGTCGCCGCGCCAGGTCTTGCCGTCAATGGTCGGACCGACAATCGGCCGCTGGAAGAAATCGTCGAACATGCCCTGCACGCCGGGCGGTGCTTCAACCACCAACGGACCGTATTTCGCCAGGTCCAGATAGCTCATGGCGTAGACCAGGTCGGAGTTCGGCGTGGTCACCAGCGTCTTGGCGTTGATGCGTTTTTTCCAGGTCGGCAGGATGTTGTAGCCGGCACCGAATTGTTTCTCCGACGCTTCCTTCATCGACCAGATGTTGATGGCTGGCAACGACCAGAGATACGACTGCACGGCGCGCTGGAAAATCAGCTCGTCAATCATGCTGCGTGCGGTGGCCTCGGTCGGGAAACCGTTTTCAAAGGCCTGGTTGGCCAGCTCTTCGTAACGCGTGGCGGCCTCGGCGACGCCGCTCAGGGAGACCGCCACTGCCAGGGCGGTCAGGGTGTTACGCAAGCTGCTCATGGGATGTCCTTATGTGGCGCAGTTTGAAGATAAAACATGGCATGGTTTTCAGTTGAGCTTGACCACCGCCGGCGGCGTCCACTGGCCGTTCATCGCGGCGGCTTCAGGCCAATAGGCGCGTACGTAGAGGGAGAAGTCGGCGCCCTTGGGCGCGGGCAGCCAGTTGCTTTCCTTGTCGGCACCTGGGGATTCGCTCTGCACGTACAGCGTCAGCGAGCCGTCGGCATTGGGCTTGAGCGATTTGTTCTTGGTGCCCAGGGAATAACGGCCCAGCGGGTTATCCGCGAAGAAGTGCTGTTCGTTATACAAAGTCAGCGACCAGAAACCCTTGACCGGCGGCAAGGCATCTTTAGGGAAGGTCACGCTGTAGCGCTGGCCGCCATTGAGGCGCGTGCCGGACTGATCCAGGTCCTGGTAGAAGTACTTGGTCTCGATCTGCTTGTTGACGAAGATGTTCGAGCGGGCCACCGCCGTGCGCAGGAAGTAGTCGGTGCCGAACGCTGCGCCGTTGTCGATGGTGCTCCAGTGATTGGGCAACTGCTTGCCATAGTTGCGGAACTGCAACAGCGGCTTGACCACTTCGACATCAGACTTTTGCGCCTCGTCGATCATGGCCTTTTTCAGCACCGGATCACGCTGGGCGATCTGTGCCAGTACCGACAACTGCGCATAGCGTGCTTCTTCGCCGGGCAATGGCTTGGCGTCCTTGAGGAGTGCCGGCAGTTCATCGAAGAATTTTTCCGGGAGTACCCAGCGGGTTTCTTCGGCGCCTGCCGCTTCTGCCGGGAATTTCGGCGACTTGCTCCAGTCACGCTGCTTGAGCTTGCCGTCGTACTTGGACACCGGGTACATATCGATGCCGGACAAGTACTGTTGAATCGCCTTGCGATCCTCGGTTGTATCGTCCTGGAACACCCGTGGAATCACGAAACCGGTGTTGGTCTTGGCGCGGAAAACCTGGGTGATGCCCTCAGGCACCTTGCCGTTCCAGTCCGGGCCCACCAGCAGGTAGAAACCGGGTTTGGTGCCGTACATCTTGCCCAATTCGGCAAAACTGTCGGAGCGCAGGTCCACGACCTGATACACCCAGAACCGGTCGCCGAAATCCGGTACCTGCAACACCACCGGCTCCAGATCCAGCGCGATGCTGCCGGCGCCGTAGACCACGTCCTGGTTCGGGCAGGCCACCAGGCGTTCACCCGGCGAGATGTAATCGGTGAGCATCGACAGATGATTGATCGGCGCCACGGGCACGATGCCGCCCATCAGGCCGGCTTGCGGCAGATCCTTGAACTTCAGCCGCCGGTTATAGATGTTGGCCATCGGCCAACCCCAGAAATAGGCTTCGCGCGCCATCATGCGCACATAGCTTTCGGTCACCTTCACATCGGCCTCAGGCCCGGACACCTGAGCCACCGGCTCACTCTGCGCCTGCACGGCAGTCGCGCCGAGCAACATCGCCGTTGCGAGCAGGCAAAGGGAGAAAAGAGGAGTCTTTTTCATGAAGGTGCTTCCTTGCTTGGGAGTTTTACAAAGATGTGTTCTTACTTAAAGTCACATCTAGAGAAACTACCAGACGAATATGATTCGACCAAGAAGAGCCGTGAACTAAGTCATGTTGTTCGCCGCTGCTGTCCGCAAGAAAGTTTATGCCAAACTGATGTGCTCCGAGCCTTTAAACCGAACGGTTGAGCATTAGCAAACGTACTGCCAGAGCCGTCATCACCACAGCAAAGCTATAAGTGCCAAGGCGTTTGGAAAATAGGCCCTCGCGGAGACGACCATGCAGTCGGCCGCTGAAGAATCCGAGCAGGGAATGGAAAATCAGTGCGATCAGCGCAAGCAATAATCCCAAGAATATCAACTGTGAGGTAACGCTGCTTACACCCACGGTGACGAACTGCGGTAGGAATACCATGAAGAACAACAGTGCTTTGGGGTTCAACAGGCTGTTGAGCGTGGCTCTGACAAAGATCTTGCGCATCGAAGCCTGTGTTGCTTGAGCATCTGTATCCACAGGGGGAGCCCTCAATGCTTGCCAGGCCAACCACATCAGATAACAAGCGCCTGCCCACCGCAGCAGGTCAAATGCAGGAGCCCAACTCATTACCAGTGCGCCAAGCCCCGTACTGACAATGATGGTCATCAGCACATCGGCCAGGGTTATTCCCAGAGCTGCGGCGATACCCGCGCGCCAGCCGTGGGCAACTGCATGGCTGGTGACGATAGCCATGTTAGGGCCAGGCACTATCAGCAACAGCAAGGCTGCAACAACGAAAAGGTAGAGATTAGTGGTGTCCGGCATAAAAATACGTCCTTCGGGAAGAAGTTATGCTAACCGGTGGTGATTAGGCAGACGCAGGTACAGTGAGGGTTGATTTGGCCATAACAGTCAGGCATGAAGAAAAAAGAATCTGAAAACATGTCGACTGGTTGAAAACAAAGTCAAAAACAGCCCTTGGGAGAGCGTCTGCTCTTGGCCGTTTTCAGCCGGTCACCAAAGGCAGAAAACGGCCAGAAACAGTCACTGGAAACCCATCAGCGAATTTGTAATGAGCTTCCCATTGCCCGCTCTACCTTGTTAGAGCAGGCTGGTACGGGATGAGTGACTGCAAAACTCTACTCCGCCAACCCTAACCGCAACCGGCTTCGATGGGATAAGCCGGCTTGCAAGGCAAATGCAACTATCACGGTAGATGGCGCGGAAAAGCTGCTCAGGCCGCCGCCGGAAAACATCAACCCAAGACCCAATGCGGTGGCGCCAAACCAGGCCGTCAAGCCCACCGGGTTAAACGCGACCACCCGTTCGAGCGCTGCCACGTCACTGCGTCCGTAGACAATCTGCGCCAACGCCACACCCACCCAGGCCACCACGAAAATCCCCTGATAGGCCAACGCCTTGAGGAGGTAGGCAAACACGTCCGCGAGCATCAAGCCGTAGACGATCACCCCCACCGCCACTGCCCACATCAGGTACGAACCGCGAAGGCCAATTCGACCAAAGAACGCCTGCATGTTCAGGGTTGCCAAGTAATAGTTGGCGGTGTTGATCCGGGTTTGTGTGGCCCAGACAAACAGCAATCCCCACAGGCCCATCAACTGCAAAATCGCCATCACCACCGAGACTTCGTTCAGCGCGCCTTCGTGGGGAATGCTGCTGACCAGGTAAATACCCGCCGCGCCGTTGAGCAGAAACGTCACCGCGTAGAACGGCATGCCGAAGTTCCAGCGACCGTGGTACTCGGCGTCTTCAGGCTTGCCGAAACGCGCATAGTCGAAGGTGAACAGCATCAACACCCAGACGCCCATGTAGGCGACAAAACAATCCCACCAGCCGAATGCACCAGGCGTTGCCGGGCCGAAATCCAGCCATTGCGGCTGGTAGCCATAACGGCTGATCGATAGCCCCACCGCCACCAGCAAACCACCGAGATACACCGGCAGCAACACACCGTTGAGCTTGTCCAGCCAGTGCTGCACGCTGCCCAGGATCATCGGCACGCTGTAGAGCACCACCACCAATGCCGCCAGCGGATAGACCAGTTCCGGGTACAGGTGATTGAGCGCGACGGCGATCACCGAACCTTCGAACACCGCGTAATAGATCGCGGTCGAGAAGAAAATCAATGTCGCCAGGCACGCCCCGGTGCTGCCGAACAACAGCCGTGAAAACAACGCCACCGACAAACCGCTGCGAATCGCAAAGCGGCTGAGCACGCTGTTGACCAGTCCATAACTGATCACCGACAGGACCATGCCGATCAGCGCATTGCGCGCACCGAACGACAACGCCAATGAAGCACCCACCACGATGTAAAACATTGCACTGCACACCGCCCACCAGGCCATGGTCAGGGACAGTCGACCCATGCGCGCTTCGGTGGGAACAGGATGATGCGCCGGGTCTTGCCCGGTTTGACTCGATTGCGATAAAGCAGCCATATGCGTGAACTCCAAAACCAGTCAAAGGTTGAAGCGCGGGCAGCCGTCACCGCACCGAAGTGCGGCGTTGGCGTACCGTTTGGCATGGCCCGCGCTAGACGGCGGGCAGAATCAGGAAGGGAACAGCTTGCTCAGGCAGCTGAGTTTTTTCTTATAGGAACGTCGCGCTTCCAGCGCCTCTTCGAGGGTTACCGCGACAAAGCGGGCCTTCTGGTTGGGTTGCATCTGGCCGATCAAATCGAGGTCGGCGCTGATCACCGTGCCAATCATCGCGTAGCCGCCACCGGACACCGCATCACGGTGCAGCACGATGGGTTCGAGCCCGGCGGGCACCTGGATCGAACCGATCGGGTAGCAACTGTCGACGATGTTCGACGGATCAGAACCGGCACCGAACGGCTGCTCCCGGGGCTGAAAGCTCAGCGCACTACCGCCCTTGAAGCGATAGCCGATGCGGTCGGCTTCCGAACCGACCGTCCACGGCTCGGCGAAAAAGCTCTTCGCCGCCGATTCGGTCAAGCGGTGGTAGTACAAGCCGGGCACCACCCGCAGGGTGATTTCGCCACCCAATGATTGCCGTAACGCCATGGGCAAACTGGCCCCGGCGCGGCTCCTGCCACTGGCGATGCCCACCGGCAATTCGTCGCCTGCAATCAGGCGTCGCCCCTGAAAACCGCCGAGCGCGCCCAGCGCATAGGTGGAGCGACTGCCGAGCACCACCGGCACATCAATGCCGCCAGCCACCGCCACGTAGGCACGAGCACCGGCCTTGGGAAAGTCAAAGCGCAGTACTTGCCCGGCTTTCACCATGAACGCGGTGTCGTGGTGCATTTCCACGCCATCGACCCGTGGCGTCATGTGCGCGCCGCTGACCGCCACCAATGCATCCTGCTGAAACTCCAACTCAGGCCCGAGCAGCGTGCATTCCAGCGCCGCCAAACCTGCCGGGTTGCCGACCAGTTGATTGGCCGCGCTCAAGGCGTATTGATCCAGCGCGCCGGATGGCGGAATGCCCAAGTGGTAATACCCTTCGCGGCCCAGGTCTTGTACCGAAGTGGCGAGGCCGGGTTTGAGGACCTTGATCATGCCAACACCTCCTGCAACGACTTGGGATAGCCAACGGGATCGGCGAGGAACGCGTCCAGCGAAAACTCCACTGGCCGAATCCGCAGATCAAAACAACCGGCTTCCACTTCGGCCACCGCGTGGTCGTAGGCTTCACGGTCCATCGGTTTGAACTGCACGATGTCGCCTGGACGGAAAAACACCATGTGTTCTTTCAGGTACGCGAGGTTCTGTTGCGGGTCGTAGATCGGCGCGGGCGTGACGCCAAACATCTGATAACCGCCGGCGCCGCGCACCGAGTAAATGCAACCAAAGCAACCGCCGTGACCAAGGGTCAATTTCGGTGTGTCGGTGCGCGGACGCAGGTACTTGGGCACCTGCAACTGACGCTCGCGCTCGACCATCTGGAACATGAACGGCAGCCCGGCAACGAAGCCGACCATCGAGACAAACCACGGCGCGCCACTGTGGGCCGCGATGAATGCATCGACGTCGGCCAGACCGTTGATTCGTGCGGCGTATTCCAGGTCCGTGGCGCTCGGGTCTTGATGGCGGTCGCGAAAACGCATCAGGGTTTCGTGGGTCCAGGGATCGTTGTAGAGCACCGGAATCTCGATAATCCGCGTCTGCAAAGTGCGCTCGGCAACGGCTCCGGCCTCGGCGATTTTTACCGCTTCGAGCAAGGTGTGAGGGGCGATGCGATCCGGGTCGAAACGAATCTGGAATGAGGCGTTGGCCAGGCAGATATCGAGCACGCCATCCAGCGCCAGCCGTTCCACGGCGCGGGTGACGGCCAGTCCTTTGAAGAACGCGTCCAGGGACATGCTGTCGCTGACTTCGGCAAACAAATGCTCATCGGCGCCAAAGCTGTAGCGGATGGGAGTACTCATGCTTCACCTCCGCTGCGGCGCTCGGCCAGCCAGGTTTCCAGGGTGCCGGTGTGAAAGTCGGCGCTGTGCAGCCACGGTTGTTCCAGCAATTCTCCGTGCAACGCCAAGGTGTTGGCCATGCCGGTGAGCGTGGTTTGCTCTACTGCCACCCGTGCGCGAGCCAGGGCCTCGGCACGATCACAGCCATGGACAATCAGCTTGGCCAGCAGCGAGTCATAGTACGGCGGCACGCGGTAACCTTGATAGAGATGGGTGTCAACGCGAACGCCCTTGCCTTGCGGCCAGATCAACGATTCGACCAGACCGGGGCTGGGGAAGAAATCCCGTGCCGGGTCCTCGGCATTCAGGCGCATTTGCAACGCGGCACCTTGGAGCTGGATGTCGCTTTGCTTGAAGCCCAGCGGCTCACCACCGGCAATGCGCAACATGGCCTGAACCAGGTCAATACCGGTGATCAGCTCGCTGACCGGGTGCTCAACCTGAATCCGCGTGTTCATCTCGATAAAGAAAAACTCGCCGGTGGCATCGTCGTACAGGTATTCCAGGGTGCCGGCGCCCTTGTAGCCCAGCGACTCGGCCAGGCGTACGGCGCTGGCGCAAAGCGTCTCGCGCTGCTGCGGATCGAGGGCCGGCGACGGTGCTTCTTCAAAGATCTTCTGCCGACGTCGTTGCAGCGAACATTCGCGCTCGAACAAATGCACGGCGTGCTGTCCATCGCCCAACACCTGTACTTCGATGTGCCGGGCGCGGCTGATAAACCGCTCCAGATACACCGCGCCGTTGCCGAATGCTGCCTGTGCCTCGCGCTGGGAACGGGGAAATTCTTCGCTCAGTTGCTCGGCGTTTTCCGCCAGCCGAATGCCGCGCCCGCCGCCACCGGCCGAAGCCTTGATCAACAGTGGATAGCCGACCGATTCGGCAGCCTCGAGCGCCGACGCGACGTCGAACAGTTCACCGGGCGAACCCGGCACCACCGGTACGCCG
>Ga0105251_10004183_pt1 | contig 9993 bp, 9 predicted proteins | sample KBSS64metaG_FD_80424 | JGI IMG/M metagenome (GOLD analysis project Ga0105251, IMG submission 80424) | Switchgrass rhizosphere microbial communities from Kellogg Biological Station, Michigan, USA - KBS S6-4 metaG | ecosystem: Host-associated > Plants > Roots > Rhizosphere > Soil | place: Michigan... | reverse complement strand
TGGTGTGCCAATGATCCGGGCGCGGTTTGTTTTGTGGCTGCTGTTGCTGTTGCCGGGACTGGCGCAGGCGCTGTGTTCGGTGGTCACCACCACACCGGCCGGGTTCGGGAACATCAGTTCGATTGCCGTGCGCACCACCTCGCAGCCCAGCTCTACGCTCAACGGTGGCTTGAGTTGCACCGGGTCACTGCTGACCCTGCTCAGCAGCAGCGATCACTTCTACGCCACCGTCACCTCGACGCAAAGCGGCCTGGTCGGGCCGACCGGCGATGTCATCGGCTACACCGTTTACGCCAATAACAGCACCAGTTATCCGCTGACCCGCGGCAGCGCCTACGATTTCGCCCGCAACGGCATCATCGATGCGCTGGGCCTGCTCGGCGGTACGGTGCCGAAAACCGTGCCGCTGTATTTCGCCACCACGATTGGCAGCAACGTCGCGGCGGGGGTGTACAGCGAAACCCTGAGCATCTTCTGGAACTGGAACTACTGCTCGGGGATCGGCGTCGGCGGACTTTGCCTGGGCCGTGACGTCAACAACGGCACCACCACCCTGACGATCAACCTGACCGTGGCCAACGACTGCACCATCACCGCGCCGAACATCGCCTTCGGCAGCGCTCCGGTGGTCAGCGCCTTCACCCCGGTAACGGGGCAGACCATCAACCTTGCCTGCACCAAGGGCAGCGCCTACACCGTGGGCCTGGGCGACGGGCAGAACCCGGTGAGTGCCGGCGGCCGGCGGCGCATGTTTGCCGCTGGCAATTACCTGGCCTACGACATCTTTAAAAGCGCCGGGACCACGCGTTGGGGCAGTGTCGGCGCCGCGCGCCGGGCGAGCACCGACGCCGAGGTCAATCCGGGCAACGGGTTGGGTACCGGCAGCCAGATCTTCAACTACAACGCGAAGATCTACACCGACCAAGCCACCCCGCCGGCCGGCACCTACCTGGACAATGTGGTGCTCGACGTGGGTTTCTGAGCGCGCCGGCAGGGCGAATTTCCCAGGGCAGGCAGCCGACGCTGCGGGTTTCAGAATGGCAGAGACTGTTTGAGCTGTTGTGCCGCCGGTGAGCCAGCGGGGCTGACCAGCGCGTAGTTGTAGCCGCCCCCCGACCAGTAATCGGCCTGCAGGTCACCGTCATTGCGACTGCCGCGCGCCAGGAAGGTGTTTTTCGGTCCCGGCGGGCGCACATAGAAGCTGATCTTGTGGCCGCCGCGATCCTCGTACATGACCATCGCCGCCGCGCCCTCATCGGTGCTGAGCAGGCGTGCACTGACCGGTTGAAACCCGGCTGCGCTCAGATCCGGCAGGCGGCTGGCGCGGCTGAAGTAGCGGTCCAGCCATTGCTGCAGGCCGCCATCGCTGGCCGTGTAGTCCGCCGGCAGCAGGCCTTGCTGGGCGATCAGGCGATAGGCCTGCAAGGCGTCGGTCATGGGCGCGGGCGCGTGCACCAGGGTCATCTCGCGGGCTTGCCAGCCACTGAAGCCACCGACGCCGACCGCCAGGAGCAAGACGGCGGCGCTGGCCAGGTGCCGCCGTGACTGGCGCTTGAGGCGTTGGCGAATCATGGCCGGATCGAGATCGGCATTGACCGGTTGTTGCAGTGCACCGCCAAACGCCGCGCGCAGTTGTTGCGCGTCGTGCTGCCAGGCGCGCACTTGCGCAGCGGTGTCCGGGTGACTGGCCAGCCAGGTGTCGAGCAGGCGTCGGTCGGCCTCGCTGAGCTGGTGGTCGACGTAAGCGTGCAGGTCACGCTCGCTGGGAGGCAGGCTGATCATTTGAGTCTCCGCAGGGAAGGGCTGCTGATTTCGCCGTCGCTGAGCTGGCGCAGCGCCTGGCGGGCGCGGGACAGGCGCGACATCACGGTGCCGGTGGGCACCTCGAGGATTTGCGCGACGTCCTTGTAGCTCAGGCCTTCCACCGAAACCATCAGCAGCAGGGCGCGCTGCTCGGTGGGCAGGCGGTCGAAGGCTTGCAGGGTCGACTGGGCGATGACTGTGCGTTCTACCGAGGGTTCGGCGTCGTCGCGGCCGGTGAAGAATTCGAGCATTCGCGCGTAACGTCGCGAACGCCGATTGGCGTCGAGGAACTGCCGATAGAGGATCGCGAACAGCCAGGCGCGCAGGTCACCCTCGGCGCGCCTGGCGGCCCAGCTCGACAAGGCCCGCTCCAGGCTGGCCTGCACCAGATCGTCGGCGCTGCTGCCGTTGCGCGTCAGCGACAACGCAAAGCGGCGCAGTCTGGGAATGATTTCACGCAGTTGTTCGTCGATTTCGCTCATGAAGTTCTGCTAGTCACTACGCTGTGGACTAGGAAGACGCCCGGCGTTCGAGGTTATTCCACGTTCGGAAAAATAAATACCGGGCCGTGGAATAAATCCTCCCGACGCGCGTCTTGCTGATTCTTCCTACTTGTGGCCGATGGCCCTGGAGTCGTTCATGGTTGATCGCACCTCACCCCCCGGCGGGCCGCAGCGCCCGCCATTGAGTGCCGCGAGCCTGGTGTTGCGTCTGGGCGGCATTGCCGTCGTGGTCGCCGCCGTCGCCGGAGCTTTTGCCTACGTTCATGGCAACCTTGACCCACAGCGCCTGACACCCAAAGCGCTGGTCGACGTGCTGGAAAAGAACAACGGCGTGCATCCCGGGTTTCGTCGCAATCACGCCAAGGGCGTGTGCGTGATCGGGCATTTCGAGAGCAGTGGCGAGGCGCGGGTGTATTCCGCCGCGCAAGTGTTCAATGAGCCGCGCACCCCGGTGGTTGGCCGTTTTGCGCTGCCGGCGGGCAACCCGTATGCGCCGGACAGCGCCGTGCCGATCCGCAGCCTGGCGCTGCGTTTCACCCAAGCCAACGGCCAGCAGTGGCGCACCGGGATGAACAGCATGCCGGTGTTCCCGGTCGGCACGCCTGAGGCGTTCTATCAGTTGCAGCAGGCGCAGTCGCCCGACCCTGCCACCGGCAAGCCGGATCCGGCCAAAGTCCCGGCGTTTTTTGCCGCGCACCCGGAAACCGTGCCGTTTCTGACCTGGGTGAAAACCGCCAAGCCGTCCGCCAGTTATGCGACGGAAACCTACAACAGCGTCAACGCGTTCTATCTGGTCGACGCCAGCGGCAAGAAGCAGGCCGTGCGCTGGAGCATGGCACCGCTGGCCCAGGACGCTGCGGGTGCCAGCGCACCGGAGGGCGCTGACTTTCTCGAAAAGGATCTGGTGCAGCGCCTCGCCGCCGCACCGCTGCGCTTTCAGTTGAACATCACCCTGGCCAGCGCCGATGACCCGGTCAACGATGCCAGCAAAGCCTGGCCCGCCGGGCGCAAGGTGCTGAATGCCGGCACCCTGGTGCTGGAGAAAACCCAGCCGCAACTCAGTGGTGAGTGCCGCGACATCAACTACGACCCGCTGGTGCTGCCGGCCGGCATCCAGGGTTCCGACGACCCGTTGCTCGCCGCCCGTTCCGCCGGGTATGCCGATTCCTACCTGCGCCGCACCAGCGAAGTCAGCCAGTTGCCCGCCGCCAAACAGGAGGCCCAGCAATGAGCAACCAACCCAACCACTTCGCTCCCCTGGCGCGCCTGCTGCACTGGCTGATGGCGCTGATGATCATCGCCATGCTGTTCATTGGCGCGGGCATGGTCGCCTCGGTGTCCGAGCGCCATGAATGGCTGATCCACCTGCACAAGCCCCTGGGCGTGGCGATTCTGTTGCTGGTGATCGTGCGATTGTTCGTGCGCTTCTCCACGCAGCAGCCACCGCTGCCCGCAGACCTGCCGGGTTGGCAAGCGCTGGCGGCCAAGGCGTCCCATGTGCTGCTATACGCCCTGATGCTGGTTCTGCCGTTGTTGGGCTGGGCAATGATTTCAGCATCGGGCGAGCCGGTGATGCTCAGCAGCTCATTGCAGTTGCCGTCGATTGTGCCGGCGAATGCGCAGGTGTTCGCGTTCTTGCGCAAGGCGCATGGGTATCTGGCGTATCTGCTGTTCCTGACCGTGCTGCTGCATCTGGCGGCAGCGTTGTTTCACGGTTGGGTGCGCCGCGATGAGGTGCTGGACAGTATGTTGCGGGGTAAAGACCGCGGGTGATCGCCGGCAGCATTGACACTTAAAACCTGTAGGAGCGAGCCTGCTCGCGATGGAAGCACGAGCACCGAGGGGCATCAGACAGCCAGCGTTTTCGTTGGCGACCATCGCGAGCAGGCTCGCTCCTACAGGTACCGCGCGGTAGATCAGCGCAAAACGCCAACCATATCCGCCACCGTCGTCAACACATCCTTGCCCAATTGCTTCGAGCGTTTCCCCGACCAGCCGGTCAACGGGTTCGGATGGTCGTCGTGGTCCTTGAACGGCATTTCCAGGGTCAGCGACAGGCAATCGTATTTCTGCCCGACACTGTTGCACGCCAGGGTCATGTTCGCCTGGCCCGGTTCGTCACGGGTGTAGCCGTGCTTGGTCTGGAAGTCCTTGGTGGTGTGTTTCAGATGGCTGCGGAAGTGTTCTTCCAGTTCGGCGATCCGCGGCGTGTAGCCTGGATTGCCCTCGCAGCCAGCGGTGAACACGTGGGGGATTTCCTCGTCGCCATGGATGTCGAGGAACAGGTCGACGCCGTATTTTTCCATCTGCTGCTGGACGAAAAAGACTTCCGGGCTGAGCGCCTCGCTGGCGCTTTGCCAGGCGCGGTTCAGGTCCTGGCCCATGGCGTTGGTGCGCAGGTGGCCGTGGAAGGCTCCATCCGGGTTCATGTTCGGCACCAGGTACAGGTCGGCACTGGCCAGCAGTTTGTTCAGCACCGGGTCGTCGTGTTTCTCCAGGCGCTCGATCACACCTTCCATGAACCACTCGGCCATGTGTTCGCCGGGATGTTGCTGGGCAATGATCCACACCTTGCGCTGGCCTTCGGCGCCAGTGCCTTTGCGCAGCAGCTGGATGTCGCGACCTTCGACACTCTTGCCGGTGGCCAGCAATTCGGTGCCGGCCTTGGTCAGTGCCTGCTCGATCAACCAGTCGTGGCGGCCACGGCTGTAGGGTTCGAAGTAGGCGAACCAGGCGTGGGTCTGTTCAGCTTCGAGGCTGAAACGCAGGCAGTCGCCCTCGAAAATGGTCGGCACACGGAACCAGTTGACGTGGTCGTAGGACGCCACCGCCTGATAGCCGGTCCAGGCCTTGTTGTAGGAGGACTGGCTGGCATTGTTCAGGCGAAACCAATGGTCCTGGCCGACATGCAGGCCGCTGGCCTTGAAGTGGAACCATTGGAAATGGTTGCTTTTGCTATCGGGACGGATGGCCAGCAGGGGTTTGAGCGGGTCGCTGACATCGATGACCTGGATGTTGCCGCTGTCGAAATTGGCACTGATGTCGAGTGAGGATTTGGCCACGGTCAGGGTTCCTGATTGAGATTTTTATGGCGGTACTTTACACGCAAGCTTAGAGGGTTAGCAGCGCGGATAAAACGTTTCACCCGGCATGTCGCGGTTTGCTCCGCGGCTTCCTCACTGGTTCGCGATCAGCCGTGTTACCACGCGCACCTTATTGGAGGCCGTCGGGACAAATCGCCCCGCAAGCCCTGAGCATCGAGGCAGTGAAGGCGGCCGTTCATGAAAAAATGCCGTTGCATGGTTGGACGCCCATTCGCGCGCCACCGGCGGCTATCTGTGCGCCAGTGATCTGCAAGACTACCGGGCCCAGTGGGTCGAGCCGATCAAGGTCAGCCCTGCAAAACCGCGGTGAAGAATTCAGTCTTGATCGAGGTCACGCCAGTTGCCTGGCACCCGGCAAAAAGACCTTCCACACCATCATTCCCGGGTTTCTCAGCAAGGACGGTGAAGCGCTGGGGCCTTTCGGCGTGATGGGTGGCTACATGCAGCCCCAGGGGCATGTGCAGATGGTCATGAACCTGGTGGATTTCGGGCTTAACCCGCAAGCGGCCCTGGACGCCCCGCGCTGGCAGTGGTTGGGCGAAATGAAGGTCGGCATCGAGCAGGACGCCTCGCGAGACATGGCGGCGGCACTGGCACGGCGTGGGCAAGAAGTAGCCGTGTATTGATAGGCTGAGGGGGGGGCGTCTTCCTTGACGCCGTCGCAGCTTAGAGATTATGCGATTGATTCTCAAGTGCTATTTGCCATTAGTTTGCCTCCTCGACAGAAGGCTTCCCTTGCCAACTAATATTGCTTGATATGATCCGCGCCATCGAATTTGCGACACATCAAGACTTCATTAGCCTGAAGCCATAAGCCAGAAAACTGGCAAAAAAAGACCCGGCAAAAGCCGGGTCAAAAACCGTGATTAGCCTGATGAGGAGATAGTCCAGGCGACCGACCTAAGGTCCCTGGGCCATCGACTGATCTCGCGATCAGTTGGTGCAATAATAATCATTCTCGTTTGCAAGTCAAACGATTTTGACTGCGCGTCGGGAAAATTCTTTCCTGTCCTTCTGTCCCAATACTCCTCCAAACTAGCCTTTCTGGCCGCCCTCCAGGGAGCGGTTCACCATGGCCTTTGCCATATCGATCATGTGCACGGTCGAGAGCGCCAGGTCCCGATGTGCCCCGTGCAAGTGATTGGCTGACTCGTAGGCGGTGGCGGCAGCGCACCGTAGCAGTCCCGAAGCATGCACCAGGGCTTCCTCGATGCTGATGTTGCAGTTTACGTCGAAGAGACGCTCCTGTGACGGCTCCTCTGAAACAGCTGGTTTCAAGTAGTAATCCAGTGCTCGCTGTGCGGCGGCAGATCCCTGGGGTGAGTGGAGGGAGGTATCGATGTGCATGTCGGGCAAGTCGTTGCTGGGCAGGTTCATGGTCAAGGCGAACTCCGTGATAAATTCAGATCCGTTCATTCATCCTAATACGTTATGTATTTATGACAATTTTATTAATACTACATTTTGTGTTTTGTCGGGCGAGTCGCGCCACGTATCGTGCCGCACATGGATAAATGGATAGCCTTGGTCAAGGCCAAGATGAGTGAACTCAAGATCACTCAGGAAATACTCGCCGACCGCCTCGGGATGTCCCAGGGGGGCATCGGTCATTGGCTGACAAAACGCCGTCAGCCCGGCATCGACGACATGAATCGTGTGCTGCAGGCCCTGGGCCTGGATTTTCTCGAAGTGACGCTGGTGATTCGCGAACCTGGGCAAGAACAGGACGATGAGGTCTGCCTGACGCAAAAGTACAACCCGTACTTTCGCTACCCGGTCAGTGACTGGCGGGACACCGTGCGGGTGCGCGATGGCGAGCGGGCGCCGTACCGTTTCGAACTGTCTGACTACCACGCTCGAGGCGCGGCGTTCTGGCTGACGGTGGTTGGCGATGCCATGACCGCTCCCAGCGGCCCCAGCGTTGCCGAGGGTATGTTGATCCTGGTGGACCCGGATGTGGACGCGGTGCCGGGCAAGCTGGTAATCGCGCAATGGCCCGACAGCAGCGAGGCGATTTTTCGTAAATTGAGCGAAGAGGGCGGGCAGCGTTACCTGGTCCCGCTCAATCCGACCTACCCGAAAAGCCTGTTCACCGACGAGTGCCGAATCATCGGCGTGGTGGTCCAGGCAACCGTGAAGTTCTAGCCAGGCCGGCCCGCGTCATGCGCAGGGCCGGCCTGCCTGTCAGGCTTCTTCCAGTTCGACCAGCGCACTGCCTTCGCTGACCATCTCGCCTTCCTGGCAATACAGCGCCTTGATCACGCCGGCGTGGGGTGCGCGGATGCTGTGCTCCATCTTCATGGCCTCCAGCACCACCAGTTGCGCCCCGGCCTCGACCGATTGCCCGGCCTCTACCAGCACGCGTACGATGCTGCCATTCATGGGGGCGGTGAGCCCGCCGTGATGGGCGTGACTGGCTTCAACGGCGGTGATCGGGTCGTAGGTCTCGATGCGGCGCAGTTCGCCTTCCCATTGCAGGTAGACAAAGTCGCCACGGCGGATCGCCCGGTGCTGGCGACGTACGCCTTCGTGCTCGGTCAGCAACTGCTCGCCCTTGAGTCGGGCGCTGTGGGATTGGGGGTTGCCCAGCGTCAACGCGCGATCCTGGCCCTCGCAACTCAGGTGCAGGGTGATTTGCGCGGGCAAACCGGCGCGCATACCGTTGCCGATAGCCCATGGCGAGCTTGGGTCATCGCTGCGCGATGGGCTGTGCAGGCTCTGGGCGAATGCCTGGGCGGCGGCTTGCCAGAACGCGTCGCTGAGTGCCGCAGGTTGTGGCAATAGCTGTTCCTGGTAACGGGGGATGAACCCGGTATCGAGTTCGGCCTGGGCAAACGCCGGATGGCCGATGATTCGCCGCAGGAAGTTGATGTTGGTCTTGAGCCCGCCAATCGCGAATTCGTCGAGCATGGCCAGCAGTCGCAAGCGCGCCTGCTCACGGTCCTCACCCCAGGCAATCAGCTTGCCGAGCATCGGGTCGTAGAACGGCGAAATCTCATCGCCTTCTTCAACGCCGCTGTCCACCCGGCGACCCGCACCTGGCGCGGATTCGCGATACAGTTCCAGGCGACCGGTAGCGGGCAAAAAGTCGTTGGCCGGATCTTCGGCGTATAAGCGCACTTCAATCGCGTGACCGTTCAGCGGCACCTGGTCCTGGGTCATCGGCAAGGCTTCGCCGCGGGCCACACGAATCTGCCAGGCCACCAGGTCGAGGCCGGTGATGGCTTCGGTTACCGGGTGTTCGACCTGCAGGCGGGTGTTCATCTCCATGAAGAAAAACTCGCCGCGGGCATCCAGCAGGAATTCCACCGTGCCAGCACCGACGTAACCGATGGCCTGTGCCGAACGCACGGCCGCTTCGCCCATGGCGCGGCGCAGTTCCGGGCTCAGGCCGGGCGCCGGCGCTTCTTCGACGACTTTCTGGTGCCGGCGCTGAATCGAGCAGTCCCGTTCGTTGAGATACAGGCAGTTGCCGTGTTGATCGGCGAACACCTGAATCTCCACGTGGCGGGGTTTGAGCAGGTACTTCTCCACCAGCATCCGCGAATCGCCGAACGACGATTGAGCTTCGCGTTGCGCCGAGGCCAGGGCTTCGGCCAGTTGGCTGACGTCCTCGACCACTTTCATGCCCTTGCCGCCGCCACCGGCCGTGGCTTTGAGCAGCACCGGGTAGCCGATACGTTCGCAGGCATCGCGGAAGGTCTCGAGGTCCTGGGCCTCACCGTGATAGCCCGGTACCAACGGCACGCCGGCGGTTTCCATCAAGGCCTTGGCCGCGGATTTGCTGCCCATGGCGTCGATGGCCGAGGCGGGCGGGCCGAGGAAGATCAGGCCAGCGGCTTCGATGGCGCGGGCGAACCCGGCATTCTCGGAGAGGAAACCGTAGCCGGGATGGATCGCCTGGGCACCGCTGGCCTTGGCGGCAGCAATCAACTTGTCGATTTGCAGGTAACTGTCGGCGGCCTTGCTGCCGCCGAGGTCGACACGGATATCGGCTTCACGGCTGTGTCGGGCATCGCGGTCGGTGGCGCTGTGCACAGCCACGGTGGTCAGGCCCAAGGCTTTGGCAGTGCGCATTACCCGACAGGCGATTTCGCCGCGGTTGGCCACCAACAGGGTAGTGAGGACGGGTGCGCTCATCAACGCGGCTCCTTGGTGGTGGTTGCGGCTTGCCAGCTCGGCGGACGTTTTTGCAGAAAGGCGCGCAGGCCTTCCTGGCCTTCCGGGCTGACGCGAATGCGGGCAATGGCGTTCTCGGTGTAGCGACGCAGGGACGGCGTCAGCGTGCCGTCGCCGACTTCACGCAGCAGCTCCTTGCTGGCGCGCATGGCCGCCGGGCTGTTGAGCAGCAGATTGTCGATCCACTGTTCGATTTTCTGTTCCAGCTCGGCTGACGGGTAACTCTCCGACAACAAGCCGAGCTCCCGTGCCCGCTGCCCGCCGAAGCGCTCGGCGGTCAAGGCATAGCGTCGGGTGGCGCGCTCACCCATGGCTTGTACCACGAAGGGGCTGATCACGGCCGGTGCCAGGCCGATACGCACTTCCGACAGACAGAACTGCGCGTCATCGGCGCCGATGGCCAT
>Ga0105251_10004182_pt1 | contig 9996 bp, 8 predicted proteins | sample KBSS64metaG_FD_80424 | JGI IMG/M metagenome (GOLD analysis project Ga0105251, IMG submission 80424) | Switchgrass rhizosphere microbial communities from Kellogg Biological Station, Michigan, USA - KBS S6-4 metaG | ecosystem: Host-associated > Plants > Roots > Rhizosphere > Soil | place: Michigan... | reverse complement strand
GCACTGTTTTTCTGCGACCCCATTGCCCCAATGTAAAATGCAGGCGTGTTCACCGCTTCCATCATCGTCAGGTCATCCATACGTGGATCATGCGTTAGCGCGACAATCGCCGTGTTGGCGTGGCAACTTTGTTGCTCGAGATAATTCGCCGGGAACTGCGTGAGCAGAGTAATACCCGGTTTAAGCTGGGCGGCGAAATTCTCTAAAGCGTCTGGTCGATTCTCACAAACCAACACTTCAAATCCCAGCGAGCTGGCAAAATCGGCACAGTACAACGCAACGCTCGAGAGCCCGGCAATCAGTAAGCGCGGTGCGGCGGCAACATGTACGGTAATCTGCTGCCCGTTGCGGTCAACCTGGGTGATATCGGCAAATTCGGTAACTTCAAGATGGCGACAAGGCTCAGGAAGCGTCAGACGTTTTTGCAAGGCAAAATGGCCACCTAGCGCAGCGGCCATCTTTTCCAGATACATAATATTGCCAGGGGTAGCAGGGAGATATTCGACCAAAATATCCAGCACGCCACCGCAGGGCAGGGCAATTCCTGGCTCTAATCCGCCTTAGCCGTAACGCACAATCTGGCTGGCTTGCTGATATTCACCCTGAGCAATACGCTGCAAAAAATCCTCTTCTACACAGCCACCGGAAAGTGAACCACAAAAACGATTGTCGGCTGTTGCCACCATTAACGCCCCTGGTGAGCGGGGTGAGGAACCATAGGTATTTAAAACCGTACATAACCAGACGGGTTGTTGTTCCAGCCATTCGAGAGCCTGGTGAATCACACTAATATCAAGGTGTTGCATGATTATTCACTCCTTTGAACCAGTTGTGATGGGAGATCAATATCGCGCTGGGAATCGGCATCTTCAATTTCGATGAAGTGCACGGACTCGCCACGTAACAACTCACGCGCGCCGTTATCACCGGTTAACTGACTGAGTTTGCTGTACCAGTTACGGTCGAAGGCCACGGGATGACCCGGTTGCGTGCTAACGCATGGCCGCACCAGCGTGTGAGATTTCAGTGCATCTGCCACCTCCACAAACACCGCCGGTGGAACAAAAGGCATATCCGCAAGATGAATCAGCCAGCCTTGCCAGTTCGCATTTGCGCGAACACCGGTAGCGATCGACTCACCCAACCCAGAACTTTCAATCAGCGTAACGGGAACCTGCTGGACGAGGCACAACGCTTGAACCTGACTGTTTTCCGGCCGCGTCACTACATGCACTTGTAGGCCAGAAGCCAGTGCATTACGTAGCGTTTGCGCAAACACGCTGCTGTTGTTGAGCAACGCGTTCAGTTTATTGCCTTCGCCGCCCGCTTTTTTGAAGCGTTCGGCACATCCTGCGGCGGCAATAATAATGCCCGCTTTCATGTTCAAGGGTGATTCCTCACTGCCTTCCTGATTACGCAATATGATGAGTAATTTGCGCAACAATGTTTTTTTTATGAAAATGAGATGTTAATTCTCACATGATTTAGCTTAAATATATATACTTATATTCACTACGGAAATGTATAAGATCTACGCATAATTGTTTGAAAAAAGACAATAATAATTTTAAACGGGACGTTTTATGAGCAATTTTAATCCATCACGGCGCAGTTTTATTAAACGCGCGGTGGTTGCCGGAGTCGCGGTGTATCTTGCCCCTCTCTATAGCCGTGCGTATGCCGCGCTATTCGAACAAAAAATCCTTCACTCGCCGAACTGGGATGCCAAAAACAAACGCATCCGTTTCCGAATCGACGGGAAATCAAAAGTGATGGGGCAGAAAGTCTTTGCCCGCGATATTCGCGCGGTAGACATGCCTCATTGGCCGCAGAAACAGGCTCACGCCTTTATTTTGCGCACCACTCAAGCCGACAGGCTATTTAGCGGTATCGATTTGGCTTTATTGGGCGATGAGCTGAAGCCGGATCGCGTCGTAACTGCGGAAGATCTGGCGCGTGATGGCCTGGCATTCCCGGCTTTCTACGGCGAAGACATGCTGCTGCCAACCGGCAAAACGCCGGCCTATCTTGGGCAAGCAGTTGCCATTCTGATTTACCACGATTTTGCTCGTTTCCGCTTTGCCAAAGACAAACTGAAATTCAAAGATGAAGTGATCCAGTACGGTGCCGAAACCGGCCCGCTGGAACGTGACCCGTGGGGCACATTCCGCTTTGTGCGCGTCGGCGGTGCCACCTCGCAAGACGACGATCATTTCTCCAGCCTGAAAGACATGCCGATTTTCCCGGTGTCGATGAAAAAGCATTTGCCGGTTTGGCCTGAAGGGCGCGAAGGCGGCAAGCTGGATCAGGAAGGCATGTATTACGCGGGCATGATTGCAGATGAACTTAAGAACCCGCCTGAAGACTGGCTGGTGCTACAACGCCGCTACACCACGCAATCCGTCGACACCGCCGCCCTTGAGCCGGATAACGCCAACGGCTGGTTTGATGAAGCGACACAAACGCTGCATATGGTGGTGCCAACGCAATCCCCGCAGGAAGTAGCTGACGAGATGCCGCGCATGCTGGCAAAACGCACGCAGCCGGTAAAACAGCTGATTCTCCATCCCTGTTACACCGTGGGTTATGGCTCCAAAGATCACTACAACTTCCCGTATTACGGTGCGGTTGCCGCGATGTATGGCGACGGTCACCCGGTACGCCTGGCGAACGACCGTTACGAGCAGTTCCAGAGCGCGCTCAAACGCCACGCGTTTGACATGAATTACACCATCGCGGTGAATAAAAAGACCGGTATCCTGCAATCGTTTTTGGGCGATATGACCGCCAACGGCGGCGGGCGCAGCAACTTTACCCCGTCAGTTTCAATGGTGGGCGCGACGGCGGCGCAGTCTATTTACTACTTCCCGAAAAGTGATTTGTCGGCGGTGGGCGTGGCTTCACGCGCTATCGACGCCGGTTCCGCGCGCGGTTACGGCACGTTGCAAAGTATGGCCGCTACCGAAATGATGGTGGATGAAATTGCTGATGAGCTGGGAATCGACCCGATTGAATTCCGTATGCGTAACGCGCTGAAATCTGGCATGAAAAACACCCAAGGCGCGATTCCTGCTGGTGCGATTCGTGTTGATGAAGTGCTGGCTAAAGCGGCGAAAAATGAAATCTGGCTCAAGCGTGCCGAACGGAAAGCTGAATTTGAAATGAAAAACCCAGGCAAGCGTTACGGCGTAGGCTTTGGTTGCGTACAAAAAGACTTTGGTACGGGTGCTGAAACCTCCTTTGCGCGTGTGGAAGTGGGCGCAGACGGGCGTATTGTGTTGCACCACAGTGGTGCTGAAATGGGCACCGGTATGTCAACATCGCAGTCCGTGTTGTGCGCACAATGGTTGGGCAAACCGGCGGACGAAGCGCATTTCTCGGTCACCGACTGGAGCTCGCTGCCGATTGTCACCAGTGGTGACCCGTACATTATGTCCCAGGAAGATCAGGACAAACTGGCTGCTAATCCATCCTGGTCACCGTCGTACTGTTCGCCATCGAGTGCCAGTAACTCAGCTTATTACTTCTCGCACAGCACGCGTGAAGCGGCACGTTTAGTGTTTGAGCATGGCTTGTGGCCTGCGGCGATGGCAATCTGGTCAACCGGAATTGGCGGCGGCCAGGCAGCACCTTTAGTGGTGCGCATCGAGGACGCCCGATGGGTAGAAGGCGGTTTAACCGCAGCCGGTATGGAAATTTTAAGCCTTGAGCTGGTGGCGAAAAAAGCCCATGAAATGGGGTTAATGACCGGCGCCGCGGTGCATGTCTTTAACCGCTGGCAATGGGCAGAAGCCGATTTCAAAATTGGCGAACAAAGCAAACGCCTGCCGATTGACGGCTTGTCGGTGCGTAACGGCAATGGCGAATTCGTAACGCTTGCCCGTGAACATGTCTACTATCCACCAACGCAGCGTAACAACGCATCGGTGACTTACTACAGCGCCGTCGGCACACTCGCCGAAGTTGCGGTAAGTCTCGCAACCGGCGATGTCGAACTGCTGAACCACCACTCGATTATGGAGTGCGGCAATTTAATTGTGCCGGAACTGGTATCCGGCCAGTTGCAGGGCGGCCTGGCGATGGGTATCGGCCACGCGCTACACGAATATTTACCTCTCTATGAAGACGGACCGGGCAACGGGACATGGAACTTCAACCGTTATCATCTACCGCGTGCCAGCGATGTTGCAGTCTGGAAACAGACTGGCGATATCCTCCCCGCGCTTTCGGAAACTGACCCACCAAAAGGCATGGCTGAAGTCGTGATGATCCCGGTTGTTGCCGCGATTGTGAATGCGATTGCCGATGCCACCGGCCACCGTTTCCGTGATTTGCCCGTCCGTGCAGAAAATATTCGTGAGGTATTACCATGAGCATCAAAACTAAACCAATGACCCTGACCATCAACAACAAACCTTATGGTCCAATTGATGTGCCAGAAGGGTTGATGATGATCGATTTCCTGCACGAATATGTCTATCTGACCGGTTCACGCCTCGGCTGCGGCCAGGGCATTTGCCACGCGTGTGTGGCGATTGTTGATAACCCAAGCGGAACCAGTGAAGAAGTGCGCACCTGCATTACGGGCGCCCATTTCTTTAACGATAAAAAAGTGCGCACAGTTGAAGGGCATGCAAAAGTTGATGAGCAAGGTGAAGTCGTCGAACTGTCGCCAATTCAGCAGTCATTCCTTGATCACTACAGCTTCCAGTGTGGTTACTGCACGCCGGGCTTTGTTAACGCAGCAACGATTTTCGTCGAGAAACTCAAGCGTGAGCCTATCGAACGTGACGAACTGGAAGGTGCGATTTCACATGCGCTGGAAAATCACATTTGCCGCTGCACAGGCTACGTGCGTTATTACGAAGCGGTGCGCGACGTGGTGCTAAAAACGCCGGGGCTTCTGAAGGAGACGGTGAAATGAAAAAACGTCTCGCACTGATTGTGCTGGCAATTGTGGTCATCATTGTCGCCATTTTGTATTGGCGGGAATACCGCACGTATGACGGCCCGGTGCAGAAAGTTACCGCCAGCAAAGAGCAAATCGAACGCGGCAGTTATCTGGCCAAAGCTGCTGACTGTGCGGCTTGCCACACCGCTTCTGGCGGAGCTCCATTAGCTGGCGGCTATCCGCTGGAATCCCCTTATGGCACGATTTACGGCAGCAACCTGACGCCATCGGCTGATTATGGCATTGGCCGCTGGACGAAAGATGATTTCTACAAAGCGCTGACCGAAGGTGTTGGTCCAACCGGGCGACATCTGTTCCCGGCTATGCCTTACACCTCGTACAAAAATATTTCGCGCAAAGATTCAGACGATATTTATGCTTATCTGATGACGCGCCCAGCGGTGGACGTTAAGACGCCGGATAACGAAATGACCTTTCCGTTCAACCAGCGTATCGCGCTGATTGGCTGGAATATTATGTTCCATGACAAAGATCCGCTTCCTGCAATTTCAACGGGTGATTCACCGGACTGGCATCGCGGTCGTTATCTGGCAGATGTGCTTGGGCACTGTGGTGAATGCCATACTGAACGCGGATTATTGGGCCAAATGAAGCTCGATAAAGCGATGCAGGGAGGGGAGTTGGGGCGCTTTATGGCACCTGACATCACGCCAAAAGCATTAGCGCAGCGTGGCTGGACGCCGCAGGATGTACAGCAATTCCTCACCACTGGGATTGCCCCGCAAGGCAGCGCGTTTAGCGAAATGCATATGGTGGTTGACCTCAGTACTCAGCATTTGACGTCTGCCGATCAGAAAGCGATGGCGACTTATCTGATGGGTGAAGCGCCACCAGCGGCAGTGCCTGCAGCACTCGGTAACGGTAACGAAGCCGGGCGGATGACATATCTCGACCAGTGCGCTGGATGCCATGCCCGTGAAGGCGAGGGTAAACCACACGTTGCCGTTTCCATGCTGAACAATGCCACTCTGCGCCAGCCTGATGCGAAGAACCTGATCGTTTCGGTGCTCGATGGCCTGCCTGCACAGAACTTCCCGAACGGGGAAAGTATGCAAAGTATGCCGGGCTTTAGTGAGCGCCTGAACGATGAGCAGGTTGCGGAACTGGTTAACTATCTGCGTGTGACCTGGGGCGGTTTGCCGGGGGATGTGACGGCCGAGCAGGTGAAGGCGCTGAGGCCAGCGCAGAAGTAAACTGGGTGATTATGCCAGAAGGGTGATTGTTCCGTTCACTAAGCGTTCAGTGTTCCCTGTACTTACCGGAACGGTGAACGTGCAAAGGGTGCTACCGCAGCACCCTTTGCAATCCCGGCTCCCGGCGTTTAAATCGCTGCTTCGCAGTAAACCTCCGTTTTTCCTTTCAGTCCCAGGGTCGGTTGTGACTCGGTTATTCGGCACATCCCTGTGCCGAACCACTTCGTGGCCAACGCAAGCGTTGTTCAAAAATGTTCCTGACATTTTTGTCCGGCGATCACAACCTCTCGCCGTTCCCGACGGCTCGACCCGGCCTTACAGTCAAACCGGAGGCGATTTATGCCGGACTCAAAGGTCAAAATCAAAAGCTAAGGTCAAAAGCCGAACCGGTTTTGACCTTGTTCCCGGTATAAATTGCCCCAGCGTTACCCATAAGTCAGGGTTGAGCTGCCGGGAGCAGCGAAAGAGAGCGATCGCCGGGAGCGAGTCGCGAACGACCCTGAACGTTGGGAATAAGCTGGGGTTTACCGCGCAGCGGCAATTTAATCACCGGGCGCCTGGATTGCCAAGGAGAGGGCGTTCTCTCCTTGGCACGTTCACCGTTCACCGATATTTGTGGGATCGAATAACGTTCAGGTGAACGGAAAATCACCATACCTGGCATAAACAAACCGCCATGCCTGGCTCAGGCAAAACCACTCACCCCCCATTTCCAACCGCTCAAACACGAATACAACCGCTCACCAAAACTCCCGCTTATTGCAATCCCAACCCATGCCAGCATAGCGCTGAACTTTTTATCTTTGGCAATGGAGTGGGTTATGCAACACGCACTAACTTTTGTTATCGCGACCCTGTGCATTCTTACCATCTGCTATCGCCTTTACGGGGTGTTTTTCGTCCGTAAAGTGTTGAACGCAGATGACTCTGAAATCACACCGTCACATATTCTTGAGGACGGCAAAGACTACGTCCCAACAAAAAAATGGGTTAACTTCGGTAGTCATTTTGCCGCAATCGCGGCAGCAGGGCCGTTAGTAGGCCCTGTTCTGGCGGCCCAATACGGTTATCTGCCAAGCTTCTTATGGCTGCTTATCGGATGTGTGGTAGGCGGCGCGGTGCACGACACCGTAGTGCTTTTCGCCTCGATGAAACACCGCGGTAAGTCACTCTCAGAAGTGGCAAAAGCGGAACTTGGGCCGGTGGCTGGCTGGTGTACCGGTCTTGCTATGCTATTCATCATCACCATTACCATGGCAGGTTTGTCGATGGTGGTGGTGCATGCACTCGAACGTAACCCATGGGGTACGTTCGCTGTGTTTATGACTATCCCTGTAGCGATTTGCGTCGGGCTCTGGGAGCGTTATACCGGCAGTATGCGCGGTGCGACCTGGGTTGGGATTATTGTTATCTTCGCCTGCGTGGTGATTGGCCCATATATTCAGGAATCTTCATTTGGCGAGTGGTTGAGCCTACGTGCCTCAACAGTGAGCCTGGTCCTGCCATTCTATGCGTTCTTTGCTACCGCGCTGCCTGTCTGGATGCTGCTGACACCACGTGGTTATCTCTCAAGCTTTATGAAAATCGGCGTGTTCGGTGCGCTGGTCGTTGGTGTGGTGTTCATCAACCCGGAAATTCAATTCCCGGCAGTGACACAGTTTATCCATGGTAATGGCCCTGTACTGGCAGGCCCGGTATGGCCGTTTATTTCTATCACCATCGCCTGTGGTGCGATTTCCGGTTTCCATGCATTTATCGGTTCCGGTACCACACCTAAGCAAATCGACAAATGGAACGATATTCTGCCCGTTGCTTTCGGTGCGATGCTTGCGGAATGTGTAGTCGGCGTAATGGCGCTTATCGCTGCCACCTCGTTGCATCCTGCTGACTACTTTGCCATTAACTCCTCGCGCGAAGTGTTTGCAGGACTTGGTATGGATGTGGTGAATTTGCCGCAGCTTAGCGAATCTATCGGTCTTGACCTTTATGGGCGTACTGGTGGGGCTGTAACACTTGCCGTCGGTATGGCCGATATCTTTACGCGTATTCCGTGGTTCAGCCATCTGGCATCCTACTTCTTCCAGTTTGTAGTGATGTTTGAAGCGGTATTTATTCTGACAGCCGTAGACTCCGGTACTCGCGTTGCACGCTACTTGCTGCAAGATTTCCTCGGTGATATTTGGCCACCACTCAAACGCACTAACTGGATGCCGGGTGCAATTGGTTGCAGTATCGTCGCTTGCCTGTTGTGGGGCTATTTGCTGAACTCGGGCGATATCAATTCAGTGTGGGCATTGTTTGGTGTTTCTAACCAGTTAATGGCTTCAATCGGTCTGATGATTGGCGCAACCATTATTCTGCGTATGTCAGAAAAACGTTGGTACGTTCTGACCTGCCTGGTGCCACTGTCTTATCTATATGTGACGGTAAATTATGCGGCTTACTGGATGGTGAAAAACGTCTACTTCAATAGTGCAGCCAAAGGCTTCAATATCTTCAACGGGACGATTTCAATTGTGATGGTACTGTTGGGGCTGGTGATTATGGTGGCGTCGATTCAACGCTGGGTGGTGTTGTGGCGCGCTCGCGGGAATTCAGAACCTATTGAGTTGCTGTCTTAATAGCAACTGATTTGAACAGTGCTAAAAGCGGGTCTTCCATGACCGGTTTTTTTATTGGCAGGCTTTCGCTTCTGCTTTGGTCAGATCACTACGGCTGCAATCCAGCGGACGGCCGGATACGCCTTTAGCGTCAATGGCGGCTTGCTCCGCAGAAACAATCACACCGTTCGCGCGATGTTTGCCGGTCCAGCTCACATCTGCACTGCCGTCTGGCGTTGTGGAGATAGACAGCACAACGCCCTGGCCGGTGGCTTCATAATAGTTATCGTTCACTTTCTTCAGCTTCATTTCTTTACCGTTCAGGTAAACCGGGCCGCCCTGGTCGATATGCACATCACCCGGCTGACCCTTGCCGTTAAACAGCGGCAAGCTGGCACTAGCAGAAAAAGCGACAAAACCCAGAACCATCACTAACGTTTTCAGTTTGCTCATCATTAACTCTCTTATCAGAATTTGTTCTCGATCTATTCACAAGCGTGAATATGAGAAGGGAAATATTTCCGGAGCGAGATAATGCTGCCGGGCGAGATGACCGATACTGATTTATATCAAATTGGTGAATGGGTTTTGTGGTGAATATTCTTAATAATGATAAATGAAGGCCGCAATCCGGTTTAGCACATTGCGGCCAGGTATTTACTCTTCGGTTACAACTTTGCTTGTCGGCTGCTCAAGGATCATCGTTTGTGTCTGGCTAAGGCTAATGCCTGCGGCGCGCAGCATTTTGAGGATCTCATAAAGCAGGTCACTGCGCGTTGAGCTGACCATTCTTGGGCTATTCACATAACCGGTAACGCTCAGCACAATCCCGGTTGGCCCCAGTTCTTTAAAGCTGACTGAGGGCTGAGGGTTTTCCAGAATCGATTCATGCAGGTTATACGCCTCGAGCAGTAAATTACGGACTTGCTCAGGGTCGATATCCAAAGGGAAAGTCAGCGATATAGTTGCCACACCTTGTGCATTTCCCATCGTGGCATTACGCACGTTTTGCGAAATTAGCTGGGAGTTCGGCACAATTACCGTTGATTTGTCACCTAATTGAATCTCTGTGGCACGTACGTTGATACGGCGAATATCACCCTCAACCCCGCTGATACTAACCAGATCGCCCACTTTTACCGGACGCTCGGTCAACAGAATCAAGCCGGAAATAAAGTTCTTCACGATTTCCTGCAAACCAAAACCGATACCAACCGACAGGGCGCTGACT
>Ga0105251_10004181_pt1 | contig 9996 bp, 9 predicted proteins | sample KBSS64metaG_FD_80424 | JGI IMG/M metagenome (GOLD analysis project Ga0105251, IMG submission 80424) | Switchgrass rhizosphere microbial communities from Kellogg Biological Station, Michigan, USA - KBS S6-4 metaG | ecosystem: Host-associated > Plants > Roots > Rhizosphere > Soil | place: Michigan... | reverse complement strand
TGCCATGCCTACTCTGTCTCCTGTGTCGGTTGGAGTTAGCGCTTCAGCGCTTACTCCAACCCCATGCAACATGCGCGTCGATTGGAGTTGGCGCTTCAGCGCTTACTCCAATCCCATGCAACTTGCGCGTCGGTTGGAGTTAGCGCTTCAGCGCTTACTCCAATCCCATGCAACATCCTTGCTGCAGTTCGTTGCAACCTGTCTGTTTCGCGATCCGGCGTATGCACCGGTGGCCCGGTGACCGCCTTCAGTTGCCCGAGGCCGCCAATGCCTTCAGCACCTGATCGGTGATGTCGATGCGCGGGCTCACGTACACCGCTTCCTGAACAATCAGGTCGTAATGTTGCTGTTCGGCGATCTGCTTGATCACCTTGTTCGCCCGGTCGAGCACCGCAGCCAGTTCCTCGTTGCGGCGCTGGTTCAGGTCCTCGCGAAACTCGCGTTGCTTGCGCTGGAAGTCCGTGTCCAATTGCGACAGGTCGCGCTGCTTCTGCGCGCGATCGGCCGGCGACATCGACGCGCCGTTCTTGTCGAGCGAATCGGACATCGACTTGAGTTTTTGCGCCATGTCGGCAAGATCCTTGTCACGCTTGGCGAACTCGGCCTCGAGCTTGATCTGCGCGGTCTTGGCGGCAGCGGATTCACGCAGGATCCGGTCGGAATTCACTGCGGCGATCCTGGCTTCCTGCGCGTGCGCTACCCCGACGCCCAGCGCCATTGCCAGCGCCAGCGCGCATGCCACACGTTTCGAAAACATACCGGTTAGCAAAGTCATCCTCTCGATACTGTAGTTTGGCCGGCAGCCCGTCACCCGATCGCGGGCCACCGAGCGCCGGCCGCCGGATCAGAATGCCGTTCCGATCTGGAACTGGAACTTCTGATACTGGTCGCCGGTGTGCTTCGTGAGCGGGAAGCCCAGGCTCAGCTTGAGCGGGCCGATCGGCGAGATCCACGCGAGACCGACACCATAGCCGTAGCGCAGACCGTTCGCGCCATTCGACGTCGCAGCGGTGCTTGCGTCGGCCCACACGTTGCCTGCATCGAGGAACGTGAAGACGCGCAACGTGCGGTCGTAGCCGGTGCCCGGCAGCGGGAAAGTCAACTCGATGTTCCCCACCAGCAGCTTGGAGCCGCCGATCGGATCGCCCGTCGATGCGTCGCGCGGACCGAGCGAGCTCGGCTCGTAGCCTCGAACCGAACCGATACCGCCGGCGTAGTAGTTCTTGAAGATCGGATAAGGCTTGCCGCCCATGCCTTTACCATAGCCGCCCTGGAAGTTGAAGCCCAGCACGAAGCCGCGCGCAAACGAGTAATAGTACTGCGCGTTGATGTCGGCCTTGTAGTATTGCGTGCCGCCGATCGGCGTGCCGTATTCGGCGTTCGCCTGCGTGAAATAACCGCGGCTCGGCACGAGCGCGCTGTCACGGGCGTCACGCGACCAGCCGACCGTGATCGGCACGTTGTTCGACACACGGCCAAAGTCCTTGACGTATTCCTTGTAGGACGCCGGCGTGTTCGAGTCCACGTCCAACTGGTTCTGTTCGAGGCCGGCACCGAAGTACACCGTGTCGACTTCGGAGAACGGAATGCCGAACTTCAGGTCGCCGCCGATCGTGACGATCTTGAAGCTCGAATCCGTGGAGTAGTACAGCGGCTGATACGTACGATAGTAGACGTCGGTAATGCGCTTGATGCCGTCCACGGTGAAGTACGGGTCGACCTGCGTGACCGTCAACGTACGGTACGTCTTTGCGGTGTTGACGTTCACCGCGAGACTCGTGCCCGAACCGAACACGTTGTCTTGCGACACGCCCGCCGAGAGCACGACCTTGTCGGTCGACGAAAAGCCCGCGCCCAGCGTGATTGCGCCGGTCGGCTTTTCGGCCACCTTGACGTCCACGTCGACCTGGTCCGGCGTGCCTTCGACCGGAATCGTGGTCACGTCGACATCGGTGAAGTAGCCCAGACGGTTGATCCGGTCCTTCGACAGCGCGAGACGATTGGAGTCGAACCACGAGCTTTCGAGCTGGCGCATTTCACGGCGCACCACTTCATCTCGCGTACGCGTGTTGCCCACCACGTTGATGCGGCGCACGTATACGCGGCGGCTCGGGTCCACCTGCAGCGTCAGGTCGACCTTGTGGTTGGTCTGATCGATCTGCGGCTGCGCATTGACGGTGGCGAACGCATAGCCGTATTCGCCGAGCTTGTCGACGATGGCCTTGGTGCTGGCTTGCAGTTTCTCGGCCGAGAAGCGCTCACCCGGTTTGATCTTGATGAGCTTGTTCAGCTCGGCCTCGCGGTCGAGCAGATTGCCGGCCAGCTTGATGTTCGAAATCGTGTACGGTTCGCCTTCGTGCAGCGTGACCGTCAAATACATGTCCTTCTTGTCCGGCGTGATCGACACCTGGGTCGACTCGATGTTGAACTCGAGGTAGCCGCGATTCAGGTAATACGAGCGGACGTTTTCGAGGTCGCCGGTGAGCTTGTCTTTCGCATACAGATCGTTCTTCGTGTACCACGAGAACCAGTTCGGCGTGGACAACTGCATTTCGTCGCGCAGCGTACCGGTGCTGAACGCCTTGTTGCCGATGAAGTTGATCTGACGGATCTTCGCGCTCGGACCTTCGGCCACCGAGAACAGCACCGACACGCGGTTGCGGTCGATCGGCGTGATGGTGGTGGTGACTTCGGCGGCGTAGTAGCCGCGCGTCAGGTACTGGCGCTTGAGTTCCTGCTCGGCCTTGTCGACCAGCGCCTTGTCGTAGTAGCGGCCTTGGGACAACCCGACGGCACGCAGCGCCTTGGTCAGGTTTTCCTTGTCGAACTCGTGAATGCCGGAGAAATCGATCGTGCCGATGGCCGGGCGTTCCAGCACCTGCACGATGACGACATTGCCTTCGGTCGCGATCTTGACGTCGTTGAAAAAACCCGTGGCGTACAGTGCGCGAATGGCTTCGGAAGCCTTGTCGTCGCTGAAGGTGTCGCCTTGCTTGATGGGCAGGTACGCGAACACGGTGCCGGGTTCGACGCGTTGCAATCCCTCGATCCGGATGTCTTGCACCACGAAGGGCGACGTTGCGTGAGCAACCAGCCCATGCGCGGCGAACGCCGCGGCTATAACCGTCTTTGGAACAAAGCGATGAGGTTTAAACAACGTGCTTCCCCAGTGTGTATAGCTGCATCAGGTCAGACGGTCGCCATCGTGAACGCCGCCAGACACTTTAAAAATGGATTAAACGAGCCAGATCGTTGAACAGCGCAATCGCCGACAACGCGACGATGCAGGCGAGCCCCGCCCTCTGAAAAACGAGTTGCCAGCGATCGGAGACAACTTTGCCGGTCACAGCTTCAACCAAATAATATAACAGATGCCCCCCGTCCAATACCGGAATCGGTAACAAGTTCAGTACGCCGAGGCTAATACTGACAAGGGCCAGGAACGACAGAAACGCAGAAGGACCTAGACGTGCGCTCTTTCCTGCGTAATCGGCGATCGTCACGGGACCCGAAAGATTTTTCAGCGAGGCCTCGCCGACGATCATCCTGCCGAACATCCGCACCGAATAAACCGCGAGATCCCAGGTACGGCGCGCGCCGAGTTGCAGGCTCTCGATAGGCCCGTAATGCACGTCGATCGACGGCACCTGGGTGGACAGTTCCGCGCCGATGCGGCCGATCTGCTGCCCCGTCGCGTCGTCACGCTGCGCTTGCGGAACGATGCGAATCTCTGCGAGCTTGCCCACCGCCGCGCCGACACCGCCACGCTCCACTTGCAGCGTCATCGGCTTGCCGGCGTGCGATTTCACATAGGCGATGAAGGCCGTGGCATTGTCGGTCGACATGCCGTCGACGGAACGCAGACGGTCGCCCGCCGTCAGACCAGCCTGTTGCGCCGCGCTGCCGGGTTGCACACCTGCAACCGTCAGTTTGCCGCCGCCCGGCTCGAAACCGAGATGCGACATGAAGTCGTCATCGACGTCTTTCTCGGTGGTGGCCGTCTCATTAAACAAAAACTCGGACGTGCCGTGCGCATCTTTCGCGCTCAGCACGACGCGCTTGTGATCGAACGCGGCACCTAGCAGTTTCCAGCGCAGATCAGACCATGAACGCACCGGTTCCGATTCGCCGGCGTTCTCGGTACGCGCCGCGACAATGGTTTCGCCTCCGTCGAAGCCGGCCATTGCCGCCGGTGTATTCGACGCCGGCGCCGCGACCACGGCCGCCGGCTCGGTTACGCCCGTGGCGAACACGAGCGCGAACAGTACGATGGCAAGCAGGAAATTGGCGACCGGCCCGGCCGCGACGATCGCGAAGCGACGCCCCACCGACTGCCGGTTGAACGCATGCGGCAATGCTTCCGCGGGAATCGGCGCGCCGCCGGTTTCGCGCTCGTCGAGCATCTTGACGTAGCCGCCGAGCGGCAAGGCCGCAATGGTCCACTCGGTGCCCGTCTTTGGACTTACCCATTGGAACAGCGGCTTGCCGAAACCGATCGAAAAGCGCAGCACCTTGACGCCGCACAGGCGCGCCACACTGTAATGTCCGTACTCGTGAACCACCACGAGTACGCCAATCGCGACCGCGAAAGCCAGCAGTTCGATTAGCAGATTCATGAGCGCCTCACTGGACGGCGCGTTCCGTACGACGTGCGCCGTCGGGCAGGCGCGCGATGAGTTCGGCAGCGGCGCGACGCGCGGCGGCATCCGCTTCGATCACGTCCTCGAGCACGTGCGCGCTGCGGTTCGGCAGCGCATTGAGTACCGCCTCGACCACTTCGGCGATCTTCATGAAACCGATCTGGCGCGACAGGAACGCTTCAACGGCGATTTCGTTCGCGGCATTCAACGCCGCGCTGGCCACCCCGCCCGCGGCCAATGCCTTCATGGCGAGCGCGAGACACGGAAAGCGTGCGTAATCCGGCTTTTCGAACGACAGCGATGCGATTTCCGCGAGATCAAGTTGGGCGACGCCCGAATCCACGCGATCCGGAAACGCCAGCGCGTGCGCGATCGGCGTGCGCATGTCGGGGTTGCCGAGTTGCGCGAGCACCGAGCCGTCGGCGTAAGAAACGAGCGAGTGAATCACGCTTTGCGGATGGATCAGCACGTCGATGCGCTCGCCCGGCAAGCCGAACAGCCAGTGCGCCTCGATCACTTCGAGGCCCTTGTTCATCATCGTGGCCGAGTCGACCGAAATCTTGCGGCCCATCACCCAGTTCGGATGCTTGCAGGCCTCTTCCGGCGTAATGTCGGCGAGCGTGGCCGGTTCGCGCGTGCGGAAGGGCCCGCCCGAGGCCGTCAGAATGATCTTGGAGACCCCGCCATGCAACGCGGCTTCGCGCGGCAGGCATTGGAAAATCGCGTTGTGTTCGCTGTCGACCGGCAGCAGGACGGCGCCGTTGTCGCGCACTGCGTCCATGAAGATCGCGCCGGACATCACCAGCGCTTCCTTATTGGCGAGCAGAATGCGCTTGCCGGCACGCGCGGCGGCGAGACTGGGCGCGAGGCCGGCCGCGCCGACGATCGCCGCGACCACCGTGTCGCAGCCATCGCTCTTCGACACGTCGACGAGCGCTTGCGGTCCGTACGTCACCTCGGTCTTGCAACCCGCGGCGCGCAGTTTCGCGGCGACGCGCGCGGCCGTGTCGGCGTCGCCGACCACCGCGACTTCCGGCTGAAAGCGCAGGCATTGCTCGGCGAGCTTGTCGCCGTTGCGATGCGCGCTGAGCGCGTAAACCGAAAAGCGCTCGGGATGACGCGCGACGACGTCGAGCGTGCTGTCTCCAATCGAGCCCGTGGAACCGAGCAATGTCAGACGTTTTTGCATATCTCTTTCTCTAGCCGAGCAGCAGCATGGCAAGCGGCAGCACCGGCAACAATGCGTCGATGCGATCGAGCACGCCGCCGTGCCCCGGCAACAGGCCGCTTGAATCCTTCACTCCGGCCTGGCGTTTCAACATCGATTCGAACAGGTCGCCCACCACGCTGAATGCCACCAGCAAGGTCAGTGCGAGCAGCGTGCGTACGGCGCCCAGTTGCGCCAGCAGCGCAGAATACAGCGTCGGCTCGAACGCCTGCAAAAAGACCGCCGCCGCCGCGACGATCATCACCACCAGCCAGCCGCCGATCGCGCCCTCCCAGGTCTTGCCCGGACTGATGGCTGGCGCCAGCTTGTGTTTTCCGAACGCTTTTCCCGAGAAGTATGCGCCGATATCGGCCAGCCATACCAATAGGAGCAGCGACAGCACGAACGGCACGCCCTTCATGCGCGCGGCGACGAGAGCATGCCAGCACGCGACGAATACCACAATGCCGGCAAGGAACAGGAAGGCGCGCCAGGCGCCCTGAGCGAGCGCCGGCTTGCGCAGCAGCACATAAGGCCCCGCGATCAGCCAGAAAATGGCGGCCGCCTGAAAGAGCGGCCGGGGTTTCTCGACACCAGCGCCGAGCCACGTGCTCGCCACCAGGGCCACCGCGGCGACCAGCGCGTAAATCACCGGGCCCGCGCCGCCCAGCTTCAGCAGTCGCGCCCACTCCCATGCGGCGAACACGACGACAAAGGCGATCAGCGCGCCGAATGCGCCCACCGGCGCGAACAGCGTGACCGGCAGGAACACCGCCAGCAGAATGATCGCCGTGATGACACGGGTTCTTAGCATGGGAGCGAATCGACGTTTTGCGATTGCGGCTCGAGTTGAGCACTGGTGCGGCCGAAGCGGCGCTCACGCTCGGCGTACGATGCGATGGCGTGGCCGAGCGCGTCGGCGTCGAAGTCCGGCCAGAAGGTGTCGGTGAAATAGAACTCGGTGTACGCGAGTTGCCACAGCAGGAAGTTGCTGACGCGGCGCTCGCCGCCCGTGCGGATGAACAGGTCCGGCTCGGGCGCATAAGCCATGGAGAGGTGTTCGGCGAACGATTCCTCGTTGATCTCGACCGCCTTGCCCGCCAGCGCCGATTGCTCGGCGAGCTTGCGGGTAGCCTGCATGATGTCCCAGCGCCCGCCGTAATTGGCGGCGATGGTCAGTGTGAGACGGGTATTGCGCGCGGTCTTCGATTCCGCGCGCTTGATCAGATCGCGGATGCGGGTGTCGAATTTGGACAGGTCGCCCACCACGCGCAACCGGATGCCGTTCGCGTGCAGCTTGCCGATTTCGCGCTCCAGCGCGGTGACGAACAGGCGCATCAGGAACGAGACTTCGTCGTTCGGACGGCGCCAGTTCTCGGAGCTGAAGGCGAACAGCGTCAGATATTCGACGCCCTGCCGGGCGCATGCCTCGACGGCCGCACGCACCGCGTCGACGCCGCGCGTATGGCCGGCCACGCGCGGCAGGCGCCGCTGGGTGGCCCAACGGCCATTGCCGTCCATGATGATCGCGATATGTCGCGGCACCGCGGCGACATCAGGCACGCGCACGGTTGAGCTGGTATAGGTCATGGCCGTCGGGACAGTGACTGCAAATAAAGAAGTGGAAACCGTGAAGGTACTGAGCCAGACGGCCTCAGACCGTCATGATCTCGGCTTCCTTGGTCACGACGAGCTTGTCGATTTCAGCGACGAACTTGTCCGTCAGCTTCTGAATATCGTCACCCGCTCGACGCTCGTCGTCTTCTGAAATTTCCTTGTCTTTCACGAGCTTCTTGAGTTGCTCGTTGGCGTCACGGCGCAGGTTGCGCACGGCGACCTTGGCCGTTTCGGCTTCGCTCTTGACCACCTTGGTCAGTTCGCGGCGGCGTTCCTCGGTGAGCGCGGGCATCGGGACGCGGATCACGTCGCCTTGCGTGGCGGGGTTCAGACCGAGATCCGACTCGCGAATCGCTTTTTCGACGACCTGCACCATCTTCTTTTCCCACGGCTGCACGCCGATGGTGCGTGCGTCGATCAGCGTCAGGTTCGCGACCTGCGAGATCGGCACCGGCGAACCGTAGTAATCGCACTGGATATGATCGAGCAGGCCAGTGTGCGCACGGCCCGTGCGGATCTTCGACAGGTCGTTCTTGAACGCGTCGATGGAACGCTGCATCTTTTGCTCAGCGCCCTTGCGGATATCAGCCACAGACATTTTTAAACCTCCGAACCTTCAAAACGGTGCGAGCCGGCCAGCGCGCGCGATATGCGGCGGCCCGTGCTCGCGCTAAAGCCCACGTTATGTGAACGAGAGTTTACACGTGGACGAGGGTGCCCTCGTCCTCGCCTTGTACGATGCGTTTGAGCGCGCCCGGCTTGACGATCGAAAACACGCGGATCGGCAGCTTCTGGTCGCGGCACAGCGCGAATGCCGTGGCGTCCATCACCTGCAGGTTGCGGCCGATCGCCTCGTCGAAGCTGATCGTGGTGTAACGGGTGGCGCTCGGGTCTTTTTTCGGGTCGGCGGAATAGACGCCGTCCACCTTGGTGGCCTTCAGCACGACTTCCGCGCCGATTTCGGAGCCGCGCAGCGCGGCGGCCGTATCCGTCGTGAAGAACGGGTTGCCGGTGCCGGCTGCGAAAATCACGACCTTGCCTTCTTCCAGTTGGCGAATCGCGCGGGGCCGGATGTACGGCTCGACCACCTGGTCCATGCGCAGCGCGGATTGCACGCGTGCTTCGATACCGGCGTGGCGCATTGCGTCCTGCAACGCCAGCGCGTTCATCATGGTGGCCAGCATGCCCATGTAGTCAGCCGTGGCGCGATCCATGCCGGCCGCGCCGCCTGCTACGCCGCGAAAAATATTACCGCCGCCGATCACCACGGCCAGCTGCGTTCCGAGACGGACCACTTCGGCCACGTCCGCCACCATTCGTTCGATGGTCGCGCGATTGATGCCGAAGGCATCGTCGCCCATCAGAGCTTCACCGGAGAGTTTGAGCAGGACGCGTTTATAGGCAATGGGCATAGGGGTATCCAGATCGCGCAGAACAGGGCAACAACAAGGGACTAATGTAGGGGTGAAACGCTGATTCGGGCAAGCGCCGCCAAATTCACGAACCCTGGGGTTCGCCGGCGGCCGCGCGGCCGGGACCAACCCGCGCGCAGCCTTGCGGCGCCGCCGACCGCGGCAAAGTCTTGCTCCGCCGCGGGTCCAACGATACTACGATGAAGCTTCGATATAAGACTTATTGTTGCTTTGCAGCAGCGACTTGCGCAGCCACTTCGGCCGCGAAGTCGTCCTGCTTCTTCTCGATGCCTTCGCCGACCACGAACAGCGCGAACTTCTGGACGCTCGCATTGCCGGCCTTGAGCATCTGCTCGATCGTCTGCTTGTCGTTCTTAACGAACGTCTGGTTCAGCAGCGACACTTCCTTCAGGTACTTCTGCACGCTGCCGTCGACCATCTTGGCGACGATTTCAGCCGGCTTGCCCGATTCGGCGGCCTTCTGCTCGGCAATGCTGCGCTCCTTGGCGATCAGGTCCGCAGGCACGTCGTCCGACGACAGCGAAACCGGCTTCATCGCGGCGATGTGCATGGCGACGTCCTTGCCGACCTGCTCGTCCGCGCCGGTGTATTCGACCAGCACGCCGATACGCGTGCCGTGCAGGTACGCCGCCAGTTTGTTCGGGGTTTCGAAACGCACGAAACGGCGGATCGACAGGTTTTCACCGATCTTGCCGACCAGCGCGAGGCGCACTGCGTCGACCGTCTGGCCGTCCAGCGGCAGTGCCGCCAGCGCGGCGACGTCGGCCGGGTTTTGCGTGGCGACCAGCTCGGCGACCTTCTTCGAGAACGCGAGGAAGTCGTCGTTTTTCGAAACGAAGTCGGTTTCGCAGTTCAGCTCGACCAGCGAACCCGCATTGCCGCCGATGAACGACGCAACCACGCCTTCAGCCGTCACGCGCGATGCCGCCTTGCTGGCCTTGTTGCCCAGCTTCACGCGCAGCAGCTCTTCGGCGCGCGCCATGTCGCCGTCGGCTTCCGTCAGCGCCTTCTTGCATTCCATCATCGGCGCGTCGGTCTTTGCGCGCAGTTCTGCAACCATGCTTGCGGTAATTGCCGCCATCATTTGCTCCTTGAGTTC
>Ga0105251_10004180_pt1 | contig 9998 bp, 7 predicted proteins | sample KBSS64metaG_FD_80424 | JGI IMG/M metagenome (GOLD analysis project Ga0105251, IMG submission 80424) | Switchgrass rhizosphere microbial communities from Kellogg Biological Station, Michigan, USA - KBS S6-4 metaG | ecosystem: Host-associated > Plants > Roots > Rhizosphere > Soil | place: Michigan... | reverse complement strand
TGTTCCATCTGGAAGGTGTGGATCTGGAATTCCGTGACGAAGCGCTGGATGCAATTGCTAAGAAAGCAATGGCACGTAAAACCGGTGCTCGTGGTCTGCGCTCAATCGTAGAAGGCGCATTGCTGGATACCATGTACGATCTTCCTTCTATGGAAGACGTCGAAAAAGTGGTGATTGACGAATCCGTCATCGACGGTCAAAGCAAGCCATTATTAATTTATGGCAAGCCGGAAGCGCAACAAGCATCCGGTGAATAATTCGCCAAAATAACCAGTCAGTTAGTCTAAAAAGGGGGATTTATATCCCCCTTTTGCTTTTCCTTCATTCCTGGCATTGAATGCTCGGGAAACATCCCCATATACTGAATTACTTGTTGGTGATGCCATGATTCCTGTCATCCTTCAAGTGCAGGTGCGTTGTTTACGCCTTCCTGCAAATTGAAAGATTTAAGGTATAAACAGAGGACATCGCCCCATCACCAGGCGGACCTTAACTAAGAGAGAGCTCTATGAATCCTGAGCGTTCTGAACGCATTGAAATCCCCGTATTGCCATTGCGCGATGTGGTGGTTTATCCGCACATGGTAATTCCACTGTTTGTCGGGCGAGAAAAATCCATTCGTTGCCTGGAAGCGGCCATGGATCATGATAAAAAAATCATGCTGGTGGCGCAGAAAGAAGCCTCGACAGATGAGCCAGGTGTAAATGACCTGTTCTCAGTGGGAACCGTCGCATCCATTTTGCAAATGCTGAAACTGCCAGACGGCACGGTAAAAGTGCTGGTTGAGGGTTTACAGCGTGCGCGTATCACCACGCTTTCTGACAACGGTGACCATTTCTCAGCTCAGGCTGAGTACCTGAATTCGCCAGCCATCGAAGAGCGCGAACAGGAAGTGCTGGTGCGCACCGCAATTGGTCAGTTTGAAGGCTATATCAAACTGAACAAAAAAATCCCGCCAGAAGTGCTGACATCGCTGAACAGCATTGACGATCCTGCTCGTCTGGCTGACACCATCGCTGCACATATGCCATTGAAACTGACTGATAAACAGTCCGTTCTTGAGATGTCCGATATTAATGAGCGTCTTGAATATCTGATGGCCATGATGGAGTCAGAAATCGATCTGCTGCAGGTTGAGAAACGTATTCGCAACCGCGTTAAAAAGCAGATGGAAAAGAGCCAGCGTGAGTACTATCTGAACGAGCAAATGAAAGCCATTCAGAAAGAACTCGGCGAAATGGACGACACGCCAGACGAAAACGAAGCGCTAAAACGCAAAATTGACGCGGCTAAAATGCCGAAAGAAGCGCGTGAAAAAACCGAAGCGGAACTGCAAAAACTGAAAATGATGTCGCCAATGTCTGCGGAAGCAACCGTGGTTCGTGGCTACATCGATTGGATGGTGCAGGTGCCGTGGAATGCGCGCAGCAAAGTGAAAAAAGATCTGCGTCAGGCGCAGGAAGTCCTCGATACCGATCATTACGGCCTTGAGCGCGTGAAAGATCGTATCCTGGAATATCTCGCAGTCCAGAGTCGCGTTAACAAGCTCAAAGGGCCAATCCTGTGCCTGGTTGGGCCTCCTGGAGTAGGTAAAACCTCACTGGGTCAGTCCATCGCTCGTGCGACCGGACGTAAGTATGTACGCATGGCTTTGGGTGGCGTACGTGATGAAGCGGAAATTCGCGGTCACCGTCGTACTTATATAGGTTCTATGCCAGGTAAACTGATTCAGAAAATGGCGAAAGTGGGCGTTAAAAACCCATTATTCCTGTTGGATGAAATCGACAAAATGTCTTCGGACATGCGTGGCGATCCGGCATCTGCTCTTCTGGAAGTCCTTGATCCAGAACAGAACGTGGCGTTCAACGACCACTACCTGGAAGTGGATTACGATCTGAGCGACGTGATGTTTGTTGCTACGTCTAACTCCATGAACATTCCGGCACCGCTGCTGGACCGTATGGAAGTGATTCGTCTTTCCGGGTACACCGAAGACGAGAAGCTGAACATTGCTAAACAGCACCTGCTGACGAAGCAAATTGAGCGTAATGCCCTCAAAAAAGGCGAAATTACCGTTCACGATAGCGCGATTACCGGCATCATTCGTTACTACACTCGTGAAGCTGGCGTACGTAGTCTGGAACGTGAAATTTCCAAACTGTGCCGTAAAGCAGTAAAACAACTGTTGTTGGATAAATCGCTTAAACACATCGAAATCGACGGTGACAACCTGAAAGATTTCCTTGGCGTTCAGCGTTTTGACTATGGTCGTGCTGACAGCGAAAACCGTGTGGGTCAGGTAACTGGTCTTGCGTGGACCGAAGTGGGTGGCGATCTGCTGACTATCGAAACCGCATGTGTGCCGGGCAAAGGTAAGCTGACTTACACCGGTTCTCTGGGTGAAGTTATGCAAGAGTCTATCCAGGCTGCATTGACCGTGGTGCGTGCGCGTGCGGAGAAATTAGGCATCAATGCTGATTTCTATGAAAAACGTGATATCCACGTTCACGTGCCGGAAGGTGCGACGCCGAAAGATGGCCCAAGTGCGGGTATTGCGATGTGTACCGCGCTGGTATCTTGCCTGACAGGTAACCCTGTTCGTGCAGATGTGGCTATGACCGGTGAAATTACGTTGCGTGGCCAAGTTCTGCCAATCGGTGGTTTGAAAGAAAAACTGCTGGCTGCACACCGTGGCGGTATCAAAACGGTTCTGATTCCGGATGAAAATAAACGCGATCTGGAAGAGATTCCTGACAACGTTCTCGCCGACCTGGATATTCATCCGGTGAAGCGCATTGAGGAAGTTCTGACCCTTGCATTGCAGAACGAACCTTACGGAATGCAGGTTGTGACCGCAAAATAGTGACCTGACGCATATTCGGTTAATAAAATCAGAGCTGGCTGGTGAATTGTCACTTGCCAGCTTTTTTTTGTATCGCTACTTTAGATCGCTGGTGATGCATGCCATTAACAACGGGTGTTGTAAGGGCATGACAGGCCTGATATAACTGCTGCGCGGTCGCACTTTGAAGGATATTGGTGCGATATAAATTATAAAGAGAGGAAGAGAAGAGTGAATAAATCTCAACTGATAGACAAAATTGCCGCAGGTGCTGATATTTCTAAAGCTGCGGCTGGACGTGCATTAGACGCTGTGATTGCTTCTGTTACCGAATCTCTGCAATCTGGGGAAGACGTGGCACTGGTTGGCTTTGGAACTTTTGCTGTTCGTGAACGTGCTGCCCGTACCGGCCGTAACCCACAAACAGGCAAGGAAATCACCATCGCTGCTGCAAAAGTACCAGGTTTCCGTGCTGGTAAAGCGCTGAAAGAAGCTGTTAACTGATTTATCGCGAGCCTTTACCCTTTAGCATTCGAGTTGTAGGTAGGCGGCCAGGGAGCTTATCCCGATGAGCTTACTTTCAGTAAGTGATTCGGGTAAGTGAGTACAGCCAACGTCCCAGCAGCTTGAAGAATGATGGGTATATAGGGCAAGGCTAGTAAAGTTAGGTCAGGGCGCATCGTTAGATGTGCCTTTTTTTATGCCTGATGCCTAATTTTGCGCATGTTTGATGATTTGAACCCATTTTCTTGTCACAATACCCGCTTGCACACAGCGGCACAGCAGTACGCATATTCAGGGATGCCCATTTAGCGGCTGCGCTGGGTTTACCATTCACACTACAGTGGAGTGTTGTTACACCATGATGGACAATTTACGTACGGCGGCAAACAGCCTCGTAATCAAGATAATTTTCGGGATCATTATCGTGTCATTCATTTTGACTGGCGTGAGTGGCTACCTGATTGGCGGTAGTGCCAACTACGCCGCAAAAGTGAATGGCCAGGAAATTAGCCGTGGTCAGTTTGAAAATGCTGTTGCCAGTGAGCGTAATCGCCAGCAGCAACAGCTTGGCGAACAGTTCTCCGTGCTAGCCGCTAATGAAGGCTACATGAAGCAGATGCGCCAACAGGTGCTGTCGCGCATGATTGATGAAGCGTTAATGGACCAATATGCCAAACATCTTGGTCTTGGCATTAGCGACGAGCAAATCAAACAAGCCATCTTTAAAGAACCCGCATTCCAGAACAACGGCAAATTCGATAACGCGCGTTATACCGCCATCATCGGCAACATGGGTATGACTGCGGATCAATACGCTCAGGCACTGCGTAATCAACTCACCACTCAGCAGCTGATTAATGCCGTTGTGGGTACTGATTTCATGCTGGCGGGTGAAACTGACGAATTGGCAGCACTGGTGTCGCAGCAACGTGTGGTTCGTGAAGCCACAATTGATGTAAACGCACTGGCTGCGAAGCAGGAAGTTTCCGAGCAGGAAATCAACTCCAGCTACGAGCAGAACAAAAACAACTACATTGCCCCTGAGCAGTTCAAAGTAAGCTACATCATGCTTGATGCGGCTTCTCAGAATGTTGAAGTAGCCGATACAGATATTCAGGCTTACTACGACCAGCATCAGGACGAGTTCACTCAGCCTCAACGTAACCGTTACAGCGTGATTCAGACTAAAACTGAAGCCGAAGCTAAAGCGGTTCTTGATGAACTGAGCAAAGGCGGTGATTTTGCTGCTCTGGCAAAAGAAAAATCAGCTGACATTATCTCTGCCCGTAACGGTGGCGACATGGGTTGGCTTGAGCCAGGCACCACACCTGATGAGCTGAAAAATGCCGGTCTGAAAGATAAAGGCCAGCTTTCTGGTGTGATCAAATCTTCTGTTGGCTTCCTGGTTGTTCGTCTTGATGACATTCAGCCTGCGCAAACTAAACCATTGGCAGAAGTGAAAGACGCCATTGCTGCGAAAGTGAAGCAAGAGAAAGCGGTTGATGCTTACTACGCGTTGCAGCAGAAAGTTAGCGATGCGGCGAGCAATGATAACGAATCTCTGGCGAGTGCAGAGAAAGTCGCGGGTGTTAAAACTGTCGAGACCGGTTGGTTTGGCCACGACAACTTACCTGCTGAGCTGAACTTCAAACCTGTTTCAGATGCTATTTTCAATGGCGGTCTGGTTGGTGCGAACGGCGCTCCGGGTATGAACTCCGACATCATTACAGTAGATGGTGATCGTGCGTTTGTTATTCGTATCGCTGAGCACAAAGCGGAAGCCATCAAACCGTTAACTGAAGTTCGCGAGCAAGTTATAGCACAGGTTAAACATCAGAAAGCTGAGCAACAAGCTAAGCTGGATGCTGACAAGCTGCTGAATGCGCTGAAGCTGGGTAAAGGTGATGAAGCTATGAAAGCCGCTGGCTTGAGCTTCGGTGAAGCGAAAACGCTGACCCGTACTGGCCAGGACCCAATCAGTCAGGCTGCCTTCAACCTGTCGTTACCAGCAAAAGATAAGCCAGTCTACGGCGTGGCAAATGACATGCAGGGTAATGTGGTTCTGTTAGCTCTGGATCAAGTTAAACCTGGTGACATGCCAGCAGAACAGAAAAAAGCGATGGTTCAGGGTATCACTCAGAACAACGCCCAGATTACTTTCGAAGCGCTAATGACCAACTTGCGCAAAGAAGCGAAAATTAAGATGGGTGACAGCATCGAACAGCAGTAATTAACCTCGAGGTTTCTCGCAGTTAATTGCAACGCTCTGCAACATTCTAAGGCCGCTTTCGCGGCCTTTTCCACATTTGAAGATTGCCATTTGTAGCTGTTTTTTTTCCTGGATAAGGTGGCTTCGCTGTCAACACACAAGGAGGAACAGCATGAAAACAGGAATTAAAAGTGGAATACAAGCAGTGTGCATTGCCGTGGCACTCATTGGTACAAGCATCTGTACTCAGGCTTTGGCTGCCCCAGTCGCTGTCAAAAATGAGACTGCCCAAGCCCAACAGCGCAGCGATAAAACCCCTGTAACCCCCGTCGCAACCGCTAAATCAAGCGATGCTGATGATGGCGTGGTAAGTATTAACACGGCGAGCGCAGAAGCTTTGGCACAAGCAATGAATGGTGTTGGCCTGAAAAAAGCGCAGTCGATAGTGAGTTATCGGGAAGAGTACGGCCCATTCAAGGCGCTGGAACAGCTGCAAGAGGTACCAGGGATTGGCAGTGCATTGGTAGAACGTAATCTGTCTCACATTAAGCTTTAACGCTTAGTGCTCCTTGCTCGCGCAGCCGGGAAAGTTTGCTATGCTAAATCACAGGTCATACCAGTTTGGTGTGGCCTGTTACTTCACCTGAATATTAAAACTACAGTGAAAGGGTTTTAGCGCTATGCAAACACAAATCAAAGTTCGGGGTTACCATCTTGATTTCTATCAGCATGTTAACAATGCCCGCTACCTTGAGTTTCTCGAAGAAGCCCGCTGGGAAGGGCTGGAAAATGCGGCCGGATTCCAATGGATGACGGAGCACAACATCGCGTTCATCGTGGTGAATATCAACATCAATTATCGTCGTCCGGCGGTGCTTGGTGATTTGCTACGCATTGAAAGCTCGTTGCAACAACTCAATGGTAAAAGCGGTGTTTTGAGCCAGGTGGTTAAACTTGAACCAGAAGGTGAGGTCGTTGCAGATGCGCTACTGACTTTCGTTTGTATCGATTTGAAAACTCAGAAGTCGGTTCCACTGGAAGGGGAACTGCGCGAGAAGTTAGTTCAAATGATGGAGTAATAGATTCGATGAAGGGGCGTGGCAATTAGCGGATCACGCCCATTGAATATTTATTTGAGGCCGGTTTTCTTTTTCATTGCTGCCATTACCCCGGGTTTGTCCGCCAGGAAATGGTTAAGCCCGTTTGAACGCAGGTTGCAGGCGGCACATTCGCCACAGCCGTCGCCTTTAATGCCGTTATAGCAGGTCAGCGTTTCGCTACGCACCAGATCCAGTTGCTGCCAGTAATCCGCCAATGCCCAGGTCTCTGCTTTATCGAGCCACATCAGCGGTGTTTCAAAACGAATATCGCGAGCCATACCAAGACTTACGGCATGATTCAGGGCTTTTACGAACTCATCACGGCAGTCCGGGTAACCGGAGAAATCCGTTTCACAAACACCAGTGATCACCACTTCGGCTTCAACCTGATAAGCGTAAATCGCCGTCAGCGTCAGGAACAGAATATTGCGTCCTGGAACAAAAGTGCTTGGAATACCTTTTTCTTCGGGATCGTATCCTGGCACCGGAATGCTATCGCGCGTCAGGCTGCTGACAGCCAGTTCATTCAATAGCGTTACATCCAGCACTTTATGCGCACGAGCACCCAGTTTCAGCGCCAGTTCACGAGCAACGTCAATCTCAGCACGGTGGCGCTGGCCATAATCAAATGTCACGCAGTGGACTTCATCATACTGCTGTAATGCCTGAATCAGGCAGGTTGTGGAATCCTGGCCACCACTAAAGACGACAACTGCACGTTTCATGAGTAATCCTGTTAAACAGCTAAAAACCTATGGTAACTCGTGGGCTGATGGCTGCCCAGCTTCTTCACGCCATCGTCGGTGGCGGTAACCATGCCTGGGTAAAATCGAACCAACCCCAGGCGTTGAGTTCAATGCCGTTGACACCAGGCGGCGCGCTGATTTGGTAGCGGTAATTAAACAGCGGCGAGACTATCGCATCGCGCATTAGTGCGCTGAATACTTCCTGCAAACCGGTGTTGCGCGCATGTTCATCCGGGTGGATTTGCACGCGGTCGAGCGTTGCCTGCAAATGGGTGTACTGGCTTTCAGTAAGCACCGCAGGCCATAGTACATCACTGCGTAACCACTGCTCCAGCGTGTAGACAGGTGCTTCGCCAATCAGACGGTCACCCATCATTAAATCGGCCTCAGCCAACGCCTCACATCCTGCCCAGTTTTTTGCATCATGAAATATCAGTGTGAGCTCGCAACCCAAATCAGCCAAATGCGTTTTAAGCTGCTGCGCCATGACGTGCAACTCAACGGGCAAATGATAAATCAACGTTAATCGCGGCGGCAGCGTTATCGATTTGGACAATGGCCATTCGGGGAGTTTCCAACCAGGGATCATCTCACTGCTTGGGGTTATCAGCGATTCATCGACCGGAAGGCTTTCAATCAACTGCTGTTGCTGAATGATTTGCATCAGGAAGCGTGCCTGCTCCGGTGTTAAATTGCCGTTTTGTTTTACCGCCAGATAGCAAAACCCAAGACTGATACTGTTGCTTACAGGCCGTAAATGAACCAACTCGTCTTGCTGACCAATGGCGATCTGCACTGGATGGCGGCAACTGGTTCCCAGTTCGGTGTCGAATAATTGCGGGGTAATCCAGAACTCTACGGCCTTGAGCAGCGGGTGGCTGAGGTGGTAATACTCAAAACTCTCGATACGCACCAGGTTCTCTTTAAAGCTATTGATGCGGAATGGTCCACAGCCGATTTGGGTATCTTCAGGATGTGCCAGGCGGCTGCAATAACTCGCCAGACGATGTGCCAGCCAGTAATCGGGAGTGTGCAAAACAAAGCGGATGCATTGCGTATGGGCAAGCTCAATGCTCTTCACGCTGATAAACAAACGTCGCATCGCCGGGAGCGTCAATAACATCATCAGCCGTTGCTGTAACTGAGTGGTTTCAACCGGCTCGCCATTATGCCAGTGCAGTGTCGAGCGAATGAAAAAGTACCAACTCAGGCCATCTTCGGAGACTTGCCAGTGGTGAGCGAGATCGGGCTGCGGTGCCGCGCTGTTCGAGGTAAATCGGGTGAGCCCGGCAAAGACCTGGCCCGCGAGGTGCTGTTCGGCACGACCAGGCAGGAATCCCGGTTGCAACGGTTCTAATGGGCGATAGTAGGGAATACGTAAAGTCGGCGTATCGTTTTGCCATTGCCCTCCAAGGAACGGTTGCAGCAATTGGCGCAACTGTTCAGGGGCGATTTGCGCCAGTTCCAGCGCATTCTGATGCTGCCCTTTGTGGAGTACTTGCTCCATCATTCCAGAACGCACGCTTTCTGGAGTCACCAGAAAACTCAACGTGCCGCGTTTGCCTCGTCCAGACTGCGCATGCCATGTCAGCCAACCCGCATTTTCAAGTTGATTAAGCAATGTTCGCACATGGCGCTCACTGCAAAAGCAGCGCGCTGCGAGTTCGGCTACCGTCACTTGCTGCGGTTCTCCCGCCGAAGGCTGCCATAAGCGTTGAAATTGATTTAATCGGTTTAACAGTCGCATTGGTGTAAACCCGGAACAATTTTCAGAAAGTATTCACTATTAGTTCCGTATATGCCAGGTGATACTGCCCTCAGTGTTTTAGTCGTCACAAATCGGAGTAAACATGGCTCGTCTGGCTGCATTTGATATGGATGGTACGCTGTTAATGCCCAATCATCTTTTGGGTGAAGAAACCGTACGTACCCTTAACCGTCTGCGGGATGAACGCCAGATAACCCTCGCGTTTGCCACTGGCCGCCATGTGCTGGAAATGCGTCATGTGCTGAGCAAACTCTCCCTTGAAGCATTTTTGATTACTGGCAACGGCACGCGTATTCACTCAACGCAGGGCGATCTTCTGCATCGCCAGGATCTATCTCCTGAGGCGGCGGAAATGGTTATCCACGGGCAGTGGGATACTCAGGCGAGTCTGCATGTGTTTAATGACACCGGTTGGCTGACCCAATATGAAGTCGGCGAAATGTTGAATGCTCACGTTTATAGCGGTTTTAGCCCGAAAATTGTCGACGTCAAACGCATCCCGGCTGATGAAGTCACCAAAATTTGTTTCTGCGCCCCTCACGACGATCTTGTTCGTTTGAAAGTTCAGTTAGATGAAACGTTGGGCGGGCGAGCATTTTTATGTTTCTCGGCAGTAGATTGCCTGGAAGTGTTACCGATTGGCTGTAACAAAGGTTCTGCTCTGAATGTGTTGAGCCAGCACCTTGGTTTAACGATGAAAGATTGCATGGCGTTTGGCGACGCGATGAACGACCGCGAAATGCTCTCAAGCGTGGGTCATGGTTTGATCATGGGCAACGCGATGGCGCAACTTAAAGAAGATTTACCGCATTTACCTGTTATTGGTCAC
>Ga0105251_10004178_pt1 | contig 10003 bp, 7 predicted proteins | sample KBSS64metaG_FD_80424 | JGI IMG/M metagenome (GOLD analysis project Ga0105251, IMG submission 80424) | Switchgrass rhizosphere microbial communities from Kellogg Biological Station, Michigan, USA - KBS S6-4 metaG | ecosystem: Host-associated > Plants > Roots > Rhizosphere > Soil | place... | reverse complement strand
TAGACATCCTGATCAGCGAGGTAGGCCCGCGTGATGGCCTGCAAAGTGTCAACGCGACGATGCCGACCGAGTTGAAGCTCAAGTGGCTGACAGCATTGGCGGATTCCGGACTCGGAGAAATCGAGGTGGGCTCATTTGTTTCGCCCAGGCTGTTACCGCAAATGGCGGACGCAGCCGAGTTGGTGGGTCACCTGCGTAAAAGACCTGATGTGTTCGTCACTGCCCTGGTGCCCAACCTCAAGGGGGCAGAGGCCGCCTTCAATTCCGGCGTGCAAAAAATCACGCTGCCCATTTCCGTCAGCGAGCCTCACTCACTGGCCAACATTCGAAAGACGCATGAGCAGGTTTACGAAGAGGTGCGCTCCATAGTCAGTCTTCGAAACGAGCGCTTTCCTCATGTAGAAATCGAGTCCGGTTTGTCGACGGTATTTGGTTGCACGATCCAGGGCGAAGTCCGCGAGCAGGACGTGATTGGCATGGCCTTGCGCATGGTCGAATTGGGCGTTGATGAGGTCGGGCTGGCCGATACCGTCGGCTACGCGAACCCCGCTCAAGTTCGCCGTCTGTTCAACCGGCTACGCGGTGAGATAGGTGCAAAAGCGGGTAGCGCACATTTTCACAACACTCGTGGCCAAGGGTTGGCCAACGTGGTGGCCGCGCTGGAAGCAGGTGTCACCACCATTGATGCTTCGCAAGGCGGCCTCGGTGGCTGTCCCTACGCACCAGGTGCTTCGGGCAACATCGTGACTGAAGATCTGGTCTATTTGCTCGAATCCATGGGGCTGCGCACCGGTGTCGATATCGACAAACTCGTCGCCGCTCGTGAGTGGCTAAAACAGGGCCTGCCAGGAGAGCCGCTCTACGGCTTCATTCCTGACGCGGGTGTCGGTAAAAACTTTCACTATGCCGGGGGCGCGCGATGAGCAGGCAAAATCAGAACATCCAGACCTTGCCGTTGGCGGGTATCCGGGTTGTCGAGTTTGTGCACATGGTGATGGGCCCCGCCTGCGGTTTGGTTCTTGCCGATCTCGGCGCCGAGGTCATCAAGGTCGAGCCCACCCCAGAGGGCGATAACACCCGGCGCTTGACGGGTTCTGGCGCGGGTTACTGGATGACCTACAACCGGAACAAGAAGAGTTTTGCAGTCGATATCAAAACAAAGGAAGGCATGGCCGCGGTCCGCAAGCTGATTGAAAGCGCGGACGTAGTCACAGAAAACTTTCGCCCAGGAGCGATGGAAAAACTCGGGCTGGGTTATGACGACGTAAAGGCTATCAAACCCGACATTATCTACAGCTCAATGAAAGGCTTTTTGCCTGGTCCATACGAACACCGCACGGCACTGGATGAAGTCGTGCAGATGATGACGGGGCTCGCTTACATGACCGGCCCTGAAGGTCGTCCGCTACGCGCCGGCGCTTCGGTCAACGATGTGATGGGCGGCATGTTCAGCGCCATCTCGATCCTTGCAGCACTTTGGCAGCGCAAGGCGACCGGTGAGGGGCAGTTTGTTCAGACCGGACTTTTTGAAAACTCGGCATTTCTGGTCGGTCAGCACATGATGCAAATGGCGACCACCGGTAAGCCGGCAGCCCCGATGCCCAGCCGCCTTTCAGCGTGGGCTATCTATGACGTTTTCAGCACCCTTGATGATGAGCAGGTCTTCATGGGCGTGGTGAGCGACAGTCAATGGGCCAGTTTCTGTCAGGCTTTTGGCTTTGAACAGTTGGGTCGTGACCCTGATCTCGCCAGGAACACACAGCGCGTTCAGGCTCGCTCGAAGATATTGCCATTGGTCAAGGAGCGGCTCGCAACCCTTGGCAAGCAAGAGGTCATGGCGCTGTGCGAGCAGGCAGGCTTGCCGTTTTCGCCTATCCAGCGCCCGCAGGATCTATTCGAGGATCCGCACCTGAACGTGTCTGGAGGCCTGGCACATCTCGCCCTGGAAAACGGTGACGAAGTAAAGGTGCCCATGTTGCCGTTTGAGATGAATGGTCAGCGCATGGATGCTCGCCTGAATGTGCCTCGGTTAGGCAGCCATTCCGAGGCGCTACTCCAAGAGATGGGTTATGCGGCAGGGGACATTGAAGCCCTGCGCGGATGCGGCATCGTCCGCTGATTCTCCTGATCGACTGTGTAGCAAATTCGCTGATGGTTTTCTCGCCGTCCGCCATATAAAAATAAAGTTGAGGAACCCCGTCATGGCTATTGTCACGACATCTACCAAGCGGCCTACCGGCTTAACGGCGCAGTCGCTTGATGCGGAGCAAACCCGCGTCCTTCACAAGGCCGCCTGGCGTCTGATCCCGTTACTTGCACTCGCCTACTTTTTCAATTATCTGGATCGCACCAGCGTCGGTTATGCGGCGTTGCAGATGACCGAAGAGTTGGGGCTGACGGCCACTCAATTCGGCCTTGGTGCAGGGATCATGTTTTTTGGCTACTGCTTGTGCGAGGTGCCCAGCAACCTGGCGATGTATCGATTTGGCGCCAGGCTGTGGATGGCCCGGATCATGATCACATGGGGCTTGGCCGCTGCCGCAACTGCATTGGTCGTCGGACCTTACAGCTTCTATGTGGTGAGGCTGATCCTGGGTATCGCCGAGGCGGGTTTCTTTCCTGGCGTTATCTTCTTTCTGACGCTGTGGTTTCCGGCGCAGTACCGCACCAGGGTGCTTGCGTGGTTCACGGTGGCCACACCGATTTCATTCCTGGTAGGCGGGCCACTGTCCATTTGGCTACTGCAAATGCATGGCTTCCTTGGCCTCGCAGGTTGGCAATGGATGTTCATCATCGAAGGGATGCCGGCCTGTATTCTGGGGCTGATCACGCTGAAGGTGCTGACCAACCACCCGGCAGAAGCCAAATGGCTGACACCCGGCGAGCGTGAACTGATCGCGGGCATGCTGGCTGAAGAACAGAGCAAGGGCCATCACAGCCACGGCTTCAAGGCAGCGCTGAAGGATCCTCGCGTCTGGATTCTCAGCTCTATCACTTTCAGCTTCACATTGGGTTCCTACGGGATCGGCATCTGGCTGCCGCAGATGCTCAAGGCGCATGGCGTCGAAGTCAGCATGATTGGTTGGGTAGCAGCGATTCCCTACTTTTTCGCAACCATTGGCCTTTTGATCTGGGCAAAACATGTCGATCGCACCGGTAAGGGCATTTTCAACCTCACGCTTGCGATGCTCCTTGCAGGCCTGGCGCTACTATTCGCGCTGCAGATGAATGCACTGGTTCCAGCACTGGCCGGTATCTCCCTGGCGTTGGTCGGTACGATCGCCGGCAAGACCATCTTTTACACGTTGCCAGGCAAGTTCCTTCGCGGCCAGGCAGCGGCGGGTGGTATCGCGTTGATCAACTCGATTGGTGCATTCGGTGGTTTCGTGGGGCCCTATCTGATGGGGTTTCTCAAGGATTACACCGGTTCATTCACCGCGGGGCTAATGGTGATGGGATGCATCATGTTTTTGGCCGCCGCGATGGTTGTGTCGTTACGCCTGTTCCTGCGAGAGGAGTGACACGCTGGCTCCATGGCTGTTCAGAAGGTATCTTAGGCCCACTAAAATTTTCTTGTGGGTGATCCAGCGGCTCCAGTGCTGCTGGATCGCCTGCGAGCTCAGACCTCACGTTGAGTGGCTATGAACACCGAATCCGACACAAGCCTTTCTAATCAGTCCAACAGTGCGGAAGGAGGCGGCGTCGCGGCTGTCGATCGCGCTTTTTCGATTCTCTCGGCCTTTCAAGCCGAGCAAGAAAGCCTGACGTTGGCCGAGCTCGCGAGGCGTACCGGGCTATATAAAAGTACGATCCTGCGATTGATTACTTCGTTGGAGAAGGCCGGATTTGTACGGCGCTTGAGCGATGGCAGTTACTCCGTCGGACCCGAGCCTCTTCGTCTGTCACAGCTGTACCAGGCATCCTTCCGTCTGCGCGATGTCATTTATCCATTACTGGAGTCCATTACCGAGGAGAGCGGTGAAACGTCCTCTTTCTATGTGCTCGAAAACGGTAGCAGAGTCGTGTTGTTTCGGGTTGAGCCTAAGCGAGCGGTGCGTGTTTCCGTACTCGAGGGCGCGCGCTTTCCATTGCAAGCAGGTGCATCAGGGAAGATTCTTCGTGCTTTTTCTCGACAGTCAGATCCCCTTTTGGCGGAGGTGCGTGAGCGCTTTTGGGCCTGTTCTTTTGGTGAAAGGGATCCGGAAACGACCGCTGTATCAGTACCGGTATTCTCCATGGGCTATGAGCTCAAGGGGGCGCTGACGCTGTCGGGTCCCTCAGACCGTCTCTTGCAAGAGCATATCCAGCATGCCGCGTCGATCCTTTTACGCAATGCTGCTATTGCAACGACCGCGTTAGGCGGCAGTGATACAGAATTGCGAAATGCGCTGAAAAAACTGAACCCGTAAGTGTCCTCCATTACTCAATGACCGCTTCACACCTGTGGATTCAACCGGTCGATGCCGCACACTAAATGCAAGCGTATGGCCAACACAGCTTGTGCGATTAACGGTCTGGTGAGCGGGTGTTAGGATCTGGGGGCCCAAGCCTGACCTGATGCAGGTGCGCGCGGGCGTTTTGCGACGTCAAATATCGAATCACCAGACGGGCCGGATGGTGCACTAATGTTTCTAAGTCTTGAAGTTCGCAGCTACGAGAGGGAAAACCCTAACCTCCACCATCATGACCATACTCAATTGGTACTGCCGATTCATGGCCGAATGGAAATTGACGTAGACGGGCGCGGGGGCTGCATTGATCAGTCATTGGCAGCGCTTGTGACACCCGGCTCGGTGCATTCGCAGCTCACTAACGTCGATAGCCGCTTTTTGGTTTTGGATTGTGCGCCTACGACGTTGGAAACACTCCAGATCGGGCGTCTTGCTCAGAGAATATATGTGCCTATTCCCCCAGCGACACGTCGGCTTATCGAGTTCGCTGAGTTGATAGGCAACACGCAACTATCCATCGCGGCCTCACAGTTGGGCCCTCTGCTTTTGTCGTCCCTTAGCCCGGATACCTGCTGTTTATCAGACCCCATGGAGCAGTTGATCGCCCGTCTTCGGGCGAATCCTGGAGCTAACTGGAGCAACGAAGTGATGGCTCAAGTAACAAACATGAGCATGAGTCAACTGCACCAGCGATTCCGGCAATTGTTCGAGATGAGTCCTCAAGCGTGGCTGACTGATTTACGCATACAAGAAGCGCAGCGATGGTTGCGTGGAACCTCATTACCGATATCCGAGATTGCCTTGCGTGCAGGCTTCTCCGATCAGGCATCGCTGACCAGGACCATGCAACGTGTGAGCGCTACGACCCCGGCGGTTTATCGTAAAGCGCAAAAACAGTCTGGGTTAAAAATCTCACAGTTACCGACAATACTCCCCCGAGTCAGCTGCTCCAGACTTAATCCATTACGCTTTGGAGCGCGGGTGAAATGTTTGCTGATCGATCTCTGCTCAAGGGCATCGTCTACGGGGTTTGTGCGGGCCTGTGTTGGGGAGTGATTTTCCTCGGCCCCCAGCTAACCCCGGGGCTGAGTGGCCTGCAATTCGCCGTCCTGAGATTCCTCTGCTATGGCGCGATCTCGGCGGTCTTGCTTATGCCGCGCTGGAGGCGCGTTTGCGCCAATCTCACTATGGCCGATTGGAAGTCACTCTTCTGGCTTAGCCTGATAGGGAACCTCATCTACTACGCGTTGGTGGGCACCGGTGTGCAGTTGGTTGGCGTTGCCACAACGTCCCTGATTGTCGGACTCATCCCGGTGCTCGTCACTTTGGCAGGTCGTCATGACGTCAACGCCGTTTCTTTGCGCAAGCTCGTCCCCTCGCTGTGCTGCGCTGTGGGTGGAGTCGTGCTTATCAGCTGGCATGCACTGATCAATGGAGACAGGCCCGATACATTGACAAACATCGCCGGGATTTTATGCGCGACGGGCGCATTAGTGACGTGGAGTTGGTTCGCAGTGAGCAACGCTCGTCGGTTGGTTCAGGTAGCAGGCGTTTCCTCGCATGACTGGGCACTGCTGACAGGGGTCATGACTGGCGCTCAGTCACTGCTTTTGGCGGTGCCTGTCCTGGGTTTGCAGCCCGGAACGCATGGCAACTCCGAATGGCTGCATTTTTTCCTGGTGGCTGGTGGCGTAGCCCTTTTATCTTCGGTTGTGGGTGGCGCGTGCTGGAACCAGGCGAGCCGACTTCTACCGTTGGCACTTAGTGGGCAAGTGCTCGTGATTGAGACGTTAGCGGCGCTCGTTTTTGGATTTTTATGGGAGCATCGGTTGCCCGAGTCATATGAAATGGTGGCGATTGCGCTGCTGGTGACCGGTGTCGTCTGGTGTCTGAATTGTCATCGTACCCCCCTTCATTCTCCGGTTGTTTAGCTTTTTGCCGTATTCGGCGGCGTAAACGATGCACCGGAAGATTTACCGGCCTTCAGAAGTGGGTGTCCGGAGCAGGGCATTGATCGCCCATAAGCAGTCCCCGGATATCGCGCGGCATAGAGCCGCGCGAGGTGTGGTGGTTGAATTACCAGAGGGGTAGCACGTAGCTGAGGATCAGGCGGTTCTCGTCCAGGTCGTTACCGAAATGACTGGTGCGCACAGTCGCGTTGCGCCACTTCAGGCCGACGTTCTTCAACGGACCACTCTGTACCACGTATCCGATGTCGGTGTCGCGCTCCCACTCTCTGCCTTCAGGCCGGCCGGCGCCCAACTCGATATTGTCGCCGGTCAGGTAGCGAGTCATGAACGTCAGGCCGGGGAGCCCTAGAGCAGCAAAGTCGTAGTCGTAGCGGGCCTGCCAGGACTTCTCGTCGCGGTTGGCGAAGTCGCCGATCTGTACGAAGTTGACCAGGAAGGCATCGGTGCCGCCAATGTAGGCGAAGCCGGTGTCGCCGCTCATCGATTGATAGCCGGCACCAAGGCTGTGGCCGCTGAAGGTGTAGGTCAGCATGGCGCCGAGTGCGCGATTGTCGACATTACTGTGGCCGTCGTCGTCGGATCGGGCATAGCGCAGATCGGTCTTGAGTGACTGACCGGTGGTGATCGGCAGCACATGCACCAGGTTGGCAATGTGCTGGCTGTAGAGTCCGTCGAGCTTGGCGTAGCTATAGCCGGTGCTGAGCTGCGGTGTCCACTTGTAGTTCAGGCCGGCGAAGTCGAACTGATCGCTGGTATTGCTGGCGACTATGCCGCGCGCGTTGCCAGTGGTCACGGTCATGTCCTCACGATTGGAGGAGTCTCGTTGGCTCACCTGGCGCAATCGTCCGCCGTCGAAAGTCAGGCCGGCGAACTCGTTGGAGTTTAAGTGTGCACCTTCGAAGGTCTGCGGCAACAGACGCGAATCGTTGGCCAGAACAGCGGGCAGCTTGGGCTGCAAAGTGCCGACCTTGAGTACGCTTTTTGAGGCGCGCAACTTTGCTGTCAGACCCAACTCGCTGTAACTGTCCGGTGCGCCATGGACCTTCTCCCGGTCACGCGGCAGCAGCCCGGAGCCCGCGCGGTCGGGACTGGAATCGAGCTTTACACCGAGCAGGCCGAGGGCGTCGACGCCTACACCGATAGTGCCTTCGGTGTAGCCAGATTCGTAGCGCAGCAGGAAGCCCTGCGCCCATTCGTCCTGTTTGGACTGTGGGGCGTTATCCTGGCGGAAGTCGCGGTTGAAATAGAAGTTGCGAAACTCGACGCTGGCCTTGCTGTCGGAAAGAAACTCTGCAAAGGCTTGGGGTGATAGGACGAGTGTGGAGCCCAGTGTGGCGAAAATAGCGGCACGGCTCATTGGTGATCTCCTGGCGCGGCGCCATATGCGAAGTGGGACTAGCCGTGGTGTCCGCTGGAGTGAATTCGCGTTTGGGCAGCGTTGATTGTTGTTATGTCGGCTATGCGGGAATAAACCGCGACAGCAACATAGCCAGGATCGTGCCAGGTCGATAACTGTTTGATTTATAACAATTATTTTGTAATGGCAGGTAGATTCGACGATGCGGATTCTCAAAATCAAGAAAGGTATCGTTTTTTACCTGTTCGAAGCCCGTAATTCTTGGTTGAAGTGGTTTGTCTTTATTCTGAGAATTATCTCTGTTTCAGGATGAAAGGCCGAGCGTAGCCATCTTCTTGTACAGTGTCGAACGACCCAACCCCAGGCGCTGCGCTGCCGCGTCGACATTGCCGGCCTGTTCGGTGAGTACGCTCTGGATCAGCTGTCGTTCGAAGGCTGCCCGTGCGGCATAGAAGTCCTGGTCCGCTGCAAGGCTGATAGAGGGCGTGCCCGGCACCGCTGGCAGTGGTTGCAACGCTCCGAGTGCCGAGTGCAGCGCGGCTTTATCGATCTGCGGACGGTCGCCCAGCAGGGCGGTTCGCTCGAGCAGGTTGCGCAACTCGCGCACATTGCCCGGCCAGGCATGCTGGGTGAGCAGTTCCAGGCAATTGACATCCATTTCGTAGAGTGTCTGATGGTCGTCGCGCAGGCCGTCCAGTATTGCTTCGCACAGTGCTGGCAGGTCTTCCAGGCGTTGGCGCAGCGGTGGAATCTCGATGGGCAGTACGTTGATGCGGTAGTACAGATCGGCTCGGAAACGACCCTCGCGGATAGCCGCGTTGAGATCGATAGAGGTGGCGGCGATCAGGCGGATGTCGCTGCGTATTACCTCGTTGGAGCCCACCGGTTCGAACTCCTTCTCTTGCAGCACGCGCAACAGCTTGCTCTGTAGGGCCAGCGGCATATCACCTATTTCGTCGAGGAACAGCGTGCCGCCCTTGGCGATCTGCAGTTTGCCGGCTCGACCCTTGCGGTCGGCGCCCGTAAAGGCCCCCGGCGCGGTGCCGAAGAACTCGGCTTCCAGCAGGGTTTCGGGAATCGCTGCGGCGTTGATACTGACGAAAGGTTTATCCGCACGCAGCGAGGCGGCGTGGATGGCATGGGCAAGCAGCTCTTTGCCGGTGCCGGTCTCGCCGAGCAGCAGCACAGGCGCCTCGCTGGCTGCCCCGCGTCGCCCACGGCGTTTTACCTCCAGGCTGGCAGGACTGGTGCCAATGAAATGAGCGAAGCTGTACTTGGCCTGGCGCACCTGCAGCAGAGAGCGGGTCGAGGCCAGTTCGGCCTGCATGCGCTGGTAGCGGGTGAGCAGTGGCGAGAGGGTGCGGAGCTCGTCGAACAGGGCGAAGCCGATGCCTCCGATGAGCTCGCCGACATCGTTGTGTATCGGTACCCGCATTACCACCAACGGGTCCTTGGCCATGTCGAGGATGTCCAGCAACATGGGCCTGCCGCTGCTGACTACCTCGCGCATCAGGCTGCCGGGTATCACCTGTTCCACCGGCCGCCCGACAGCCTGTTCGGCGCTCTCCAGGCCGAAGCGCCGGGCGTAGCGTTGGTTGATCCAGACGATGCGTGCCTCGCGGTCGACGATCACTGTGCCCTCGCTGAATTGCTCGAACATCTCAAACAATGAGCGGATCGCCAGTTGCCGGACGCTGTGATAGTCGGAAAGTGAGCGGTGGTTACTCATGAGCAGTTCGACGGTCAGATAAACGAGTTGCACACCTTAGCTCAGCGCCATTTTATCGGCGAGCTTTCTTGTTTTTTCAGCCCGCCATCCTTGCCGACGCGGGGTTCGATTTGTGTACCGGAAACGAAGAAGCGTTTGAGACGACGGTTCACCTGGCACGGAGGCCATCCTTTTCGGCCTCATTTTCAGGTATGGAGAGGGCTACCAAATCCGGGACGATTCAGTCCTCAATGACTCTCACCCGACAGCGTACTTTGGTCGCGAGCTCAATCTCTTTGACGTTGAGGTGTTTTTGTAGCGCTCAGACTGTGTGGGTTAATCGAAACCAGTCAGCGCTCGTCAAATCACAGGACCGGAGCACGCAGAGGGCGGCATGCTCCGTCTATGCATCAGGTTACTCAGGGTGATTCCAATTCATCATCAGAGAGAACGTATCGAGGTGCTGATTGCGCGGGCACACTTTATAACCGCTGGAGCTATCCGTCGCTGCGCCTCC
>Ga0105251_10004176_pt1 | contig 10016 bp, 8 predicted proteins | sample KBSS64metaG_FD_80424 | JGI IMG/M metagenome (GOLD analysis project Ga0105251, IMG submission 80424) | Switchgrass rhizosphere microbial communities from Kellogg Biological Station, Michigan, USA - KBS S6-4 metaG | ecosystem: Host-associated > Plants > Roots > Rhizosphere > Soil | place... | reverse complement strand
GATGCCGCTTTCAAGAGCCTTAACCGTGATGGCTTTACCTTCGTAAATCATCAACTGATCTCCACGATATGGAAGCTGAACTGTACACGCCGATCGCTGGTGGGAAAGCAGGCCTTGCCGCCCTTGCCCCAGGCACACCCGTCAGCGCGATAGTCGGGATTCTGTATGAGCGGTATGACATACAAACGCTCAATTCATACGCCCGTTTGATTTGGGTATGCACACATTCTCCGAAAAGATCGGCGTTGTCAAATGCTCCCGAGCGGGGTGAAAACGCGACTTTCCGGTCATTTTGTATCGCCGGAGGGCAAAACATGATGACAGTGATCGCCGATCATTCATGTCAGCGATTGACCACAAGGAAACGGCCGGCGCTGCATTTTTTTCATGCACCCGGGCAAGGAATGGCTACACTGCGACTGGATTCAAGAATTTCCCGGCCTGCCTGGCCTTTTCTGCGCTGCAGAAACGACAAAGCGGCAACCTGGTAGCTACCGGGTTGCCGCTTTGTCGTTATGGGCGATCAAGCGAGGGTTTCGAAGGCGTGGGCAATATCCTGCAATACAGATTCATCACCGCGCTCGCTCCAGTACAGGGCGATCATGCGCTTGTCGGCCTCGACCTTGTAGACGGTCTCCGGCAAGCGCGCGAATACCTCGTTCAGGCGCGGCTCCTCGCACACTTCCTTCCACTGGTTCCACCAGACGCCAGGGCTGGCCTGCCAGTAGCACCAGCTGTCCTCATGCCCCCGGCGGCGCCCGCGATGGTACTGCGGGCACGGGTTCGGCGGTTCCTGTTCCAGCCAGTGGGGCCATTGCTGCGGCGCCAGCTGCATGGCCAGGCCCCTGCGCCGCGCCTCCAGGCGCAGGCTCATCTGCTGCCCCTGCTTGCGCGACAACCGCAGCCAGGAAAGCGGACTGAGAATCAGCGCAAGGATTGACACCACCAGCCATACCGTCATATCTGTAGATTCCATAAAGCGTTGCAAATGAGCGGGTTACTCAGTATTCACGGATGACCTGCCGGAAAGCGACCATACTTCTACTATCGCGATTGTCAGGAGTACAGCTCATGTCCTACGAACATCTTCTGGTCGCTGTCGACCTTACCGAAGAATGCGACCCGGTGATCAAGCGTGCCATGAAGCTCGCTGAACCCACTGGCGCCAAGGTCTCGCTGGTGCATATCGTCGAACCGATGGCCATGGCCTTTGGCGGCGATGTGCCGATGGACCTGTCGCAACTGCAACAGCAACAGTTCGACCAGGCCAAGGAGCGCATGGACCGCCTGTTCAACAAGTACCCCGACATCAACCGCGGCGATTCGCACCTGACCTACGGCCAGCCGCGCCAGGAGATTCACCAGCTGGCCAAGGAGCAGAAGTGCGACCTGATCGTGGTCGGCAGCCATGGCCGACATGGCCTGGCGTTGTTGCTGGGCTCCACCGCCAATGACGTGCTGCACGGGGCGCCGTGCGATGTGCTGGCGGTGCGGTTGCTGAAGAAAGAGTGATTTAGCCTATACCGGCCTCTTCGCGGGCAAGCCCGCTCCCACAGGTACTCAGTCAACCCTGTGGGAGCGGGCTTGCCCGCGAAGAGGCCAGTACAGCAGCCTCAGCCTTCCAGCTCAGCCCACCGCTCTACCAGCACATCCAGCTCACCCTGCAGCTTCTCGATCTTGGCCAGCACCGCCGAAGTCTCGGCAATCGGCCGCTGATAGAAGCCAGCAGCGCTCACTTCTTCCTGTGCTTCGGCCATGCGCTGCTCGATCTCGTCGATCTGCCCCGGCAGCATTTCCAGCTCGCGCTGCAGCTTGTAGCTGAGCTTCTTCTTCGCAGCATCGGCCGCCGGCGCGGCTGGCGCAGGCGCTGCCACTTCCACCGGTTTCTCGACCACGGCACTGTTGAGCTCGGACTTGCCGCCCTTGCTCTCGGTCACGCCAAGCAGCTTCGCCGAGCCACCCTGACGGATCCAGTCCTCGTAGCCACCGACGTACTCGCGCACCTTGCCCTCACCTTCGAACACCAGGGTGCTGGTGACGACGTTGTCGAGGAAGGCCCGGTCGTGGCTGACCATCAGCACGGTACCCTTGTAGTTGGACAGCACCTCTTCGAGCAGCTCGAGGGTTTCCACATCCAGGTCGTTGGTCGGTTCGTCGAGCACCAGCAGGTTGGCCGGCTTGCTGAACAGTTTGGCCAGCAGCAGGCGCGCACGCTCGCCGCCGGACAGCGCCTTGACCGGCGTGCGCGCACGCTGCGGGCTGAACAGGAAATCACCGAGGTAGCTCAGCACATGGCGGTTCTGGCCATCGATCTCGATGAAGTCGCGGCCTTCGGCGAGGTTGTCGATGACGGTCTTTTCCAGGTCGAGCTGGTGGCGCATCTGGTCGAAGTAGGCCACTTCCAGCTTGGTGCCGCGCTCGACCTTGCCGGCTGTAGGCTCCAGGTCACCGAGCATCATCTTCAGCAGGGTGGTCTTGCCGGTACCGTTGGCACCCAGCAGGCCGATGCGGTCCTGGCGCTGCAGGACCATGGAGAAGTCCTTGACCAGCATCGGGCCATCGGCGTGATGGAAGCTGACGTTTTCCAGCACCATCACCTGCTTGCCGGATTTGTCCGCGGCCTCGATCTGGATGTTGGCCTTGCCCTGGCGCTCGCGGCGCTCGCCACGCTCCACGCGCAGGGCCTTGAGTGCACGCACGCGGCCTTCGTTACGGGTACGACGGGCCTTGATGCCCTGGCGGATCCACACCTCTTCCTGAGCCAGGCGCTTGTCGAACAAGGCATTGGCGGTCTCTTCGGCGGCCAGTGCGGCCTCCTTGTGCACCAGGAAGCTGGCGTAGTCGCCGTTCCAGTCGATCAGGCCGCCGCGGTCCAGCTCGAGGATGCGCGTGGCGAGGTTCTGCAGGAAGGAACGGTCGTGGGTGATGAACAGCACGGCGCCGTTGAAGCCGCGCAGGGCCTCTTCGAGCCAGGCGATGGCACCGATGTCCAGGTGGTTGGTCGGCTCGTCGAGCAGCAGCAGATCAGGTTCCGACACCAGGGCCTGGGCCAGCAGCACACGGCGGCGCCAGCCACCGGAGAGCTCGGCCAGGGTCTTGTCGGCGGGCAGCTGCAGGCGGCTCAGGGTGCTTTCCACCACTTGCTGCAAGCGCCAGCCATCGCGGGCCTCCAGCTCATGCTGGACGTGCATGAGCTTATCCAGATCTTCGTCGCCCTGGATGTTCTGGCTCAGGTGATGGAATTCGGCCAGCAACTCGCCGACGCCATCCAGGCCTGCCGCGACCACGTCGAACACCGTGCGCTCGTCGGCGACCGGCAGCTCTTGTGGCAACTCACCGATCTTCAGGCCAGGGGCGCGCCAGATCTCGCCGTCGTCGCCCTTCTGCTCGCCCTTGACCAGGCGCAGCATGCTCGACTTGCCGGTACCGTTGCGGCCGATGATGCACACCCGCTCGCCACGGGCGATCTGCCAGGACACTTTGTCCAGCAGCGGCATCGCGCCGAATGCGAGGGACACATCGCTGAATTTGAGCAGGGTCATGTTCGTCTCCAGAAAGCGGGCGCGCATTCTACCTGACTTGGCCCTTTCCGGCATTAAGTTGACTGCCGCACAGGGGCTTGGCGACACCCGGTCGGCGTTAACGCCCGGTTACAAGCACAGCGCTATCACCCGTTGCCGGCAAACGGCTAAGCTAAGGCAATCAGATTTCAACCGTGCTGGCTTCGCCGTCACTTCCCCATGGTTCAACTGCTCGGACGTATCATGCGCAGCCGCCTGTTACAGATTGCTTCCTGCCTGCTGCTCACCGCCGCCACCGTCAGCGCGGCGCAGGCCATCGACCTTTCCCAGCAACGCCAGTACTACGACGAGGCCAAGCGTGCGCTGGCCAAGGGCGACAAAGGCCCCTACCTGCGCTATGCCCAGGCGCTGCGCGACTACCCGCTGACGCCGTACCTGGCGTACGACGAACTGACCGCGCGCCTGAAGAGTGCCAGCAACGAGGAAATCGAAGGGTTCCTGGCCAATCACGGCGACCTGCCCCAGGCCAACTGGATGAAATTGCGCTGGCTGCGCTGGCTGGCCGAACGCGGCGAGTGGAACACCTTCGTCAAGTACTACGACCCCAAGCTCAATTTCACCGAGCTGGACTGCCTCAATGGCCAGTACCAGTTGAGCCACGGCCAGCGTGCCGAAGGCTTCGCCAGCGCCGAAAAACTGTGGAACGTCGGCAAGTCGCAACCGGCTGCCTGCGACACCCTGTTCGGCATGTGGGCCGCAGAAGGCCAGCTGACCGAGGCCAAGCGCTGGAACCGCGCCAAGCTCGCGGCCCAGGCGCGCAACTACGCGCTGGCCAGCAACATGGTGCAGGGCCTGACCACACTCGGGCCACAGGGCCGCTTGCTGATCGACGTGGCGCAGAAGCCCGAACTGCTCAACCAGCCCTCGCGCTTCACCCCGGCCAACGAGGCCATGTCCGACGTGGTCAGCCTCGGCTTGCGCCGCCTGGCCCGGCAGGACCCCGATCGGGCCATGGAAATGCTCGACGACTACGCCCAGCGCATGCATTTCTCGCGTGACGAGAAGGTCGCCATCGCCCGCGAGATCGGCCTGACCCTGGCACGCCGTTACGACCCGCGCGCCCTTGACCTGATGACCCGCTACGACCCCGAGCTGCGCGACAACACGGTCAGCGAATGGCGCCTGCGCCTGCTGCTGCGCCTGGGCCGCTGGGAAGACGCCTACGAGCTGACCAAACGCCTGCCACAGGACCTGGCCAGCAGCAACCGCTGGAAGTACTGGCAGGCACGCAGCCTGGAACTGGCCCAGCCGAACAACCCGCAGATCCCGTTGCTGTACAAGAACGTGGCACGCGAGCGTGACTTCTACGGTTTCCTCGCTGCCGACCGGGCAAAAACACCTTACCAGCTGAACAACCGGCCACTGGTACTGAGCCCGCAACTGGTCAGCAAGGTGCGCAACACCCCGGGCATCCAGCGCGCCCTGGAATTCCACGCCCGCGGCCAGGTCGTCGAAGGCCGCCGCGAGTGGTACCACGTCAGCCGCCACTTCACCCGCGACGAGATGGTCGCCCAGGCGCGCCTGGCCTACGACATGCGCTGGTATTTCCCGGCCATCCGCACCATCAGCCAGGCGCAGTACTGGGATGACCTGGATATCCGCTTCCCGATGGCCTACCGCGACACCCTGGTGCGTGAGGCCAAGGTTCGCGGGCTGCATTCGAGCTGGGTGTTCGCCATCACCCGCCAGGAAAGCGCCTTCATGGAAGATGCCCGCTCCAGCGTCGGCGCCAGCGGCCTGATGCAGGTGATGCCGGCCACGGCCAAGGAGACTGCTCGCAAGTTCAGCATCCCGCTGGCTTCGCCGCAGCAGATGTTCAACCCAGAGAAGAACATTCAGGTCGGCGCGGCGTACCTGAGCCAGGTGCATGGTCAGTTCAATGGCAACCGGGTGCTGGCCTCTGCGGCCTACAACGCAGGCCCAGGACGCGTGCGGCAGTGGCTCAAAGGCGCCAAACACCTGAGCTTCGACGTGTGGGTGGAGTCTATTCCGTTCGACGAGACGCGCCAGTATGTGCAGAACGTGCTGTCTTATTCGGTGATCTACGGGCAGAAGCTCAATGTGCCTCAGCCACTGGTGGACTGGCATGAGCGGTATTTCGATGACATGTGATTTCCGCTGAGGCCGTACTGGCCTCTTCGCGGGCAAGCCCGCTCCCACAGGTACTTCACCGACTTTGAGATCGCTGCAGTACCTGTGGGAACGGGTTTACCCGCGAAGGGGCCGGCCCAGGTTATTCCAGCACTTCGACTTCCATCCCCACCTCAAGCCAACCCGTGCCATCCACGGCAAGGTTCTGCCCGAACAGAATGTCCCCCTCCCGCTCACGGAAGGTCTTCAGGGTCGTCAACGGCTCGCGGTCGGCACTGCGCTCCCCAGTCGCCGGGTCGAGCGTGGTGAAGATGCAGCGCACACTGGGCTTGAGCACACGAAACTCCAACGTGCCAATGCGAATTCGCTTCCAGCCATCCTCGGCAAACGGCTCAGCCCCTTGCACCACAAGGTTCGGCCGAAAGCGCAGCATTTCCATGGGCCGGCCTATCCTGCGGCTCAAGTCATCCAGTGATCCCTGACCGATCAGCAACAACGGAAAGCCATCAGGGAAAGCCGCACGGTCACTGTTCAGGCCATAACCATTAGGCAGGTATCGTGCCCGCTGCTCCGGGCAATGCACCAGGCGCACCGCCTTGCCCAGCCACTGCGACAACCAGGCGGCAACTTCGTCGCCTGCGTCCGGCACACGCAAGGTATCGCGCCAGACAGTGACGCCGCGCAGCGCATCGTCAGCGCCTGGCACCGCCACGCGCAACGGCATTTGCCCAGGCAGCTCCAGCAGCAACTCGCCAGCCTCGCCTTCGCTGGCCTTCAGCTGGCCCAGCTGTGGCCAGGCACGCTGGGTGAGGAAGCGTCCGTTCTCTTCCTCGACCACCATCCAGCGTCGATCGCCCTGCAACCCCAGAAGGCCAACCGGCGAGCCCGGCAGGCATTGCGCCTGCCCCGACTTCACCGGGTACCGATACAACTCACTGAGAAACATCCCTGCCCGCCTCATGCCTTGTCAAAAGCCAAGCTTATACCTGGCGGGCGGCAGGATCACGCGTTGCTGGTATCCAGCAGCAGGCGCTGCTTGACCACATCGACCAGGCGATCCGGCTGGAACTTGGAGAGGAAATTGTCGCAACCGACCTTCTTCACCATCGATTCGTTGAAGCTGCCCGACAAGGAGGTATGCAACACCACGTAGAGCTTGCGCAGGCGCGCATCGCTGCGAATTTCGGTGGTCAGCCGATAGCCATCCATCTCCGGCATCTCCGCATCGGTGAAGACCATCAACAGTTTCTCGCAGACATCCTCCCCCGCATCGGCCCAGCCCTTGAGCAGACGCAGGGCCTTCAGGCCATCGCTGGCCACATGCAACTTCACGCCGATTTGCGACAGGGTATCGCGCAGCTGTGCCAGCGCCACGCTGGAGTCATCCACCAGCAGCACTTCACGGCCACGCGCACGCGCCAGCACCGGGTCGGCAAGCTTGTCGCCGGAGACCCGGGCGTTGTACGGCACGATTTCGGCCAGCACCTTCTCCACATCGATCACTTCGACCAGCTTGTCATCCACTTTGGTGATGGCGGTCAGGTAATGCTGGCGCCCGGCGCTGGAAGGCGGCGGCATGATGGCTTCCCAGTTCATGTTGACGATGCGATCGACGCCACCCACCAGAAATGCCTGCACCGAGCGGTTGTACTCGGTGACGATGATGGTGCTGTCCGGCCCCGGCTGCAGCGGGCGCATACCGATCGCCTGAGACAGGTCGATCACCGGCAGGGTCTGCCCGCGCAGGTTGACCACGCCACAGACGAACGCGTGTCGCTGCGGCATCAGGGTCAGCTTGGGCAGCTGCAGCACTTCCTGGACCTTGAATACGTTGATCGCGAACAACTGGCGGCCGGCCAGGCGGAACATCAGGATTTCCAGACGGTTCTCACCCACCAGCTGCGTGCGTTGGTCTACCGTGTCGAGAATGCCAGCCATTGGAAAATCCCCAGGATTGTGTCGAAAAATATTAAATGATCCGTTCTATATCGGCACGTTGCCGCGCATCTTGACCCTTGTGCAAAAATGCCCTGCAGGGCAATTGATATCACAATAGCATCATGCTTTACTGCGATACGCCCCGCTTGGATCCAGTCCGGGGCAACTTGTCGCACCCTAGGCACCCTCAGGGAAACCCCTAGGAGCAATCAGGTGCAACCTGATGTTCGCGATATCCTTTAGCCATTAATGTGACGCCATTCTCACTGCATGAATGGAGTCAGGCTTTTGCTAGCGATCGACATGGCGTGGCCATCCCCTGCTCCAGCCCAACGCGCCGGAGTACCATGATGGACAGCAGCGTCTTTAACACCGACACCCTGCAGGACTTCCTGCTGGATGCCCAGGTCTTGCTGACCCAGTCCCAGGAATGCCTGCAGCATCTGGAACTGATCGCCAATGATCCGGACGCCTGCCATTGCCTGAACAATGTCCTCGGGACCCTGGCCCGACGCGCCAGCACCCTGGGCCTGCTTGAAGTCGCCCACTATGCAGATGTCCTGCATCAGCTGCTCGCCCCGGCCTGCCAACAGCAGCGCCTGAGCAACGAAGCCTTGCCCACGCTGAATGCCTGCCTGACCCTGCTGGCCTGGCAACTGGAGCTGATCGACGTGCACACCGGCCGCCTGGCCCTCGATACCTTCGAGCAGGTGACGCTACTGGGCGAACTGGCAACCGCCCTGAATCAGCCCTTGCCGCAAACGTGTGCGCCTTGCAATGACATCGGCAGCAACTGCGTGCATCCACACCCGACGGCACCGGCCAGACCTCCAGCCAGCCGGCCCGCACAGCGCCACTAACGGGCCTGGCAAAAGCAACTAAGCCCATGGCCAACGCTGCAAAAAAGTCCGAACTTGTGCAGTACTGCACTAGTTCAACCCTTGCACTAGAGCGGCTTCTTGCAAGTTGAACTTGCGCCGGCCATTACCCGACTCAGTAGTGGCACTTTGACGCCCGCCAACCCTGCCGAGCACCCTCTCCCGAGCCCGGAAATGCTGAGGTTTCAAAGCATTGCCCAGCCGCGACCAAATCGAACCGAAGTGATAAGATGCGCGCAAACAAATGCCGGCCGGCCATCTATGTATCGCTCCAAGCCGCGCTCGCCATTTGTTGCCAGCACGACGCCAAAGCCTCTGCCAAGACCTGTGCACGGCCCCCATCAGCAAGACTTCAGTGGCTTCTCAATTCTATGTTCCCACGCTTGAAGATATCTCTGCGCTGCCGTTCACGCGCCACCTTGCTGCGCTGGGCGACGGCACTGCTGTGCGTGGTATCCCTGCTTGCCAACCTGGTCATCTTTGCTGGCGGGCACGGCATGCCAACCAGCCTGCTGCTGCTGCAACTGGTGGCCACGTTTGGCGTTTGCTGGCACTTGAGTCACGGTGCCAAGTCGATCAGCCTGCGCCCGGCGGAGCTGGCCGGGCGCATGCTCAAGGTCCAGGAAAGCGAGCGTCAGCACTTGAGCCGCGAACTGCATGACGACATCGGTCAACTGCTCACCGCCGCCAAAATGCAGCTGGAATGGCTGCAGCGCCGTGTACCGAATGACTTGCAGGTGCACTGTGGCAGCTTGCGCAGCACCCTCGACGACACCCTGAGCAAGGTGCGCGACGTTTCCGCCATTCTCAACCCGCGGCAGCTGGCCAGCCTTGGCCTGGAAGCCAGCCTGCGCGCGCACCTGGTGCGTACCCTGGTAAACACCGACGTGCACTGGAGCCTGGAGTGCCATCAGCGCCTGGGCGGTATTACCGAGGAAGTCGCCATGGCGGCGTTTCGCATCACCCAGGAGGCGGTCACCAACATCCTGCGCCATGCCCGGGCACGCAACCTGACCATCCGCCTGCAACGCAGCGCAGCAGGGCTTGCCCTGACGATCCAGGATGACGGCCAGGGCTTCTTCCCTGCCGCCAACCCCGCCGAAGCCGGCCAGCGCGGCATGGCTGGCATGCAGGAACGCGCCATGGCCCTCAACGGCAGCCTGGCGGTCACCAGCCAGCTCGGCCTGGGCACGACGATCGACGTGCTGTTCCCGTGGCCACCCCGTACCCATGAACGCGCCAGGACTACCGCTTCATCATGACCTGTAGATTGCTGCTGGTGGACGACCACTCGCTGATCCGTGCCGGGGTCCGTGCCCTGGTATCCGATATCCCCGGTTATACCGTGATCGGTGAAGCCGATGACGGCGACCAACTGCTCGAGCAGGTTCGCCAACTGGCCCCGGATATCGTCCTGCTGGACATCTCCATGCGCTCGACCAGCGGCCTCGATGCCCTTACCCAGTTGCGTGCCACCGGCAACACCTGCAAGGTGCTGATCCTGTCCATGCACACCGACCCGGACCTT
>Ga0105251_10004173_pt1 | contig 10031 bp, 7 predicted proteins | sample KBSS64metaG_FD_80424 | JGI IMG/M metagenome (GOLD analysis project Ga0105251, IMG submission 80424) | Switchgrass rhizosphere microbial communities from Kellogg Biological Station, Michigan, USA - KBS S6-4 metaG | ecosystem: Host-associated > Plants > Roots > Rhizosphere > Soil | place... | reverse complement strand
TGTCCAGGTCTTTTATGCAAAGCCGGAATTAAGCCCTCTTCTTTCAGGACTATTTATCCCAAAATTCCAAGGCGTGGATAGTATTCTTTTAGCAGCTGGTATTTTAGGTGCGACAGTTATGCCACACGCAATATATTTACATTCCGCCTTAACACAGCGCCGTGTAGTCGGAACAAATGATGAACAAAAGAAAAAGATTTTCCGTTTCGAATTCATTGATATCATTATTGCAATGGTTATCGCTGGAGCCATTAATGCGAGTATGTTAATTGTAGCAGCTGCTTTATTCTTTAAAAACGGCTTGCACGTTGAAGACCTTGACGTCGCTTTCAACCAATTCAGTAATTTAGTCGGTCCTGCATCCGCTGCTTTATTTGGAATCGGACTTTTATCAGCAGGATTATCTAGCTCGTCTGTCGGTACAATGTCTGGTGACATTATTATGCAAGGATTCATTCGCATGCATATTCCGTTATATTTACGCCGATTTATAACAATGATTCCACCTCTAGTTATAATTGCTTTAGGTGTAAATCCAACTTATGCTCTCGTTATGAGCCAAGTTGTCTTATCGTTTGGTATTGCCTTTGCATTAGTACCGCTTATTATGTTTACAAGTAGTAAAAAGATTATGGGGGCACTCGTTAACCACCGTATAACAACTTTCATCGCTTGGATAATTGCTGCACTCGTTATCGTTTTAAATATTTTCTTACTGTATCAAACATTTATAGGGTAATGAAAAAGGGTATTCCAATCAAAAATGGAATACCCTTTTTAGTAAAATAATTCTCTTCTAATTACCTTTTACGTATGTACCTCTTTCCGGCATCAGCGCACCTTTTTTAGTTCGAAAATAAAGTGGCAAGCCTTCCGTACAAAACATACTCACCTCGGATGGATTCTCTCTTTGATGATGGATGTGTAAATGCGGCTCACTTGAACTTCCAGAGTTACCAACTTGGGCAAGAACGAAGCCTTCGTTTACATGTTGTCCTTCTTTAACTTTAATTGACCCTTTCTTTAAGTGAGCGAGAATCAAAAATGTCCCTGTTTCATCTAACCGTAAATAAATATGATTCCCGGCCATTGACTGAAAATCATCTGATCCCAGAACTAAATCTTTTTCATCATTATTAACTGATACAACTGTTCCAGAAGCTGGCGCCATTACTGTCACTCCGTATATTCCATAATCCTCTAACTTACTACTTTTCACTTCAGCAGGTGGAATGAGAATATCATATGCCCATCTTTCATTTGGTTTTATCACATGATAATTCTTCTCTAGGCGATCACCACCCCACCCTACTAACGCCCGCTCATTCAAAGGAAAACGAACGACTATTTTAGGACTCGTAGACTGTACATCTGCTGGGTATGCAATTCTCCCAATGTTAGCGAACCACCCGACAGGCCAAGCTCCAATGATAGAGAACAGAACTATTAAAAGTAGCATTCTATCTATTCGCTTTCTAAAGATGCCTTTCCAAGCAAACATTACTATTGAGCCTATCAAAACAAAAATCGAAACTACGCTAAATGCTTGTATCCACCACCAAACAACGACTGATATAATACCATGAGCTAAATAAACTACACTCCAACTTATAATTAAAAAAGAAACTATAATTGCTAACAAACTTTTCTTCCACATGCTGTATCCCTACTCTCATATCTTTGTTCTCAATGATACGAAGTAAAAATTACGGCATATGAAAGAAATACTTACGACTTTCTTACTTTTTTATACTGTGGTAATTTCACAGTGAAAATTGTTTCTTTATCGTTACTACATACAGTTATATCTCCTTTATGGAGCTGAGCTATACTTCTCGAAATTGCAAGTCCCATTCCTTTCCCACCCGTATGAGAGCTACGTGATTTTTCACCACGATAAAACTTCTCAAAAACGTAAGGAAGACTCTTTGTCGGAATACATTGTCCAAAATTTTTAATTTCTACTTCAACATTCCTTTCTCTTTGGGAAATTTGAATTGAAATTTCTTTTCCATCTTTCCCGTACATAATGCTATTACTAATTATATTTTCAAATAGTCTCACTATAATCGCTACATCAATTTTTACATATAGCTCTTCATTACTTTTAATATAAAAACTCATATTGGCATCATCTAACTGTGGTAAAAAATCAATCATGACCTGTTCAATTAATGCTTTCATATCTACTACATTTTTATGTAATTCAATCTCTCTATAGTTTATTTGACAGTATTCTAATAAATCTTCAACTTGATTTTTTAATTCATAACTTTTTCGCTTTAATATGCTTACATATTGTCCACATTCTTCTCCATGTGAATGAAGCTTATTTCCTAGTAAGTCCGCATAACCAATTAGAGATGTTACAGGCGTTCGTAAGTCATGTGAAATATTACTAATCATTTCATTTTTCATTTCCTGTGATTTTTTTTCATTTTCAATAGACTCTTTTAAACTTTTGGCCATTCTATTGACATTCGTCGCTAACTCACCAATCTCATCGCTTTTCGAAATAGGTATATGTATTTCCAAATTACCATTGCTTATTTCCTTCACATTCTTATTGATCTCATTCAATCTTTTTATAGTTGTCTTTGTCAGTAATGCAAAATATATAGTGGTTAACAGCAGAAAAAACATAAAATAAAAAAACGAATATTTTTCTTCTAGCGCGACAACGTCACTATATATACTTCCAAATAAAATTTGAACTAATATGATACTTACCGTAGCTAACAGAATGCTACATATAAATGCAAAAAAGAATTTAGCTCTAATTCCTTGTAATGATTTAATCTCCAATTTTATACCCGACTCCCCAAACATTTTGTATAAACCTCGGTTCTTTTGGATTCTCTTCAATTTTATTTCTTAATCTCGCAATATGAACCATTACCGTATTATTGCTTTCATAGGCCCTTTCATTCCAAACACTTTCATATATTTCTTCAATCGTAAACACACGGTTCTTTGCAGCTGCCATTAAGTGCAAAATATCATATTCAGTTTTTGTAACATTAATTGTTTGTCCATATATCTTTACTACTCTAGAAATTTCATCTATTTCTAAACCTTTAATGTTTATTTTCTTTTCCATTACTTGGACAGCAATTTGATTAAAATATGTATACCTTCTTAATTGAGCTTTCACTCTTGCTATAAATTCAATTGTACTAAACGGCTTCACAATATAATCATCTGCCCCAGTACTAAATCCAATTACTTTATCTACATCCGATGATTTTGCGCTTAAAAACATAATTGGTAAACTATATTTCTCTCTAATCCTTCTACACAGTTCTATACCATCCATTTGAGGCATCATAATATCAAGAATAGCAAGTTGAATACTGTTATTATTTATTATCTCTAATGCCTCTTCTCCGTTATGAGCACTAAAAACAGTAAAATCTTCTTGCGTTAAATTCACATTAATAAATTGAACAATATCTAGATCATCATCTACAATTAATATTGAGTTTTTCTCCATTTCTAAACCTCTTTTTTGAAATATATTCCACATCCCATTTTAACATAAATCAAACCTACCCTTTCATCTTGAATAATCTTTATTTTCAGTTTAAATTATATAATAACAAATGCATTCTAGTTTCATAAGAAATGGAGTGAAAATATGTTTCCTATATTAAAAACTGACCGACTCATTTTGCGAGAACTTACGGAAAAAGATGCACCGGGTATACTACAATGCTTTTCTAATACTGATGTACTGCGCTATTATGGCCAAAAACCATTACAGAATGTAGATCAAGTAAAGCAAATTATTAATAATTTCAAGTTGAGTTACAATGCAAGAAACGGTATAAAATGGGGCATCGAATTAAAAGATAAAAAAGAACTCATTGGAACAATTGGTTTTCACGATTGGTCTTCTGAGCATAAACGAGCAAATATAAGTTATGCCTTTCTCCCTGAACACTGGGGAAATGGCTATGCTACGGAAGCAGTTTCTGAGGTTATATCATACGGTTTCCACACGCTTCATTTAAAACGTATTGGTGCAATTGTCTTTCTTGAAAATGAAGCTTCAAATAAGGTGCTATTAAAATTAGGTTTTGAAAAAGAAGGCGTTCTAAAAAATTATATGTATCAAGATGATATTCCATATGATACGAATTTTTATGCTTTATTAAAATCGGTTTAATAGAATTTATGTGTGAAGAATTCGTATCCGTACAACGGATCCAAATAGTATATTTTTAATGAGGGATGGAAAAAAACGATCGGTTTTCATTTCTTAGATTATCGTACGATTGATGCGAAGTACAATACATTATAAAATCTAAAAAAACGGGAAATGAGCAAACTTTTACTTATTTCCCGTTTTTACGTTCTTTTTCTGTTTTCGCAATGCTTTTGGAATGTATACACAGAAAGGTTCGCTTTCCATGTAATCCCCCGTCATCGCATATGCTCTAGAACGAGATCCCCCACAAACATATCGAAACTCACAAACACCGCACTTTCCTTTATACTTGTCCGGATTACGAAGGTTTTGAAAAACAGGGGAGTTTCGATAGATTTCAGCTAGTGCTGTCGTTCTAATATTCCCGGTTTTAATAGGCAATAATCCACTTGGATATACATCTCCAATATGAGAAATAAATACAAAACCGTTTCCGTCATTCACCCCTTTTGGAGCACGACCAAGCCCATCAATTCGCCCTGTCGTCCCATTCATCAATACATCCTGATATTGAATGATCTGATTTGTCTTGTTATTTTCTTTCATTTTTTCTTGAAGCACAACCCGTCTATAGTGCTGACCAGCTGTTGTTTTAATATCAAAAGAAACCTTTTTACTAAGCTTATATAGCCAATGGAATACCCTTTCATGTTGGGCTGGTGAAATCATATCTTTTTCCTTACCTCGTCCTGTTGGAACTAAGAAAAATATACTCCAAAGTACACATTTTAATTCTTCTATTAACATTGCCATTTCTTTAAGTACATCCACATTATATTTAGAAACAACAGTATTAATTTGAATAGGAATTTTTAATTCATGCAAATAACGAATGGAATTCATTGTTAATTGAAATGATCCTTCTGTCCCTCTAAAATGATCGTGTATTTCAGCTGTTGGTCCATCTAAACTAAATGCCCATCTAGCAAGTCCCACTTCTTTTGCTTTTTGAATCGTTTCTTTCGTCACGTTTGGAGTGGCACTTGGCGTCATAGAAACTCGAACACCTTTTTTCACTGCATATTCCGCGATATCATATACATCTGGACGCATTAATGGATCTCCACCAGTAAATACAAGCATTGGATTTTCCATTTCATATATATCATCAATTAGTTTTCTTCCTTCTTCGAATGTTAGCTCTAGAGGATGACGATGATACTGTGCTTCTGCACGACAATGCAGACATTTTAATTGACATGCCCTTGTTAACTCCCATATCACAATAAACGGATTTTCATTAAAATCACGATTAATCAAGATTAACCCTCCCATCAATTGATATTCTAATTGTAAAGTTATATATGTATTTATGGTGTGAGATGTATCACAAATAAAAATCTTCAGTCATAATAATGCCCCTATACTGCTATTAATCTAATGTTTCTACCTTCCTCTTCAACAATCACAAAAGCTCTTTGTTAAAAATATAAACACCCCTTTAGACTAAATGATCTAAAAGGGCAAAGCTTCACAACTTTTTATAAACATCGCGGCTTTCTTCAACAGATTTTTTTTAGTTAGAAGACTTAAATTGTAAAAGGTCATAAAAAATAAAGGACGATACATATTATGCATGAATAATATGTATCGCCCTTTTAATTGTTGTTCAACAATCGCTCCCGTTTGTTGAAGATCTTAATTAGTACATGATAATCTACAATTCAAATAGGCACTTCGATTAAAGTCCCTTTATGTCCGGTTGTTTAGACATTTCCTAGATAGCTTCGCGTCATGTTTTGAAGAACAATTTTTCCATTCTTACTATGTTTTTCGAATAACTCTGACAGGAGAAAAACAAATTTTTTATATTCTTCTTCATCCTTTTTCGGAGCATAGGACGCTGATAAATTCCTTCCCAAAAAACCTTCATAATCAAAAAGTAAATCATTTTGATACTCTTTAAACTCATACTTTCCATCCTTAAAAAAGGTGTTAAATACTTCGGGAGTTTCCTCTATTCCATCGCTAAACCCTTTGAAAGTCGGGCAGGTTTTCTGGCAAATTTCTGCATTCTCTTTCATAATCGAACTAGTTAAATCTCTACTATTCCAAACGAGAGCAACATTTGCCTTTTGTTTCAAGATTCGTTGGCATTCCATTTTGAAAGCTGCTTTATCAAACCAATGAAATGCTTGAGCAACAGTTACTAAATCCACACTATGCTCTTTTAAAGTGGTATTTTCAGCTGTTGCTTTTATTGATTGAAAACGAGCATATAGTTTTAACGATTGCTCAGCCATCTTTCTCATGTCATCATTTGGCTCAACTCCAATAACCTTTAAACCTCTTTCAAGCAACTGGTGGCTAAATATCCCCGTACCTGAACCAATATCAGCCACAATTCGGTCCTCTTTCAGTTGGTTAGCCGAAAACAAATAATCAATATATGCATTAGGGTAATCGGGGCGATATTTCGCATATATATCGGCCTTGTCGTTAAAATTTTCTGTTGTTCTCAAAGTACTACCTTCTTCCCCACGATATTATGTACAGAAATAGGAATTAAATAATTAATTCCAGCTTCAATCTCTAAGTCTACAACTTAAGAATACAGCCAAATGGATCTACCTTAGTTCCAATATGAATCCCCGTTAATATACCCTAATTTTTTAATAACTGACCAGTTTCTCAGTATTAAAAGTAAGAAATTGAGCTTTTTTCTTAGCTATTTAATTTCGTTTACTACTAACTTCTTTTTACTTAAATAAACTGCTCAATCTGATTTTTTTGCAACTTTTTGTGAATACGTAACAACAATTACGCATTCATCTTTTTTATGTGCTGGCAACAACCCTAAAGGGTTTCCCAACACTCTGTAAAAAAACCTTACTTTTAAAAGTAAGGTTTTTTTATTTACTTCTTATCAACATAAGCATTCTTATAAGTATAAACGCCACCAAATTGATGTTTTGCAATTCCTTTTACATAATCCTTTTGTACATAAGCTGAACCAAGATGATAAAGCGGTGCCACGGCAGCGTCTTCTAATAAGACCTGCTCAGCCTCTCGCAACGCTTCCCATCGTTTCTCCGGATCAAGTACAAAATCATTTTTCGCTTTCCTTATTAAATCATCGTAATGAGAATTCGAGTAACTCATTTTATTATTCGGATTCCCCGTCGTAAATAACTCTAAATAATTAATTGGGTCTTTATAGTCAGGTCCCCAATTTGCCATCGTTATATCGTAATCACCTGTTTGTTCTAACTGTAACTTTTGCTTAAATGGCTGCTGTTTAATTTGTAACGTTAATCCATTCAAATTCTTTTCTAAATCACCTTTTATATATTCTGCCATACGTTTTGCATTATCTTGTTCAAACGTTAAAAACCCGAGGTTTACTTGCTCTACTCCAAGCTCTTTTTTCGCTTCTTCCCAAATCTTTTGCGCATTTTGCAAATCATATGAAGAAATATTTCCGTTTTCTTTTCTAAAATCTTTGCCAGTCTCTTCATTCATATGACCAACTGGTACAAGTCCATTTGCAGGTTTTGCCCCGTTATTAATAAAGTGAGCAACAAAATCATCTTTATTTAATGCTAATGAGATAGATTGACGTACTTTTTTATTGGCTAACGCATTATTTTTCTCATTAAAACGTAGCATAGCGATTCCAGGATCACTTGACATATGTAATTCCTTATTCCCTTTATACTTGTCTACAACTTGAGAATTAATAGGTACTCGATCCAAATCGCCGGCCTCATATAAATTTACAGCCGTCATTGTATCCTTTACAATATGAAAATTTATTTCGTCTAATTTCACTTTCTTTTGATCCCAATATGTAGCATTCTTCTTTAATTGGAACTCTTGTTCATGTTTCCATTTTTCTAATACAAATGGGCCGTTATATATGAGATTACTAGGTTCCAATCCGTATTTATTTCCTTGTTCTTTCAAAAATGATTCATGCTGTGGTAAGTATATAGGCAGTGCTAACAACTGTAAAAAATACGGAATTGGCTGTTCAAGTTCAACCTCTAACTTATAATCATTTATAACTTTAACCCCAAGTTCATCAAGTGACATTGTTCCCTTATTTATTTCTTTCGCATTTTTCACATGAAAGAACATGTCCGCATATTGAGATGCCGTTTGCGGGTTAACTGCACGTTTCCATGCAAATATAAAGTCATTTGCTGTTACATTGTCTCCATTTGACCATTTTGCATCTTTACGCAAATCAAATGTATATTTTTTACCATCTTCACTTCTTTTAAACGATTTTGCTACTGCTGGAATAGGATGATCTTGATCATCTAGCACATACAACCCTTCAAATATGTTTTGCATAACGTGTGATGATGTCCCATCCATCGTTTTTGCAGTATCAAGTGAAGGAATTTCTTCTGATACTGTTACATTTAACACTTGTTTTTTAGCCTCTGCATCACTTTTATTCGCTTTATTATTACAAGCTGTTAAAAATAAAGATGTAATAATTGCCATTACCATTAAATGGCTCTTTTTTCGCTTCATGAATTGTTCTCCTTAAAAATAAAATATTATAAACGTTATATATTATAACAGAAATATTAACAGAAAGATGCGACATTATATTGAATATTTATTCGCTCAAGAAAAAAGCTGTCCTTTTTAAAAAAGGACAGCTTTTTCAAACAACTTGCACATACCTATCTTTGTAAACCTCGTTTATAACGACTTGCTTCAAATATAATACGCTCTTCATCTAACGTTTTACATTCACCATTCCAAACGACACGTTTTCCGTTAATAATTACATCACTTATATCTTTTCCACTAGCTGCATATACAAGGTGTGATAACACTTCATCAGCTGGTTGTAAATGCGGTTTATTAGACGGATCAATCGCAATAAAATCAGCACACTTTCCAACCTCAAGTGATCCAGTTTGTTTCATACCAATTACTTCTGCAGCTCCTTTTGTCGCTAGAGAAAGAGCAGTTTCTACTGGCAATGCTGTTGCGTCTTGATGAATACCTTTTTGTAATAAAGTTGCAATGCGCATTTCTTCAAACATATCTAAATTATTATTAGACGCAACACTATCTGTTGCAATCCCTACTTTAATTCCTGCTTCTAGCATCGCTTTCACATTCGCTATACCAGAACCTAGTTTTAAATTACTATTCGGATTATGAGCTACTCGAACATCATGTTCTGCTAAAAATGCACGCTCATTTTCATTTAATACTACACCATGCGCAATAACTGTTGGGCGTTTAAACAATCCGCAACTTGCTGCATATTCTACCGGACGTTTTCCGTACTGCGCTTCAATATCACGTACTTCACGCTCTGTTTCCGAAAGGTGAATATGAACCATAGTTTGATTTTCTACTGCAATACGTGCGCACTCTTCTAACAGTTCTGTGGAACATGTATATGGACTATGTGGTGCAACCATCGTAGTTAACATTCCACTTTCGTTATAATAACGCTTCACATATTTCTCAGCTTCTTCAATTGCTTTCTTTTCATCTTCTTTCGTTCCAAAGCTAAATAAAGTTCTTGAAACAGCAGCGCGCATTCCACTCCTTGATACCGTCTCCATAATTGCATCTTGATCTACTCCAATTGGATTAAACATATCAGAGAATGATGTCGTACCACTTTTCACCATTTCAAGTAATCCTAATTCCGTACTAGCGACCGCAAGCTCTGGAGTAAACTGACTTTCAAGTGGCCAAATTCTCGTCTCAAGCCACGGCTGTAATAACATATCATCGCCAATACCTCTTAAAAGGCTCATTACAACGTGTGTATGTGTATTTACAAGCCCTGGTAAAACCCACTTTCCTTTCATGTCAATTACTTCATCTACTTCAAAAT
>Ga0105251_10004172_pt1 | contig 10033 bp, 7 predicted proteins | sample KBSS64metaG_FD_80424 | JGI IMG/M metagenome (GOLD analysis project Ga0105251, IMG submission 80424) | Switchgrass rhizosphere microbial communities from Kellogg Biological Station, Michigan, USA - KBS S6-4 metaG | ecosystem: Host-associated > Plants > Roots > Rhizosphere > Soil | place... | reverse complement strand
CTGATGTCCTGCTCGGCGATGGCGAAGGTGGCGCCCAGGTGATCAACAAAAGTCTGCACGTCACGGGCGCTGGTGGCGAAGCTCGGGCTATCGCCCCGTGCTCCCGGCGACTGGCCGTGACCACGGGCGTCCCAGGCGAAGAAATCGAAACCCGGCAAGTCCAGTTCATCGACCAGGTGGGCTATGCGCCCGGAGTGTTCGTGGCCGCGGTGAAACAGCAGCACCGCCTGGCGCGGCGCGTCGACGTCAGGAGCGGTGGCAGGCCAGTGGCGATAAAACAACTCAACCCCATCGTGGGTACTGAAGCGCAGCTCATGCATTTCACGCATTTCGATTTCCTTATGCCGATCGGTATGTTGCGGGCTGCTTATTCCCCAGGCGCATCGGCCTGGCTGGAGACTTCCTCCAGGCCACGACGGATACGGTTGATCAGGGTATAGACCAGCAGGGCGGCGATCACAGCGAGAACACCATTTATCCATAGGGCCGAAAGCCAGCCAATGGCCACGCCTGCGCCCAGTACGCCGAAGCAGAATGCCCGGTCACTCTTGCCCATTGGGCCGTCGTAGCGGCGGGAAGCGCCGACCATGGGGCCGAGGACGCCTGCATACTCACTGAAAATCGCCAGCAAAGTGACCAGCACAACCAGCACAAGGTTCACTTCCGGCAGCAGTGCAAAGGGCAAAAACAGGGCGCTGTCGGCGATGACATCGGTCAATTCGTTGAGATAGGCGCCCAGCCGCGATTTTTGGCCGAACTCCCTGGCCAGCATGCCGTCGATGGCGTTGAGTGCCATGCGCACGATCATCCACAGCGGGATCAGGGCGAAGACCCAGGCATGGGCGGCGAAAACGGCAGCCAGACCACCCACTACCAGGGAAATCGCGCACGCGCCAAGGGTTACCTGGTTGGCGGTAATACCACGGTCGAACAAACGTTGAACTAGAGGGCGCAGCAAGTTCTGGAAACGGGGCTTGAGCTGGTAGATCGAAATCAACGGGCAGTCGTCCTTGTCGAGAAGTGAATCCAGAGCCCTGTGGATAACAATACGATGCGCTGATGAGCAGGCGCGCCAGGCTCGTCGTCTAGTGAAACACAACACAACCGTTGGCACGCCACATTGTTTGTGCGGCAGGTCTCATGACCGGCATATTCCTGCGCGATTCCACGACCGGGCGAGGCTGGCCCGAGGCGGCAGTTTAGAGGGGGACGGGGGTTACTGGTTGGGCCGGATCGCCGAGCAGTGTGGCGGATGGCATATCGGCAGGGGTGCGATAATTGATATGGGCACCGCGTACGGTGACCCATTGCTGGTCGGCTTCAATATGAAGTGTTCTACCGCTTTTAAAGGTCAGCCGATGTATATGTTTCTGCTGCTCGTGGATGATTTCGTGCCGGACCAGATCGAGCAAGTTATCCAGGCCTAGAGTCGAGTTGGGAATATTGATGGTCAGGCAGTTTTGCGCTTGATCACACAGGCTTGTATGCCGCACAGGCGGATGAAGTTTGAACTTGTGCATGTGGACTCCTTACATGTGGAGCAGCCCCTTGCGGGCCCTCCGGCGTTCCGATTCGCCTGTTTCAGCGTCGATCATGAGCGTGGAAACGGATGTAAATATAGTCACCGGACATGTCTACAGCAAGCTGTGCAGGTGTTGGATTATGTTGCGAAGTTAAGTCTCTAAAGCGTTTTAATTCTTTCGAAAAGTGGCTATTTCCTTTCTGTTCGTAGGACTTATATATAAACGCTGTAAGTTGAAAGCTTTGGTTATTGAATGGTCGAGGGAAATGGAATTCTGAAAGATAATTTATTTTATTCAGGCTAGTGCCAAGGGGTCACAACCTTTCCGTTGGCTGAACGGTTTGTGAAATTCAGCCGAGCGACAGAAATTTCACGTTTTTTGTTATATCGTAACGCTTTCTCGGCGGGCAACCGGGCAAGCGATTTCGCGATGGGAGCTGGCCTCCAATAGGTTCTGGGGTATCGATGCAGGTTGATCTGGATGTTGAGCACGCAGGGCTGGATAGCCTGCCACGGTTTCAAGGGGCTGCATTTCAGGCTCGGCGCTTACTGCAACTGACTTATCTGACGGCCGGGCTGGGCATTTTCGGACTGGTCCTGTCGCTGTTCGTTGATCTCTTTTCTCCCAATTCTCTATGGACAGCGGTGCTGACTACCCAGGCAGCTGCTTTCCTGCTGTTGGCGGCGGCGTTGCAGTCGGCGCAGGGCATTGCCTTGTGGCGTGGTCGGGCGCTGGGCTCCATTGTCAGCGTCGTGGCTGTCGAAGCGGATCCCGGCGTCGTCGAAGATCACGGCTGGTACGAACGCCTGCTTTCACGCATCAGTGGCGGTGCCGGATCGATGCTGACCCAGGTGGGGGCATCGACACTCTGGCTGGCGGGCTGGTCTGTGCTGGCGCTGATCAGCCTGGACATGACCTGGAATCTGGCGCTGCCAGGCAGCGCGCTGTCCCAACTGGGCAATCTGGCGGCGGGCGTCATGCTGCTGCTGGCTTTCGGCCTGTTGGTGCTCGAGCGCCAGTTCGCTCACGAGCAGCAGACGCAATGGCCGGAAGCCGGGCAGCTGGCGCAATCGACCCGCGTTGCCATCGCGGTCCTGCTGATCGGTGCCATGTGCCTGTTCCTGTCCAGTCCCGACCGCGTATGGCCAGCCCGTCTGGCCGTGTTGATGGGGCTGCTGCCGGGGTTGGTAGCCATTGAGCTGCTGCTGCGTGCGCTGTTGTCGCTGTTCAGCCCGCGTAATGAGCGCCTCGAGCCTCGTCTGACCGGCAGCAGTTTTGTCGCCGGTCTGCTGCGCTGGCCGCCACAACCTCTGCTGGCACTGCAGAGCGAATTGCATAACCGCTTTGGTATTGATCTGCGGCAAATCTGGGCCTTTACCTACATGCGTCGGGCCTTTTTTCCCGTGCTGTTGGTGATTGTTGCGCTCGGTTGGATCTTGAGCGGCGTGCAGGAAATTCCAATGCAGGGGCGTGGTATCTACGAGCGCTTCGGCAAGCCGGTCGAGGTGGTCGGTCCCGGCCTGCATGCCGGATTGCCTTGGCCGTTCGGGCGGATTATCGCGGTGGAGAATGGTGTGGTGCATGAACTGGCCACCAGTGTTTCCGATGCCACGGCTGTCGAGCTGGTGCAGGAGCCGGCCGAAGGCCCGTCGCCGCAAAGCGCCAACCGTCTGTGGGATGCCAGCCACATCAACGAGAAATCCCAGGTCATCGCCAGCAGTACCGGCGACAAACAGGGCTTCCAGATCGTCAATATGGATGTGCGGTTTGTCTATCGCATCGGCCTGAACGATCAGGCGGCGCTGGCGGCTACCTATAACAGCGCCGATGTGCCGACGCTGATTCGCAGTACCGCCAGCCGCGTGCTGGTCCATGACTTCGCAACGCGGACCCTGGACGAATTGTTGGGCGAGCAGCGTGCGTCGCTGTCCCAGGACATTGGCGAGGCGGTGCAGGCTGATCTGAAGAAACTGGACAGCGGCGTGGAAATTCTCGCCACGGTGGTCGAATCGATCCACCCACCCGCTGGCGCCGCCAATGCTTACCACGGCGTGCAGGCTGCGCAGATCAGTGCCCAGGCGCTGATTTCCCGCGAGCGCGGTGCAGCCAGTGACAAGGCCAACCTGGCCCAGCTCAATGCCAGTGTCGCGCGCGATCAGGCTGCCGCCTCGGCACGGGAAGTCATGTCCGCCGCCCAGGCCGCAGACCTGCGCTTCAGCGCCGAACGCCAGGGCTACGCCAAGGCCGGGCAGGCCTTTCTGTTGGAGCAATATCTGGCCCAACTGACCCAGGGTCTGGCCCACGCCAAGCTGCTGGTCCTCGATCATCGTCTGGGCGGCAGCAGCGCGCCGACCATCGACCTGCGAACTTTCACCTTACCGGCAGACCCGTTGACGCCGCGTAAAGCCGATCAGTAAGGAGTCACCCCTTGAGTCTGTTCCATAACCACGATCATCACGATCACGCCGGTCACGACCACAGCGGGCATGGCCATTCCCATGGTCATCACCATCACGGTGACAGCTCTTCGCCAGCGCCTTTCCCTTGGCGCCGTTCGGCCCTGGCTGCGCTGCTGATCGCTTTTGCGGTGGCGGCGGCGAGCCTGGTTCAGGTGCGTTCCGGTGAAGCCACGGTCATCACCCGCTTTGGCAATCCTTCCCGGGTGCTGCTTGATCCGGGCCTGAGCTGGCGCTGGCCGGCGCCGTTCGAGGCGACAATCCCGGTAGACCTGCGCCTGCGCACGACTTCAAGCGGCCTGCAGGATGTCGGCACGCGCGATGGCCTGCGTATCATTGTTCAGGCATACGTGGCCTGGCAGGTTCAGGGCGACCCGGACAACGTGCAACGCTTCATGCGTGCGGTGCAGAACCAGCCGGACGAAGCCGCACGGCAGATCCGTACCTTCGTCGGTTCCGCGCTGGAGACCACGGCCGCCAGTTTCGACCTGTCGAGCCTGGTCAATACCGACGCCAGCCAGGTGCGTATCGGCGATTTCGAAAACCAGCTGCGCCAGCAGATCGATCAGCAATTGCTGACTACCTACGGCGTGCGCGTCCTGCAGGTGGGAGTCGAGCGTCTGACATTGCCATCGGTCACCCTCAATGCCACGGTTGACCGCATGCGTGCTGAGCGCGAGACCATCGCCACCGAGCGCACTGCCGTGGGCAAGCGTGAGGCGGCGCAGATCCGCTCTGCTGCCGAGCGTGATGCGCGGATCGTCGAAGCCGACGCCACGGTCAAGGCTGCCGATATCGAAGCGCAGTCCCGGGTCGAGGCGGCGCAGATCTACGGCAAGGCCTATAACGGCTCGCCGGCGCTGTACAACATGCTGCGTTCCCTGGACACCCTGGGCACTGTGGTCACGCCGGGCACCAAGCTGATCCTGCGCACCGACGCTGCGCCGTTCCGCGTATTGGTCGATGGTCCGCCGGACAGCAAAACCCTGGACGGCAAGGCTGGAACCCAGCCATGAGTGAACATCTCGAGCCCGAAGCGAGCCATGAGCGCCCCGGCGGCAACAGTGCCTGGCTGCAAGCCAGCCGCCTGGCCTTCCTCGGCCTGTATGCGGTGACCTTGCTGGCCGCTCTGGCCTGGGCGGCGTCCAATGTGCGCCAGATCGATCCGCAGAATCGCGCGGTGGTGTTGCGTCTCGGTGCGCTGGAGCGGATTCAGAACGCCGGTCTGCTCACCGCCTGGCCGCAGCCCTTCGAACAAGTGGTGCTGTTGCCTTCGGCAGACCGGGTGATCGAGCGGCATGTGGAAACTCTGCTGCGCTCCCCGGCGGCGGTGCAGGCCGACCGTACTGCCAGTTTCGCCACGCCCATGAGCGATGCCTTGGCCGGTTCAGGTTTTCTGCTGACCGGTGATGCCGGTGTCGTACAGCTGGATGTGACGGTGTACTACAAGGTGACCGACCCGTACGCCTATGTCCTGCAAACCGATCATGTGCTGCCGGCCCTGGATCGACTGGTTAATCGCAGCGCCGTGGCCCTGACCGCAGCCCGTGACCTGGACACCATTCTGGTAGCGCGACCGGAGATGGTCAGTGCCGACAGCAAGGCCGCCGAGCGCCGTGAGCGGCTGCGTGGCGATTTGGTGCAGGGTATCAATCAGAGTCTGGCCGACCTGACCGCTTCGGGCGTTGGCATTGGTATCGAGGTCGCCCGGGTCGATGTGCAATCGAGCCTGCCTGCCGCTGCGGTCAGTGCCTTCAACGCGGTTCTCACTGCGACCCAACAAGCCGAGCAGGCCGTTGCCAACGCCCGTACCGACGCCGAGCGTCTCACCCAGAGCGCCACGCAACAGGCCGATCGTACCTTGCAAGTGGCTCACGCCCAGGCGTCCGAGCGACTGGCCAAGGCGCAGACCGATACTGCGACGGTCGCCAGTCTCGCCGAGTCGATCCGCGACAAGAGCGATCCGGGCCTGTTGCTGCGTCTGTATCGCGAGCGTGTGCCGAAGATCCTCGGCCAGGCCGGTTCGGTCACCACCGTCGATCCCCATGACGATTCCCGCCTGATCATCCAGGGAGCTGAACAATGAGTGGCGAAGCCGTTCACAACCATGATGCCGAGCATGTCGAAGCGCCACCTGCCGTCAGCATGCTGAGCCGCGCCGAACAGCGCAGCGCTGCCCGTCAGCTGACCCTGGCGATGTTGGCCCTGGGGCTGCTGGCGCTGGGGCTGGTCTGGCGATTTTTTGCCCCGCAGCAGACAGGCGTCAGCCAGTTGCTGCTCGGTGCAGCGTCTCTGCTGGTAGCGATTCCGGTTGTCAGCGCCGGTTGGCACAGCCTGCGTTACCCGAGCCTGCACGGCATCACCGACCAGTTGATCGCCCTGGCGATGCTGGGCGCCTGGGCCACGGGTGACCTGATGACCGCGGCGTTGTTGCCGATCATCATGATCTTCGGCCATGTGCTGGAAGAGCGCAGCGTGATCGGTTCCCAGGAAGCCATTCAAGCACTGGGGCGCCTGACCCGCAGCCATGCGCGGCTGATCGGCGCCGACGGCAGTGTTCGCGAAGTGGATAACTCGACGCTGGTCGCAGGTGACGTGGTCGAAGTACGCGCCGGAGACCGCGTCCCGGCCGACGGCCGCGTGCTGTCGGGCCAGGCCAGCCTTGATACGGCACCGATCACCGGTGAGTCGGTGCCCCTGGAGGCGCGGGTGGGCATGGAGGTGTTTGGCGGCGCCATCAACCTCGATGGCCTGCTGCGTATCGAAGTCACTCGCATCGGCAACGAGTCCACGCTGGGCAAGGTCATTGCTCTGATGCAGAGCGCCGAGCGCTCCAAGCCGCCGATCACTCGCCTGCTGGAGCGTTACGCAGGCAGTTACATGGTGCTGGTGCTGTTGATTGCCGCTGTCACCTGGTTTATCACCAACAACGCTCAGGCGATGCTGGCAGTGCTGGTCGCGGCCTGTCCTTGTGCCTTGGTGCTCTCTGCCCCGGCCACGGCAATTGCCGGGATCGCCGTGGCGGCGCGTCACGGGATTCTGATTCGCAGCTCGGCGTTCCTCGAAGAGCTGGCCGACCTGACCTCCCTGGTGGTGGATAAGACCGGCACCCTGACTTACGGCAGCCTGCGTCTGCAATCTGTGCTCGCGGCTACTGAGGAACAGCGCGACCTGCTACCCCTGGCGGCCAGCCTGGGCTCGGCCAGTAGTCACCCGGTCAGCCGTGCGTTGGCTGGGTTGCTGGAGAAGGATCAGTTGTTGCCCCTGAGCGATATCCGCGAGCGCCAGGGCCTGGGCGTCATTGCCAACACTGAAGGCGGCGAGGCGGCTTTGGGGCGTCCCGAGCTGTTTGAACAGCTGGGTATTGCCACCACGCCGGTGCCCGGTCACGACGGACCGATTGCCGGGTTGTCGGTCAATGGTGTGTTCCTGGCCTGGTTCCTCTTGGCCGATAGTCTGAAACCCGAGGCGCGAGCGGCCCTGGCCGAGTTGCGCGAGCTGGGCATTGGCCGTCAGTTGCTGCTGACCGGCGACCGGCAAAGTGTTGCTGACACACTCGGTCGTGAAGTGGGGATTCGCGACATCCAGGCCCAGGCCCTGCCGGAGGACAAACTGAACCGTGTTACGGCTGAAATCAGCAGTGGTTTCAGGCCTATGGTCGTAGGTGACGGGATTAACGATTCGCTGGCTTTGAAGGCGGGTGTAGTAGGTGTTGCAATGGGTGCCGGTGGTGCCGATATTGCGCTCGCATCCGCAGATATCGTACTAATCGGCAGCGATCTTCGTCGATTGGGAACCTGCGTGCGCTTGAGCCGCCGATGCCGGCAGACCCTGCAGGTCAACGTTATCATTGGCCTGGGCTGGACCCTGGCAATTGTCGCTTTTGCTGCCTTCGGTCTGCTGGGGGCAGCCGGGGCGATGGTGGCGGCTATTCTTCATAATCTGAGTACGCTTTTGGTCCTCGGAAATGCGGGTCGTCTGTTGCGCTTTCAGGAGCCTCTACTAAAGTTGCAGACGCCTCCACAGGCCTGAGAATCCGCTGGCCCGGCGCAAACAGCCGGGCTAGAGCGCTGGGCTAAGTATAAAAATTCGCTTGAGCTTTGAATAATTCTGTTACAAATTAATAGCCAGCTACGGATGGGTTTTCCATTTCAGGCTGTCTATTGGCAAGAATCAGTGGGCACAAGGCCGTTCCCTGGGGTCGATTCATAGCAGGTCGCTATTAAGCCGATAGCCTGAGAGTTCCAATACTGGAGCTCCATTTGGATTACCTTTTTTAGGTCTTCTGGATCAGGGGGTTTACCGAAATGCTTGCGCAACTTCCCACGGCCTTACAAAGTCTTCACCTTCCATTGCGACTGAAACTCTGGGACGGCCACGAGCTGGATCTGGGCCCAACGCCCAGCGTCACTATCGTCGTCAAAGATCCTCAGCTGGTTTCCGAATTCACTCATCCAAGTCTCGACCTGCTCGGCAGTGCGTTTGTCGAGGGTCGCCTCGAGCTCGAAGGCTCGATCAGCGAAGTCGTGCGGGTCTGCGACGAGCTGAGCCAGGCGCTGGTGGATGATGATGACGATAATTTCCCTACACGCTCGCAACACGACAAAGCGACCGACGCTGAGTCCATTTCCTACCACTACGATTTGTCCAATGAGTTTTATCAGCTCTGGCTCGACAAGGAGATGGTCTACTCCTGCGCCTACTTCAAGACCGGTGAAGAAACGCTGGAACAGGCGCAGCAGGACAAGTTTCATCACCTCTGCCGCAAGCTGCGCCTTAAGCCCGGCGAATACCTGCTGGACGTTGGCTGCGGCTGGAGTGGGCTGGCGCGCTTTGCCGCCCGTGAGTACGGGGTGAAGGTGTTCGGTATTACCTTGAGTCGCGAGCAACTGGCCTTGGGCCGTGCCCGGGTCAAGGCTGAAGGCTTGCAGGACAAGGTCGATCTGCAACTGTTTGACTACCGTGACCTGCCTCAGGATGGTCGTTTCGACAAAGTGGTCAGCGTCGGCATGTTCGAGCACGTCGGTCATGCCAACCTGCCGCTCTACACCAAGTTGCTGTTTGGTGCGGTGAAGGAGGGTGGCCTGGTGATGAACCATGGCATTACAGCCAAGCACGTCGATGGTCGTCCGGTGGGGCGTGGTGCGGGGGATTTTATCGACCGCTATGTGTTTCCCAATGGCGAGTTGCCTCATGTCGCGCGGATCAGTGCCGACATCAGCGAAGCCGGTCTGGAAGTCGTCGACGTCGAAAGCCTGCGCCTGCACTACGCCAAGACCCTGGAGCACTGGAGCACGCGGCTGGAGAACAAGCTGGATGAGGCGGCGGAGATGGTGCCTCCCCATATCCTGCGAATCTGGCGTCTGTATCTGGCCGGTTGTTCTTACGCGTTCAGCAAAGGCTGGATCAACCTGCACCAGATCCTGGCGGTGAAACCTTTCGCTGATGGCAGCCATGATCTGCCTTGGACGCGGGAAGACATCTACCGCTGAGCTTCTGGGCGATTACCGTTTCAGTGGTGGGTTGCCGCTGAAACGGTAACGGCGTTCAGAGAATGGGCGAGATGATCCGGGCAATGCGCATGCCCAGTTGTTTCAGGCGATGGATCTCATAGCGCTCTTCGGTGGATATTTCCCGAGAAAGAGCAAAGTCCTCATTGAGCATGTGCTCAACCTCTCTGGCGAAGGCTTTATCGACCGTCAGTAGCATTAATTCGAAATTCAGACGGAATGAGCGGTTGTCCAGGTTGGCGCTGCCGATTGCGCTGATTTCGTCATCCACCAGCACCACTTTCTGATGCAGAAACCCCGGCTCATAGCGGAACACGCGCACCCCGGCACGCACGGCTTCGAAGGCGAACAGGCTGGAGGCGGCGTAGACCACATAGTGATCCGGCCGCGAGGGCAGCAGCAGACGTACATCTACGCCACGTAACACCGCCAGGCGCAGGGCGGCGGATACTGCTTCGTCGGGGATGAAATAGGGGCTGGTGATCCACACCCGTTCGGTGGAGGCATGAATGGCTTCGACGAAGAACAGCGAACAGGTTTCCTG
>Ga0105251_10004171_pt1 | contig 10034 bp, 9 predicted proteins | sample KBSS64metaG_FD_80424 | JGI IMG/M metagenome (GOLD analysis project Ga0105251, IMG submission 80424) | Switchgrass rhizosphere microbial communities from Kellogg Biological Station, Michigan, USA - KBS S6-4 metaG | ecosystem: Host-associated > Plants > Roots > Rhizosphere > Soil | place... | reverse complement strand
CGCGAAGAAACCTTGAACGTTATTCTTCGCTCTTCAACTGCGGCAGCGCCGAAGCTTCTCCCGGCGTCAGCAAACCGACCTCGGAGTAGATTCGCAGCTTGTCGCGCGTATCGGTGATGTCGAGGTTGCGCATGGTCAGCTGGCCGATGCGGTCGCGCGGCGAGAACGTCGAAGCGACCTTTTCCATCGACAGGCGCTCCGGCTGATACGTGAGGTTCGGCGACTTCGTGCTGATGATCGAGTAATCGTTCCCGCGACGCAGTTCGACGGTCACTTCACCCGTGATGGCGCGCGCGACCCAGCGCTGCGCCGTCTCGCGCAGCATGATGGCCTGCGGGTCGAACCAGCGGCCCTGATACAGCAGGCGGCCCAGACGACGCCCGTTCTCGCGATACTGCTCGATGGTGTCTTCGTTATGGATGCCGGTCACGAGCCGCTCGTACGCGATATACAGCAGCGCGAGCCCGGGCGCCTCGTAAATCCCGCGGCTCTTCGCTTCGATGATGCGGTTCTCGATCTGATCGCTCATGCCGAGACCATGACGCCCGCCGATGCGGTTCGCCTCCAGCAGCAGCTCGACCGCGTTCGGGAACGTCTTGCCGTTGAGCGCGACCGGCTGGCCCTCCTCGAAGCGGATCGTGACTTCTTCGCGGTCGACCTTCACGTCGTCACGCCAGAACGCGACGCCCATGATCGGATTCACGATGCGGATGCCGCTTTCCAGGCTTTCGAGGTCCTTCGCTTCGTGCGTCGCGCCGAGCAGGTTCGAATCCGTCGAATAGGCCTTTTCCGCCGACATCTTGTAGGCGAAGCCCGACTGGCGCATGAACTCAGACATCTCCGCGCGGCCGCCGAGTTCGTCGATGAACTGCTGGTCGAGCCACGGCTTGTAGATCTTCAGATCCGGATTCACGAGCAGACCGTAGCGGTAGAAACGCTCGATGTCGTTGCCCTTGTAGGTGCTGCCGTCGCCCCAGATGTTGACGCCGTCTTCCTTCATCGCGGCGACGAGCATCGTGCCCGTGACGGCGCGGCCGAGCGGCGTCGTGTTGAAGTAGGTGACGCCCGCCGTCGATACATGGAACGCGCCGCTTTGCAGCGCGGCAATGCCTTCCGCGACGAGTTGCGCGCGGCAGTCGATCAGGCGCGCGCCCGCTGCGCCGTATTCGGTCGCGCGGCGCGGGATCGAATCGTAGTCGTCCTCGTCGGGCTGGCCGAGGTTCGCGGTGTAGGCGTAGGGCACGGCGCCTTTCTTCTTCATCCAGTGAAGCGCGGCGCTGGTGTCGAGACCGCCGGAGAACGCGATGCCGACCTTCTGGCCGACCGGAAGATTTTCGAGAATTGTGCTCATGAGCAATACCGTCTAATCGATTAATGGAAAACTGGTCGGACTATCGAGTCCGCGATGGCCGGACAAATGACAAGCGTAACCGGAAATGGCGGCACGCTTCGCCCCGGCGTGTCGGGGCGGCTGCCGCCCGGTTCGCGGCTGGAGGAAACCGAGCTTTTCCGAGCGCTTCGCATGCTCGCGCACGCCGGTCCGCGAGGCGCTGCGGCAGCTCGCATCGGAGGCGCCGATCACGCTGCGTCCCCGCCAGCCCGCAATGCGATCTCGCTCTCGAGCGTCGTCAGAAGCTCGTCGCTCGCGTGGTCACGTGTATCTCCAGAGCCCATTGCCTGTATTTCTTGCGGGCTCGATTGTCGCATGAATCGATGCGTTCACCGCCGCAGACAGCATGCCGGGCTATCTGACGAAAGTGCGTCCATATCGTCGATGTCATCGCGACCATCACGCTCATTCCGAGCCGAGGGCGCGGAGCTCGAATAGTTCGCGCCCCGCCGTGATCGGCTCCGCTGGCGGAGTCGGCGCGCTATCCCGAACGGCCCGCCGACGCCTCAGGACAACGCCACGACAGCGTCGAGCGCGCCGCCGACCATATCGCGCAGCGTCGGCTGGATCGCTTCGGCTTTTGCCGGCAGGTAATCGAACGGGGGTGCTTCGTCCATGTAGGCGGACTGGCACATCTCCAGTTGCACGGCGTGAATCCCGTCCTGCGGCGCCGCATAGTTCCGCGTGATGAAGCCGCCTTTGAAACGTCCGTTCGCGATCCATGTGTAATCGCTCCGCGCGGCCGCATCCGTCACGGCTTTCATCACCGATGCCGCCGCCGTGCGGCCATCCTGCGTGCCGATGTTCAGGTCCGGCAGCTTGCCGTCGAACAGACGAGGCAACACGCTCGCAATCGAATGCGCTTCCCACAGCAGCACATTGGCGTGCCGCTCGCGAAGGCGCGCAAGCTCGACGACGATCCTGTCGTGATACGGCTTCCAGTACTTCGCGACGCGACGTTGTTTTTCGGCGGCATCGGGTACGCAGCCTTCGCGGTACACCGGCTCGCCACGGAACGTCAGATCGGGGCACAGGCCGGTCGTCGTCTGCCCTGGATAAAGGCTTTCATCGGACGAAGGCCGGTTGAGATCGATCACATAGCGCGACATGCGTGCGCCGAGGATCGTTGCGCCGAGCTGCTGCGCGAACGCATAGAGCCGGTCGAGGTGCCAGTCGGTGTCGGCAACCGTCAGCGCGATATCCGTGTACCGGTCGCGCAGATCGTCGGGGATGATCGTGCCGAGGTGCGGGATCGAGAGCAGCAGCGGCCCATCGCCGCGTTCGAGCGTGTAGAGATCGTCCATTGAATGATGTCGATTGTGAAGTGGTTTGCGACAAGGAAGTCATAACAGCGCATCGTCCGGCAGCGTCGGCACGGCGCGCGTGAGTGCGGGACGAATCAGGTGATCGAGCACGCGGCGCGTGAGCGTGACGGTCTCATCGACGAAATCGTCCCATTCCCCTTGCCGATGCAGCACGAAAAACTCGCGTCGCGCGAGACGTCCTTCGGGCAGCGGCAATACGGCGATCTCGTCGAGATAATGCCGCGCCTGCCAGAGACACAAGGGCGTCGAAATGGCGAAACCGAGTTTCGCGCTGACGAGGCTCAGCAGCGGATCGGTTGCGTCGAATTCGAAACGGCGCGGGCTTTCGATGCCGAGATGCCGCGCGAAGCGATCGACCTGCTGGCCGATGACGGAGCGCGCGGTATAGCGGATCAGCGGCAGCTCATCGGCGAGCGTGCGCCACGCCGACGCATCGTGTCGAAGCGGCTCGCGCTCTTCGAGCCAGCGGCGCGATACCACGGCCACGAACGCCTCCGAAAACAACGGCACTTCGACGATGCGCGCGTCATTCAACGCGGTCTGCGTGCAGACGACGACATCGACTTCGCGCGCGTGCATCTGCGCCGACAGGCCGGGCGTCAAACCCGACCATAACGAGATCTGCCGCGCCGAGCCGGACATCGCGCGGATCAGTTCAGGGCCGACCGTTGCCGCGAAGGAATCGACACAGCCGAGCCGCAACGGCAACGCGCCCGCAAGCGACGCATCGCCGATGCGCGCGCTCACCATCTGCGCGTGATCGAGCAGCGGACCCGCGAGTTCGAGCAGCGCGCGCCCGGCGCGATTCGGACGCGGCGGACGGCTGTCGCGATCGAACAGCGCCGTGCCCTGCTCGCGTTCGAGCGTTGCAATCGACTGGCTCACCGCGCTTTGGCTCAAACCAAGGCGGCGTGCAGCCGCGGTCATCGAGCCGGTCTCGCAAACGGCGACGAAAGCCTGCAGCGCGCGCAGGTCAAGCGGTGATGGGGTGCGTCTCATCGAGACTCCGTGATGCTGCCTGGTGCATTGGATCTGGAAACCGCGGCGCGGCGCGGCGCTCATCATGCGCCTTTCAGGGGATGGCCCTGGCGTCATCAGCAAACCGCCGATGACGACCATCAGTTTGTCTTATGCTAAATATTCGCACGTCACGATCCACGATGCGCGGGCGTCGTGTGCGTTCGCACAGGCCGAGTCGGATTGGTGACAGTAGATGTCGAGTTTGTGTCGGTCCAGCCGATTTTGGCCCGTTACATTCGACCAACGCTGGCATCGGTGCGCGGGAGGGCCGCAGTGGATACACTGGTTTTCATCTGGAATAACGCGGCATCGATCGGGCATATGCTCGTCGATCACATGCTGCTCGTGCTGGCCGGGGTCGGCTGCGCGATCGTGACGGGCGTCGCGCTCGGCATCGTCATCACGCTCGATGAGCGGCTCGCCCGCGTCGTGCTCTACACCGCCGCGATGCTGATGACGATTCCATCCATCGCGCTTTTCGGCCTGCTGATTCCGGTGCTGTCGCTGATCGGCCAGGGCATCGGCTTTCTGCCCGCCGCCATCGCGCTATTTCTCTATTCCCAGTTGCCCATCCTGCGCAACACCTACGCCGCGATCCGCAACCTCGACCCCGCTCTGCGCGAAGCCGCGCTCGGCATGGGGATGACGCCGTGGCAGCGGCTGTATCGCGTCGAAATGCCGATCGCCGTGCCGATCATCATGGCGGGCGTGCGCATGGCCGTGGTGATGAACATCGGCATCGCGGCGATCGCGACGTATATCGGCGCGGGCGGGCTCGGGCGGCTCATCAGCCGCGGCATCTCGCAGTCGGACCCGCGCCAGCTCGTAGCGGGCGCGGTGATCGTCGCGCTGCTCGCGATCCTCGCCGATCTGGGCCTCGCCGCCCTGCAATGGCGTCTTACGCCGGAAGGCATGCGCCCGCGCCGGGTGCGCTTCCTCTGGCGGCGCGGCGGGCTGCAGCCGCCGCTCGCGGCGCCTCTCGTCAATGCGGCAGCCACCCCGGCGGAGGGACGATGATCGAGCTTCGAAACCTGACCAAGCGCTTTGCGTTGCGCGGCGCAAAGCCGGTCGTCGACGACATCTCGATGACGGTCGAAGAAGGCGAACTGTGCGTGCTGCTCGGGCCGTCCGGCTGCGGCAAGACCACGACGCTCAAGATGATCAACCGGCTCGTGCAGCCGACGTCGGGCCAGATCCTGATCGGCGGTGTCGATACGGCCGGCTTCGACATCGTCGAGCTGCGGCGGCGCATCGGCTATGCGATCCAGCAGGTCGGCCTCTTCCCGAACATGACGGTGGCGGAAAACATCGCGCTCGTGCCGCAGATGCTCGGCTGGGACAAGGCGCGCATCCGCGAGCGCACGGAAACACTGCTGGCGATGGTATCGCTCGATCCGGCGACCTTCATGCCGTGCTATCCGCGCGATCTGTCAGGCGGACAGCAGCAGCGCGTCGGCGTGGCGCGGGCGCTCGCCGCCGATCCGCCGGTGATGCTGATGGACGAGCCGTTCGGCGCGATCGATCCGATCAACCGCACGTCGATTCAGGACGAATTCCGCCACATCCAGAAGAGCCTGAGAAAGACCGTGATGTTCGTGAGCCACGACATCGACGAGGCGATGAAGATGGGCGACAAGGTGGCCATCTTTCGCGACGGCAAGATAGAGCAGATGGCGAGCCCGGACGAGCTGCTGGCGCGCCCGGCAAGCGCGTTCGTCGCGGATTTCGTCGGCGCCGACCGCGCATTGAAGCGCCTTCGCCTGATGCGCGCAGCCGATGCGGCGCTGGAACCGGCACGCGTCGCGCGTTTGGGCTTTTCGAGCGCGGATGCGCGTGCGCTGCTGCGCGATCACCTGGCCGACACGCTCGTCGTGCTCGATGCGCAAGACAAGCCCGTGGGTCATATCGGTTCGATGGAACTCGCCGCTGGCGGTGCCACGCTCGAAGCCGCGCAACTGCGCCCGCTGCCTGCCCTGGCACGTGCGACCGACGACCTGCGCTCCGTCATGTCGATGCTGCTCGCGCACGGCGCGACGTGGCTGCCGGGCGTCGATGCCGACGGGCGCTTCATCGGTTATGTGACGCACGAACGCATCGCGCTGATGGCGCGCGCGGCGTGCGCGTCGGGCGAGGCGTCGCCGCATGTTCCCGCTGCCACGCCCGATGCGCCCGAACCCGCGCTCGTGCTCGGAGGTGCGCGATGAACGGACGCGCCGCCCGCATCGCTACCGGCTCGCTGACGGCAGTGCTCAGCGCATCGGCGCATGCGGACAACTGGTTCGCGTCGATCGGCCAGTATCGCGCGGACATCGTGTATCAGGCCGGCCAGCAAATGCTGATGGTGCTGATCGCAGGCGTTGCGGCGATCGTCGTCGCGGTGCCGGTCGGCATCTGGCTGAGCCGCCCGGCGAACGGCCGCGCCGCACAGTTCGTGATGTTCGCGCTCAACGCAGGTCAGGCAGTGCCGAAACTCGCGATTCTCGCGCTCGCGATGAGCGCGTTCGGCATCGGCGCGGAGCCCGCGATTCTCGCGCTGTGGCTCGCCACGCTGCTGCCCATCGCGATGAACACCTACGAAGGCATCCGCGCCGTGCCGCCCGCGCTGATCGAAGCGGCCAACGGCATCGGCATGACGCAATGGCAGATTCTCCGCAAGGTCGAACTGCCCAACGCGATGTTCGTGATCCTCGCGGGCGTACGCACCGCGCTCGCGATCACCGTGGGCACCGCGCCGCTGGCGTTTCTCGTCGGCGGCGGCGGACTCGGCGAACTTATCTTTACCGGCATCGACCTGAATGATTTTTCGATGTTGCTTGCCGGCGCCATCCCGACCGCCCTGCTCGCGGTCGCCACCGATCTGTTCGTCGCGCAGCTTCAGCACTGGCTGGTGCCGCGCGGCGTCAGTCCTCAACGTTGATCCTTCTCGGGGAACCGAAGCCCATGTTCAAGCCGCTATTGTCACGCAAGCTGTGGTCGCGCCTGCTCGGCGCATCTTTGTTCACGCTCGCCGTCGGCGCGCTGGGCGTCGGTCAGTCCGCGCGGGCTGCATCGACCATAACCGTCGGCGGGAAAAACTTCACCGAGCAGGTGCTGCTCGCGGAGATGACCACGCAACTGCTGCAGGCGAAGGGCTTCACGGTCGTGAAGAAGGACGGCATGGGCAGCACGGTGCTGCGTCAGGCGCAGGAGAACGGACAAGTGGACGTGTACTGGGAATACACCGGCACGTCGCTGATCACCTATAACAAGGTGACCGACAAGCTCGATCCGCAGCAGACCTATGCGCGCGTGAAGGAACTCGACGCGCAGAAGGGTCTCGTCTGGCTCGATCCGTCGAAGGCGAACGATACGTACGGCCTCGCGATGAACCGCGACGTCGCGCAAAAACTCGGCATCGCCACGCTCAGCGATCTCGCGAAGGTGCTCAACGGCGGCAAGGAGCTGACCTTCGCGTGCAATTCCGAGTTCTACGCGCGGCCCGACGGTCTGCGTCCGCTCGAGAAGGAATATGGCTTCCACTTCGGGCCGGCGCAGATCAAGCGGATGGATTCGGGCCTCACGTATCAGGCGCTGAAGGATCGTCAGGTCGATACCGCGCTCGTCTTCACGACCGATGGCCGCGTGCCCGCGTTCGACTTCATCGTGCTGCGCGACGACAAGAACTTCTTCCCGGCGTATGCGCTGACGCCGGTCGCGCGCAAGGCGACACTCGACGCCAACCCGAATCTCGCGGGCGTCCTGAACGCGCTGTCCGCCAAGCTCGACGACGCAACGATGGCGCGCCTGAACGCCGAGGTCGACGTCCAGAAGAAGTCGCTCGGCGACGTATCGAGCGCGTTCCTCAAGTCGGCCGGCCTGCTCTGATCCATGCGCGCGACGGAACCCTTGCTCGTCGCGGCCGCGCAGGTCGAGACGGTCGTCGGCGATCTCGCGGCGAATGCCGCGGCGCATCGGCGGGTGATCGAAGAAGCCGCGGCGCGCGGCGTGCGTTTGCTCGTGTTTCCCGAGTTGTCGCTCGTGGGGCATGGCGCGGGTGAGCACGCGCTGAAGCTCGCCATCACGCGCGACGACGAGACGCTGCTCGAACTCGCGCGCTGCTGTACGTCGCTGTGCGCCGTGGTCGGTTTCATCGAGGAGGCGCCGGGCGCGTCGTTCTACAACAGCGTCGCGACGCTGCATGCGGGGCGCGTGGTGCAGGTGCATCGGAAGATCGCGCTGGCGACCTACGGAAAGCTCGACGACGGCAAGTTCTACGGACACGGCGAGTGCCTCGACCAGTTCCCGATGCCGGACGATCCGCGCTGGCGCGTCGCGACGCCGATCTGCGCCGACCTGTGGAGCCCCGCGCTGATGCATCGCCTGGCGCGCGACGGCGCGACCTTGTGCGCCGCGCCGGTCAGTTCGGCCGTCGAAGCCGTCGGCACAGAATTCGACAACCCGCGCGGCTGGGACACCGTGTTGCGGGCTCACGCGCTCGTCTATGGCCTGCCGATCGTGTTCGCCAATCGCGTCGGACGGGAAGGCACGCTGCAATTCTGGGGCGGCTCGCGCATCGTCGGCCCGCGTGGCGAGATCCTCGCGCAGAGCGAGTCGGCACGCGAGGAGCTCGTGATCGCGGCGCTCGACTACGGCGCCGTGCGCAACGCGCGTTTCGACCTGCCGACGGTGCGCGACGCCCGCGCCATCGACACGATTCTGGCGCAGCGCGGGTCCGGAAACGACATCGTGTCGGTTTCGTGATCGGGTTGGTCGTCTGTCTGTGCGCATCGGCGAAATCAGCGACAGACAATCGGTTTAACTGATCGTTTGCACGGAGAGCATGACGATGATCGACCCGACGCGCGTGCGCGCCGCCCTCGCGCAACGCCGCGACAACTTCTCGCTGCCGCAGCCGTTCTATACCGACGAAGCGTTTCATCGACTCGATATCGACGCCGTCTTCAACAACGAGTGGCTGTTCGCGTGCAATAGCTGCGAGTTGCGCGAGCCGGGCGACTATCTGACGCTCGAAATCGGTGCGACTTCGGTCATCGTGTTACGCGACGAGGACGGCGAGATTCGCGCATTTTTCAATACGTGCCGTCATCGCGGCTCGCGCATCTGTCTCGACGAAAAGGGGCATGCGCATCGGCTGACGTGTGCTTATCACCAATGGGTCTATGAGCTCGACGGCTCGCTGCTGCATGCGCGGCAGATGCCCGCAGGCTTCGAGCGCGAAGCGTATGGGCTGCGTCCCGTGCATGTCGGAATCGTGTGCGGCATGGTCTACATCTGCCTCGCGGATACGCCGCCCGACATCGCCCGCTTTCGCGATGCCGTGACGCCGTACATCGCGCCGCATCAGCCGTGGCGTACCAAGGTCGCCGCCGTCTCGACGATGATCGAGGACGCGAACTGGAAGCTCGTCATCGAAAACAATCGCGAGTGCTATCACTGCGCGGGAAATCATCCGGAACTGCTCGCGACGCTGGTCGAATTCGCATTGCCCGACGATCCCGCCGGCTCGCGCGACTTCCGCCTGCTGATGGACGCGCAAGCCGCGAAGTGGGAACGTCACGGCCTGCCGCATCTGCCCGCCGATGGCGGCGACGAGTTCCGCTGCATTCGCTTGCCGTTTCATCGCGGCGCGGTGTCGTTCACGCCGGATGGATCGCCTGCATGCGGCAAGCTGCTCGGCGATCTCACCGAACCGGATCTCGGCTCCGTGCGCATGTTCCGCGTGCCGAACAACTGGAATCACTTTCTCGCGGATCACATCATCCATTTCCGCATCCTGCCGCTGTCGGCGTCGCGCACGGTGCTGCGCACGACCTGGCTCGTGCACGAAGACGCGGTGGAAGGCGTCGATTACGACATCGACAAACTGACCTCCGTGTGGAACGCGACCAACACGCAGGACGCGCGGCTCGCGGCCAACAATCAACTCGGCGTCGGATCGATCGCTTATACGCCGGGGCCGTATGCGCCGTCCGAATTCATGCTGCGCAACTTCACCAACTGGTATGCGAACAAGCTGTCGACTCATCTCGATAGCGCGCATGCGCATCGTTCGTTCGAGCTGAAGGTGTCGAATGGCTGACGTGCTGATCGACGCCGAAAGCGTCAGCGCTTTCGATGAAGCGCAAGCGCGCACGCTCGAATGCATCGGCGTGCGCGACGAAGCGCCGGGCGTCAAGACTTTTCGCCTGCGAGATCCGCATCCCGACGGCGTGCGCCTCTTCGCGCCGGGTCAGGCGATGCTGCTCGCGCTGAACATCGACGGCGTGCGTCATGACCGAATGTTTTCCATCGCATCGTCG
>Ga0105251_10004170_pt1 | contig 10036 bp, 9 predicted proteins | sample KBSS64metaG_FD_80424 | JGI IMG/M metagenome (GOLD analysis project Ga0105251, IMG submission 80424) | Switchgrass rhizosphere microbial communities from Kellogg Biological Station, Michigan, USA - KBS S6-4 metaG | ecosystem: Host-associated > Plants > Roots > Rhizosphere > Soil | place... | reverse complement strand
GGGTTATTCGGTGAGGTTCAATCTGGAAAACTCCTTCAATCTTCGGGCTGGAGATCTCAATCAAGGCGGGCGCCTGTTTGGCCGCCAGGCGTGGGTCGGGATTTCAGGGCCAACCGGTTCGTGGTTCTTCGGGCGACAGAATACGGCAACGCTCTACACGATCCTCGATAACGATGTGATGGGGCCTGCAATCTATGGAATCGGCTCCGTTGACGCGTACATTCCGAATGCTCGGAGCGACAATGCGATTGGATATCTGGGTACGTACCGGTATGTGACGATCGGTGCGACGTATTCTTTTGGCAGAGACGCAGTCGGCGGCAATTCGCCCGGGCAAGGTCTGTGCGCGGGGTCCGTACCGGGCGCCCCGACTCAATGCCGACAGTGGACAGCAATGATCAAGTATGACGGGCCGACTTTCGGCGGCGGCATCTCGTACGACGAGCAGCGAGGCGGGACAGGCGCCGCGGCCAACTTTTTCGATGGCATGCCTCCCGTGCCGATGACCAGTGCGACTGACCTCGACTCGCGGCTGCTGATCGCGGCGCATGTCACGTTCGGCAAGGCAAAAGTCGAAGGCGGCTGGCTGCATCGTAATACCGAAAATGGATCTTCTGAGCCGGATATACGATCGGACATCTTCTTTGGTGGTGTGTCATATCAGATGACGCCTTCGATCATTGCCGAGGCGGAGGTCATCAGGGTCATCAATAAACAGCACGATACTCGTGCAACCATATCCACCGTGCGTGGCTTCTATCTGGTTTCCAAGCGTACGGCACTGTATGCGCAAATCGGCTATCTCTGGAATAGCAGCCAGGCCGCGTACACGATAAGCGCGGGCGGAGGTGGCACCACGCCACGCCGTGGGGCTAATCAGCTCGGCACCATGATCGGCATGCGGCAATTGTTCTAGCGCGTGTTTTGCGCCGCTTCACCCGCTTTTTCCGTACTTTCAAGGTAGTTCAGAATGAAGACATTCATAAGATTGAGCGCGACCGTGTCCATTTCGATGGGTGCAGCCTTCGTGCCCCTCTCCACGGCAGCGATTGCCGATCCGGCCAGCCAGACCGTTCAAAGCGTGCATGCCACGCCAGACGACTACTTTCACACAGGCGCCGGTGCACGGTATCTGCGTAGAGCCGACTCGGATATTGTCGTGCAACCCCTTCGCGGCAATATCACCGCGCTGATGGGTTCTGGCGGCAATATCACTGCGCTGTCGGGCAAGGAAGGAAAGTTCCTCGTCGATGCAGGCATCAGTAAATCGAAGAACAAGCTGCGGGCCGCGCTCGATAAGATCGGTCCGGCACCATTGAAATACGTGGTCGATACGCATTGGCACTGGGATCATACCGACGGCAACGCCTGGATGCATGACGCTGGAGCTACCGTCGTTGCGCACAGGAACACCTTGAAGCATCTGTCCGAAACGACTCATGTCGATGCGTGGAACTGGACTTTCGAGCCCGTGCCGGAAAATGCTAGGCCAACGCTCGTTATCGATGACAAAAGGACGTTTTCATTCGCGGGAACCACGATCCAAGTAGAGAATTTTGGAGGCGGTCATACGGATGGCGATCTGTGGGTGTATTTCAAGGAGGCCGACGTGCTGGCCTTGGGCGACACCTTCTGGAATGGCTTTTATCCGTATATCGACAACGAGGACGGCGGCAGCATCGATGGTGCGATCAAGTGGGCTGACAAAGCTGTCGCGCGCACGACCGACCACACCATCGTGATACCAGGCCACGGCCCTGTCGGCTCACGAACTGAACTCATCGCATTCCGTGACATGCTGGTTACCGTACGAAGCAACGTTGCAGCGCTGAAACGGCAAGGCAAGTCACTTGACGAGATTGTCGCCGCGAAGCCGACCGCCGCCTTTGACGCCGTCTGGGGCAATTTCGTGTTCAACGGCGCTCAGTTCACGAAGATGGTTTATGCCGGTCTTTGAGCGATCGGTTAACTCGCGACTGCCGGGGCACACCGCGAGGTCGTATCGACCCGAGACGATAAATCCTGGAAGCTCGTTGACCGTGAGAACGGCGCGACCGGGTGCCCGATGCGTCCCGACCTTTACTCAGCGCTTTGCGCCGCATAGCGCTGCGAATGCAGATTGCCTGACGGATTCGACAACGCAGTCATAAATTTGATCTCTCAGGCCGGATCCTTCGGATCCGGATTTATGAGCGCTATCAACAGATAGCGCTCTTTTTTTTGCAGGTGCAATCGCAATTAGATCTGTGACTACAACTCGTCAGCGCGAACATCGGTGACCGCTGCCCATGATCGCAACGAAAGAGCAGCACCGCCAGCGCCGCCTCGATGACGTAAAGCCATTGCCTTTGAAAAGAGCGTTGCCCAGGTGCCGACTACCCGGGCGGCAGTTTCGCGCGATCAGCAACTTTGGATAATGCGTGTCAAGCCCGATTCTGTCACTGGCTTGATGACATAGCCGTCGAATTCGCCCATCTGCGCTTCATCGAGATCGGCTCTGCCTGTGACCGCGACGATGCAGGCATGCGTTGAGTTTCCTGCGGAGCGAATGTACTTGCACAGCGTAAGGCCATCGATATCGGGTAGACCGATGTCCATGAAGATCGCGTCGTATCGAGTGGCGGCAGCCAGGCGCAAACCGACTCCTCCGTGATGAGCAAGATCGGACTGATGACCGAGAATTGGCAAGCGCCGCAAATGCCTCCGCCGAGTCGAGATCATCTTCAATGAATAGGAACAACATGGCCCCCTCCGAATAATGATCGCTTCATTCCGCCATTGCGGCGTCTGCTGCCATCTGCTGTCGAACGATCTCCGCCGATGGTCGCATGCTCTGAACGTTAGGCGTTTCGGTCCATGCGGGTGCACCGGAACTGTTTCCACGCCTCGACAGTCATTCATAACGCACGGCCCGGACCAGCAGCCATTTGTCAGCGGATTCGAGACTGGGCGGCATTGGTGGTGCCAGGCCGATTCTCCTAGAGGCGCATCATGCAGTTGACGTTCCGAGATCGATCGATCCACCGCTGCATCCGCTTGCTACCGGCAACTACCGCATCGCGACACCGGCGATCCGGGCCTTCTATGATCTGGTGATCCGGTGTCTGCGCTACAGAATCATGTGCACGCTGATCTACGAGCCGTCCCACATCGGCAAGACGCGGGCGATCGAGTACGTAAGACTGCTGCTGGCGCGCAACTATGCGAAGATGACCAGCTACCACGCACAGTGTGAGCATAAACCCCGGCATGCCGTAGGCCCATTCTTTGCGAACCTGTTTGAGGCCGCCGGGGACCCCGATCCCAACGCGGGTTCGAACCCTTCGAAGCGGATGCGACTCTCGATGAGAATACGCGAGGCGGCCGCCCGCGCGGGCAGCGGAACCGTACTGCTTTTTTGCGACGAGGCGCAACGCTAGAACGAGAACGAATATGAGTGGCTGCGCGATGTCCACGATGCACTGGACCGTCAGCAGATCAAGCTTTTCAACTTCCTGGTTGGTCAGCAGGAGCTTCTCGCACAGAAGACCGGCCTGCAGATCGCCGGAAAGACGCAAATCGTCGCGCGACTGATGGCCGACGAGCTGTCCTTCTACGGCATCCGCGACGCGGAGGACGTGGCGACCTGTCTCGACGCTTACGACAGGACCGCTTATCCGGAAGGCAGCAACTGTAGCTTTACGCGCTTTTACGTGCCGCGCGCGTTCGAGATCGGATATCGTCTTGTCAGCGACGCCGGCGTTCTATGGCAGGCGTTCGAGTCCGCGCATCACCGCGCAAACCTGCCTGGCAGGTTCGAGATACCGACGGAGTCGTCGCGCGGGCGGTCGAAAGCGTGCTGAAGGAGAGTGAGCTCAAGGACGGTCCACAGAGACGCTGGACGTTGCGCTGTGGGCGCATGCGGTGCATCACTGGGGTTATGTTCAGTCCCGTCATGCGACCGTCCGCGTGCTCGTCGCTGCCTGACGGGAAGTGCGGCTCGGCGCCGCATTTTCCGATCATGACGATGGACCAGCATAAACTGACGCCGGCGATGGGCTACGTCTTCAGCCCCAGGTGAGTGGATCCGTTGAGTCGCTTGTTTCGACTTCTGGAAATTTGCCAGGGCGAATTCGGCGGCAGCTCACATCATGGCGCCTGCTCGGTCCTGAGATCGATCCGTATGAGGGCATCGCGCCGCGGGCCAACGCGGTTGATGTCCGCCGCCTTCGCGCTGCGTTCGATCTTCCACGCAAGACGCTTTATGGATCGCTGATACAGATTTCGGAACGAAGCCGTTGCAGCGATCGCCTTCGCCGGTGTCGCCGCTGTATGGGGCGCGGCTACCACAGCGTCATCCACCAGTTCGACCGCGTCGATGTTTGCCCGGCTCATCATCTGCCGCTGGAGACTGCGTGCCGAAGTTTCGGATACGAAGCACCATACGTGATTAACGTGCAGCTTCTTGAAGCGCCGTATCGATGCGCCTATTGCCGCTGGGCTTATGGAAACAAGGGTTATTCGCCAGCCTCTCACCAGCCCATGACGAAGTTCGGCGTCGTCCGGGAAGGCGATGGGGTCAGTCTCACGCGTTTTCATGCTCGCCAGTTTAGAGCGAAATCAGTGACGAACTGATAAGGTTATTTTTCAGGCTAGCCGCAGTTCGCAGGGAGGGGGCCACTTAACGGAGCCGGCGTCTTATCCTGGTCATCGCATGGAGCGCCGAGCGGGGGCGGCAGACGACCCCGCTCCGGCCAGACTATTTGATTCGACCGGGTCTGTCAGCCATTCGACATTTGCGGACTGCAATGCCAGCAAGCGGCCGTTGGTCACCTCATCCAATCGGCCAATTGCCGACTTCCTTGGATGTCGTCTGCCTGCCCCTCGATGCCCGCAGCTCTCGCTCGGCGGCCCGTCATACTGCGGTATAGCTGCCCACAGCAAATGCGACGAAGCATCGACATGGTCGGTAGAGCGCCGCGCGCGACTCAGTCGTGCCGTACTGCCTGCGTCCGTCCTCGTGCGCATTCCCTTTCAAGCGTTATCCCTCCGCGCTTTACGAAGCGCTGCCTCCAACTGGTCAACTGCGTAGGGCTTGCGAAGGCTCTGCCAATGAAAGTCGCCTGGCTTGATGTCTTGAACCGTATCACCGGATGCGAAAATGACCGAGATGCTCCTGTGCACCGTCGCGATGCGATGAGCGAGCTCGATACCGGAAAGGTCGGGCAGATGCACATCGGTGAGAAGCACGTCGAACGGGGCCTCATCGAATGCGTCGATTGCGGACTGCGCGCTGGACGCGGTTGTTGGGCTATGCCCTAACATTCGGAGCAGTTCACTTACCGCATCGCGCGTCGGCTCGTCATCTTCTACGACCAGCACGCGAAGAGCCATGCGCTCCGCGACCTCGGGCGTGCTTGCAGAAACAGAGTCTGCGCCGTCTTTCAGAGGCAGTCCCTCGGAGCCCAAGACCTGTCGGACTTTGGCCGCTAGCTCCTTGCGGCTGTACGGCTTGCTGATGAGCTCAACGTTGGGGTCTAGCCGGCCGCCGTGAACGATTGCGTTTTGCGTATAGCCCGAGGTGAAGAGAACCTGCAAATGTGGCTGCAGCTGAACGGCACGTCGTGCCATTTCAGGACTTTTCAACGTTCCCGGCATCACGACGTCTGTGAAGAGAAGGTCGACGTGAACGCCACTGCTGAGCACCGCAATAGCTTGGTCGGCGTTGTCTGCCTTCAACACGGTGTAGCCAAGGTCGGTAAACATCGCGATCACCGTCGCTTGCACCTTAGTGTCGTCCTCGACTACGAGCACCGTCTCACTGCCTCCCATGGCGGGAGCATTAAGTCTAGTTGTTGTTTCGCGCGCTTCGGCGGACGTCCGCGGCAGGTAGATGCGTACGGTTGTGCCGTGCTCAGGCTCACTGTAGATGCGGATGTGTCCGCCGCTCTGCTTCACAAAGCCGTAAGCCATGCTGAGACCCAGTCCGGTTCCTTGACCTTCAGGCTTCGTGGTAAAGAACGGGTCAAAGGCTCTCTCGAGCACATCGGCAGACATCCCGCATCCGGTGTCGGTCACGCCAAGCATTACGTATTGACCAGCCGGCACGTCCGAAAGCGAGCGCACGTAGTCGTCGTCAAGCATCGCGTTCGAAAGTTCGAGCGTGAGCTTGCCGCCATCGGGCATTGCGTCACGCGCGTTGATTGCCAGATTTAAAAGAACGTTCTCGAGCTGGTGAACGTCGACGAACGCATTCCAAAGGCCGCCGGACACCACTGTTTCCACTTCGATGGTTTCTCCTAGTGCCCGACGCAGCAGGTCATCCGTGCCGCGGACCATAGCTGCGAGGTTCACGGGCTCCGGCCGAAGCGCTTGGCGCCGACCAAACGCCAGTAATTGCGAGGCGAGCGTTGCGCCGCGCTCGACCGCCTGAATCGCGTTGCCGAAGCGCTCCATTGACCACTGATCCCGGGCGCAGCGGGTTTGCAGCAACTCGAGGTTGCCACGCAAAACCTGCAGCACGTTGTTGAAGTCGTGGGCCACGCCTCCAGTGAGCCTCCCGATTGCCTCCATTTTTTGCGCCCGAAAAAGCGCGGCTTTTGTCTCCTCGAGGAGCTTGTCAGCTTCTCGCTTCTCTGTGACGTCTCGAGTAATTTTTGCAAATCCCAGCAGGGCGCCGGAGTCGTCGCGAATCGCATCGACGATTACGTGGGCGACAAATCGAGTCCCGTCGCGGCGCACACGCCATCCTTCTGATTCGAAACGTCCCTCACGGGCTGCAATCTCGAGTGCGCGCTGCGGCAGACCGGCGGCTGCGTCTTCCGGCGTGTAGAACCGGGAAAAGTGCGAGCCCATTATCTCCTGCGCGCTGTAGCCCTTGATGCGCCGCGCGCCGTTGTTCCAATTGGTGACAAATCCGTCAGGCGAGAGCATGTAGATCGCATAATCGGAGACGCCGTCGACGAGTAATCTGAATCGTCGCTCGCTTTCGATTACCGCCTCGTGAGCCTTCCGTTTCTCGCTCTCGTCGCGTACAAGCTTTGCGAAGCCAAATGGGGTGCCGTTTGTATCTACGAGCGCAGTTGTCACGACGCTCGCCCACAACACCGATCCGTCCTTTCGCTTACGCCAGCCCTCGATCGCGGAGCTACCTTTTTCTCGCGCTTGGCGAAGTTCGGCTTCAAATGCCTCTCGATCCTTTGGATCATCGGGAAGCAAGACGGTCGAATGCGCTCCAATGATTTCGTCGGGGCGGTAGCCATAGATGACCTCTGCTCCGGCGTTCCAGGTCGAGATGAAGCCATCGGGCGTTATGGCGAATACTGCGAGTTCGGTGACGGACCTGGCCCACTCCGTTGCCCAATAGTCAGCGGCGGGACGATCCGGCTTCTGGTTGCGAGACATGTCGTTCAATTTTTGTATAGGGACGCCGTCCATTCTACAAGCGATAGCGACAAGTCAATCGCGCTTGTCCGGATATTGCGCTGCTCGCCGCGAGTTGAGTGCGTTCTGTTTCTTCCGCCAATTCTCAGATCGAAGGGCATCGATCGGTAATGCCGGTGCAACGTAACGCCAGGTGGATTGATCACACCCGAAATGCATGAGCGAAGTCCATCCTAGCGCGCCCTTTACCGGACCCGGTGAAGTTTTTACAACTCGCGCCGTCGCGTTACCTTTCCGTAAAAATTACTTTGTAAAAGAGGTCAGGCAGTTAGCGCGACATGCGACCCAGTAGGTAAGCATCGTTAGATGCCAAACCGGGCGTGGGCAGTCGGATCAGGATTTACACGGTGCTTGGCGCTGGAGGAAGTCCCGAACTAGACCAGCTACTCTGTCTGTTTGAGTGACAAGAAACAAATGCCCATCATCAATGACATGAAGGGCAGAGCATCGAATGCACGCTGCGATGAGTTTCGCATTGATCAGGGGGACGATTGGATCGTCGTCCCCATGTATGACGAGCGTGGGCTGTGGCAGGCGTCGCAGCCACAGCAAGCTGCTCCATCCCCACAGTGCAAGAAGCTGATAGATGTAGCCGCGCCCATTGGGCGTTCGCACGTGGTGGCCGTGCTCCTTGAGCAACTGAGGGTTGCGTCTGTACGCGCCACCATATATTTCGGCACCGACTTTCTGAAGGAAGGCGGGGTCCCGGTACCGGCGGGGGCCTAGCATCTTCAAAAGGACTGATAGGCGAGCGGGAAACATGATTACGCCCGGAGTTGTGGCCGCTAGCACGAGACGTCGACAGCGCTTCGGATACCGACGCGCGAACTGTTGCGCAAGTGCGCCTCCCCACGACACGCCCAGCACATCAACCGGCCCGTTGTAGCCGATTTCCGTTAGCAGCCGATCCGTCAGAACGCACAGCGTCGAGAAGCGGTAAGGTTTGCGCGGAGTTGGCGAACCGCCCACCCCTGGGACATCGAAAATAATGACTTCAACATCGCCCAACGCCTCGACAAAAGGTTCGAGCAGTTCCAGATTGGCGCCGATTCCGTTGAAGATAAGAAGGGGCGGCAAAGCAGAGTTGGCGGGGCGAATGCCGACGCGAATAAGTTGACCGTCGAGATCGACCGACTGAATTTTCATGACGACGAAGATGAGAAGTGGTAGTGGCGTCCCGCGCAAGGCGGAGTTGATCGTTGCGCAGGCGAAGAGTCAAAAAGCAAGGATCTCGCGATTTCCACGCAGCGCGGGTATCGGAACGCGAAGCCGAAATCAGGCCGCGACGCATAGCAGCGGACGGCGATAACTGATCGCGGCTGCCCGAAGCAGTCGTTGCTTTGGTTACCTCTCCATTCTAGAGATGAGCGGTCAGCTGCTCCCCTCTCTCGAAGGGAGGGGCTGCAGAAGTGTCGCTTTTTCTCCTTCTCCTGCCGTTCGGCGACCGCAACGCGTCCAGTGCCCGCCGCTGGCCCGTCGGTCGCCTCGGAATACTGCTAAAAAAATTTCACTTTCGCCGCTTGTTCGCCTTCGCAAGAAGGGGCGGAGCGACGGACTTGCCCGCGGAAGGCGATGCCGCTGCGAAACTGTCCCGCGTCGGCTCCGTGCGCAAGAATTGACCTGACAACGTCAACCACCGGCGAGATTGTCTCGCTGAGCTTCTGCGAAGTCTCGAGGTACCGGCCCTGATGCAGGTTCTCGTTGTTGATCAAGCCAAGCCATGCGGGGTTGTCCCACAGGTGCGTCAATATGGACGTCGCCAGCCTTGCCATCGCCTCAGGAGGTTGCAGGCCGGTCAGGTCGAACTCGCTCTCCCACTTCGCGTAGTCGGCGTACATGGCCTCCAACACAGCGACGTAGAAGCAACTCCTTACTGCGGAAGTAGTAGTAAAGCATCCGCTCGTTTGAGCCAGCTGGTGAAAGGCACGTGTCGCAATTCCTCTCGGTGTCTCCTGCACGAAAGGGAATCGTATGTCGCTTGGACGACTGTAAAGACCAACATTGCGCCGGCGACAATGGCGAGCGAGTGGCCGTCGGACTCTGTCAAGAGACGCTCGGCTTAGCGAAAGCCGACCGGCCGAAGCGGGTCGGGTCCAGCAGTTCGGGCGACGGTCGCCGCAGGCGAACGACGCTGGAACTGCGGTCTTCGGCAACCGTTAAGGCTTATTCGACGCCTGCCAACACGCGCAGAGGCACCGTCACATTCCTGTGATCGATGGCAGGCATCGAATAACCTTTAACGGCTACGGACCCATGACGCGCAACGCGCAAAACAAAGGCGCACGAATCGTTGCCGGGCGATCGTCTGCCTTGGTCGTTCGCCGGTGGACGAAGATAAGTGAGCAACATCTCGACATGCATGGCGGAGATTCGCTCGATGGCGATGAGAAAATTCCGCGGTACGGCGGCTGCGGTCCGGGGAGACTACTTCGCGGTGACGTGCCCGTTGCGCGAGTTGAATAGGCAAGGGCTGAAGCTCGATCGCGATGCGCATGGCAACAGCTACGCGCAGGTCGTCGGATTCACACGCCGATGATCCGCACGCCGATACGCTGCTCGCGCATTATGAGTCGGACGATCCGGCCTCGCCGCACTATCGCGATGGCACGCGGCG
>Ga0105251_10004167_pt1 | contig 10041 bp, 10 predicted proteins | sample KBSS64metaG_FD_80424 | JGI IMG/M metagenome (GOLD analysis project Ga0105251, IMG submission 80424) | Switchgrass rhizosphere microbial communities from Kellogg Biological Station, Michigan, USA - KBS S6-4 metaG | ecosystem: Host-associated > Plants > Roots > Rhizosphere > Soil | place... | reverse complement strand
TGGCCACAGCGGCGCCTCATCGGTGACGATGCCGTGCACCTGGCCAAACAGGCCTGGTCGGCCTATTGCGACAGCTCACCGACCCGGCTGGCGGCGCTTGCCCATGGCCAACACCCCGCCCTGCCGTTGCTGGCGCCGGCGCTGTTGCGTCAGTTGCAGGAGTTACCGGGCACCCAGGACGGCCTGTCGCTGACCGAACGCCTGGCCCTGACCTACCTCGCCGAAGCCGGGCCGCTGCCGTTTGGCCGTGTGTTCGCCGAGCTGATGGCCAGGCGCGACCCGCTGCCGTTCCTCGGGGACATGATGTTTCATGCGCTGTTGCGGCCGTTGATCGATGGCGAGCAGCCGTTGCTGACGGAAACCGAGACGCATCTGGACTGGCCCCGCCGCACGTTGTCGCTGACCCCCTTGGGCTATAGCGTGCTCAACGGACAGGCGTACTGGCTCGACCATGCCAGCCACGAACGCTGGGTGGGCGGTACATGCATCAGGCCCGGCCAACCGCACTGGATGATTGATGAGGCCCTGCGCCCCCAGTACAGAACACCGTAAAAAACAGCCCGCCGTGCATCACCCACGGCGGGCTTTTTCACAACCGCCGGCGCTTACGGCAACGGCTCGAACTTCAATGCGCTCAAGCTCTGCACCTTGTCCTCGCGGACCATCTTGTATTCGGTGTTCGGGCCGATCCAGCGGTCCCAGATCGCATCGATCTCCCCGGCCTTCTCCATCGCCATCAACGACTCATTGACCTTGGCCAGAAACGCCGGCTCATCGCGGCGCATGCCGGCACCGATCGGTTCGAGGGCCATCGGCTCCTTGGCCAGGGCCAGTTCGACACCACTGGCCTTGGCCTGGTTGACCAGTTTCAGCGCGGTCATGGTGTTGGTCACCAGGCCCACCACCTTGTTCTGTTGCAACGCCATGTAGGCCGAGCCGGTGTCCTGGAAGGTCACCGGGGTGGCCCCGGCAAGGCGGATCGACTGCTCGGAGGTGGAGCCCTTGGTGGAGCTGATGCGCTTGTCCTTGAAGAAGCTTTTCGGCTGGTCGGCATTCGCCGCGCGCACCACCAGGGTTTCCTTGGCGATGTAGTACGGGTCGCTGAACTGGATCTGTTCGGCGCGGGTCTTGGTGTAGGCCAGGTTGGCGAAGATCACGTCGACGCGACCCATTTTCACTTCGGGAATCCGCGCTTCAACCGACAGCGGCTTGAGTTCCAGGGCCACGCCCATGGTCTTGGCCAGGGCCTTGCACAGGTCCACGTCCATGCCCACCAGCTCGCGGGTTTTCGGGTCCGGCGCGGAGAATGGCGGCACGTCGGCGTAGACGCCGCAGCTCAGGGACTGCTTGGCCAGGATGTCGCTCAACTGGTCGGCCTGTGCGACGGCGATCGCCAATGGCCCCAATGCCAGTGCGGTAAACAGATGCTTCATACCCATGGGAAATCTCCAGAAAGTTGGACCAGCAAAAATGGCAGAGGGAGCAAAGCCGCCGCAGCTCAATGGGCCCGCAGGTCGGCGATAAAACGTTGCGCTCGCGGGTGCGAAGGCTGGGTGAAGAACGCATCGGGGCTGCTCTTTTCCAGAATCTGCCCCGCGTCCATAAACCAGATGGTGTCGGCCACTTCGCGGGCGAAGTTCATCTCGTGGGTCACGCACATCATGGTCATGCCGTCCTTGGCCAGGCCCTTCATCACGCTCAGCACTTCACCGACCATTTCCGGGTCGAGGGCGCTGGTGGGCTCGTCGAACAGCATCACCGGCGGTTCCATCGCCAATGCCCGGGCAATCGCCACGCGCTGCTGTTGGCCGCCGGACAACTGCGCCGGGTAAGCACCGGCCTTATGGGCCAGGCCGACGCGGTCGAGCAATTCCATGGCCTTTTGTTTGGCAGCGGCGCCCTTGAGGTTGCGCAGCTTGTTCGGCGCCAGGGTGATGTTTTCCAGCACCGACAGGTGCGGGAACAGGTTGAAGCTCTGGAACACAAACCCCACGCGGCTGCGCAGGCGGTTGATCTGCGCGTCGGTGCCGTGCACGTCCTGGCCATCGAACAGGATCTGGCCGGCCTGGATGTCTTCCAGGCGGTTGACCGTGCGGATCAGCGTCGACTTGCCAGAACCCGAGGGGCCGCACAGCACCACCACTTCACCGGGTTGCACCTCGGCGGTGATGTCGGTAAGCGCCTGGTACTCGCCGTACCATTTATTGATTTTCGAAAACATGATCATTGGATGCATGAGCGCAGCCCTCTTCAATTATCGGTGGTCAGCAACGGACCGCCCGCCACGGTTTGCCCGCCATCGCCCAGGCGCTTGCGGGCAATGCGTTGCTCCACCCAACCGGCCAGGCGGGTCAGGCCGAAACACAGCAGGTAGTAGATGATCGCCAGGATGAAAAACACCTGGAACGGCTTGGTCAGCAGCTGGTTGTTGACCTGGTTGGCGGCGAAGGTCACTTCCTGCACGTTGATCACGTAGCCCAGGGTGGTTTCCTTGATGATCGAGATGAACTGGCTGATCAGGCTCGGCAGCGCGTTGTACAGCGCCTGGGGCAGGATCACCCAGACCGTGGTGCGCACATAGCCCAGGCCCAGGGCGCGGGACGCCTCGTACTGTCCGGCCGGCAGCGCCTGGATGCCGCCGCGAATGATTTCGCACAGGTAGGCGCTCTGGTAGATCACCAGGGTGCAGAGCATGGTCATGAAGCCGGTGATGTTATGGCCGATCAGCAACGGCACCAGGAAGTAGGTCCAGAAGATCACCATCAGCAACGGGATGCCACGCAGCACGTAGACCCACACTGTCGCGACCCAGTACAAACCCTTCCACGGCGACACCCGCGCCAACGCCAGCAGCAGGCCGAACGGGAACGCCAGCAGCAACGCCAGCGCCGCCAGGATCAGGGTACTCGCCAGGCCGCCCAGCGGGCCGTGGGGGTATTGGCCGATCAGGAACAGCGTCCAGTTCTGCTGCACGATTGAAAACATATCGAACATCGCGGTCTACCTCGCCAGGGCTTTGCTGAAGTGACGGGCGAGCAATGCCCCGGCGCCCATCAGCAGCAGTGAAAACACCAGGTAGAAAACCGTGGCCACCAGGTACGACTCAAAGGTGCGGAACGTGTAGTTCTCCACTTCGCGGCTGGCGTAGGTCAGTTCCATCACGCCGATCGCCATCGCCAGGCTGGTGTTCTTGAACAGCAGCACGGTGTGGTTGATCAGCGACGGCAGGCAGTTGCGCACGCCCTGGGGCAGGATCACGTAGCGCATCGAACGCACGTAGCCCAGGCCCAGGGCCCTGGACGCTTCGGTCTGCCCGGCGGGAATGGCGCGCAGGCCGCTGCGCATGTCTTCACAGAAATACGCAGCCTGGCACAGGCCCAGGGCGATCACCGAGAACAGGTATTCAGTGTTGTGGTTGGCCAGCCACAGTTGCGTGGACTCGCCAAGCAGCGTCGGCACGCCGAAGTACCACAGCATCAGTTGCACCAGGGTCGGCACATTGCGGTGGTACGACACATACCCCGCCACCAGGCGGTCGGCCAGCGTGTTACCGGTCAGGCGCACCGTGACCAGTGTCAGCGCCAGCAGCATCGCCAGCAGCCAGGCGAACAGCGCCAGCTGCAAGGTCATTTCGATGCCCTTGACGATCAGCTCGGCATACTCGCCTTGCAGAATCGCGGCCAAATCGAAGTCTTGCTTCATGGTCAATCCCTATCGGCATTGGGCTAGGGCAGAAATCAAAATCACCCGGCGTGGCCGTGGCGGGATGCAGCGCTGACGGATCGATCCGTTCTTTTGCCGGGGCTCGGATTCAGCCCTGGTAGTCCTGGGGCCGGGCGGTGGAAAGCCCGCCCGGCACCTGCAAGGTCGGGGTGATTTCCATGTGCCCGATGTTGACCGCAATCGGCGCGGCAATCGCGAAGGCGATGGCATTGGCGATGTCCTCGGCCTGGGGCAATTCAAAGCCCTCGACGAAGCGCTTGTAGGTGGCTTCGGAATCGCCGTGCACGTGGGCAAAAATATCCGTGGCTACCCGACCCGGGCAGATCTCGGTGACCCGCACGCGCTTGCCGAACGCATCGATGCGCAACTGGCGCGAAAGCATGCTCACGGCGGCCTTGGTCGCGTGGTAGGTGGAGTTGCCGCCAAAGTTGTAGGCCGCCGCAATCGAACTGATGTTGATGATGTGCCCGCAGTCGCGCTCGACCATGCCCGGCAGCGCCAGGCGCGCCAGGTGCAGCACGGCGCGCAGGTTGACATCGATCAGCAGGTCGATGCCGTCGGCGTCGGCCTTGAGCAGGGAGCCAGGCTTGTCGACGCCAGCGTTGTTGACCAGGATGTCGAAGGTGTTTTCGGCGAACAGTCTGGTCAGCCCGGCAAGGTCGGTGACATCGACGGCATGGGCGATGCAGCCGGTCCTGGCCGCCAGTTCCTGCAACTTGTCGGCGCTGCGGGCCAGGGCATGCACCTGCACGCCTTCCTGGCACAGGCGCTCGACAACGGCGGCGCCGATGCCGGAGGAAGCTCCGGTGACCAGCGCGGTTTTGTAGTCGGAAAATGGCATGGGGTGGTCCTTGTGCTACGGGTTATGGTTCGACTCTATCCAGCCTTCGGGCGCTGGACCAAGACGCAATGGTTGTGTGGCGATAAGGCCTGCTTATGACGCGGCCAGCAGCTGGGAAATCGGCGTGATGCGACCGCCCAGTTGCTCGATTTCGGCGCGAATGGTGCGCGCCAGTTCGACCGCGCCGGGGGTGTCGCCATGCAGCAGGATCGAATGGGCCGGCACCCGCAGCACCTTGCCGCTGAGGGCGGTCACGGTGCCCTCCTCCAGTAACTGCCGCACCCGGCGCAGCACCGCTGCCGGCTCCTTGATCACCGAACCGTCGACCTTGCGCGGCACCAGCAGGCAATCGTCGTCATAGGCGCGGTCCGCGAGAAACGTGGTGGCGACGCGCAGGCCGCACTTCTCGGCCGCGCCCTCGATGGCGCGGCTGCTGGAGGAGCTGATGATCAGCGTCGGGTCAAACGCCGCCACCGCCCGCACCAACGGCTCCGCCAGCGCCGCATCGGCGGCGGCCATATTGCCCAGGGCGCCGTGGAAGCTCATATGGGTCATGGGATGGCCGTTGACCGCCGCGATCCCGGCGAGCGCGCCGAGCTGGTAGATCACATGGGCGGCGAGTTCCTTGATCTCGATGTTCATCTGCCGACGGCCAAAGCCCATCAGGTCCGGGAAGCCCACATGCGCCCCCAGGTCGATGCCGCCGGCCTTGGCCAGGCGCACCGTGTTGTCCATGATCAACGGGTCGCCGGCATGGAAACCGCAGGCGACATTGGCCGATGAAATCAGGTGCATCAGCGCCTCATCCTCGCCCATGCGCCACGGGCCGAAGCCTTCGCCGAGGTCGGCGTTCAAATCAATCTTCATGCGGGGTACTCCACACCAAGGAAGGCTTCGCCGTAGCCGACGGTGGTGCCGCACGGCACGCGCACATCGACGACCCGTGCGGCGCGGGGCGCGCGCAAGGGCAACAGCAACTCACCCACTTGCAGCAGCGCGACCAGTTGCCCGGCGCTGAGCTGATCGCCCACCGCCACGAACGGTTGATCCAGTTGGGGGTGGGTCAGCAGCAAGCGGCCCAGGCCGGTGGTGCGCAGCACCTGGTCTTCAACCACGGCCACGGCAGGCGCCGCAACAGCGCCGGCCGAGGCGCCGCGCTTGAGCGTCAGGTGCACACCGGGGCGGCTCATTTCGGCACCGGCCAGGTGGTGCTCCTTGAGCCACAGCGCCAATTGGCGAATTTCCTCAAGGGTCATGCTTTCACTCCTTCACGGTGCAGTTCCAGCAGGCGGCTGACTTCCCGCAGATACGCGCGATTGGTTTCCAGGGCCTCGACGGCCTCCAGGTAGCTGCACTCGATAAAGCGCACCTTGCCGCCGATGGGCGCCTGGCCCAGGCGCCACAGGTCGGCCTCGATCACACTGCCGAACTTGGGGTAGCCGCCGCTGGGCTGGGCGTCACGCATCTGGATGATGGGCTGGCCGCCGTGGGGCACCTGGATCACCCCCGGCACGATGCCGTGGGAGCGAATTTCCATCGGTGCAATGGGCAGCAGCGGCTGGCCTTCCATTCGGTAGCCGTAGCGATTGCTCTGGGTGGTGATCTTCCATTCACCGGCCCAGAACGCCGCGCGGGAGGCCTCCTGGAAGCGCTCGTATTCGGCGGCGGGCAACACGCGCATGGCAGGCACCCCATCAACCTGCAACGGCAGCGCCAGGCCTGGCGCCAGCACCCCAACATCCAGCGGCAACGGGCTGATACCGGGGTGCAGTGCCCCCAGCCGATCACCCTGTTGCAGGGCGCGGCCGTCGAGGCCACCGAACTCGCCGCGCAATTGAGTGCTGCGCGAACCCAGCACCGACGGCACATCCACCCCGCCCGCCAAACACAGATAGGCACGGCTGCCAGACGTCGGATAGCCCAGGCTCAAGACCTGGCCTTCGCGGCCCTGGCACACCCAGTTCGGTGGCAAGGGCTGGCCGTCCAGGGTGGCGTCGCAAGCGGCGCCGGTCACCGCAAAGGCACAGTCCTGCAGCAGCCGTACCTCGAACGGGAACAGCGGTATTTCAATCGCGGCGGCGTCTTCGGGATTGCCCAGCAACAGGTTGCCCAAGGCCAGGGCCAGGTGGTCCATGGCGCCCGATGTGCCCACGCCATAACCCAGGCTGCCGAAGCGGCCGAAGTCCTGCACGGTGGCCAGGGCGGTGGCCGATAAAATCTCGATCATCGAATGATCCTCTCGATGCGCAAGCGCAGGAAATCACCCGGCCGCAAGATCGCGGGCGGGGTTTGGGCGGGGTCGAAAAACGCCATTTCAGTGCGGCCGATGGTGTTCCAGCCGCTGGGGCCGGCCGAGGCGGACACCCCGGTCTGCACCCCGCCGATGGACACCGAGCCCGCCCCGATAGTCAGCACCGGCACCTGGCGCCGTGGCGTGGCCAGGCGCGGGTCCATGCCGCCGAGGTAGCAATAACCGGGGTGGCTGCCCAGGGCGTACACCGGGTACAGCGGTTCGCAGTGCAGGTTGGCGATGGTCTCGATATCCAACCCGGTGTGGGCGATCACGTCCGCCATATGCGGGCCGAACTCGCCGCCGTACACCACCGGCAATTCGACAATGCGCCCCTCCAGGGGCAGCGGCTGGCTCTGTTCCCAGGCTTCCAGCAGGCGCTGGCACAGGCCGTTCAGTTCACGGGGCGGCGTGAGGAAGGTGAGCATCAGGTTGTTCATGCCGGGCACGGCTTCGTGGATCTCGGGCCATTCGCCGGCTTGCAGGGCCAGGCGCCAGATGCGCTGCTGCGGGGCCAGGTCCAGTTCGCCCGGCGCCTCGAACAGCAAGGCGCTGGAGCCCAGCAGGCTGATGACAGGGGCGGTGTTCATGTCGGACTCCTTTGCTGCAACCAGCGCTCAAGGTGATGAATATCGACGCCGCCGGCGCAGAACGCCGGGTCATCCAGAATCTCGCGGTGCAAAGAAATGTTGGTGCTGATGCCCTCCACGACCATCTCGCTCAGGGCCAGGCGCATACGCGCCATGGCGTCTTCGCGCGTAGCGCCGTGGGTGATGACCTTGGCCACCATCGAGTCGTAGTACGGCGGCACGCGGTAGCCGGTGGTGACATGGGAATCGACCCGCACACCAAAGCCGCCGGGCACTTCCCAACGCTGGATCAGGCCGGGGGTCGGCATGAAGGTCAGCGGGTCCTCGGCGTTGATGCGGCACTCCAGGGAGTGGCCGTTCAGTTGAACGTCCTCCTGGCGCACGCTGAGCACTTCACCGCGGGCCATGCGCAGTTGCTGCTGGACGATGTCGATGCCGGTGGTCATCTCGGTGACCGGATGCTCCACTTGCAGGCGCGTGTTCATCTCGATGAAGAAGAACTCGCCGTCCTCATACAGAAACTCGAAAGTGCCCACGCCGCGATAGCCGATGCGGCGGCAGGCCTCGGCGCAGCGTTCGCCGATCGTGGCGATCAGCGCGGGATCGATGCCCGGCGCCGGCGCTTCTTCCAGGACTTTCTGGTGGCGGCGTTGCAGGGAACAGTCGCGGCAGCCGAGCCAGATCGCATGGCCATGGGCATCACACAGCACCTGGATTTCCACGTGCCGGGGGTGGCCGAGGAATTTCTCGATATACAGTTCAGGGTTGCCGAACGCCAACCGCGCTTCTTCGCGAGTGAGACCGATGGCCGCCAACAACTCGGCCTCTGCCTGCACCACACGCATGCCGCGACCGCCGCCGCCACCGGCGGCCTTGACGATCACCGGGTAACCGATGTCGGCGGCGATGGCGAGGATGCTCGCATCGTCGCTCGGCATGCTCGAATCCGGCCCCGGCACGCACGGCACACCGGCTTCACGCATGGCGCGCTTGGCTGCCACCTTGTCGCCCATGGTGCGAATGCATGCGGCGCTCGGCCCGATAAAGGTCAACCCGGCCGCTTCGATGCGCTCGGCAAACCCGGCGTTTTCCGACAGGAACCCGTAACCGGGGTGGATCGCCTGGGCACCACTGACCCTGGCGGCAAACAGCAGCGCCGTCTGGTTCAAGTAGCTCAGGCCCGGTGCGGCCGGACCGATGCACAGCGACTCATCGGCGTTTTGCACATACTGCGCATGGCGGTCCGCTTCGGAGTGCACCGCCACGGTCTTGATACCCAGGCCGTGGCAGGCACGCGCAATGCGCAGGGCGATTTCGCCACGGTTGGCGATCAGCACTTTGTCGAACATTGAATTCACCTGAATAACGAATACGCGTGGGGGTCAACCGAGCCGGAAGAGGGCCTGGCCCGCTTCGACTTCGACGCCGGCCTGGGCAAGAATCTCAACCAACTTGCCGGCAACCTTGGCCTTGACCGGATGGAACATCTTCATCGCCTCGATCACCGCCACGGTCTGACCGGCTTCGATCGCTTGGCCCACGCTGACGAACGGCGCCTCACCCACGGCGGGCGTCAGGTGCAGGACGCCATAGAGGCTGGCCTTGATCTCCACGGCGGAGCTGGCCACGGGGGTTGCGGGTGTTGGCGCTGCGGTCACGGCCGGCGCGACGCTGGTGATCACCTGACCTGCCTGCTTGAACAGCCGCAGCGTGCTGTCACCTTCGGTCAGGCTCAGTTCCAGCAGATCGGATTCGGCCAGCAAATCCATCAACCCCTTGATACGTGCTGAATCCATGTATGGCCCCTGCCTGTCGAGCGTGTCTTGAGTGGATGGGCCCAATCTACCGAGCCCCTCGAAAAGCGGCCAAGACGCTTTGGCTTTGGGGTGATAAGCCGACCTTATGACCGCTCAAATCAGGCTGCCACGCATCTTCGCCACCAGCTCCAGCAGGATCGCCTTGACCGCCTGGGCCGGCACCGACAACGGCAAATGCCCCGACAGGCACAGCGCCAGCGGCGCCTCCACCTCGGGTTCGACGATGCGGCACATGTGCACCGAAGTGGCCGCCACCATCACCCGCGCCGACGACTCCGGCAGGATGGTCGAGCCGAAATGGTCGGCCACGGCGGCGGTCAGCGTGGTCGAGGATTCAATTTCGGCCACCACCCGCGCACTCAGGCCGATGCGCAGGAAGGCTTCGTCCACCAGCCGACGCATCACGTTGTAGGGACGCGGAAGCAGCATGTCCATGTCGGCCAGTTCGGCCAGGGGCACTTCTTCACGCGTGGCAATCGCCGGGTCGGCACTCACCAGGTACAGCGGCTCGCGCAACAGCGAGACAAAACTCAGGCCATGCACCTCGCGCCCGCCATACAGCACGGCCATGTCCATACGGCCGTTCATGATCAGCTCGCTCAAGGTGGTACCGAAATTTTCATTGAGGTACAGCAGGATGCCAGGGTGGCGCTCACGCACGGTGCGCAGCAACGGCAACGACAGCGCCGACGCCGCAGTACCCGGCGCCAGCCCCACCGACACCTGCCCGGACAACGCCTGGCCGGTGGCATTGATATCGCTCTGGGCCTGCTCGCACTG
>Ga0105251_10004165_pt1 | contig 10044 bp, 11 predicted proteins | sample KBSS64metaG_FD_80424 | JGI IMG/M metagenome (GOLD analysis project Ga0105251, IMG submission 80424) | Switchgrass rhizosphere microbial communities from Kellogg Biological Station, Michigan, USA - KBS S6-4 metaG | ecosystem: Host-associated > Plants > Roots > Rhizosphere > Soil | place... | reverse complement strand
CAGTCGCAAGGATCATAACAGACGCTCTGTAACAAGCGATGGCGAGAGTTTGACAGTGTGTTTCATTCGGGTATTATGGCGCCCGCTGAGACAGGATGGGCTATGCTAATCCTGTGTTGCATAAGGGAAATTGGCAGAGTGGTTGAATGCACCGGTCTTGAAAACCGGCGAACGTTAATAGCGTTCCCAGGGTTCGAATCCCTGGTTTCCCGCCAAGATTTACTCAAGAGCCCCGCTATTGCGGGGCTTTTGCGTTTCTGGGATTCAGGAATATTGGCAGTGAAACATCTGATCGTTTCCCCATCATTTCAGGCAGTTTCCGCAACTCTGCAAAAAGTGGGAGTCAGCGGGTAGGTTTCACGATCTCACCCACGCGCCGATAACCGTCTCGGTTATCAGTTCACGCTGGAGAAGTCAGGCGCCCAAGCCGGGCGCGCTGACTGGCGTGATTCGTTACTGAGAAAAGGGCGTAATTACAGGTGGAAGTCGCCCGCAGCCTCCGGCTGGTAAAGCACTTTCTTGATCTCAATCCGGCGGGTCCGATCAGCAATTCGCCAGTCGATGGCGTCTCCCTCCTGATAGCCAAGAATGGCGGCGCCTATGTCGGAATACACGGAATGCTTTCCTGCGTTGCTGTCCGCGTCTTCAGGGTAGACCAAGGCCACTTCGAACTCTTCATCGTCCAGTTGCAGCAACGCCCTGGAGTTCATCGTGATGACATTGCACGCCACCTCCTGCGACTTGACGACAATGGCTCGCTCGAGCTCATGTTCGAGTTCAACAACCGCCGGGCCTTGCTCGAACGCGATTAGATCCTCTAGCCTGGCCTTGTCGATTTCAGTGATGTAGATCCTGGTGGAGTCGCCACCGGCGCCTTCGCGCAAGAACTGGAGGTAGCGCGCCGCCGTCATGGAAAATGACTTCAATGTCGGCGTTTCGCTCTCAAGCATAAAGCCGCTGCGTAGAAAGGCTTTCAGCGAGCGCGAGTTGTCCGGGTGAATCTTGGCGATGAGTTTCTCGGCCCGCATGTCGAGGAAGGCCAGTTTCATGCCTTCGCGGATCGTGCTGGCGCCCAGGTTTCGGCCCCATTTGTCGCTGTCTCCGATGACCAGGACTATCTCGCAATTTGAGCCGTTTTTGATGAGACGGACAAAGCCCACCGGGGCGTCATGCCGGTCATAGGCCATAAAGAATCTGCCGCCCCGGTTGAATAGATGAGTCAGGATCGGCAGCTGAGTCCGATCAATGACTTGCTCAATGGAGCGGGAGACATGACGCGAATCGCTCAGATAGCAGGTGATGCGCTCATCCTCTAACCAATCCATCAACGTCAGCGCGTGCGCCCGAGTAATTTCAGGGCATAGCGAAATGAAAGGCTTGTTCATCTTAACCACACTTATTTGTAAAGGATTGAAGCCCTTCATGGATATGTCATGGCGGTTCTTCGGCAACCGGATATTTTAAGACATACCGCGAGTAATGGCGAACATGCCAGAGAGTTCCAATAAACCATCGCTTGCTGAACCTGAACCTGGCTTCGTCTGCAACCTGAGATTGCAGAGCAAGCCTTGCTATTGCTGGTGTGCGGCTGTCAGTCCTTCTCGAGGCCACGGATTCAGTCAGGGGCTGCTACGTGCCTGTCGCCTCTGGCGCCGTCGGCGTGGTTCATGGCGCTCATCGAGCCCAACTTGACCCCACGCATGCTCAAAGAATTATCGCCATTACCGACGACGAGGATAACGCCGTGATCGCAGTGCGGGCGCGCCAGGCGTATGTCAGGGCGATTGCGCATTGAAACCCGGTGCGATTCAGGGCATCTGAAGTAACAGCGACAGAAAATATTCCTTAGTTAGCTTTCGTCCGAACTTAGACTTGCAAAGAAGATGCAGCCAATTAACCGAGCAAACAAAGTCAAAGTGCCTTCGAGGCACGGATCGTCAAACAGCATGGGTCGTGAGTCCAGCGCGCAAAGAGCACCGTAAAGCCGTCCGTCAGGAAGGAAGATAGGGGCACCTGCATAGCTTTCTATTGCGTATCGCTTGACTACGGGGCGATTTGAGTACCTGCCGTCTTCACTGATTTTTGGAATAAAGAGTGCTTTGGGGTCCTTTCGGAGTTCGCTGCAAAGCGTGATCTCCAACTCTAAAGTATCTCCACACTCTATACCCAGGTGGATGGGGTCGTAAGCTGAGCAAACTATCCAGTCCGTTTCGGTGAATTTAGCAATTCCGGCAAATCGCATCCCTGTCAGGCGCGTAATAAGCTGCAAGATAGCGCTTGTGGCCTCGAGTTCTGCTATTGCTGAACGTTCATCTGTGCTCAGCACAGAGTGCAAGGCGATCTCATGAGAGTCCATTTTTATCCTCTGCTATCTGTAACTGAGCGGGTGATCGGGCTTTATGAATTTGTGTGATGAATCTGGCAGGGCGCTTGATCCAGCATCTACGTCTTGAATCGGAGAACCAAGTCGTTCAAGTTGACTGCCAATCGTGACAGTTCATTGCTCGCAGTCAGCGTCTGTCGAGTACCCTCACTGCTCTGAATGGCCAGGTCGCGAATGCTAATCAAGCTGCGGTCAACGTCACGTGCTACGTGAGCTTGTTCTTCGGAGGCAGTTGCAATCTGGATATTGCGGTCATTGATTTCGAGCACTGAATCTATGATTTGTCGAAGCGATTGGCCTGCCTGCTCTGCCGTATCTCGCGTGCTGTAAACCTCAGACGTGCTCTTCTGCATCGATGCTACTGCGGCAGATGAACCGGCTTGAATCGTCGAAATCATCTGTTCAATTTCTTGAGTCGAAGTTTGGGTCCGGTGCGCCAATGCTCGAACTTCATCTGCGACCACCGCAAAGCCACGGCCTTGTTCTCCTGCACGCGCGGCTTCAATGGCAGCGTTCAAAGCCAACAGGTTGGTTTGTTCGGCAATCGCCCTGATGACGCTTAGAACTTTGCTAATGTCTTGAGCCTGGCCCGCGAGCTCTTTTACTTGATCTGAGGAAACCTCGACTAGTCCAGTAAGGCCTCGCATGGCGGTAAGCGTTTCAGTTACTTTTTTGTTGCCGAGATCTGCTGCCAAGCTCGACTGCATGGCTGCTTCAGAGGTGGAGTTGGCATTCCGGGCTACCTCTTCAACAGCAGTGCTCATCTCGGTGACCGCTGTGGCAGCTTGCTCTATCTCGCTGTTTTGCTGTTGTAATGTGCGATCAGCACTTTCGGTGATAGAGGTCATTTCGACGGCTGCGGTACTCAGCTGAGCTGACGCGCCTGAGATTTCCAATATCGTGTTCCTGAGGTTCTTCTGCATCAAATTAAGCGCGTGCATTAAGCGTGATGCCTCATCTGAGCCAGTGACATCAAGGTCATGGGTAAGGTCGCCTGCCGCTATACCCTCTGCCAATTTCAGAGATGAGCTGATAGGGCTCACAATGCTCTTGGTAAATAAAGTAGCCAGGAGAAGGGTGAGCGCAAATGCAACAACCAGTACGGCTATGAGTACGTTTACGCTATGGGCATATACGTCCGCCGCCTCCTGACCAGACACCACTGCCTGGCGTGCATTTTGCTCACGCAGGATTGTCAGTTGCTCTTGATAGGCGCTTGCTCGTTGCGCCTGTTCCGTATTGGCAAAAGTCACCGCTTGCTCATGATCAGATAAATCCAGTGCAAGTACTTTTTTGAGCCCCTCAATATAGGTGTTCATCACTTGGCTTGCCTTTTCAAATTGAATTTGATCTTGCTCGCCAGATATCAATTTTTCACGATAAAACTCTGTCTTTGACTGAAGTGTCCGTATGGCCTCTTCAACTTTTGACAGGGATGCATCATGCACATCTTTGGTGGTACTTGAGAGCATGCGGATGCTCTCCAGGCGGGCATGAAGAAGGGCGATTTGAATGTCGTCAATTACCTGGATGCTGGGCAGGGAGTTTTGCTCGATATCTTGCTCTGCAGTACGTAAGTGGCCAATTTGTAAATAAGAAAAGCCTGCCAGGCTGATCAGCAACAGGGTGATTAGACCAAAACAGATGAAGGCTCTGCGTGCGATATTCATGGATCTTAATTTCATATAGGCCTCCGAGGGCCGAGGTGTCAGGGGAGGGAGCCCGTTACGTCAATTTGTTGATCGCGTGCATGGGAAGCCTTTGATCTCGATCGCAGCTTGGTGGTTGGGTGTGGGTTAAGGAATACAAAAAAATGAATCAAGATAATAGGCGCGCTAAATAATTGCGCGCTTGGCTTATTGATTGAGGGTGTGCCTGACTACGGCAAGTCACGAGCCCGTCCGGCGTCAGCACTGATGGGTGCCGCTGGTCGACATCCCCAAACGCAGCGCACACAGGGGCCGTGGCCGAGAGAAGCGTCTAGATCAAGGGTTTTAGAGTCATCCAGGGTTGCCACTTGTGATTTTGGCGACTACCCTGGGAATGTATGAATTGTTACGAACAATTTCGGTGGTGACCGTTTTCAGGTCACACTACTTCAGGATGAGGAACGAAAAATGTTTTCACACGAAGGTCCCGCAATAGAGCTGTTGCTGTTCGTTATTGGCTTGTCTGGCCTGCTCTTGGTCGTGTGGTTTATTCACCACCAATACGAACGAATAACTGGGAAAGGCGTAAAAAAACAACAAAGTCGTAACGAAGGGCGTTCGATGTAAGCGGGCGGCCTGTTTATCCAACCGAGCCAGCCGTTCCCGGCTGGTACGCAAATGTAAAAATTTTTATCTGCCCTCTTGAAAATTTTCCCGGCGAACATAAATTTTCATCACGCGACGCCGAATGCGGGTCGCGCACTTAATCACTTGGATTTAATCAGGAGATTTTGAGATGGCTACTACCCTTTCGTTGGCCCCTTTGTTCCGTCAATCCGTGGGCTTCGATCGCTTCAATGACCTGTTTGAGTCGGCGCTTCGCAGCGAGGCTCCGAACACTTATCCGCCTCATAATGTGGAAAAGCACGGTGATGACGAATATCGCATTGTCATTGCAGTCGCTGGGCTTACTGAAGCGGATCTGGATATTCAGGTCGAGAAGGGCGTTTTGACAGTCGTTGGCGACAAGCGCGAAACCGAAAAAGCAGTCACTTATCTGCACCAGGGCATCGCGCAACGAGCATTTCGGCTGTCGTTCCGGCTGGCCGATCATATCGAGGTGCGCGGTGCTTCGATGAACAACGGGCTGTTAAGCATCGACTTGCTGCGCGTGGTTCCTGAAGAGGCCAAGCCCAAGCGCATCACGATTGGTAGCGGGAAAGAGCCCGAACTGCGTCAGGTTAGTTTGCAATAAGTCAGCGGTAACAAAAAAGGCGCTCTTGGTAGCGCCTTTTTTTGTGTATGGAATCAAAACGTCTACCGAATAATACCTGGCCACGCAGAGCACCCGGTCGATCCATCGCCCGGGCACGCCTGCCTGTTTAGAAGATATTCAACGGATACTCCGTAATCAGCCGCGTCTGCACCAGATGTCCCCCGGTGGACGCATCGCCATCGTGCCAAGCCTCCCGCAGGCGAAAGGACAGTTTCTTGGCCGGGCCACTCTGTACGACGTATTTCACCTCAGCGTCGGTTTCGTGTTCCTGGTCGTTGGCACCATAGAACCCGGTGTAGGCCGAATTGCCGGGGGTATGCGTACCGTCGATGCCGGAGCCGCGAATATGACGGGCCATGAAGCTCAGGCCGGGGGCGCCAAAGGTGCTCATGTCCAGGTCATAACGCATCTGCCAGGACTTCTCGCCCGGGCCGTTGAAGTCGGAGTACTGCACGGAGTCGGCGAGGTTGATCGAGTTGCCGTAGCGGCCGGCACCGACGCCGGCATTGGTCTCTCCAAAGCCGACATAGTCGAACGGCTCGTCACCATGAACTTTCTGTCCGGCCAGGGTGAAGGTTTGCGCACCCAGGGTGTAGGCCGCCGCCAGCGAGGCGGCGGTGGTGTCGATGGTCCCGGCCTTGGCGCTGCCGTCGTCCAGTGTGCGATAGAGGTTGAAGTCCAGCGCGACGGACTGGTCATCGGTCAGTGGATGAACAAGGTTCAAGTTGACGTAGTACTGGTTCCAGACGTCTTCCAGGTGCGCTCCGTACAGCGACGCGGTGAATTCCTTGCTGAACTGGTACTTGCCCCCCGCGAAGCTGGCCGACGACGCAGCCACGCCTGCATAGCTGGCGAGAATGTCGCCGCTGCGCGAGGTGGTGGTGGTACCGGTGCCGGAGGTGTAATGGCCGGCCTCCAGGTTCAGGCCGGAGATTTCATGACTGTCGATCTGGAAGCCTGTCGCGGTCTGTGGCATCAGGTAGTTATCGGCGGTGGCGAACACCGGCGATGTAGGCTGCAGATCGCCGACCTTGAGCGTGGTATTGGAAATACGGAACTTGACGTCACCGCCAGCCTTCGCGAAGCCATGATCCGGATTGCCATTGGCGTCGGACGGAATGTTCGGGCCACCGGCACGGTCGGTGTCCCCATCGATGCGCAACGCCAGGTCGGCAAACGCATCAATGCCGATGCCAATGGTGCCTTGAGTGAAACCCGAGCTGTAGGTCGCCATCAGCGCCTGGCTCCAGTCACGGGTGTGGGCGCCGTTGCCGTTCTGGTTCCAGAACAGGTTGCGGTTGAGGATATTCAAGCTGCTGTCGGCGACAAAGCCCTTGGAGTCGGACTGATCGCTGGCATAGCTCATGGCCGGCAAGGCAAAAGCCAGCGCCACGGCCAAGGTATTGAGCTGAAGTAACGGTTGACGTTTTTTCATTATATTTTGCTCCTGTGCACGAGTTCGTGTGGGAGCATTAAGGCGACAGCCCAGGCCATCAACAAATGAAACTGGATGAAGGTTTTGATATCCCTTTTACTGAATTTCGGGCAAAGAAAAGCCCGCGATGGGGAGTGCGGGCTTAAAGGTGTTCACTTAGGAGCTGGGGTAACCATAAGCGCTCGACTGTGAAAGGGATGTGAAAGGTTGTTGGGTGCGTAGCGTGTTTATCACTATTGATCCTCCCCCCGCACGATCCTTCCCGCCTTCACCTCATCCGCGTACCCGCTGAGCTTTTCCTGCTGAGCCGCGAGCAGTGCACCCATCTTCATCAGGGCGACAGCTTCGTCGGGTGATTTGGCGCCCCCTGCGATAGTGGCCAGCTCATTGACCGACCAGGCGATGATGGCCGTCGCATCTTCGAGGTCGTAGAACAGTTCCTGCTGTGCGGTCCTTGGGCCGTCGAGCCTTTCCATCAGTTCTGCCATTTACCCGTGCTCTCCAAAGAAGTGGTTCAGTGCGTTCAGCTCAAACACCGTTGCGCCAATCCTCCTGTAACTCGGAAGACACGGCAATCGCGATTTTCCCTTGAATGCCGTTGTTAGGGCTTTCCAGGCGGGAGTGGGCGAGTGGGATGTCGGCAAGGCAATAGACCGCGCCAACGTGTGGCCGCAGTTGACCGTTGGCTATCAGTGCGCCCATTTCATCCAGCTTGCCGCGGTTCTGTCGTGTGAAAACGAAGTGATAACTCGCGTTTTTACCCCAGGCCTGAACCAGGTTTTGGGGGTGTGCTGTGTCCACAATCGAGACCACGCGACCCAGTTGCGCAAGCGCGTCCGGGCTGCGCGACAACGTGTTGCCGCCGATGGTATCGAACACGACATCGACTCCACGGCCAGCCGTTTCTCGCTGGATGGCGTCGACGTAATCTTCCTTTTCGTAGTCGATGATTACATCAGCCCCCATGCTTTGTGCGAACTCAGCGTTGACTCCGCGCACGGTCGTGAATACTTTGGCGCCGATGGCTTTTGCCAACTGGATCGCCACGTGGCCGACGCCTCCCGCACCGCCGTGCACCAGGATGCTTTCTCCCACTTTGAGTGCCGCACGCACCACCAATGCTTCCCAGGCGGTCCCGCCGACCAGGCTCAGGCTTGCTGCTTGAAGATGACTCAGGGAAGGGGGCTTCTTCCCGATAATGCTTTCGTGCGCCACGTGGTACTCGGCATAACTGCCGGGGCCGTCAAATATTTGCGGGGTGTACCAGACTTCGTCTCCTGGCGCGAAGGACGTAACCCCCGGCCCGACTTCCTCAACAACACCCGATACGTCATGCCCGGTAATCGCCGGTAGCGGCACCAGGTCAGCGTAGTCGCCACGTCGGACCTGGTAATCCAGCGGGTTGATGGAGGTTGCGTGTACGCGAACCAGGACTTGCCCCGTGTGCGGAACGGGCTTGGGAACGTCGCGAAGTTCGAATGATTCCGGGCCGCCAAATGAATTGAGTATCAACGCCTTCATTGCATTTCCTCGTTTCGATTAAAAGGGATATCGCGAAATCTCGATATCCTATGGCAAAAAAACTACAAATCTTTCCCTATGATCTCGGCAAGCCTGCGGATGGTGGCTTCTTTGCGCTTGTAGTAGGTCCACTGGCCGATGCGCCGGACTTCCACCAGGCCAACCCGTTGCAGGGTTGCAAGGTAACCGGACACCGTCGACTGCGACAGTCCGATGCCTTCTTGGATGCTGCTGACGCACACGCCCACCGAGTGAACGTCCCCTTCATCTTGTGCAGGGAAGTTCTTCTCGGGGTCCTTCAAACCTTTCAGGATTTCGAGGCGTGTCTGGTTTGAGAGCGCTTTGAATATTTCGAGTAAGTCCATGGCGCGATGATATCGAGAATTATCGATATGTCAATGTGCAGGTCCGTGGCATTGCTACCATTTCGCTGTAAACCAGTACCTGGCGAGTTTTAACTGATTTCTGAGACCCGACTGACCTTTGATACACGCGTCTTCCATTTCGTCGGCGGACCGGCAACTCGTCAGTATTTCAAGTCCTGTCCTAGTGGCTCTCGGCCTTCCCTGAAGCAGAAATTACCCCCACCGTTCGTCCATCACCCGGCACTCGCGACACCACACCGTTTCTCATGTTTAAGCACGGACATCCCGCGCTAGAACGGAGAGCCAGCATGGAAATTGACGAGAAGGCCCCTGGAAACGTGTCCCAGCAGGGCGTAACCCGTGGTACAGACAATGAAACCGGGCATGACCCCCGGCGCGATCAACCTGAAGCGCCTCTACCACCGGACGATGACGCCCCTCTGGAAGAGGACATGTCGGATGTAGACGCGGCTGATTCTGTCGCGAGTGAACACCCCGATAACTGATGCGCCCGAAGAAGCCCTACCACCGTGTCGGGCTTCTTTGCAGTCAATATTCCCGCCTCTTCGCACTTTTTCCCATTCTTCCGATCTATCTCTGTCCCGACCACACTAATTTCCGGCGTGGACAGAAGACCCAGACCTGGTGCCGATGGATTGCACGTTACCTGTTGTTATCACTCGATGGATGCGCCAGCCGCTGTGGCTGGCTGCGGTTTTGATGCTTTGCGCCAACGGTTGCAGCCAGCAGCAGGGGCGCGATATTGCCCAGCAGTTCAGCAATGGCAAGCCCGACGAGTTCTTCCAGACAAGCGTTGATCGCATGGCCACCCTGAGCATGCGCGATAACCTGCAAAGCCTGTATTTGCTGATGAGCAAACTCTACCTGCGCAACCCTAACCAGTGGCGCCAATCGGGTTACACAGACGCTGTGACCGCCGCCCGGCAAATCCGCCAGGCCATCGAACTTCGCCAACCGCTACCCGCCCTGGGGGATCGCCGCGACCTGGCGGCGCTGAGCTATTCCCTGAGCCCGGAGTTTCGCGGCGACCGGGTGGGCGCCTTCATCTACGCGATCGGTAGCATGCTGGTGACGGCACACGGCGGGCGCACCGAGTTTTATATAACGGACTCGATCAACCCCCAATTCGTCAGCAATGCAGCGCGCAATATCGAGAAGGCCACCTGGCTGCTCAGTCAGCGCCAGGATGCCAATGGCTCGCTGTTGCTGTTCTCCAATGAGATCTCGGAGGCGGGTAGCAACCTGAGTTTCGCCGTCGAATTCGGCAAGATCGTCGCGCGCCTCGACCTGTTGACCCAGATGCTCGACGAACGCTCCCGGCGCATCGGTCTCGACTATGCGCAAAGCCTGCTGCTGATGAATTTCCTGCCGGTGCAGTAACCGGCTTGCGCCCT
>Ga0105251_10004164_pt1 | contig 10055 bp, 7 predicted proteins | sample KBSS64metaG_FD_80424 | JGI IMG/M metagenome (GOLD analysis project Ga0105251, IMG submission 80424) | Switchgrass rhizosphere microbial communities from Kellogg Biological Station, Michigan, USA - KBS S6-4 metaG | ecosystem: Host-associated > Plants > Roots > Rhizosphere > Soil | place... | reverse complement strand
TTTGGATGATAATGAGGCGCAAAAAATGAAAAAGACAGCTATCGCGATTGCAGTGGCACTGGCTGGCTTCGCTACCGTAGCGCAGGCCGCACCGAAAGATAACACCTGGTATGCAGGTGGTAAGTTGGGTTGGTCCCAATTCCACGACACCGGTTTCTCTAACCAGAACGGCTATGATAGCGGCATCGGTAATGGCCCAACTCATGAAAGCCAACTGGGTGCTGGTGCGTTCGGTGGTTACCAGGTTAACCCGTACGTCGGTTTTGAAATGGGTTATGACTGGTTAGGTCGTATGCCATATAAAGGCAGCGTAGAAAACGGTGCTTTCAAAGCGCAAGGCGTTCAACTGACCGCTAAACTGGGCTACCCAATTACTGACGATCTGGACATCTACACTCGTCTGGGTGGTATGGTATGGCGTGCAGATTCTACAGCTATGAATGCTGCTGGTAACCGTGTAAGCGATCACGACACTGGCGTATCTCCATTGGCTGCTGGTGGTATCGAGTGGGCAGTTACCCGCGATATCGCTACCCGTCTGGAATACCAGTGGACTAACAACATTGGTGACGCTGCTACCGTTGGTACTCGTCCAGACAACGGCTTGTTGAGCCTGGGTGTTTCTTACCGTTTCGGTCAGGGCGAAGTTGCAGCTCCAGTAGTAGCTCCAGCTCCAGCACCAGCTCCAGAAGTACAGACCAAGCACTTCACTCTGAAGTCTGATGTTCTGTTCAACTTCAACAAAGCAACTCTGAAACCAGAAGGTCAGCAGGCACTGGATCAGCTGTATACTCAGCTGAGCAACCTCGACCCGAAAGATGGTTCTGTTGTAGTTCTGGGCTTCACCGACCGTATCGGTTCTGACCAGTACAACCAGAAACTGTCTGACAAACGTGCACAGTCTGTTGTTGATTACCTGATCTCTAAAGGTATCCCAGCTAACAAGATCTCCCCACGCGGTATGGGCGAATCTAACCCAGTTACTGGCAACACCTGTGATAACGTAGCTCCTAAAGCTAAACTGATTGATTGCCTGGCTCCAGATCGTCGCGTAGAGATCGAAGTTAAAGGTATCAAAGACGTTGTAACTCAGCCTGCGGCATAAGTTACCGTTATAAAAAAACCCCGCTCAGGCGGGGTTTTTTGTTTTTATTCTTTGGTGAATGCACAGAACCGAAAAGCAGAATTCTGGGTCAATACAACCAACCCTCTACTCTTTGCCTAGCAAAGCCTGGAGATCCTGTTTGAGCGATGACATCTGATTGGCGTATTGCTCTTTACGCTCAGCATCTTCAATCAATTGCACAATAGTTTCTGAGAGGGTGCATCCTCGTCGATGAGCAAGCCCTGCTAACCGCTGCCATACCAAATACTCAAGGTCGATGGACTTCTTACGGGTATGTTGATGCTCGGCATTAAAGTGCCTTTTACGCCGCGCACGGATAGTTTGCTTCATACGATTATGAAGCTCAGGATTCATATGTTTCTCAATCCAGCTCAACACATGCACAGGTTCATTTTCGAAGCGTAACAGTTCATCAACGGCTTCTTTCGCCGCACTAGCTTCGATGTAACGTGTAATTAATTCGCCTTCGCGGTGTTTTTTGACCAGATACTTCCACTTCCAGCCGCTCTCGAGATTTTCCAACTGTTGATATTTCATTGCGATCTCAGTGTGACCGTGTAACTCATTTCAGAATAACAGTTTTTTTTATTTTCGCTTACCTGAAAAATGAAAGCTGTGAGCTAAGTAAACTTGCCGCTCCGCATAAACCGTGTGCTGCCTTCCCTATTCTTGTATAATCGCGCCTTTGACATCTAATTAATAAATAGCGACTTTGACGACTAATCGACTTGAATGGCGTGCTCTTGTACCTGATACCGAAAGCTATCAGGAAATTTTCGCACAGCCTTATGATTCCGAAACTGCCCCTTTCTCCGCTGTGCAACCCCGTCTGTCGTACGGACTGGTGCAGCTCAGCCAACCGGTAGCCTCGGCCGATCTGATGCTGGTAAAAGCCGCTGAAGAAGCCGAATACCTTAATCTTATTACCGAAGCAGCACGCGAGTGCTGGTCGCAAGACAACGCTCTGACGGGCGGCCACTACCTTGTAGAAGGCAGTCACGTAACGTTACGCCCGGCCGAGTCCGCAGAAGACAATTTTGCAGGGCTGTCTGAGGTTGTCGCTGCCGACTGGATTGAAGCGGACCAGCTGTTTGGCTGTGTGCGTCAGTTTGCAGGCGAAATTACTCTGACTCCGGGTCTTGTTCATCGTGCCAACGGTGGCATTCTGGTGCTGTCGTTGCGTAGCGTATTAGCACAACCTCTGTTGTGGCTACGCCTGAAGCAAATGGTCATTCAGGGTCGCTTCGACTGGATTTCACCTGACGAAACGCGTCCTCTTCCAATCAATATTCCTTCGTTACCATTGAGCCTGAAACTGGTTCTGGTTGGCGAGCGCGAATCGCTGGCAGACTTCCAGGATATGGAACCTGAGCTGGCTACTTCGGCGATTTATAGCGAGTTTGAAGAAAACCTGCAGATTGCTTCTGCTGATGATATGGCGCTGTGGTGCCAGTGGATTTACGCGGTAGCCAAATCAAAATCTCTGCCTGCCCCTGCAACTGATGCATGGCAAGTGTTAATCCGTGAAGCCGTGCGTTATACCGGTGACCAGGAAACACTGCCGCTATGTCCGTCGTGGATTAGCCGTCAACTGCGCGAAGTCGCAGCTTTTACTGAAGAAGACAACTTCGGCGCTGAAGAACTGACACAAATGCTGGCACAGCGTGAATGGCGTGAAGGTTATCTTGCTGAACGTATGCAAGATGAAATTCTGCTTGAGCAGATCCTCATCGAAACTGAAGGGGAAATGGTCGGGCAGATCAATGCCCTCTCGGTGATTGAGTTCCCAGGGCATCCACGTGCATTTGGTGAACCTTCCCGTATCAGCTGTGTGGTGCATGTCGGTGATGGCGAATTTACTGATGTGGAGCGCAAAGCGGAGCTGGGGGGAAATATTCATGCGAAAGGCATGATGATCATGCAGGCATTTTTAATGTCTGAATTGCAACTTGACCAGCAAATCCCCTTCTCTGCATCTCTGACTTTTGAACAGTCTTATAGTGAAGTGGATGGCGACAGCGCCTCAATGGCCGAACTTTGCGCATTAATCAGTGCGCTGGCGAATGTACCGATTTATCAGCACATCGCGGTGACGGGTTCAGTCGACCAGTTTGGTCGTGTGCAACCGGTTGGCGGCCTGAATGAGAAGATTGAAGGTTTCTTCCGTATTTGCCAGCAACGCGAGTTTACTGGCAAGCAAGGCGTGATTATTCCTGTTTCCAATGTGCGTCACCTTTGCCTGCACAAGGACGTTCTGGATGCTGTAGAACAAGGGCAATTCACCATTTGGGCCATCGATGATGTCACTGATGCACTACCCTTATTAACAAATCTGCCATGGGATGGCGAAGGGCAAAATACACTCATGCGTGCGGTACAAGAGCGAATCGCTCAGGCATCCGCGCAAGATATTCGGCACCGCTATCCATGGCCACTGCGTTGGCTCAATTGGTTCAATCAAAACTGATCGGACTTGTTGAGCGTACACGTGTTAGCTAACATGCGTGCTTCATTACAATAAGGCTTACTGTAAACATGGTAGATAAACGCGAATCCTATACAAAAGAAGATCTTCTTGCCTCTGGTCGTGGCGAACTGTTTGGTGCTGAAGGCCCACGTTTGCCTGCGCCATCCATGCTGATGATGGACCGCGTAGTCAAGATGACCGAAGACGGCGGTAACTTCGATAAAGGTTACGTTGAAGCAGAATTAGATATTAATCCTGACCTGTGGTTCTTCGGTTGCCACTTTATTGGCGATCCAGTAATGCCTGGTTGCCTGGGTCTGGATGCGATGTGGCAGCTGGTAGGTTTTTACCTCGGCTGGTTAGGCGGTGAAGGTAAAGGCCGCGCACTGGGTGTGGGTGAAGTTAAACTCGCGGGCCAGATCCTGCCTACAGCGAAGAAAGTCAGCTACCGTATTCACTTCAAACGCGTTATTAATCGCCGCCTGATTATGGGCCTGGCAGATGGTGAAGTGTTGGTTGATGGCCGTGTGATCTACACCGCTACCGATCTGAAAGTGGGTCTATTCAAAGACACGACTGCTTTCTAAGCCTGATTTTATACCCAAAATAATTCGAGTGGCATCGAGGCGGCAAGAGAGCAAGTCCCGATGAGCTTACATAAGTAAGTGATTCGGGCGCGTGAACGAGCCAACATAGAAGCCGCTCGAAGTATGAAGGGTATAAACGCGAAACCTCCGCTATGCGGAGGTTTCTTCTTCTAAAGAGACAGTGATTACGCGGTAACCGCCCTGTCTTCCATGGCTTCTCGCCAGCCTCCCATCCAGTACGACCTTTGATTCAGTGTCTGATAGGGACACATCTCTTTGGAGCGTCCGACGATACCTGCTTGATAACCACGTTGATGAGCCCGTTCCAGGCGATCTCGTTTTTGTCTCTTCATGCCTCGTTTCCCTCATTTCTATATAATCTGGTGGAAAGAAAACAGTGGCCACAAAACGTGCAACCACATATAAGCAATAACTCCTAAAGCCTCAATCGTCAATGCGCAAAATTCACGCCAATGTCATAAATGTGAGCTACAAGAGTTTTGTTTTGCACAAAAAGTGTGAGAACGCGTGGGTAACAAATTAATGCCAAAAGAAAAGCTGCGTTCCGCTTTGTAGGCGAATGACGCAGCTTTTTTGTGCTACTGAGATGATTAGTTAAGGCGAGTCAGCTCACCAGCAATACCTTTCGCTTCTTGCTGCCAGGCCTGAGCTAAGGTTTTCACCATGGCATCGTAACCATCAGCTTCTTGCTTCAGCTCAACGTGGAACGGACGTTTAATCAATTGCCCTTGATGTTTGAGCAACCACTCGCCACTTACAATCACTTTCCCGTCATAACGTCCGTGAAAACCGGTCACGTTAACATTCAGAGTATCCTGATCGTTGCCTAGTGGTTGTGATGCCACAACCCAACCAGGTAATGCGCTACTCAAATTGCTGACCAGCGTGTTTCGTAACTGCTGGTCCAACGGACTTGCCCACAAGTTACTGGTGGCAATGACGTATTGCACATCACTGGTCTGGTAGACCACGCCGTTTCCGGCGAGGTAATCAGGCACAGCAACCTGCTCAACCCATAACAAATGCGTACCAGGCTGGCTCACAGCCTGCATAGCAGGCACGGAGCTTTGTGGTAGTTGGTAATACGTCTTTCCATCGTCGCTGCTGCTACAGGCTGTCAGAGCCAAAGCAGCAATCAGTGGGAGCCATATTTTCATTCTTTCGCCCTCTTCGGCTGGGGATCTTTTTTATCCTTCGCTTCAAAGACCAGCGAATTGCTCTTATCGTTCAACGTGCGCAGTACAGGCTGCAATTCACGCAGAACCTGGTCAAGACGCTGCATATCAGCCACCATCTTGTTGTAAGCCGCAGAACCCGGCTGGAAGCCCTGCATACTGCGATTGAGTTCACGCAGCGTTGACTGCATATCTTCAGGCAACGATTGCATCGACTTATTCGCGGTGATCTTGTTCAGATTATCAAGCGTCTGCTGCAAGCGCTTCATCGTTTTCTGGCTTTCAGCAAGCGAATTGGTGGTCTGTTCAATCATCGGATTGAGCGGCAAGTTGTTAATTTTATCCAGTGTCTCCAGCAAGCGTTGTTGGATTTGCGCCAGTCCACCACTCATAGTTGGGATAATTGGATAACCACCAAAAGTCGGTAAATCGGTAACAGGCGGAGCTTTAGGATTGAAATCAAGATCGATGAACAACGCACCTGTTACCAGGCTGCCCGTTTTCATTGAAGCCCGTAGACCACGTTTGATAAGCGAAGCCATATTGTCCTGAATACGAATATCGTCTCCGACGAGATTTTGCAAACGTTCAGGTTCCAGACGAATCAAAACAGGGATACGGAAGTCATCATTAATTTTCTGGCGCATACCTGGCGTAAAGAATGGCACCTTCGCCACGGTTCCCAATCGAATACCGCGGAACTCAACTGGTGCACCTGGTTGCAGGCCACGCACTGAATCTTTAAAGAACATCAGGTAGTCAATGTGATCGGTATACAGAGAATCCTGAATGCTTTTCTGATCGTCGAAGAGGTTGAACTCGCTACCCGGTTTCGCAGGTTTACCAAGCTCCCAACCTTCTGGCACGTCAAAACTAACACCGCCGCTAAACAGCGTTGTAAGAGACCCCATCTCTACGCGCATACCTTGCGAAGACATATCAACGGCAATACCGCTGTCTTTCCAGAAGCGTACGTTACTGGTCACCAGGCGATCGTTCGGCGCACTGATGAACAACTGATAACTGATACTACGTTTCGCAGGATCAAAGGTGCTCGTTTCTACTGAACCAACTCTGTAGCCACGGAACAGGACTGGGTCACCAGGAGAAAGCTGCCCTGCTTTATTACTGTCGAGGGTAATGCGAATACCTTTAGCATCAGGTGGTGCCAACGGAGGAGCATCCAGCAAATCATATTTAGCAGATTGCGACCCCTTATTGCCCGGTTGCAGTTCGATATATGCACCGGAGAGCAGAGTACCAAGCCCGGAAATACCTTCACGCCCGACTTGGGGCTTAACGACCCAAAATACAGTGTCATTATGCAGAAGTTTTTCCATGCCCGAATTCAGCCGGGCTGTAATTTCGACGTGAAGCAAATCGTCTGACAACACCGCGCTTTCCACCACGCCCACATTAACGCTGCGGCTTTTAATCATGGTTTTCCCACCTTCAATACCTTCGGCATTAGTGGTAATCAGCGTGACTTCAGGCCCTTGATGGCTGTAGTGATAAAATAAGATCCACGCGCCGATTAGCACGGTTACGATAGGGAAAATCCATACCGGGGACCAATTTTTCACCTTTGCTACTTTTGCTTCCCCGCTTTTATTTTCCATGCTCAGACGACTCCTCATGAGTTGAATCCGGTGCGCGATCCCAGGACAAGCGAGGGTCAAAGGTCATCGCTGCAAACATTGTCAAAATCACTACTAATGCAAACATCACGGCTCCGATCGCCGGGTAGATACTCATCAATCCTCCCATACGCACCAGGGCCGATAATACCGCTATAACGAACACGTCGATCATTGACCAACGCCCGACAAATTCGACCACCTCGTAGATCAAATGCATTCTTTCACTGTCACGCTGACCGTGGCCTTTAGCATCCCAGCACAACCAGGCAATCGCTAACATTTTCAGTGTCGGAACCAAAATACTGGCGATGAAAATAACTCCAGCAACCGGGTAAGAGCCTTCGCTCCACAACAAGATAACCCCGGCAATAATCGTCGACGGGATTTTGCTGCCCAGTACTTCGGTTATCATGATGGGCAATATATTTGCGGGTAGATAAAGCATAATTGAAGTCAGCAGCAGAGCGAGTGTCCATTGCAAGCTATGACGGCGACGAACATACCCTTTGGTTTCGCAGCGCGGACAAATTTCCTGATCCTCTGGCACGATTGCTGTGCAGCATGAACAAGAACGAAGCCCCTGGCGAAGGCCTGAAACACCGACTTTAAGCGGTACCGAAATCGACGGCTCAGGCGCAATATCATCCCAAAGCCAGCGCCGATCCACACACTGGAAAGCCCGCAGTTGCAACACACAGAACAGGCACCACGGAATAAAACTGCTCCCGACGCCAATATCGCCGTAAGCCATTAATTTGACGAAACTCACCAAGACGCCAGCAAGAAAAATTTCGGCCATACCCCAGGACTTTAGCTGGAATAGGATTCGTGCCAGGCGCTTTTTAAGAGTTAGTGATAATGCCACCTGGTTAACCAATAACAAAATCGTGATTAAACAGAACGTAGGCACCGCCTGCACAAAGACCATAAAGAAAGTGCCGAGGCTTGCGTAGTCTTCATTGAACATGACGCCTGGAATTTCAAGCAGCGAAACTTCACTGCTCAGTCCTGCTACTTTCATGTTGATGAAGGGAAATAGGTTGGCGAGCAGCAACATAAACAGAGCTGCCAGCGCATAAGCTGTGGGACGTTGACGTGGTGAGGACCACTGAGTGAGAAGTGTTGTACCGCAACGTGGACAGACGGCCTTATGGCCGTCCTCCAATACCGGTAGCGCGACCAGTAAGTCACATTGTGAGCATAATATGTGTGAACGATGATGATGCGTGGCACACATATCGTGTCTCCTTGTGTTACGCGCCGTTTTTCAGAGCTTCAAGATATTCCCAGCGTTCAAAAGCCTCTTCCAGTGCTTTTTCTGCCGTGGTCAGGTCGCTCAATGTTTTTTGTGTGACGTCGTGTGGCTGGTTGAAAAACTCAGCATCCCCGACCTTAGCCTGGATAGCTTCCAGTTCCGCCTCAAGTTTTTCAAGACGTTGTGGTAATTGCTCTAATTCACGTTGCAGGTTATAGCTTAGCTTGCTACTTGCACGTTTAACAACTTCCGCCTTTGCAGGCTGGTTGTTTTGCGCCTTATCTGCCACAGAGTGGCGCATAGTTTGCGCAGATGCCTGTTGGCCTTTGGCGTCATGATAACCACCGACGTAACGACCAATCTTGCCTTCGCCTTCAAAAATCCAGCATTCGGTAACAGTGTTGTCCACAAATTGACGATCGTGGCTCACCAGCATAACCGTGCCCTGGTAACCATCAATCAACTCTTCAAGTAATTCGAGCGTTTCGACATCCAGGTCATTCGTCGGTTCATCGAGAATCATCAAGTTGCTTGGTTTTAGGAATAACTTCGCCAGTAAAAGGCGGTTACGCTCACCACCAGACAGCGCACGAACCGGAGTCATGGCGCGTTTCGGGTGGAAAAGGAAGTCCTGCAAGTAACCCAGTACATGGCGTGGCTTGCCATTCACCATCACTTCTTGCTTACCTTCCGCCAGGTTGTCCATTACCGTACGATCAGGATCAAGCTCCGCGCGGTGTTGGTCAAAGTACGCCACTTCAAGCTTGGTACCGCAATGCACGCGCCCGCTATCCGCTTTCAACTGATCTAACATCAGTTTCAACAATGTGGTTTTGCCACAGCCGTTTGGCCCCACCAGCGCGATTTTGTCGCTGCGCTGCACCTGGGCTGAGAAATCCGACACCAGGTTTTTGTTAGCGATCTGGTAATACACGTTTTCCATTTCAAAGACGATCTTGCCGGAACGCGCCGCTTCACCAACTTGCATTTTGGCGCTGCCCAACACTTCACGACGAGCACTACGTTCGTTACGCATCGCTTTCAAGGCACGCACGCGACCTTCGTTACGCGTACGGCGTGCTTTAATGCCCTGACGGATCCACACTTCTTCTTGAGCAAGCTTGCGATCAAACTCGGCATTTTGCAGATCTTCAACACGCAGAGCTTCTTCTTTTGCCAACAGATACTGATCGTAATCGCCAGGGTAAGAAACCAGTTTGCCGCGATCAAGATCGACGATACGCGTCGCCATATTGCGAATAAATGAACGGTCGTGCGAGATGAAAATAATGCTGCCCTGGAACTCTTTCAGGAAACCTTCCAGCCAGTCGATAGCTTCGATATCCAGGTGGTTGGTTGGCTCATCAAGCAACAGAACGCGTGGAGAACTTACCAGCGCACGGCCCAGTGCCGCTTTACGCAACCAGCCGCCAGAAAGTGCCGACAGTTCAGTGTCAGCTTCCAGACCTAATTGTTCGAGCACTTCATTAATGCGGCTCTCCAGTTGCCAGAGATTCTGGTGATCAAGAATCTCCTGGATACGCGCCATTTCATTGAGGTTTTTATCGCTCGGGTCGGTCATCACTTTATGGGAAATATCGTGATACGCCTTGAGGTACTCGGCCTGCTCTTCCACGCCTTCTGCGACGAAATCGTAAACCGTGCCCGCGACATTACGCGGAGGATCTTGTTGCAAACGCGCGACAATCAAATCCTGTTCGTAAACCATGCGCCCATCATCAAGCGGCACTTCACGGTTGAGGATTTTCATCAGTGTGGATTTA
>Ga0105251_10004162_pt1 | contig 10059 bp, 9 predicted proteins | sample KBSS64metaG_FD_80424 | JGI IMG/M metagenome (GOLD analysis project Ga0105251, IMG submission 80424) | Switchgrass rhizosphere microbial communities from Kellogg Biological Station, Michigan, USA - KBS S6-4 metaG | ecosystem: Host-associated > Plants > Roots > Rhizosphere > Soil | place... | reverse complement strand
GCCGCGACGAACTTCATCCTCGTCTACAAGCAGCCGAAGGATGCCGCGCGCACGAAGGCCGCGCTCGACGTCTTCAAGTGGGCGTACGCCGACGATGGCAAGCAGGCCGAAGACCCGGACTACGTGCCGCTGCCGAGGGATCTGACGACGCAGATCGAGGCGTACTGGAAGTCCGAAATCAAGATGTGATCCGGCTTTTCCTTCTCCCGCTTCGCGGCGTTTTCCCTTCTCCCGCTCTGCGGGAGAAGGTGCCGAAGGCGGATGAGGGCAATCTCGAAACGCCGTTCCACGCTTGCCCTCGCCCTACCCTCTCCCGCAAGCGGGAGAGGGGATTTCGTTTCCGACGCTCGATCTCGAGAACATGGCCGCCGACACCGCTGCAATCGCGATCCCCTCTTCCGTCGTCGACGCGAACCGCCGGAACGCGCGCGACGCACGCGCCGATGGGCTCTTCCGCTGGATCGTCGCCGCCGCCGGCTTCTTCGTGCTGCTCACGCTCACCGGCGCACTGACCGTGGCACCAACCTGTTTGGTGATCTGGCATTACCTCACCAGCACGCGCTGGCAGCCGCTCGGCCCGTCGCTGGTCGGTCAGCCGGTTAACTGGCGCGTGCGCCATCTGTTTGGTTATGTTCTGCTGTTTATGGTCAGTTTGTGGTTGCAGCTGGGTTTGCCTGCAGAGCTGTCGCGCTTCACACCGTTTTGTCTGGCGCTGCCGATTATTGCGCTGGCATGGCATTACGGCTGGCAGGGCGCGCTGATTGCCACACTGATGAACGCCATCGCGCTGATCGCCAGCCAGACCTGGCACGATCACGCGGTCGATCTGCTGCTCTCCCTGCTGGCGCAAAGCCTGACCGGGCTGCTGCTCGGCGCGGGTATTCAGCGTTTACGTGAACTCAATCAGTCGCTGCAAACCGAATTGGTGCGCAATCGCCGTCTGACGGAGCGCCTGCTGGAGACCGAAGAGAGCGTCAGACGCGAAGTGGCGCGCGAGCTGCACGATGATATCGGCCAGACCATCACCGCGATTCGCACCCAGGCCGGGATCATGCAGCGCATCAGCCCGGAAAGTGGCGTCAAGCAGAGCGGCATGTTGATTGAGCAGCTGTCGCTGGGCATTTACGATTCGGTGCGCCGTTTGCTGGGGCGCTTGCGTCCGCGCCAGTTGGACGATCTATCGCTCGAGCAGGCAATCCGCTCGCTGATGCGGGAAATGGAGCTGGAAGGGCACGGCATCATCAGCCATCTCGACTGGCAGATTGATGAAGCGCGACTGAGTGAAGCGCAGCGCGTCACGCTGTTTCGCATTTGTCAGGAAGGACTCAATAACGTGGTGAAACACGCCAGCGCCCGTGCGGTGACGCTGCAAGGCACATTGCAGGACGAGCGGTTGCAGCTGGTGATTGAAGACGACGGCTGCGGCTTACCGCTGGGTTCCCCGCAGCACGGTTTTGGCCTTGCCGGCATGCGCGAACGCGTGACGGCACTCGGCGGCTCGCTGGGGATCTCCTGCACCCACGGCACGCGCGTTAGCGTCACGTTACCGCTGCGCAAGGGATAACCAATATGTTGTTCAGATTTCTCAAAGCGCCCGCCAGCGCGCAGCCGATCAGCGATAAAGCGACCATTGATGCGCGCTATCGCTACTGGCGGCGCCATATCATGATCACCATCTGGCTCGGCTATGCGCTGTTCTATTTCACCCGTAAAAGCTTCAACGCCGCGTCGCCGGAAATTCTGGCGGCGGGTGTGATGACGCGCACCGACATCGGCCTGCTGGCGACGCTGTTTTACATCACTTATGGCCTGTCGAAATTTTTCTCTGGCATCGTCAGCGACCGCTCTAACGCGCGCTACTTCATGGGCATCGGGCTGATAGCGACAGGCGTGGTGAATATTCTGTTTGGCTTCTCCACATCGCTGTGGGCTTTCGCCGTGTTGTGGGTGTTAAATGCCTTTTTCCAGGGATGGGGATCGCCGGTCTGTGCGCGTCTGCTAACCAGCTGGTTTTCTCGCACCGAACGCGGCGGCTGGTGGGCGCTGTGGAACACAGCACAAAACGTTGGCGGTGCGCTGATCCCGATGATCGTCGGGGCCGCCGCGCTGCACTATGGCTGGCGCGCCGGCATGATGATTGCAGGCGGACTGGCGATCGTTGCTGGTATTTTTCTCTGCTGGCGCCTGCGCGATCGCCCGCAAACCGTGGGTTTACCGCCGGTCGGTGACTGGCGCCACGATGCGCTGGAGATTGCTCAGCAGCAAGAGGGCGCAGGGCTGAGTCACAAACAGATCCTTGCCAAATATGTGCTGCTCAACCCTTACATCTGGCTGCTGTCGCTGTGTTACGTGCTGGTTTACGTGGTGCGTGCCGCGATTAACGACTGGGGCAATCTCTATATGTCCGAGACGCTGGGCGTGAATCTGGTGACGGCCAACTCGGCGGTGACCATGTTTGAACTCGGTGGCTTCGGTGGCGCGTTAGTGGCGGGATGGGGATCGGATAAATTGTTCAACGGCAATCGTGGCCCGATGAACCTAATCTTTGCCGCCGGCATTTTGCTGTCAGTGGGATCGCTGTGGCTGATGCCGTTTGCCAGCTACGTGATGCAGGCTGCGTGTTTCTTTACCATCGGATTTTTTGTCTTCGGGCCGCAGATGTTGATTGGCATGGCGGCGGCGGAGTGTTCGCATAAAGACGCGGCGGGCGCGGCGACCGGCTTTGTTGGCCTGTTTGCCTATCTGGGCGCATCGCTCTCCGGCTGGCCGCTGGCAAGGGTGATCGATGTCTGGCACTGGAACGGTTTCTTTGCGGTCATCGCCTGCGCGGCGGGCATTTCGGCCTTGCTGCTGTTGCCATTCCTGCATGCTCAAACGCCGCGCCAGCGCGAGGAAGTGTGATGCATCCCCGCTTTTTATCCTTACATCGACAAAACTAAGAAATTTTCCCGGTTGCGCCGGGCGGTTGTCTCAGGCCGAAACCGCTGCTGATTTTTACAATGCCTGCCATCACGCAGGTTATTAATCAGGAGCACTCCATGCTGGCTTTCTTAAATCAGGTGCGCAAGCCGACCCTGAATCTGTCGCTCGAAGAGCGGCGCAAGATGTGGTTCAAACCCTTTATGCAGTCCTATCTGGTGGTCTTTATCGGCTACCTGACCATGTATCTGATCCGCAAAAATTTCAACATTGCGCAGAACGACATGATCACCACCTACGGACTCAGCATGACGCAGTTGGGGATGATTGGCCTCGGCTTCTCCATCACGTACGGCGTCGGTAAAACGCTGGTCTCCTATTACGCCGATGGGAAAAATACCAAGCAGTTCCTGCCGTTTATGCTGATCCTCTCGGCCATCTGCATGCTGGGCTTCAGCGCCAGCATGGGCGCGGGCTCGGTGAGTTTGTTCCTGATGATCACGTTTTATGCGCTGAGCGGCTTCTTCCAAAGTACCGGCGGCTCCTGTAGTTATTCCACCATCACCAAATGGACGCCGCGCCGGAAACGCGGCAGCTATCTGGGGATGTGGAATATTTCGCACAACCTGGGCGGCGCAGGTGCAGCGGGTGTGGCGCTGTTTGGTGCCAATTACCTTTTCGATGGACATGTAGTCGGCATGTTTGTGTTCCCGTCACTGATTGCGCTGGTGGTCGGCTTTATCGGTCTGCGCTACGGCAGCGATTCACCCGAATCTTACGGTCTGGGTAAAGCCGAGGAACTGTTTGGCGAAGAGATCAGTGAAGAGGACAAAGAGACCGAAGATCAGGCGATGACCAAATGGCAGATCTTTGTCGAGTACGTGCTGAAAAACAAAGTGATTTGGCTGCTGTGCTTCGCCAACATCTTCCTGTACGTGGTGCGCATTGGTATCGATCAGTGGTCGACGGTGTATGCTTTCCAGGAGTTGAAACTGTCAAAAGAGGTGGCGATTCAGGGCTTCACGCTGTTTGAAGTCGGTGCGTTAGTCGGCACGCTGCTGTGGGGCTGGTTGTCGGATCTGGCGAATGGTCGTCGTGCGCTGGTGGCATGCGTGGCGCTGGCGTTGATTATCGCCACGCTTGGTATCTATCAACATGCCAGCAATCAGTATGTTTATCTGGCGTCGCTGTTTGCTCTGGGCTTCCTGGTGTTTGGTCCGCAGCTGTTAATTGGCGTTGCCGCTGTCGGCTTTGTGCCGAAAAAAGCCATTGGTGCCGCCGATGGCATCAAAGGCACCTTTGCTTACCTGATTGGTGACAGCTTCGCCAAGTTAGGCTTGGGAATGATCGCCGATGGCACGCCCATCTTTGGCTTAACCGGTTGGGCCGGGACCTTTGCGGCGCTGGATGCCGCCGCGATTGGCTGTATAGCCTTAATGGCGATGGTGGCGGTATTTGAAGAGCGTAAGATTCGCCGTGAAAAGCGTCTGCAACGGTTGAAAGTAGCATGATGTCTAGCCCCGGTTTTCACCGGGGCTTTTTCGGACGATAAATCCTGCTGACCTAAAACAAATTCATACGCAGGGGAATGGACGATTTTAGCTGCTGCACTACTTCCTCAGAAAAATAATCACCTTGTTACAGTCCTCGCCCAGATTGCCGATAACTCCCCTCAGAATCATTCTAATTTTTGAACCACATTTTTCCGTTTCTGGGGTGTCTATGCGCTTCAATTATGACTTGTTACCGGGTGAGCTACTGACCTTCGAAGAGATTGCCCTGCGCTACACGCAGCAGCATCCCGACGAGAAAGAGCTTACCGCACGCGGGTTGCTGAGCCCGTCGACCAGCTTTCGCAATTTGGTGATCCGCGCGCTGTTCGCGCAGGAGGAGATCAACAGCCCGATCGAGGATCTGCTGTTTGTCTCGGACGACAACGAGCGCAAAAACTATCTGCGTCGCTTTGAGCATTACCTGAAAAACCAGCAGGCGTTTCTCTACTTCCGGCGCAACGACGAAGCGCGCAAAGAAGGGCGCTGGAAAGTGGTCGGCGAAACCCAGGTGTTTGCCATGCTCGATCCCAATTCGGCAGCGGCACAGAATCTGCTCAACAGCCGGGGCTTTAAGCTGGTGCTGATGCGGCAGACCGAAGAGGATGAGTATTGGCAGCTGTTCGATGCGCAGGCGCATCCGTGCTTCCCGCTGTCGCGCAAAATCCAGTTTCTGGTGGTGTTGAGCACGCCGCAATACAAAGTGCCGAGCGGCGTGATGCCCGGCACCGAAGTCGGACGCCGTGTGAAAGCCAAAGTGCTGCAGCGCTCCAGCCAGGCGGAGTTCACCTCGGCGGTAAAAGCGCGCTACGGCGCCTGCATTATCACCGGCACGCAGCTGACCGAACGTCACAGCTGGCCGTGGGTGGAAGCCTGCTACATCGACACGCAAGAGAACGAAGAGGGCTTTCTGGCGGATAACAGCGCCGATAACGGCTTATTCCTGCGTAGCGACCTGCAGCGGTTGTTTATCAACAAAATGATAAGCATCAACGCGGAAACCGGTCAGGTGCTGTTTAATCCTGCGCTGGAAACTGAAGCGTTGATTACCCCTTTTTATCAGGCACTTGAGGGCAAAGTTTGCGCATTATGGGACGCGGTGCCGCCTGGCACGCGGGAAAGACTGCGTAATTTGCGCTAACGCCCGCGCGGATGGCGGTGCGATCCACCGCCATCCATAACAAATTTGAAATAACCTCGCTTTTGCCCGCCTATTCTGCCAATCAAAACCCCTACAGAATTGGATAATCATGCCGATAACTTTACTAACGCAGGGTAGTCAACGTGAACGATCTCTATACCGCCGATGGCGTGATGGATAAACATTCGCTCTGGCAGCGCTACGTTCCTCTGGTGCGGCATGAAGCGCTACGCCTGCAGGTACGTTTGCCAGCCAGCGTTGAGCTTGACGATCTGCTGCAGGCCGGTGGCATTGGCTTATTAAATGCCGTGGAGCGCTACGATGCGCTACAGGGCACCGCCTTTACTACCTACGCCGTGCAGCGTATCCGGGGAGCAATGCTGGATGAGCTGCGCAGTCGCGACTGGGCACCACGCAGCGTACGCAGAAATGCGCGCGAAGTGGCAGGTGCCATGCATCAGGTAGAACAAGCGTTGGGGCGCTCGGCTACTGAGCAGGAAGTGGCTGAGCGACTGAATGTTTCGCTGGAGGAGTATCGGCAGATTCTGCTCGATACCAACAACAGCCAACTCTTCTCCTACGACGAGTATCGGGAAGAACACGGCGACAGTGCGGAGCTGGTGACGGAGGGGCATGAGGAAGCCAACCCGCTTCATCAGTTGTTGGAAGGAAACCTACGTGACCGCGTGATTGAAGCGATTGAGGCCTTGCCTGAACGTGAAAAACTCGTGCTCACACTGTACTACCAGGAAGAACTGAACCTGAAGGAGATTGGCGCGGTGCTGGAAGTGGGGGAATCCCGCGTCAGCCAACTGCACAGTCAGGCGATCAAACGCCTGCGTGCCCGATTATCGGGGGCGCGCTAACAGACTCAGTTCCTGGCGATCGAAAAAAACAATAAAACCGGGGACTCAGCAATGGGAGCCAAAGTTAAAGCCAGACCGTTAAGTCGCTATCTTAAAGACTATAAGCACAGCCAAAGCAATTGTTCACACTGTGGCAAAGTTTTAGATCGTATGGCGTTAGTCTTTCGCGGCCAGATCATCAATAAAGAGGCCATCGCACGCATGGACCAAATGATTGACGATCAGGTGTGGATGAAACTCCAGCCAGAATTGACCGCCTTGTGTCGTTTCTGCAGCGATATATTTTGTAATACCCATCCGAATTACTTCGACATTATGGCGTTTAAGCAATACCTGTTTGAGCAGACGGAGATGAGCCACAGTACCATACGTGAGTATGTAGTACGTTTGCGTCGGCTTGATGACATGCTGAAGGCGAAAAATTTCCCGGCCGATCGTTTACGGGGCAATAGCTGGCATGAATGTCTGGAGAACGATCTGCCTGATGCGGGCAATAACAATTACCGCATCGCACTGCGCAAATATGACCAGTTTTTAGGCTGGCAGCAGGGCTGAGGGAGATCCCACCCTTGTTGTTGTCGAGCATGACAGCAACAAGGGCAGCACGCGGTGAATTCCGGGTGCGACTTTTCTCATCTTCTGCAACACTGTATGGATAACTGCACATTGCCCGAATGGAGGCTGCATTGTCCTTACATATTCTGCACCAGTTCCCCCGTCTTGAATTACTCGGTGCGCCTACGCCGCTTGAGCATTTGCCCCGGCTTTCTGATTATCTTGGTCGCGATATCTTTATTAAGCGCGATGACTTCACGCCGGTTGCCCTCGGCGGTAACAAACTGCGTAAACTTGAATTCCTGGCTGCGGATGCGCTGCGCGAAGGCGCGGATGTGCTGCTGACGGCGGGCGCCATTCAATCTAACCATGTGCGTCAAACCGCAGCGGTAGCGGCGAAGCTCGGACTGAAGTGCGTGGCGCTGCTGGAAAACCCGATTGGCACCACGTCAGAAAACTACCTCAGCAACGGCAATCGCCTGATGCTCGATTTGATGGATGTGGAAATCGTCATGGTTGATGCGCTGCACAATCCCACTGAACAGCTGGCCGCGCAGGCCGAACACCTCGAAGCACAGGGATTCCGACCGTATATTGTACCGGTCGGCGGTTCTAATGCGCTCGGTGCGCTCGGCTACGTTGAGTGCGCGCAGGAGATTGCGCATCAAAGCGAAGGCGTGGTGGATTTTGCCGCAGTGGTGGTTGCTTCCGGCAGCGCCGGCACGCACGCGGGTTTGGCGATTGGTCTGGAGCAATTGCTGCCAGAAACCGAGCTGGTTGGCGTCACCGTATCGCGTAAAGTTGAGGCGCAGTTGCCGGTGGTGGAACGCATTCGTAGCGCGTTAGTCGAGCAGCTGGAAGTGCAGGCCAAAGCACCGATCACCTTGTGGGATGATTACTTCGCGCCGCGTTACGGCGAACCCAACGAAGAGGGCATGGCGGCGGTGAAACTGCTGGCGCGCCTGGAAGGCATCATGCTCGATCCGGTGTACACCGGCAAAGCGATGGCGGGATTAATTGATGGCATTGCGCAAAATCGCTTCCGTCGTGAAGGTCCGCTGCTGTTCGTGCATACCGGTGGATCGCCGGCGTTATTTGCTTATCACCCTTCGGTCTGAGACAGAACGTAAAAACGGTTTATAATCCGGCGGTTATTCAGAAGAGATCGCCATAAATGGCGACTCTACTAAGCACACAACAACACATCACAATAAATGGGGTAAACATGACTTTCTCTCCAATTCGTCGCCAAATGGTGATGGGCATGATGGCGGTCGCGCTGGTCGCGGGCGTTAACGTTAAATCCTTCGCCGCAGAAGATTTGCTGGCAAAAGTAAAGAGTAAAGGCGAGCTGCGCGTCGGTCTGGAAGGCACTTATCCGCCGTTCAGCTTCCAGGACGAAAAAGGCCAGTTGACCGGCTTCGAAGTGGAGTTCGCGCAGGCGCTGGCTCAACACCTTGGCGTGAAAGCCGATCTGCGTCCGACCAAATGGGACGGCATGCTGGCGTCGCTGGATTCCAAACGCATTGACGTGGTGATCAATCAGGTCACCATTTCCCCTGAGCGCAAGAAAAAGTATGACTTCTCTACGCCGTACACCATTTCTGGCGTGCAGGCGCTGACGCTGAAGAAAAACGCAGCAACTGTCACCAAGCCAGACGATCTGGCCGGCAAGAAAGTCGGCGTCGGTCTCGGCTCTAACTACGAACAGTGGCTGAAGGATAATGTGCCGAAAGCCGATGTGCGTACCTATGATGATGACCCAACCAAGTATCAGGATCTGCGTTCAGGCCGTTTAGACGCCATTCTGGTTGACCGTTTAGCGGCGCTGGATCTGGTGAAGAAAACCGGCGACACCATGGCGGTAGCGGGCCCGGCCTTCTCCCGTCTGGAATCGGGCGTGGCGCTGCGTAAAGGCAACGACGATCTGCTGAAAGCGATCGACTCCGCCATTGCGGACATGCAGAAAGATGGCTCGCTGAGCAAACTGTCTGAAAAATGGTTCGGCGCGGACGTCACTAAATAATGCAGGAAAGCTTACAACTGGTGCTGGATTCAGCACCATTTTTACTGAAAGGCGCGCTGTTCACGCTGCAGCTGAGTATCGGCGGGATGTTCTTCGGCCTGATACTCGGCTTCGTGCTGGCGCTGATGCGCCTGTCACACTTCTGGCCGATCAACTGGCTGGCACGCATCTACGTGTCGATTTTCCGTGGCACGCCGCTCATCGCCCAACTGTTTATGATCTATTACGGTCTGCCGCAGTTTGGTATCGAGCTGGATCCGATTCCCTCGGCGATGATTGGTCTGTCGCTGAATACCGCCGCTTACGCCTCTGAATCGCTGCGTGGTGCGATTGCCGCGATTGAGCGCGGGCAGTGGGAAGCCGCTGCCAGCATCGGCATGACGCCGTGGCAAACGCTGCGTCGCGTGATCCTGCCGCAGGCCGCGCGCACCGCGCTGCCGCCGCTGGGCAACAGCTTTATCAGCCTGGTGAAAGATACCTCGCTGGCCGCCACCATTCAGGTGCCGGAGCTGTTCCGTCAGGCGCAGCTGATCACCTCACGTACGCTGGAAGTGTTCACCATGTATCTGGCGGCCTCGCTAATTTACTGGGTGATGGCGACCGTGCTGTCGGCGTTGCAAAATCGCCTGGAAGCGCATGTGAATCGACAGGATCGGGAGGGCAAATGAGTGCAATTGAAGTCCGTCAGCTGGTGAAGCAGTTTCACGGCCAGACGGTGCTGCACGGCATCGATCTCGACGTGGCACCAGGCGAAGTGGTGGCCATTATCGGGCCAAGCGGCTCCGGTAAAACCACGCTGCTGCGCAGTATCAATCTGCTGGAAGTGCCGGAAAGCGGACGTATCAAAGTTGGCGATATTGCCATTGATGCGGCGCTCGGACTCAACAAGCAGAAGCAGCTGGTGCGCCAGTTGCGTCAGCAGGTTGGCTTTGTGTTCCAGAACTTCAATCTGTTCCCGCACCGCTCGGTGCTGGAGAACATCATTGAAGGGCCGGTGATCGT
>Ga0105251_10004161_pt1 | contig 10061 bp, 6 predicted proteins | sample KBSS64metaG_FD_80424 | JGI IMG/M metagenome (GOLD analysis project Ga0105251, IMG submission 80424) | Switchgrass rhizosphere microbial communities from Kellogg Biological Station, Michigan, USA - KBS S6-4 metaG | ecosystem: Host-associated > Plants > Roots > Rhizosphere > Soil | place... | reverse complement strand
TCGGTCACCGTCAGCGTTGCGGGGTTGTCCATGACGGCAGAGAAATCCACATCCGGGTTGCTGCTCACCAGCCGCAGGCTCAGGGCAAACGGGGCAGAAAAGGCTTCCATCAGCTCAAAGCTCACCACCGCAAAGGTGTCGGGTGGCAGCGTGGAGGAGACAAGGGTGAAATTGAGCCCGGTTAATGAGGAGAGCATGTGTGACCTGCCTGGTTCAGTATATTATCCATATATATGGCAGGGATTTTACGGTAAGCAGGGAGAATGTTCAGGACGAAAAGGCAGTGGAGCGCGTTATAATTTTTGCCAAAACAGCAAGATTAACTACAAAATATTGCCAGTCCTGTCAGTGAGCTTAAGAGGGACGCCCTCTTAAGTAATATCGGGTGAGGCGTTGCCGGACGCGGCTATAAAGGCAGTAGTCTGTGCATCGGTCATCGCTATTACGGTCGCTCCCGTCGGTACTGGCCCGTGACACTACTCCCGTCACGCGGTTGCGCCCGGGAAGGTTAGCAGCTTGGGTTGATTTACCCTCGCCACCTTTGGTGAAAATGACAGGAAAAACAACGGGAAGTTTATTCATTTTACACATCCAAATCAGTGATATGGAGTGCGAGAAAACGTTATTTACTCGTCAGAAAGTTTCGTCAATTCTGACAAAATCGAACCCTTGTTTAAACTTAAAGGTTCGATTGCACGTCGCTTCCCTGCGACTCGCTCTGATATAACAATTACCAGAAGTACTTCACACCCGCGCTGGCAGAAAAGGCCTGGTCATTCGCCGTGCTACTCTGCATTCCGGCAAAAAGCTGCACGCTATTCAAAAGAACGTAATCAATATCTAAGCCGTAATCGAAGCTATTTCGGTCAAACTCTGGCGAGTTCAGGGAAATCTCCTGCCCGCTCATATTGGTCGTCAGTCTCATATCGCTGATATCACGCGCCACGATCTTGCTGGCCTGCGCCCAGGCTGAAAGATGGAGTTCATTGCTCACCATATAATTAAAGCGAGAGCCCAGCGCCACGCTACTCTGGCGCCCTTTCATGCCGCTAACACTCACACCCTGCAAGTTTCCTTCATCGATACTATCGGTATTAGAACGATCGTATTCAACGCCAAGATAAGGCGTGATATCGGCTTCATGCGGCAAATGGAATGCGTAACCTGATTCAAAGTAGAGGCTCGCGCTGCTCATATCCGTATTCGACTTCTGGCTACTTTGCGTACCATTGCCGATAACCGGACGTTTAATGTCTGCATCACCACGCTGGTAACTTGCCAGACCGTTCAGATAAAACGCTCCATCGTTGAACTGCCCATAAGCGCCAATACCATTCTGGCTCCCATCAAGACTCCCACCGTTTCTGTCCAGTTTGGCAGTGATATTATTTTTATTAACGAAACCACCCAACAGCAAGGCATTACTCACACGAGCATCCATCCCCACAGAGGTGTTATTAGTGGTGCTGCTCACCTGGTTCCATCCATCAGGCTGATACTGGTTTTTCATATAATCATAAGAAGTCCACACGCCTGGGGTAACTTTACCCATGCCATACATGGCACTTAAACGATTCACGACAGTTTGCGTAAGGCGATTTTGCTCCGCCAGCAACACGGAAGGCAGCTCGGAATAAATGACGCCAGAATGGCTATCCACAATGCGCTGAACACCATCTCCTGAACGAATTGATTGTAAGCCCGCGGAATAATCCAATAATTGCTGCTCGTCTACCGTCAGTACTTCACCGTTGTACTGCTTTAATGCAATGTCATTAGCAGCAGCAAAAATGCTGTCTACCGCTTTGGCGCCCGCCATTGACAGGGAATCTCCATTGCTGACGGCATTTTGCGCAGAGACTTGTTCCACATCGAGATTGACGTGGTCAGGCGTGTAATTAACATGATTAATCTTCAGGAACTTGCTGCCATTGGCCTGGCTAAATTGCCCCTGAATATTTTGCGCATGTAGAATGTCGTACGTTCCGTTAACCACGTAATTCTGATTAACCACGTTGACCGTGCCATCCAGCGCCGCATTACCGCTAATATCAAGCTGATTATCAATGTAGGCATTAAGTATGCCGTTATGGCTCTGTGAATAATCGCCTTTCACTTTCAGTGAGCCGTTAGATAAATCTATCGTCCCATTGTTATAAGTCGAACTCACTGAACCCGAACCCGTTAATAACCCTCCAGGGGAAATGTTCACCGAGCCACGATTAATACTGCCACTAACCCATAGCGTGCCCTGATTTATCGTCGTATCGCCGGTATAGCTATCATCCCCTGCCAGTTCCAGAGTGCCGTTCCCGTTTTTAACCAGACCAGCATCACCTGATATATCGTTACTGAAGATGTAATGCGAATCGGGTACTTGAGCATTAAAGTCGCCAAAGAGAGAAGAAAACAGCATTGGGCCATTTTCTGCACGCATAGCATTTAACTCACCCCAACCATAGGTCGCGTTATAAGGTGCCCCTTGTGGGGAACCATCAGGCAGATAGGTTGCGGTCGTTAATATTGTCTGTTTTACCTGTTTTGCGGTCATCCAGGGATATTTTTGCCATACATTTGCCGCCGCTGCCGTAACTTGAGGTGCGGCACCTGAAGTACCGTAGAAATAGGCATAACCGTTGTTATTCTCGCTGAGCAGTGGCCCAATAACATAATCGCCAGCAAGACACCAGGCTGCCGCCCTTCCGCATGAATTACTGCCCTTAATTACGCCGTTTTCATCATATCCGCTATAGAGTTGCTTATTACCATCAATCCCTACTACCGTGATTAACCCATTTTCTATTGAGCCATCAATCAACGGGGTGAGATTTTCTGAGGATGGATTATTAAGGAGATCATTACCGGCAGAGAAAACGATTAAGCCATTACTATTTACCAGATATTTTAATACCGCGGTAATAGGTGAGTTAGCATCATAATAATTATAGCTCCCCCATGAAGCATTAAATAAATTTACCCCGTAATGCTCATGCAGATCCATAATGGCAGCGAGTTGATCATCAATCATCGAATGGCCAAGAGGGTCATCGGTCGTTTTCGCTTCATAAAGCTGAACGTTCTGGCTACCTACATAGGTCCCACCACTCCCCGTACTGGCAAGGATTTGAGAAACATAGCTACCATGTCCAGAAGTATCCATATCAGCCAGTGCCAGCGATACCGTAATATCCTCGGGTGTGAATGCGCCTGAGCCAAGGTTCTTCCCCTGTCCGACATAATGCAAAATAATAGCAACCTTACCGGTTATGTTGCTGAGGTTTTTATTAATACCTGAATCCAACACCCCAACTTTGACTTTATTATTATTTGCCCCCGGAGTTTGCACATCGGGTTTTATAGCTGGAGTATTTATTGTTTGCGGAGAGCCAGAACCGCTACCACCACCGCCTCCACCACATGCCGTTAACAAAAGAGGAATAAAGAGCGCGATCTTTTTTAACTTTAATATATTCATTGTCTCGGTAATGTCTATTTTTGGATATTTATTATGAGTTTCATGTGGGTAATAAACATTACTTAATAGCTGTGTAAAAATCAAACGCATTATTGAGAGAAAATACATTCAATAATTGATATAAATGGATAAATTGAACATTCATATTTTTAGGAAAAATAAATCTAAATATCACGATTCAAAGCCATGATTACTGAAAAATAAAGAAGGGATTAGGCCAATAAATTAAAGGGAACATCGCGAAATTCGATGTTCCCTTTAATTCATAGTTTTAAAATAGTCGCCAGACCAAAAGGCTAAATCTTTCTTTTGGGTAGCATTACGTTAAACCCGCTACAAAACCAACGTCATAAAGCGGCTATTCGGGTCGAGTTGATAATCAGCAAACGGCTCACAATCGACAAAGCCATGCTTGAGATAAAGCTGATGACAAGCAGCAAAGCCCGGCTGAGTCCCGGTTTCTAAACTCAGACGCTGGAAGCCACGATCACGCGCAACTTGCAAAATGTGCAGCAAAAACTGGTTTGCCACACCACGGCGTAAAAAGTCCGTCGCGGTACGCATTGATTTCAACTCACCATGCCCATCATCGAGCATTTTCAATGCACCAATTCCGGCTAATTGCTCCCCTTCCCACGCAGACCAAAATGTCACTGCCGGGTCGCGGAGTTTTTGCACATCCAGCGCGTGGCTGCTTTCGGGTGGTGATTGTTCCAGCATGCCGGAAATATGGTAGGCCACTAATGTCTGCACCGCCGGATGCGAAAGATCGTCAATTTTGATTGTGAACATGTGAGGTTTCCAAATGTTGGGTAGAGAGCAAGTAACATATTTGCAACATCAAAACGAACAATCGCCTGTTCGTCCAATAACGATTACTTATAGCTCTCACTTCTTCATTTGCTGCAGCTGAATCTGATCGGCGTATTTGGCCTGTTCTGCCAGCGCTGAAAACTGTGCCGGAAGATAAAAACTCTCCGGTACCTTAAGCCCACGCATGTCGCTGCCGGTGTGGATTTGCAATTCTCCAAGCTGACTTATCGTCACCCCGGCAACGGCTGCAGGCATCACCAAGCGGTAGGGCTTCGCCTTTTCAAATGGGACAGGAGTCGGGTAACGATTCTCGCTGAGATCATAATTACGGTTAAGCACCAAAAATTTATCCGGCACCCGGCGCTTGCTGTTCCACCAGTCGCCGTCCACTTCGCGGAATTTTCTTTCCGATTCTGTTTTGCTGACCGCGCCAAGTTGTACCAATGCCTTGTGCAACGCCTTGTCTATCGCATGATCGTAAGACTCAATTGACCTGGCATGTCCGTGTAAAATCACGTTTATCGCCAGCCGCGCGCCCAATAAATTGGAATAGAGATCTTCGGGCGAAAAAGCAGATATCTCCTCAGAAAATCCCGGAACCGACTGGAATCCATACCACTGAGCAATCTCATGCCATTGCGCAAGCTGGAAGGCGAGATGCCCCGCAAGCCAGGCGGCAATCGTATAGCGTTCAACCATGGACGCAGGGGGATTGAACGCATGAAGCTGAATGCGTCGGACACCCAATTCTTCGCTATAGAACAGCCGCCAGTCCTGGCCAAGACGTGAGTAGATCTGCGTGAAAAGATAGAAGGTATTATCAGCAGTATCACGCACATGGGCGATATCAATAAAACCCCCACGGCGAGTGTAAATGAGGCCACTTTTCTCCTCACTCAAACCAACAATATTTTTGACCGCACCCAACGCGCTATCGTTGTAACGATGATGACCAAGGGTCGTAAGCGTCAGAATATTACCAATCTGGTAGACCGGAATGGGTACACCAACGGCTCGTACTTGCAGGTCATATCCAAAGGCACAGCAAGGCCGTAACGACTCAGGAGCCGTGAGCTCTTGTGTTATTGGCCATACTCGCCTCGCCTTCTCAATGGGCAAGATATCTGCTGATTTCGGTGACGCGCCAAAACTCAGGGATGCCACACCAAGCAGCAGAGAAAAAATCCAGCGCTGCATTAAAATGCCTCCGCAACTTGAAAGTAAAACCCGGCACTCTCTTTGCCAAACCCCAGGTCGAGGCGAATATTCATGTCAGGCTTAACCTCGAAGCGGTAACCCGCGCCGATGGTAGGTAACAGCGGGTTGTCTGAAAGATTATGCGGGCTGTCACCCAATGCGCCCGCGCCAACCCACAACACATAACCGTGCCGCCAGTTAAGCTTTTTACGGTATTCCAGTTGTGTGCTGACCACGTCTTTATCGCGATAACGCCCCTGATAATAGCCACGCATTCGATTATCGTCCCCGGCCTGCGACAAGCGATCCCATGGCACATCACCACGCGCAAAACGGCCCCAAAGATCGAGCGCCAACACATCCTGATTGTTTAGCGGAAGGTAATAATTATATTGCAGCTGCAAAACGGTGAAGTGGTTATCCGAGCCAAGGGCAGGATCAAAAAGACTGTATTCGGCACTAAAGAACTGCCCATGTTGCGGCCGGGTTATCACATCCCGAGAATCGTAGTTGATAGCCGCCGTGATGCCTGAACTGAGCGAATTTCCTTCTACGTTGTAGCGGGAGAAGTTATCACCTGGATGTTGATCATCAATATTTTCAGCGTCATACGTTGAAAAATCCCAACCCAAACCGGCATACAGATCATCAACGACCTGGCGCATGATCTGCGGTTGAAGGCTAATCGATTGTTGCGTGTATTTCTGCTCATCACCCTGCGCCGCATCGTAGCCAATGCCCCAAAAACCGGTCGGGATCTTCGCAAGCGATCCATCAATAAACAGCCGCCATTCATCCCCTGCAAAGAAGGTGTAATTCTTCATGCCAAGCCCTAACGCGCCGCTAGTACTAACAAAACCGGTAAACGACACCGACGAGTTTTGCGTGACATGATCGTTGGGATCAACGCGGTACACTCCCGCGATGGCAGTCCCCAGGCCAAGTTTCAACTCCGGGGTATAAAACGGCCCAGGCAACACGCTCCAGTCAATGCCTTTACTGGGATCATACTGATTATCAGCCCCCAGCTTTCCCAGAAAACCGTCAATCTCCTCGCGCGTCATGGCAACCGCGTCCGTCGGTGTATTCATCAGACTTAATAAGCCCAAAAATAGCGCGCCACGTTTCTTCATTAGAATCGATATTCACCTGCGAGGAAGAAGCTATTACGCTCGTTAAAACCAATCTCCGTCAGCACGTTAAAGTTTTGCGTGAGTTCATATTGCGCGCCAATCAACGTGTTCCATGGCGAAGTGAGATGCTGTTTAACGTCAAAACGTCCGTCGTCATCTTTATTTACCGAATTGATCAGCGGCTGAAGTTCGTCAGGCATATGCAAGTCGGATAGATTGCCTTTGAACTCCTGCTGGACGTCCTGATACATCGCCCCGACCCACACGCTTAAATGTGATGGCCCGGAAATTTGCGGCATATCGAAACGATACCCGACGCGTGGCGATACGGTCAGGGCGGAGATTTTGCCGTCGAGAATATCGAAATTGGTACGCGTGTAGTTGGTGTCCACCAGCGTAAACCAGTTTTTATACCCACCCGCCAGCGTAATGCCGGTGCCATAAGTAACGCCTTCAAAATCGAGCGTGAAATCGATATTCTGTAAATCACCGCTCTGGTTCAGGCTATGCACCGACGAGGCAATAATCCGGTCAATGCCGGTATAACGTGACGGGTCGGCATCCACCGATACGTTCGAAATCGATGAACCTTTGGTGTAACCCATCAGCCCATAAATATTTAAAAACGGGAACACCCACATATCCAGACGCAGGTTTTCAGTCTTACTGCGCTCGCGCGTATGGCCGACATCAATGGCAAACATATCGCTGGGAATGGGATGCGCGCCAAGCTTCAACCCGGAGAAGGTAATGCTATCAACGTCGACATTCTGGCGAATATTCATATAGCTGAGATTCACACCAAACGGCAGCGGGATAGAATATCCGCGCGCACGCGCTTCATCTCCCCAGATGGGAAACGTGCTGCTGTCTGTCGCAGTGTCCGTTGTCGCACCAAACGCCGCACCGGATAAAAACAGTAGCGGCAGCGCAATCACCCGGCACTGCTGCACACTCCTTTGGATTTTCTTCATGGCGTTCTCTTTGATATTTGCATTGTCAGTCAGGCGGCAAATTCCTTCTATAGCCCCGCCCCCACATTGAAATAAACGGCTTGTTCGCTGTCGCTAAAGGCGACATCAATCCCGGTATGCAATCCGAACTTGCGCGCAATCAGGTAGCGAAACCCACCGCCATACGCCACTTCGGTTTTATTAAAGAGATCGTCGGCTTCTTTGCTGGCGCTTCCTGCCCCCACAAAACCCTGCAACACCCAGCGCGGCGTCATTTGCCATTCAAGCTGGGTTTGCGCAGTGCTGACATAATCTCCCTGATAGCGATACTGCGAGATGCCTCGCAATTTGATATAGGGCCGTGCCATCGGTGGCAAATGACGGTCATGGTTTGAAAGTGACTGATAATTCCCGGCCAATACCAGCGTGAAATCGGTGCCGAGCGGTTGGAAATATTTACCGTCGAGCGTCAACATGTCGTAGCGGTAATCACCACCGAGAAAGCTGCTATAAAACTGGTATTCCGCCGTGGCTGACAGCCCGTTGTGCGGGTAGAAAAAGTTATCGGTGGTGTCATATTCCATGACCAACCCAAGCGCTGATGAAGCGCTCTCCTCACCCAAAACACGCTGCAATGCGCGGCTAATAACCGGGTTATCCGCAGAGATTTTGGTATCGGCATAAAACTGTGAAGCGCCAATAAAGAATGGCGTATCTGCTACTCGGAACTGCAATTTTTGCATACCGCCGTAGCCTTTGGTTTGCGTACTGATGCCCTTTCCTCGAGAGAATCCCGCAACGTCACCTGAATAAATATCAAGATTTACATCGGCATAACCGAGTGCAACCAGATAACGGATGCTGTCATTGTTCCAGGTGTGGCGATGACCGCCGCCGACAAACCAGGTGCCATTTTGCGTCGCCCCCCCACCAAACGCCGTGACTGCAGGCGGGATAGTTTTTCCACCGGGATGGGTTTTCCCGGCTTCACTGTCCGGCGTATCATGCAAGAAAAGGCCAAACAGACCGCCGCCGTAACCTACCGCAGGCTCGGTTATCACCACCGGGACCGGCAAAAAGCCGTAACGGTTGTCACTGAGGTATTCACTCATATCCAGCATGCCATCCACCTCATCAATCAGCCCGCTGGCGCAGGCAACCAATGGCTGTGACAAGCCCGCGCCAAGAAGCAGTGCTAACGAATAACCAGACCTTTTCACGAAGGCTTCTCAGGCTGAGTCGCAGGTGCAGCAAACCAGTTATCACGCGCCACCATCACCGCACCTTCCGGCTGGTTAACAAAATTCGGCGACATAATCTGCACGTTGAATTCGTTAAACACATCCTGAATATGGCTGTGTAATTCACTCTTCACGCCAGCCAACGATTCACCCACGCGTAATTTGACCTGTAATTCGTATGCGATGTACCAGTCCATCAAATTGAGCTGGCGAACCAGCGGTGGCGTGCTGGGATCAATGCCTTGTGTTCGTTTAGCGGCCAGCTCCAGCATGGCGTGAACCTGCCGCCAGGGTGTGTCGTAACCGATGGTGACGCTGGTTGTCAGATTAACGCCGGAACCTGGATTCTGAGCGCTGAGGTTGGTAATTTTCCCACTCACGACCACCGCATTCGGCACCGTGACGATGTAGTTTTCGCGCGTGAGGATTTTGGTTGCCAGCATACCGACTTCATTCACCAGCCCTTCGTTATCGCCGATGCGAATGACATCTCCTTTGCGTAGAGCACGGGAATAGGTCAGCACCAGGCCACTCATGGCGTGGTTCATTACCCCTGCCGAGCCGAGCGTTAGCATCAAGCCGAAGAAAACGCTGATCCCCTTAAATGCCAGCGAGTTAGCACCGGGCAAGAATGGATAAGCCGCTGAAAGCGCAAATAACCAGACCATCACGGAAATCAGTTTACGTGTGGCTCCCACCGTTTCCGGGTGCAGGCCAGGCACCATCATTCTTCTGCTTTCAACGCGCGTGAGGAGAATTTTGAGCAACTTGAGAATAAATGCGGTGATTAAAAAAATAATCATCACAATCAACAATCCGGGAAGCGCTGAAACAATCGATAACGCAATTTTCTGGACAACATTAATAGACCAGTCACCCAGCGATTCCCCCCAGACTCGCGTCCACGGGAATAACCTGAAGATCCAACTCAACCAGACATAAAATGCCGCAATGCCTAAGAGAATCATTAATAAACCATAAAGATAGCTTTCCACCGCCCCAAGGAATTCGCGCCACTTAGCCGGTATTAAGCCTTTTTTACGACTGATTCGTGCTTCAAAGTATTGCTTAACTTTTTTCCAGGATTTGAACGCGCCATAAAACAGCAGCCCTAAAACAACTGTTCCCGCTAAGGTTTTTACAACTGCAGTGGCTAGGTATGACGAGGAGTACTGATCTTTCAAGGAAGTGCGTTGCTCATCCATACGAGCCAGCGCCCGTTGCGCAGCTTGATCGAGCGTCAGATCAT
>Ga0105251_10004160_pt1 | contig 10063 bp, 4 predicted proteins | sample KBSS64metaG_FD_80424 | JGI IMG/M metagenome (GOLD analysis project Ga0105251, IMG submission 80424) | Switchgrass rhizosphere microbial communities from Kellogg Biological Station, Michigan, USA - KBS S6-4 metaG | ecosystem: Host-associated > Plants > Roots > Rhizosphere > Soil | place... | reverse complement strand
TCAATGAGCGGCTGGTTTTCCTTGTTCACGGCGTACGCGGTGAAGTTCTGGGTGTTCACAACCGACTCGGCGATGACCGTGCCATCGCCTTCCTTGACCTGGCCGGTGGCCTGCTGGGACGGAGCGACCCAGGCGTCAACCTGACCGTTCTTCAAGTTGGCGTAGGCGGTGTTGTAGTCCTCGAAGCGGACAGGTTCGATCTGGAGGGTGTTGGTGACGTAGTCATCCTGCACCGTGCCCTGGACCACGGCGATGCGGGTGTCCTTGGTCAGGTCCTTGAACCCCTTGATGTTGGAGTCCTTCTTGGCGACCACGGCCATGTAGCCGAAGTCGTAACCGTTGGTGAAGCCAACGGTCTTTCGGCGCGCGTCGGTGGTGGAGATCGAGGAGGACCCGAGGTCGAACTGCTTGTTCTGGACCTGGGCGAGCAGCGAGGCGAAGCCGGTCGCCTTGAACTCCACCTTGAGGCCCAGCTTGTCCGCAATGGCGCGCAGGAGCTCGTTGTCGTAGCCGGTGAACTTGCCCGACTTATCGATGTAGATGTTCGGCGGGGCGTCCGAAAGGGTGCCCACAGTCAGGGTTCCCTCGCTGATCAGGCCGAGCTTGGACTTGTCAATCTTGTCCAGGGGAGTGACGTCCTTGGTGGTGTACTTGTCCAAGGACTTCTGGTCGCTGCCCTGGAGGGCATCCGTCGGTGACGCCGTTGACTGGGCCGAACCGCCGCCGCAGGCTGCAAGGGAAACCGCCACGGCGATGGCCACGGGAACGGTGGTCAGCCACTTCAAGGCTTTGCTTTTCATCACGCAATCACTTTCGTCTGAAATTCAGTGGGTCGCGGGAGGCTCATCGGGCCCCCGGCCGCTGGCTTGGGCGCCGGGTGGAGCAGACACGCCGCGAAAGATAATTGTGTCATCCGACGTGGACGCCCATTCAATCCGAACAGATCAGAGCTGGTGTGTGCGTTCTGCGAACTATCTTCAGGTTCATGTGTGATCGGCGGCGATCCTGATAGTGCTGGCGGGGTAGCGCGGAATCATCGGCGCCGGAGCGGGCGGCAAGTGGAAGCCCCGGGCGGTGTGACCTCCGTCGCAATCACTGGATTTGCGCGCAGCGGCGGACTAGTTAAGCCGTTCCGCCGGCGAACGTTTCGTTTTAAGAAGTGTTCCCGCGCCGGCGCCCAGGCGTCCGGAATCCCGGCGTTCCGAAATCCTAGAAGTCGCCCCGGCTGGCATCCTCGGGAGGCAGGACGGGCCAGTCGCCTTCGATCACGGCGGCCGGCTTCGTCTTGCGCAGGTAGCTTTGGAAGTCCGCGGCCTGGGCAGAGGCCCATTCGACCTGGAGCTGGTGCAGGTTGCCCGCCGGCATCCTGAGCTTGGGGAATTTTCCGGCCATGGCATCGAGCATCCGAAGGGTTGCCAGGGCATCGGCAGCCGAGGTGTGCGCGTTGTCCAGGTTGACGCCGTACTCCTCGCACAAGGCGGTGAGCGTGCGCTTGCCCTTGCGGTACCGGTCCACCTGTTTGTTCATGACGTACGGATCCAGCACGGGGAAGCGGCTCAACTGCGGGACGCCGTAGCGGGCCGACTCGGCGGCGAGCACCGTGAAGTCGTAGCTGGCGTTGAAGGCGATGACCGGAACACCCGTGTCGAAGAGCTCCTGAAGCACGGCTGCGACCTCCCGCGTCACTTCCGCGGCGGGGCGGCCTTCGCTGCGGGCCTTCTCGGTGGTGACGCCGTGGATGTCGCTGGCCTCGGTGGGAATCTCAACGCCGGGGTCGGCGAGCCACTCGTGTTCCTGGACGATCCCGCCGTCGGAGTCCACCACGGTGATGGATGCTGTGACAATCCGCGCCGCGCGGGAGTTCCGCCCGGTGGTTTCGAGGTCGAAGGCTGCGCGGGGGAGGGTGTTCCAAGTGCTCATGCTTCAACGGTAACTGCTGCCACTGACAGTTCCTGACCGCCGTGCCCGCGTGCCGCCCGGGCACGGTTCCGGAGTCCGGAACGGCTAGGCTGGACCGATGCGGACGGAGTATGTGGAGGCGGTGCTGGAGCTCGTGGCGTTGATCCCGGCCGGCACGGCGGTGGCCTATGGCGACGTTGCGGAACTCCTCGGCGCCGGCGGCCCGCGCCAGGTCGGATCGGTCATGAGCCACTACGGCAGCAGCGTGCCCTGGTGGCGCGTCCTGAAATCCAGCGGGGACGCCCCGCCCGGCCTGGAGCACGAGGCATTGGGCCTTTATCTGCAGGAGGGGACCCCGCTGCTGGGCCGCTACGAGGACTTCCGCCGGACCGGCGAGGGGCGCTGGCGTGTCGACCTGGCCTCCGGCCGGTGGGCGCCCACCGACGCCGATTTCGACCGGATCGATGCCATCGCGGAGCGGCTCGAGCGGGAGTCGCATAAATTGTCGGTACCCGATGATGAAATGACTGTGTGAGTACCCCCAGCCACCTCGAACCAAGCCTGCAGCGGTCCGGGTCCCGTCCCCTTCCCGGGGCGGGGCGCACAACGGAAGCGGGGCTGCGCCTGTTGCCGCCCCGGACCCAGCACAGCGCGGTGCCGGTGCTGTCACCGGACCAGCTCGCCGCCGTCGAGGTCCCGCCCGGCTCCGGCCCCGTCCTGGTGCCGGGCGCGCCCGGCACCGGCAAGTCGACGGTCCTTGTCGAGGCTGCCGTCCGCCGCACCGTGCGCGATGGCCTGGATCCGGAGCGGATGCTCATCCTGGCTCCCGGGCGGCTCGCCGCGGATACGCTCCGCGACCGGTTCACGGCCCGCCTGGACCGGAGCCTGAGCACGACGCCGGCACGGACCTGGGCGTCATATGCCTTCGATCTGATCCGCCGTGCCAAGGCCGAAGGCCTCCTGCCGCTTCCGCGCCAACCGAAGCTGCTCTCCGGCCCGGAACAGGACCTGATCATCAAGGAACTGCTGGAGGGCCATGCGCTGCCCGGCCTCGAGCTGCCCTGGCCCGAGGACCTGGGCGCCGCCCTGCAGACCCGCGGTTTCCGGCAGGAAGTGCGCCAGCTCTTTGACCGGATCATCGAATCCGGGCGGACCGCCGAGGACCTTGTAGCCTTGGCCAGGCAGTGCAACCGGCCGGACTGGATTCCGGCGGCCGCCCTGTACTCCGAGTACCGCGATGTCCTGGACCTGCGCATGCCCGAGGCCTTCGACCCCGCAGGCATCATCACTGCCGCGCGCCAGATCTTCCAGGACTCACCCGATTTCCTCACCGCCGAACGCGACCGCCTGCAGCTGATTCTCGTGGATGACATCCAGGAGGCGAACCCGGCGGTCTTCGAATTGCTCGCCGACATCGCCGCCGGCAAGGATGCCATCATCACCGCCTCGCCGGACACCGTGGTTCAGGGCTTCCGCGGGGCACGCCCCGATCTCGTGGCGGAGCTTCCCGGCCTCCTGGCCCCTGACGGGACGATCCTGGAACGACCCCTGTGGACGGCGCATCGGCAGGATCCGGCCGTGGCGGAGGCATGGCTGTCAGTGGCCGGGCGCATCTCCCGCAGGTCCGGCGGGCAGTCCGCCCGCCGGCTCGAACAGCCCGGACCAGTGCCGGCGCCGGACGGGCAACCTGTCCCGACACCGGAAGGAGCCGCCGGCGGCCGCGCGGGGACGGTCGAGGCCCATCTGCTGCCGTCCCCGGTCCACGAGCTGCGGTATGTGGCCCAGCGGATCCTCGAAGCCCAGTTGAACGACGCCCGGGAACTCGGGGACATCGCCGTGATCGTGCGCAACGGCGGCCAGCTCAGCCAGTTGCAGCGGTACCTGGCCGGCCAGGGGATCCCGGTCCGGATTCCCGTCGCCGAATCCGCCGTCCGGGACGAGGTCGCGGTCCGTCCGCTGCTCGATGCCTATGCGGTGGCCCTGGACCCTGCCGTGCTCACACCCGAGTCAGCGGTGTCCTTGCTGACGTCCCGGATAGGCGGCGCCACCGCGATTGAACTGCGGAGGCTGCGGCAGTCGCTGCGCCGGGAGGAACTCCTGGGCGGCGGCGGACGCACCAGCGACGCGCTCCTGGTCGAAGCCCTGCTGGAGCCGGGAGCGCTCGCAACGCTGGGCATCGAGGGTCACTCGGCCCGCCGGATTGCCCGGATGATCGCAGCGGGCCGGGACGCCGCCGGTGCCCCCGGAGGCAACGCCGAGACGGTACTCTGGGCGCTCTGGCATTCCACCGGCCTGGCCTCGCGCTGGACCGACGCCGCCCTCGCCGGAGGATCAGCCGGTGCCCGGGCCGACCGTGACCTTGATGCCATGATGGCGCTGTTCCATACCGCGGAACGCTTTGTGGACCAGCTGCCCGGTTCCGGCCCGGAGCAGTTCCTTGAATACCTGCTCAGCCAGGAACTTCCCATGGATACCCTGGCCGCCCGGGCGCAGCTGGAAGACGCGGTGGAGCTCATGACCCCTGCCAGCGCGGCCGGCCGCGAATGGCCGGTGGTAATTGTGCCCGGACTTCAGGAAGGCGTGTGGCCCAACACCCGGTTGCGCGGCGAGCTGCTCGGCAGCACGTTGTTCGCCGACGCCGTCGAGCACGGCGTGGAGTATGCCCTGCGACTGGATCCGCAGAGCCGGCTGCGCGAAATACGCTATGACGAGCTCCGGAGCTTTTCCACGGCAGTGTCCCGCGCCCGGGAGGTGCTGATCTGCACGGCGGTGTCCTCGGAGGACGAGCAGCCGTCCTCGTTCCTGGACTATGTGGCGCCGTTGCGGCCCGGGCAGGACCGCCGGGGCTTTACTCCAGTCGAGCGTCCGCTGACCCTCCGGGCGCTGGTCGCGGAACTGCGGCAGTACGCCCAGCTCGACCCGAGGGCGGCCGAATCGGCGGAAGCCGCTGCCGTGCTGGGGGGCCTGGCCACGGCCCAGCCGCCGGTTCCGGGCGCGCACCCCGCGAGCTGGTGGGGGCTGGCGGAGTTGTCCTCGGAGGAGGCGGTGGTTCCGCCGGGCGGTACCGTGTTCGTGTCGCCCTCGAAGGTCGAAACCGTGCAGAAATCTCCGCTGGACTGGTTTGTCCAAGCCGCCGGCGGTGAAGCCGCAACCGATTTTGCCCGCAGCCTCGGAACGCTGGTCCACGCTATTGCGCAGGACCTTCCGGACGCCTCGGGAAGCGAATATGTCGCCGAACTCGTCCGGCGCTGGCCCACGCTGGGGATGAAGGACAACTGGGAAGGCAAACTGGACTTCCAGCGAGCCGAGTCCATGGTCCGCAAGCTCGCCCAGTATGTCCTCGTGATGCGCAGCGAGGGCCGGAGCCTGATCGGCGTCGAACAGGACTTTGAGGTGAAGCTGCCGGACGTTCCAGCGGAAGCCGCTTCCACACAGGCCGGATCCGATCCCGGCGACGGCGGGAGCACCGGTCCGGCGCGGCCCGCCGTGCTCAGGGGCCAGGTCGACCGGCTCGAGATCGACGCCGAGGGCCGGCTGGTGATCATCGACCTCAAGACCGGCAAACGCCAGCCCGGCAAAGCGGATCTGGACCGGCACCCGCAGCTCGGTGCCTACCAGGCCGCCGTGCTGGCCGGCGGCTTTGCGGGTCCCGACGACGGTCCGCCGCCGCTGCCGGGCGGCGCCGTCCTGGCCCAGCTGGGCACCACCACCAAGAGCCCCGGCATCCAGGCCCAGGCACCGCTGGATCCGCAGGACAACTGGGCACTGGAGATGGTCGGCGACGCCGCCCGCGTAATGTCCGGCAGCGTCTTCCAGGCCCGCCACGATCCGTCCAAGGGAGGCCACGGCGGCCACGGCTGCCGGCTCCCTGAAGTGTGCCCGCTGTGCGTGCGGGGAAAGCAGGTTACTGAATGAGCCCCGAGGCGCCGGCAAGCGGCCCGACCGACCCGCATCCGGCACCGGCTCCCCTTCCCGTGCCCCTTCCCGAGCCACGGTTCAGCCCGGAAGAGCTGGCGGCACTGCTGGGGGAGGGGAACAGCCCCACGGCCGAACAGTCCCTGATCATTTCCTCGCCCCTCACACCGCGGCTCGTGATCGCCGGGGCGGGGTCGGGGAAGACCGCCACCATGGCGGACCGGGTGGTGTGGCTCGTCGCCAACGGCTGGGTCCGGCCGGAGGAAGTCCTCGGCGTCACCTTCACCCGCAAGGCCGCCGGTGAACTCGCGTCGCGGATCCGGGCCAAGCTGGCCGCGCTGGCGCGCATCGCGGCGGCCGACACCGGGAACACGCTCTTCCCTGCCGGGCTGCTGAGCGCGGATGCGCTTCAACCCAAGGTCTCCACCTACCACTCGTATGCGAGCGGCATTGTGTCCGACTACGGTCTCCGCCTCGGCGTCGAACGCGACGTCGTGCTGCTCGGCGGCGCCCAGTCGTTCCAGCTCGCCAGCGAGGTGGTGGAAGCCTTTGACGGGGACTACGAACACTTCCGGTCCGCCAAATCGACGCTCGTCAAGGCCGTGATCCAGCTGGCGGGAGAGTGCTCCGAGCATTTGCAGGACCCGGCCCAGGTCCGTGGCTGGCTGCTGGAACGGGTCGCCGAGTTCGAGTCGCTCCCGTACGTCGCAGAAGCCAGGAAGAACCCCACCCAGGCTGCGGGCGAGCTCAGCGCGATGCTTCGCACGCGGGCCAGCGTCGCGGACATGGTGGGCCGCTATTCCGAGGCGAAGCGCGCCCGCGGCGCCCTGGACTTCGGTGACCTGGTGGCCCTGGCGGCGCGGGTGGCCAGCGAGATTCCGGTCGCCGCCCAAACGGAGCGCCAGCGTTACAAGGTGGTGCTGCTCGATGAGTTCCAGGACACCTCGCACGCCCAGTTGGTGCTGTTCTCCCGGCTCTTCGGCGACGGCCATGCGGTCACCGCGGTGGGGGACCCGAACCAGTCCATCTACGGATTCCGGGGAGCGTCCGCCGGGCAACTCTTCCATTTCGTCCGCGAATTCCCGATCCTCGTCAGCGGCGACGGTACCGACACCGCCCACGGCGGCGAGGGGGACCGGAGCAGCGGGCAGGCCCAGGGCAGCGGGCAGGCCCGGCGCTTTGCCGTGGCGCCCACCTCCTACTTGACTACAGCGTGGCGCAACGGACGCAACATCCTGGCCACGGCCAACCTCATTTCGGCGCCGCTGAGCAAGGCGGCGGCGAACCTCGGGGCCGCCGGGGCCCGGGAAAGCGCCGACGCCGTCGAGGTCCCGCCACTGCAGCCCAGCCCGGCCGCGGTGGACGGCAGGGTGGTGATGGGACGGTTCGCCACGGACGAAGCCGAGGCTGCGGCGATCGCCGGCGACGTGCTGAAATTTCGCGTAACGGACTTCGATGCCGCGCACTCCGCCGACCCGGTTCCGCCGGCCATGGCTGTCCTGTGCCGGCGCCGGGCACAGATGGAATGCATTCGCCGCGAGTTCGAAGTCCGGGGCATTCCCTATGAAATCGTTGGGCTCGGCGGGCTGTTGGACACGCCGGAAATCATCGATCTTGTCGCTACGCTCCGGGTTTTGGCCGACCCGGGCCGCTCGGACTCCCTCATGCGCCTGCTGGCCGGGGCGCGGTGGCGGATCGGCCCGGCGGACCTGATGGCCCTGCGGGACTGGTCCAGTTTCCTGGCCCGCCGTCGGGGCCGCCCCGGCGGCCCGGACGCAGGCGACGCCGGGCAGGGTGCCGGGGACGCCGGGGGTGCCGTAGACGATACTGACGACGCCGTGATCGAAGGCGACATCACGGACGCCGCCAGCCTGGTCGAGGCCCTGGACTGGCTGCCCCGCGACGGCTGGACCTCGGCGCACGGACGCAGGCTGAGCCCGGAGGCCCGGGACCGTCTGCAGCGGCTCTCGGACGAGCTCCGGCAGTTGCGCAGCTACATGGGGGACGACCTCACCACTTTGCTCGGCGAGGTCGAACGGGCGATGCTCCTGGACATCGAAGTTGCGGCGCGGCCCGGGATCAGCATCCATCAGGCCCGCCGCAACCTGGACGCCTTCCAGGACGCGGCGGCCGGGTTCCTGCACACCTCCCAGCGGGTAGACGTCCTGGCGTTCCTTGCATGGCTGGAAGCCGCGGCGGCCGAGGAAAACGGTCTGGATGCCGCAGCGCCGGAGGTGAACCACGAGGCCGTCCAACTGCTGACCGTGCATGCCTCCAAGGGGCTGGAATGGGATGTCGTGTTCGTTCCCGGGCTCAATTCCGGGGCGTTCCCCAGCAGCCGTGACTCGCGTTGGAGCAGCGGCAGTGCGGCACTGCCGTGGCCGTTGCGCGGCGATCGCACCGATTTGCCCCAATGGGACCTGGACCAGCCGGACCAAAAAGGCTGGCTTGACGCCGAGAAGGAGTTCAAGTCTGCCGTCCAGGCGCACGGCGAGGCCGAGGAACGGCGCCTGGCTTACGTGGCGTACACCCGTGCCAAACACGTGCTCTGGCTATCGAGTGCTGCCTGGGTGGGGTCCCGGGCCGGTTTGGCGGAGATGTCTCCCTTCCTTGCCGGGCTCGAGGGCCTCACCGCTGACGGCGCGGCCGAAATCCATCCGCTGTCCGTCACCGAGGACGCGCTGCCGGCCGAAAGCCCCCTGACCTCTGAACTCGAAGTCGCCGCGTGGCCCTATGATCCGCTGGAGGGCCCGCATGACCCCCGGACGGGAAAACGGATGCGGCTTGTCCCGGGCCGGCGGGCGGCCATGGAATCCGCAGCGGCCCGCGTCCTGCAGGCAATGGCCGCCGGCCCGGATGGCGCGGACGCCGGAAAACGTCCCGTCCTGCGCGGTCCTGCCGCCGGTTGGGCGCAGGAGGCGGCCACTTTGCTGGAACGCCGCTCCCGGCGTTCGGTGGTCCAGGATGTGCATCTGCCCGGGCACATCTCGGCGTCGACTCTCGTGGACCTGGAAGATGACCCAGGCTCCGTTGTGGCCCGGCTGCGCCGGCCGATACCGCGCGAACCGGGGATGTCGGCCCGCAAGGGCACGGCCTTCCACGCCTGGGTGGAGGAATACTTCGGCGCCGCCGGGATGCTGGACCTGGGTGAGGCCGCCGGCGCTGACGACCACATCGACGAGGCCTACGGCCTGGATTCCATGGTGGAAACTTTCCGTCAGTCCGAGTGGGCCCACCGCGCCCCCGCCCACGTCGAGGTCCCGGTCGAGACACGGATCGGCGACGTCGTGGTCCGGGGCAGGATCGACGCCGTGTTCCGCGACGCCGACGGCCGCTGGGATCTTGTGGACTGGAAGACCGGCCGCCGCCCCTCGGCCGCCCAATTGAAGGTCAAGGCGGTCCAGCTCGCCGTCTACCGGCTGGCCTGGGCCAGGCTCAAGGGGGTCCCGTTGGAGGACGTCCGGGCCGCTTTCTACTACGTGGCCGACAACCAGGTGGTCCGTCCCCATGACCTCGGATCAGCGGAAAAGCTTGAGGAAATCGTGGCGGCGGCGCTAGGGAGGACAGCGACGCACAGCGGCGCCTAGCGGATGTCAGCCGGCCGGAGAAAGCCAGCCGAACGAGCCGGGCGTGGCAGTACACCTGAACCGCCCGGCAGCCGGCGCTAGCGGGACGCGGACTCGACCACCGTGATCGCAGCGGTTGACGTGTTGTCACCGGACCCGGGCTCCGCAGCGGTCTCGGGCTGTACAGGGGAGTCGCGCTGCACAGCGGTCTCGGGCTGTACGACCGAGCCGGGCTGGACGACGGCGATCGATTGCGTCGACGTGTCGGTACCGGCGGGAACCGCTGCCCCGGCGTCACTGTCACCGGCCTCACTGACCTTCCCGGCGTCCGGGTCGGGGGCTGCCGCCTGCGGGGCGCCGTCCAGCGCGGCATCAGCGCTGGAGGACTCGGAGGACTTGGAGGACTTGGCGGCACCGGGGATTGCGGTGATGTCGGCGGGCGCACCTGCGGCCTTACCGGCGCCCGGCTCGGCGCTTGCCTGGTCGCCTGCCTCAGCGGCTGCGGCTGTGGCTGTGGCTGTTTCTGCGACGGGCTGGGGGACGGCCGCCGGTTCGTCAGCCCCCGTTTCGCGGGGGATAGGCGTGACGTGCACAGCGGGCCTGGCACTGATGCCGGCAGTGGCATCATCAGCCGAAGCGCTGCCCGGGACCGGCTCGATAGGCAGCAGCGTGACCTTGCTGAC
>Ga0105251_10004159_pt1 | contig 10067 bp, 8 predicted proteins | sample KBSS64metaG_FD_80424 | JGI IMG/M metagenome (GOLD analysis project Ga0105251, IMG submission 80424) | Switchgrass rhizosphere microbial communities from Kellogg Biological Station, Michigan, USA - KBS S6-4 metaG | ecosystem: Host-associated > Plants > Roots > Rhizosphere > Soil | place... | reverse complement strand
GTGGAAGGGGATTCCGCAGGCGGTTCTGCTAAACAGGCTCGCGATCGTGAATACCAGGCGATCATGCCGCTCAAAGGTAAGATCTTAAACACCTGGGAAGTCTCGTCGGACGAAGTGCTGGCATCACAAGAAGTGCATGATATTTCTGTCGCGATCGGTATCGATCCAGACAGCGAAGACCTGAGCCAACTGCGCTACGGTAAAGTTTGCATCCTTGCGGATGCGGACTCCGATGGTTTGCACATTGCCACTTTGCTGTGCGCATTGTTCGTGCGCCACTTCCGTTCGCTGGTTCGTGGTGGTCACGTTTATGTCGCGATGCCACCGCTTTACCGTATCGACCTCGGTAAAGAGGTTTACTACGCGCTGGATGAAGAAGAAAAAGCAGGTGTGCTTGAGCAGCTTAAGCGTAAGAAAGGGAAACCGAACGTGCAGCGCTTTAAAGGGCTGGGCGAGATGAACCCACTGCAGTTACGTGAAACCACGCTCGATCCAAACACCCGCCGCCTGGTGCAGCTCACCATTGACGATGAAGACAACGACAAAACAATGGCAATCATGGATATGTTGCTAGCGAAGAAACGTTCCGAAGATCGTCGCAATTGGCTGCAAGATAAAGGCGATATGGCGGATCTCGAGGTCTAATGCCCCTGCAAGAATAAATTGATAAATCAGCTGAACTTTGAGCATGGAAGCTCTAGCGCAGCTGCAAATGTCGTACCTTGCTCGTAAGATTTAATTTGAAATATTTTTAATTTCAGTCAGTTAAATCGAGTTCTGGGGAATCGATACTTATTGAATCGATCCCAGGATCAAAATCCCTCTTATGCCCCCAATGTATCCAAAAAATCGGATAAAGGAACCGGGCGGTGATACAAATAGCCTTGCTGATAATCAACGTTGTTCTCATGCAAATATTTTGCCTGCTCCTCAGTTTCAACGCCTTCCGCAATAACTTTTAAATTCAGTGATTTTGATAATGAGACAACATTTTCTACGATATGGTGAGAGATAGCATCAAGACCAATCATTTTAATAAAACTACGGTCAATTTTAATATAGCTTACTGGGAATTTTTGGAGGTAGTGGTGAGTGGCGTACCCTGTTCCAAAATCGTCAAGCGCAAAAAGAATATTTAGATCCTTAAGCGCCACAGCGCCCTTTATCGCAACTTTAGCATCACTATTAAAGTTTCTTTCTGTTATTTCAAATATGGTAGTTATTGAATTACAACTTTCTTTAAAGGTTTTGCTTTTGGTAACTAGTTCCGGATCTTCTAAATGTTCAGGAGAGATATTAATTGATAAGTGAAAATCTTTTGGCAGTTTATGTGCCTTGTCTTGTAAGGTTTTTTGCACATTTTCAAGTAATTGATGCGTTACCTTAACAATGATGCCGCTTGATTCCATTGCCGGAATAAATGTATTTGGGGGAATGAGCCCCATTGTTGGATGTTTCCATCGAAGAAGTATTTCACAACCAATGATTTTTTTGTTTTTTGTGTCCATTATAGCTTGCGCAAAAGGTATGAACTCATTTTTTTTCATGGCGCGGAGCATATATCTTTTAGAAAGAAAATTGTAATGGGAAAACGATTGGAGGAACATAACAAAAAAAATAATAAATGTTATAATACCTATTGGTAATCCTGCTTGAGTTATTACTCTGATGATTTTTTCTTGCAGGGTTGTATATTGCTCAATATAGAGTATGCCGCTTAATATCTCTTTATTAGTATAGTTGGAATAAATCCCACCTTTAGTTTTAACGATAGAGGAAATTGATTTGTTGGAAATATCATTGTCACTGGAAATTATAATTTTGTTATTCTTATCAAATACCGTAACATGATAATTATTGTCATTACTCTTGACTATTTTATTTATATAATCAAGGTTAAGATCAAGTGATATAGCCCCTTTGAATTCATCTTTATTATAAACAGGCGCTGTAACCGTTAGTATCTGCCCCTTTCCAGCGATATCAATATAGGGTGTTGTAATTTTCACCTCACGTTTAGGATTGTTTTCTGGTGTAATTAAATTCCAGAATGGATCGGTGTACATGCCGGGATTAAAGTAATAAGTGTTAACCTCTTTTTTAGATGAATATGGAGCGATATAAACAAATGAGTTTTTTGAGGTGTAGTAAATCCATGAATATAATTTTGTAAAATAACCATCCCCTACATCAATGTTAAGAGACGCCGCAGCATTCGCTTCATTTTTTGTATCCGTATCTAACTTTTCAAATGAGCCAAGACCACTAATCATCCCTCCAGTAATATTATTATGAGGTGTTATTTTAAAATGCCAATCCTTTGACGAACTGTTGTTGTTTTTTTTGGTTGAAATTTGATTGTAACTATTTTTGGATTGTAAGTTAATTTCCATCTGTTTTCGTAGCATTTCACATAATACAATGCTTACGTTTATTTTTTCACTTATGCTTTTTATATATGAATCAACTGTTTCATTTATGCTTACAGTATCTTTTTCCCAATATGAGCCCAACATGGCAGCAACGCAAACAACCCAAATCAATAACAACAGATGCTTTTTATTCATTATTTATGAGACATTTATAAGTGTTTAAGCGTTATTATTAAATAATTGTATTATGTATTCAATGTTTCGATTTGATTACACATCGACTGACATCCTTAATCTTATTGAAAAAAAAGAGACCCACTTTGCTTTTCTCGGCAGCTGATTTTCACTTCCAGAATCAGGCTCGCCGGTTCAAAAGTCATGGCTCTGGGGTTTCCATCCCAGATCGCTCCCTTTCCCTTGCGCATGACCCTCCTCACATTTTTCCCGTTTATAGCTTGAAATAGTAATACTCCATCCGCTATTCTTTTTTGGAGTTAAACTTCATTTGGATTTGCAAGGCGGAGCAGAATGTCACTACTAACAAAATTAGAACAAAGCGTGCGTGATTGCGGGGGGCTTATCGTCTCCTGCCAGCCCGTACCCGAAAGCCCAATGGACAGGCCAGATATCGTGGCAGCAATGGCGCAAGCAGCTGTATCTGCGGGAGCTGTTGCCATCCGTATTGAAGGAATCGCCAATCTGGAAGCTGTACGGCCACTTATTTCAGTTCCAATCATTGGCATTATGAAACGCGACCTTGAAGACTCCGCTGTTCGCATCACTCCGTTTTTGCATGACGTTGATGCGCTCGCAAAAGCTGGGGCCGACATTATTGCCTTCGACGCAACATTCCGCCCACGCCCGGTGGCTATTGATGAACTGATTGCACGTATTCACCATCATGGATTACTGGCAATGGCAGACAGCTCAACGGTAGAAGAAGGCCTCAACTGCAAACACAAAGGCGTCGAGTTCATTGGCACAACAATGTCTGGTTACACCACTTCAGTTACGCCTGAAGGGCCGGATCTGAGGATGGTGTCAGAGTTAAGCGATGCTGGCTGTCGCGTCATTGCTGAAGGTCGTTATAACTCTCCTGAGCTGGCATCACAGGCTATCAATCATGGCGCATGGGCTGTTACTGTTGGTTCAGCCATCACTCGTATTGAACATATTTGCCAGTGGTTCAGCGATGCCGTTAAGCGCTAAGCCGGAGAAGACGATGAACACACTTGCTATTGATATCGGCGGCACAAAACTGGCCGCGGCGCTTATCAACTCGCAGCATGAAATCTCTTTACGCTCGGAAATCCCCACTCCGGCAAATGCTGAGCCACAAGCTCTGGAGCTGGCTTTAGCTCATTTAGTTGCAGCCTATGAAGGGAAAGCACAGCGTGTGGCGATTGCCTCTACAGGTATTATTGATAACGGGATTCTTACCGCACTAAATCCAGATAATCTCGGTGGCCTGAATCATTTCCCGTTGCAGGCAACCGTTGAACGCCTCACAGGGTTGCCGTGCGCGGTTCTCAACGATGCGCAGGCTGCCGCCTGGGCTGAGTATTGCCATCTGTCAGATCAATTCAAACACGTTACGTTTATTACGGTTTCCACTGGAGTAGGTGGCGGCATCGTTATCAATGGCGAACTGCTAACGGGTCCTCATGCCTTCGCAGGCCATATTGGACACACTCAGGCCGATCCGAATGGCCCAATGTGTGGTTGCGGACGCGTTGGTTGTGTTGAGGCTATAGCCTCCGGGCGCGCTATTGCAGCAGGAGCTCAGCATGCTCTTTTGGGCAAAAATGCCCGTGAAATCTTTGCTTTGGCGCAGGAAGGCAACGAGCAGGCACAACAACTATTTGCGCGTTCAGCACAGGCGATTTGCCAGCTGATTGCCAATCTTAAAGCTCTGCTGGATACCGAATGCATCGTGCTGGGCGGCAGCGTCGGGCTTGCTCCGGGTTACCGTCTACAGGTGGAAAAGCAGCTCGCAACACTACCCGCGGCATTCCGTGTTCCTGTTTATTCCGCTCACTATCAGCATGATGCGGGGTTAATGGGGGCTGCCCTCTGGTCTGAATATCACGCAGTCTGATCGTTTATAAAATTTAAAATTCAGACAGTTACGTCATCCTAATAAAACCATAAGTAGGAAAGTGCCATAATGACTCATTCTTTCGGCATCTTTAATTACGTTGTTCTTTTCGGCTATTTACTGGCCATGATGTTAGTCGGTGTCTATTTTTCAAAGCGGCAGAAAACGGCTGATGATTATTTCCGTGGCGGCGGTCGAATTCCTGGCTGGGCTGCAGGTGTTAGTGTATTTGCCACCACGCTAAGCTCGATTACTTTTATGTCTATTCCAGCCAAGGCATTCACCACTGACTGGACATTTATTCTCGGCCAATATCTGGTTATTGCCATATTACCGGTGGTCTTTTACTTCTATATTCCATTCTTCCGTAAGTTAAAGGTAACCTCTGCCTACGAATATCTTGAAGCTCGTTTCGATGTTCGTAGCCGTTTGTTCGCCAGCCTCTCTTTTATGATGTTTAACATAGGCCGTATTGCCATTATCACTTACTTAACGGTGTTGGCTCTGCGTCCATTTATTGGCATTGACCCAATCGTTTTGGTGCTACTGATTAGTGTTATGTGCATTATCTATACCTGGATGGGAGGTATTGAAGGGGTTATCTGGACTGACGTTATTCAGGGTTTATTGTTATCAGGCAGCGCGGTGCTTATTTTCATCGTGATTTGCTTCAAGGTGCAGGGCGGGTTCGGTGAGATTTTCACCGTGACACAACATGCCGATAAATTCTTCCCGGCGTCACAGTTCCGCTGGAGCTGGACGGAAAGCACCGTGCCAGTTCTGATGATTGGTTTCCTGTTTGCCAATATTCAGCAATTTACCGCCAGCCAGGATGTGGTCCAGCGCTATATCGTGACGGACTCCATTGAGGAGACGAAGAAAACACTGCTTACCAACGCTAAGCTTATCGCCATTATTCCAATTTTCTTCTTTGCTATCGGTTCGGCTCTGTTTGTTTACTACAAACAAAACCCAAGTCTATTACCAGCAGGCTTTAATATCGGGGGGATCTTGCCGCTATTCGTGGTGACGGAAATGCCTACAGGTATTGCCGGTTTGATTATCGCCGCTATTTTTGCTGCTGCGCAGTCCAGTATCTCAAGCAGCCTGAACAGTATCTCCAGTTGCTTTAACTCCGATATTTATCAAAGACTGAGCAGCAAAAAAAGAACCCCAGAAAACAGCATGCGCATGGCGAAACTGGTGATCCTTATTGCCGGGCTATTTAGTAGTGCTGCGACGATATGGTTGGTGATGGCGAATGAATCAGAAATCTGGGATGCCTTTAATAGCTTGATTGGGCTGATGGGTGGACCTATGACTGGTCTGTTTATGCTGGGGATTTTCTGCAAACGTGCCAATGCGGGTAGTGCAACTCTTGGCATTGTGGTCAGTATTGTAGCGGTGCTGTTTGCCCGCTATGCCACCGACTTGAATTTCTTCTTCTATGGCGTGGTTGGCTGTCTGAGTGTGGTTATCAGCGGCGTTATTTTCGCCCCATTATTTGCTTCAGCGCCAGCGCTGACGCTTGATGAAACACGTGATTAAAAGGTGACATCATGATTTTAGGACGAATTTCAGAACTCAGTGCTCAGACAGGTATTGCACCTCAGTTACTGGCCATTATTAAGCAGGCGCTGGCGATGCATCCGGAAACACTAAGTGCGGGCCGCCATGAAATAGACGGTGACGATATCTTTATGAATGTTATGAGCTTTGATACCTCAGAACCGCAGAGCAAGCGTTACGAGCAGCATCGCGAATATCTTGATATTCAGGTGTTACTCGGTGGTCAGGAGCGCATTGATTTTGGCCCGATTGGTGCGGCAATAGAGCCAGATGTTTATCACGAAGGTGATGATTATCTGCTTTGCGATGAAGTTGCACCTTGCCAGACTTTGCATATGCAACCCGGAATGTTTGCGATATTTCTTCCCGGCGAGCCACATAAACCAGGTTGTATCAGCGAAAAGGCACTGGCAATCAGCAAGGTAGTCATCAAAGTGCATTATCGCTGTCTATAACACGATGTTTTAACGTCATAATAATATTAAGCAGTAAATGAGTTCTTCTTTGACGGCGTGATGTACGCATACCCCCTATGCTTATATCGCGCTTTTTTTCATGCCACAGACTTGTTACGCTCTCAACCATTCAATATTGCAGGCTTTTTGCCATATCACGCACTCAAGAGCAGGAAATTATGGAGTCTCAAGTCCAACGCCTTAAACCCGGAAAAATCCTCGACACACTTGGTGCGATGCAAAATAGCCTGACGCGTGTTTCACAGCGGATCGCGCACTATATTTTGACCTCTCCACAGCAGGTGACTCAGCTCTCTATCGCCGAGTTATCACGCGAAACACAGGCTGGAGAAGCAACCGTCATTCGTTTCTGTCGCACCTTGGGTTATAAGGGTTTTCAAGACTTTAAAATGGATTTGGCTATTGAACTGGCTACGGTGGATACCGATAACAGCAGCCCGCTGTTGGATGGGGAGATTAGTGAGTCAGACGATGCGCGCACCATTGGCTTGAAACTGCAAAGCACCATTAATAATGTGTTGTCTGAAACCCTAAATTTGCTGGATATGAATCAGGTTAATCAGGTTGTTGACGCATTACGCACCAGCAACTCGGTGTACATTTTCGGTGTCGGCTCGTCGGGAATTACTGCGGAAGATATGAAGCATAAGCTGATGCGTATTGGTTTGCGGGTCGATGCCGTTACCAATAATCACTTTATGTATATGCAGGCCACATTGCTCAAAGCGGGCGATGTGGCGATTGCTATCAGCCACACCGGTACATCTCCGGAAACGGTCCATGCCCTCAAGCTTGCAAGACAAGCGGGAGCAACCACTGTAGCTCTGACCCATAATTTAGGCTCCCCGCTAATTGAAGTAGCCGATTTTAGCCTGATCAACGGTAACCGCCAGGGGATGCTGCAAGGCGATTCGATTGGCACTAAGACAGCACAACTATTTGTGCTGGATTTGCTCTACACCTTGCTGGTGCAGGCCGCGCCAGAGCAAGCTCGCGAAAGTAAGTTGCGTACCATGGATGCACTTAACATCGCAAAATAATGCCACATTAGCGGCATTGATCACAGTTCAACGTATTAAGCCATTTTAGCGATGCCACGATGGTTGCATCACTCCATTTGCCGTCTTAATATAGAGTTAAACTTCATAATCACAAATCATTAGAAGTAAAACTCCAAAGAGGCTTGCATGGAAAAGTTAACTGGCTTAATCGCCGCGCCACACACACCATTTACCGCTGATGGAAGTGTTAATTATCCGGTTATTGACCAAATTGCCGCTCATCTGATTGAGCAAGGTGTCAAAGGTGCCTATGTACTGGGCACTACCGGTGAGGGCATTCATTGTTCAGTCGATGAGCGCAAAAAAATTGCAGAACGTTGGGTGAGTGCAAGTGCGGGTAAACTGAGTATTACTTTGCATACAGGTGCTCTGAGTATCGCGGACTCCGTTGAACTTAGCCGTCACGCTGAAACTTTGGATATCTTTGCGACCTCAGTAATTGGTCCTTGCTTCTTCAAGCCGGGCAACATTGAAGACTTAGTGGAATACTGCCGTATCAATGCGGCCGCCGCACCATCTAAAGGTTTCTACTATTACCATTCCGGCATGTCTGGTGTGAATCTCGATATGGAGCAATTTTTACAGGTTGCAGCCGATCGTATCCCTAACCTTACTGGCATGAAGTTTAACTCCAGCGACATGTATGAGTATCAACGCTGCGTGCGCGTGAATAACGGCCAGTTTGATATTCCATTTGGTGTTGATGAGTTTTTACCTGCGGGCCTGGCATGTGGTGCAGTTGGCGCAGTTGGCAGTACCTATAACTATGCAGCGCCGTTGTATCACCGCCTGATTGATAGCTTTAATCGTGGTGACCAGGCAGATGTTGCTGGTTGCATGGATAAGGTCATCGCTATCATCCGCGTGCTGGTGCAGTACGGTGGCGTTGCGGCTGGTAAGGTTGCGATGAAACTGCACGGCATTGATGTAGGTGACCCGCGTCGTCCGTTGCGCCCAATGACTGAGCAGCAAAAGCAAGATGCGCTGCAAGCCTTCCGTAAGGCTGATTTCCTTTAAGCTGCCCCAAATTTCTCAGAGCGAATAAGTGTTACCCATGTGTCTGGTTTGCACTTATTCGCCCCATATCGTTTCTTAAAACTTAATTTTTAAGCCCACAATCCCGCCGTAATTGACGCTGTTACCTGTAAACGCTTTTTCAACGCTTAATGAACCGGTAAGAGAAACCGACTTATTAAGCTGGTGATCAACGCCTGCATTTAACTGCCCCCATGTGCCAGCGCTATTGGTGGCGAACGGAATATAGCCGTCCTGCGAGGCAAAATTGGTTTTAGTCTCTCCCCTGAATTCATGCACAATCCCTGGACGCAGCCATGCCGTGGTGCGAGTGCTCTTTTCCTGACTTTTTTGGCTGTCATTGTGGTTCCACGTCTGGTGGAAACGCAGGCTCACGCGCCCGGTAAGCGAATCGGCATCGCTGAAATTCACCCCGGAAGCGTTGTCATGGGTGTTATCAAGCTTCACCGTTGAGTAAATCAGCTGCGCCTGAGGCTCGATAAAACGTTGAACCTCTGCATCAGGCTGCCACGGGTAACCGGCTTCCAGCGAGGCGCTAAGTGCGTAACCTTTGGTTTTCATCGGGCTAAGATCGGTGGGGCTGGATTCAACATACAGCCGGTTGTACTGCGCGACCGCATCCAGATAACTTCCCGCAGGTGTAAAGTGTGTCCAGTAGCCGCCGATTCCCCATGACTTCACCGTATTACGACCAGCATTTTCACCGTCGGTGTGAGTGACTTTACTATTTATTTTGCCGATATTTCCAAGCACACCAGCAAAATTCGAACTTCCGTCTTCTTTGCTTTCTCGATATAAATCAATCCCTAACTGAATCGCATTAAGCGTAAAGCGCGATTGAGGCCCATCAAAATCTGATTTGCCATTTTTATATATCACGCGCCCCCAACTCATGTGTGGCGACTGCGTTGCCTGGGTGATTTTTTCCGGGCTGGCGAACTGTTCCCCGGTGCGTTCATGCAGGCTATCGACGAGCATTCGGCTGTAGAGCAAAGCCAGCTGTGGGATCTCCTGGTACAGTGAGGTTTCTGCTCGGTAGTCCGGGACTTCTTCAACATCTTGTGGCGGTTCAGGATGCTGCGGCGTTTCTGGTTTTCCCTCCTCATCCGGGGCTGGTTGTTCATCAACCGGCGTGACTGGAGGGGGACTTACAGGAATCACTGGCGGGTTTATGACCGGCTTTTCTCCGGGCTTAGGTTCCGGGATTGGCTCAGATTCAGGATCGGGTACGGGATCTGCTGGTGGAGGAGGGGGCGGATCATCATTCTTAATGTCATCCGACACATTTTTATGAGAACGCAGATACCAGGCCTGTTTATTACTGTCATCAACACTTGAACGGTAAAGCGAATATTCATAAGGCCCAGCTTTAACCTTACTGAGCAAACTGAATGCTTCCGTTGCGGTGGTTGCGCCACTTATGGCATCGACGACCTTGATACCATTGCCATGTGTG
>Ga0105251_10004158_pt1 | contig 10070 bp, 20 predicted proteins | sample KBSS64metaG_FD_80424 | JGI IMG/M metagenome (GOLD analysis project Ga0105251, IMG submission 80424) | Switchgrass rhizosphere microbial communities from Kellogg Biological Station, Michigan, USA - KBS S6-4 metaG | ecosystem: Host-associated > Plants > Roots > Rhizosphere > Soil | place... | reverse complement strand
GCAGGTGCTGGCCAGCAGGGTGAGGCGAGTGGTACTCATGATCGACGGCTCCCTGATCATTGAAAGTCGGTGCTGCCCAGGAAGACCTGGCCTTCACGCTTGCAGCAGCTGTAGGGGCGCCACAGCGCCCAGGCATAGGCGCCCATGGCGTCCTGGACGTGTGGGCCCGGGTTAGGGAAGGCTGCGCAGCTCTGGCTCAGCGTGGGTGTGAGCTCCTGCCACTTGCCGGTGGTGGCGTCGCCCTCAACCAGCTCGCCTGCAGGCCAGTAGCCGTCCTCGGCCTGGGCCAGCAGCGACTGGTAGACGTGGGTCTGGCCAGAGTGCGTGACCACGTCGCCGGCGCGCTGGGCCATGACCGCCGCGGCCTTGTAGTCATCGGGCTGATGCAAGAAGCCGCTGCGCGGGTAGACGTTGCCCCACAGGTCGCCAGACAGGGTGCCGCCGACTTCGCGTTTGCCTGGGATGAGGGCCTCCGGATAAACGGCCTCGGGGATGCCGTACCGCCAGGCCAGGTAGTCGTAGTTGCTCAGCAGATACGGCATGTAGGCGGTACCGGCGCCCTTGCAGACATAGCCAGAGCCGCTGGCGAACTGGCTGAAGGCATAGCCACCTGGGTGGCCGATGACATCGGTGTTCTTGAAGCGGGCGCTGATGGTGGTGTTGGCCTGGGTCGCGCTGTCGCCCGGGTCATTGCCGCCGGCGGCGACACTGCTGACGGGGCTGAAAGAAGCCATCTCCGTCCACGGGTTCTCGCCGGTATTGGCGTAGCTGGACACCACGGCATCGGGCACGAAGTGCCGTACCTTGGCCGAGGTCTTCACCTTGCATCCGTAGGGGGTGCAGAACAGCCAGTAGCAGATGCCAACCACCTTGTATTTAAGACACTCGGGAGAGAGCGAGGATGACACGATGGTTGCGGTGGTGACCGTCGCGGTGGCCTGCAGGCTGGTAGCGAGCGGAATGGCCAACGTTAGGCGCCGCAGACGTTGCTGAGACCGACTCATCGTCCACTACTCCGATAGCGCTCAATGCTGGCCAAGGCAGCCGCCACGTCAGGCTGGCCGTAGACCACGTACCGGCGATCCACTACCACTGCAGGGAGCTTTGTGATGCCCAGGCTCCAGACGTCGGCGACGTCCTGGTGGGCTTTGGCGAGCTCCCGACCCAGCTGCTGCGCGGACGCCGAGCGCATCCGTTGCTGCATGATGGCCGCGGCTTGACGCGGGTCTGCCGGCAGGCCTTCAGAGAGCTTCTGCTCCAGGCGCTCCGGGGCATCCAAGAGCACCACACGGGTGCCGATGTTGTTGGTGAGGGGATGAGTGGCGTCGGAGATTGCAAGCACGTCCGCTGCAGCGAAAGGTGCGCTGCAGGCGGCAAGGGCACAGATCAGCCAGCGGAGCGCTGGCTCAGCAGGGGAGCAGGAGGGTAGGGCGGACATGCGAAGTACCAGGTATAGGGATGGCTGGTACAGGAAACGTGATCAGACGAGCTGGGTCAGCGGAAAACCATATCCAGGTCGCTGGAGGTTGAGTTTTTAATAGACGCCTAGGCGGAGTCTGCTACCCATCGCGCCTTTACTCGAGCCGAGGACAGCCAGCCGACCGTCATGCCGTCTCCGTCGTTCTGAGCGCTCTATCTTCAGATGGGGTGGCCTTTTAAGGCCTGCCAGTTAAAGCTGGGTTCTCTAATCTCCTGTAGCCATCGGAAAAAGAAGCCCAGCGCTATGGCTGGGCTCGATTTACATTGGACCAGAGTTAGCGAGGAGCAGGATCTTGGTCGTCATCTTCGCCCGTCACCGGATCTTCAGGAGCGTTCGGATCTGCATCTGGCTGAACGACCGGATCTATGTCGTCCGGAGGTAAAGGCTCAACTGAGTCGGGCTCAGTTGCATGCGCTCGTAGAGATCTTGCTGACATCGTCTCTGGTCCGAGCAGGGACCGTGCAATTAACGCTGCCGCACTTGTCGAGCTGGATCTTTGCCACCTACTGGTTGGATTGATCATTTGTACCTCACAGTGAGGCCGAAAATGGCCTCACCAGTTTGGAAATAGCAAACCCGAACATGTTCAGGGGCCACTACTACCGGCGGTCTTAATGGTCACGGGTCAGGCTTTTCGTTCCTATCGGCCGCCTCGGACCGATTACAGCCCGTTGCCACCGGCTGCAATCAACCCAAAGCAGCCGTTACCGTAGGGCAGCTAGCAGCCAGAAGCGGACGTCGACAAGCGGCCGCTACCGCTCAGATCGTTCAGCGCCTTGGCAAAGCTCATCAAGCGGATGTGCCCGAGGTGGCGCTGATGCCGGCTAGCGAACAGTGGATCGCGCTCGATTCAGACCTGAAAGGCAATATCGAGCAAAAGCTGCGGGATGAAGAACGCCAGTTCGATAAGCCGCTGCGCTATGACGCCGATGAGTGCACAGTCTTCCCAGACTTCTGTCTGCTAGACGTGCAGCAAGACTTCGCCCTTGAGTTCTTCGGCATGTAAGCTGGAAGAGATGTTACCTTTGATCTGGAATGCTGAGCCCTTCCCGCCGTCCATCCCGCCGGCTTCGCTGGCTTGGAGCTCCTTGATGCAGCTGCACGAAGTGAGACATCTCAAAGAAGTTAATACTCGTAGTGATGCGGAGGCAGCTCTCGCCGACGGCTGGCACTTGCTTGCCGTGATGCCAAATCCTCAGGCGGCAGCAGGGTACGGCATGGCCGTCTACGTGCTCGGAAAAAAGTCCGAAAACTGGGAGGAGCGCGCAGTCCGTAGTGCCGAAGACACCGTTATAGAACCCCCGTGAGTGACTGCTAACTGCAAATAAGCAGGCGCTAGCACCTAGGCGGGACTTGATGGTAAGGCCCTAGGGCTGGCGTAAGCGTGCCTATGCAGGCCACGAGAATTGAGCAGACTGGTGGACACGCTGTAACAATGGCATACCGCGATATTGGTCGCTCTAGTGCCTGATCTGCGCCGCACCATTTTGAGCATATCTAGTGAGGTTAGGCAGCGTGCTCTATTCATGCAATTGCGCGTGATAGAGGTCAAGCGCACCTAGACACCCAAGATCAAGGACGGAAAACGCTACCCGACATGCTTAAATAAGCTCTTGCGAGTCACCACCTGTCTTGCGACCGCTGCAGCCCATCTATATCAATAGCTTCCCGGCGCAGGAGCCGCAGGGCTAGCGCGGGGTCTAAGGAAGTCGGGACCGATTTGCTGTGTTGCTGGAACATTCCAGTAACCTGGCTGTTTATATATGGACATCCACCTTAGCTGGATACTCGCGGACCCGTGCGTGCAGCCGTTCAATCCTCGAAGAGGATTTGTGGGCCACCGCTGTCTTCGCCTTGGCGATCTAACCCGCTCGGATCAGGCGCGTTTCGTAGCCCTTACCGGAAAACGCCGCTATGAAATCCAGGTTCATCTGAGACACTGCACGCGTCGTTCATTTCTAAGGCTTTATTGCCGCCAGCGGCGGCCGGGAAGAGCAGCGAATGGTCAGCCTGCAGGCCGGCCTTGGCTATCCGCTCGCTTAGTGCAGCAGCATTCTCTGTTTGTCCCGACGCACTGATGTACAGTCGTGATCCTGTGGATTTGCTGACGGACGAGCTCAACCACGTGCGTCAGTGCCTGGGCCAAGAGCAAAGCGCAAGCCGTGTCTTAGCGACATCAAAGCCAGCGCCGTGCGAAATGCCGTTAATCGCCCACTCTGGCACATTCATGCTCGAAAACTGACTTCCAGAGACCTGGTTAAGGTTTCATGCTGATCCGTCAAAACGCTTCTGCGACCGTAAGGCATTCTGTGCGAGGTCCCTATGAAGCGCCCTTCACTAGCTCAAGTACTTATTAGAGCTGAAATTGCCCGTTTGTCCAGCGCGTGCTTCTATCTATTCATGCAGCTGTAACACGTTAAGCGTGGATAGATATTGAACTTCGTGGCAGGGCGGTCAGAAGGAATCAGCAGCTTGCTAAATGACCTTCAGGCACATAAAAGGTGGTTCCACCAAATAATCCCGACAACGTTACTAGTCCTCGGGCTATATATAGCCTAAAGCGCTGTGGCGACTACCGAATTAATGATTGTAGATTTTATCTTTGCGCTTTCTTTTTCTTATGTAATGGAATCACATTCGCCAGCCCATAGGTTTCCCGTTGCGAAGCGCAAGGTACTGGCTCAGGAGTTTCCGGCAGCTGAGTAGGACCGGCCTTGATGCGCCCCATCAAATCTGCGGCGATTTCTATCATAGAAGATACATCCAAGATGGTTCTAGAGTTGCTCTCGGAAGCGGCAGCGCGATGTGTTATGGAGTCGATCACCTCTATGCGCCAGCCTTTGTAAAAAACATCAGATTTTCTTAGGCTGATTTCGAAATTACAGGGAAAGAATTCCCGAATGTACGAAATAGGAATCCACTTCTGCTCGTCGCGTTTCATTCCTGCCCCCTCCGCCTTACCATGCCGCGCATCGATAATTGCACATCACAGCAAGACTCACACGCGCAAAAGGTAAAAATGCGAGCTGCATAACTACCGAGCCGATATGAGTGAGCGTGATGGTCGGATGATCGGCAAAAGTTCCGATCGACGGTGATAGTGGCCACTGAACAGAAAGCTCTAGGGCGCTTATCATGTCAGGCAGTCTTGCAGATGAGAGTTGTAATTAGCGGAAATTTTAGGATGCTAAAGGATAGCGGCATGCATCTCGCATATGTGCCGTCCACACTAGAATAAAGGTAACCCCGGAAAGCTGAGATACGGAGACAAGAGGCCGAGAAGCTTCGTCCGCATTTCCTATCAGGCTTACCTCCGGTAGCTGATATGCAGAAAAAGGTGGAAACGTGACAATAAAGACTGCCGATAGTAGTGGCCACTGAACGCCTGCTTTTTGTCCACTTCTAACTATTGCGGCCATTGGCGATCTCCTTGTGAGGTGGTAAATGATTGTCCCAGCCAGTAGGTAGCAAAGATTCAGTTCGCCGAGCCCCTCAGCCCTGCTCGCAAGAGCATTGCATGGACCATATGTGATGTCGTCCGTATTCCTCAGCACGCATGCAGCCGAGCCTTTGGGGCTCGGTCAGATAGATCCAGCCGGCGAGGATAATGTTGTTCCAGACGCTTTCGATGAACCAGTCATAGGTGAGAATGACGCCAAGCGCCAACCCACTGGTAATTCGTAAAAGGATGAAAATTAGCCCAGTCATAGATCTGGAATTTTCGTTTCTAGAGACAGAAATTCTCAAAAGCTATATTAATGGATTACGCTACCCCGAGGTCCGATTTAATACGCTAATAGCGCCACGTTAATTTAGAATAAACATTAGGGGTATAGTGATAGACGAGTCTAAATTTCAAGAAATACTAGAAATAATAAAAGCTCGCCAGATTTGGCGCTACAAGCTAGATTAATCCGGCTTTTATGTGAGGTCCGGCGTTAGTTGGTATAACAATCATCAGAGGGTACAACGTGAACGTCTTTGATCGAATAGAGAAAGCAACTGTGAAAGCTAGAGCCTCCTGGAAGTCGGTAACGCTCCAGTTGAGCGACGAGGAATACGCCCAGTGGTTAGGCTGTAATCCACTTGTGGGGAACCCAATGTTTAGCGGTGGAATGGCAGCGAAACAACATCGAGACAGCGGGTCAGGTCCGCTTCGTGTATATCTAGAAAACGGGTCAAATTTCGCTTTTATATCCGTCTAAAGAAAGAATAAGGTGGATTGTGGCTTTGCTATATACAAATAAATCGCTCCTAAAATTTGGCCTGTGCTGGGACTTTTCCATGCAACCGAAAGGGGCAGTGATGATGCACATCTAGATGGGCTAAACACCGCGTCGCGGTCAGGCGTTTTACCCGGAAGGCGTGCGTATACGACCTCCTTGGGCGCGCGAAAAAGGGAAAGCCACACCCAAGGCCCGCTCGTCCCGCCAGGTATGGATCACCGATCTGCTCCATTCGAGGCTGCAAACTGTAGAAACACCCAATGCTACGACGGTCTAGGGCGTTGCCCCACACCGCAGCAAAGGCAGGCGAAATCTGATCTCTGCCGAACCTCTGGCTTTCCTATGTGGCGGCTATGGCGCAGGCTCTTCGCTCTCTCTAACAATCTGCAGCAGGCGAGCGCGGCGGCTTTCCAATTTGCCAATCTGACGCTCCAAGGCTCTCCAGGCGCTAGCGCTGCGTGGCTGAGGTCCCCGGGCAGGCCTGGGCGTCTTCGATCAGCCGCATGCAATCCGGAAAGCCACGAATCCTCAAAAGGCTGAAGCCGGCGCTTAGCAGCCGCTGCAGCTGCCGGACCTGAGCTACCCCGCTGGCTGGGAAGTGGCGGTATATGCAGGATGGAGTGCATAGACTCGAGCCGCAGGATATGACGCTGAGCACGCGAGAGGGGGCGTCGCGGTCGTCCGGGATGAGTCGGCCACCGCGGGGCCCGTGGCGCTGGTTCTCCTCAAGTAAGAACTGGACGTAGCGCAAGCGGTGACGCTGTACTTCCGCTGTTAGGACATACCGCTCAGCGACCAGAACACGATTGGCGCGTTGGGCTTGCCCCAGACACTGACGCACCTGGTCGAACTCTTAGGTCAGCAGAGCAACGAGGTTGCGGCAGTAAATCAGCTCCACAGGGCGGAACAGGCACTGCTGCTGTTCGAAGCTGTCCTGCTCATCACCAAGCATGTCCATAGCGGCCCACCTGCTCAATCCCTGAAGCCATGACCTTCTGATACTCAACAGAACGACCGGGACAACCGTGGCAGAGACGAGGGATGGTGCGCAAAATGAATACGGGATAGACCTCCTTTCAGGATACTGTATGGCTGGACAGTATTCAGCGAAAGGGTTCCCAGCAAGCTTCACCCCGGCGAACGGTAAAGGCGAAGCAGTGGCTAATGATGCGTTGGATCTTTTCCTCGCTGGGACTGAGAAAGTACTGATAGTGCAGCGACTCGACCAAGTATGAGTCGCTGCATGATTCGGCAGCGGGCGTGATTACTTGCTCTGAAGCCAACATTCGACCGCGTCGGCGCCGTGCTTAGCCTTCCAGGCTTTCAAAATCTTGTGGTTGTCACCCTTAGTTTCGATGACTTCGCCAGTTTCCGGGTGCTTATAGCGTTTCAACTGGCGGAACCGGCGCTGCTTCGTTGCCAGCGTAGATTTGCTCTTGCGACCAACGCTATTGGTGCTACCGGCATCGGTGTCGAGGATGGCAATAACGTCACGGAGCGACTTGTTGTGTTCGCCTAGCAAAGCACGCAGTTGCTTTTCGAATTCAAGCTCTTTCTGCAGGCGCTCATCGGTGCTTAGCTGTTCCAAGCGCTGCTTCAGTTCTTCAATAGCAGTTTCAGTTTGACGGTATTCTTGGATCAAGGACATTTTGATCTCCTCCAAATTAGTCAGTGGCTGTTGTTATAGCTTTTTCATCTGTAAATAGCTAGAGCAAAGATGAAATAATTTTTCTGGCGTTTTAATAGATGGCGGTGTTGCTGATCAGCAGTAGGCTGCGATAGATTAAGTTTAGTTTGGTGCGATGGATCGCTGTCCTGATCAGCGTGTCGAACCCCGACGTCCGAACGTCTATCAATGTGCTCTAAGCTTATACGATCTTCTATGGGCATTACATGGAATGATTTGCGTACTCGCCTTAAACTCTGGCATTTCAGCCAATTGCTAATAAATAGTTTTTTGCAACCGCGCTTGAGCTAAACACATTTTCATTCCATAATTTTCTATAAGCGTATCTTTAAGCTTCGTCCTTGTGCGATCCGAGACGGCGTTTCATGAGCATTACTACGACGTAGGTCCGCCCGCTTCAATCCCGGTGCTCCGCTAAACTGGTCCGTGTTGGGAGTGGAGAGATCGAAGATTTGTCTCGGAGGCGGAGCGAGAGGTCAGTACGCTCCAGGGTTATGACGGCCTCCGTGTGTTGAGACGGGCGGTCGGGAACGATACCTATCGGATGCTATCAGACTGCCATTGAGGCTAGCTCTTGCATGGACATTCACTATGGATCGTGTCGTCGCACAGATTCCTCAGTCTCTCAACTGGGACTATCTCATCGCACTGGAAAGCAGCCTTAAAGCGCGTGGCGTTATGAACACAAGGGTCCAGGCCGAGTTGGATCATCATGCGCTTAATCTGGCCCGCCGCTACTTGCTGAAAAAAGGCAGGCTCGGTAAGGGACCCTTCTCAGCCGCGGAGGAGGAGATTCTCGATGTCCTCGCCGAGGCCGTAACGACGTTGCGGCGCTCGGGGCGTTTACCGCATAACATCATCAAGAGCCTCAGCGCTGGTGGGCTAATTGCCGCGGTGCAGCGCAGCGTCTCCCATTCCGGTCTGCTTCAGTGTCGCACCGATTTCGAGTCCGATGCGGTGATGCGGAGGATCTTCGAAGCTATCGTAAATCGCCATCCGACAGCGTTCAGTGCTGAAACCGTGGAACTTGCGGGTCTATATGGAGTATAGCCCGCGCGCCGCCATCCGTGATTGGATACTGTGCCGCATGGCACCGGAACAGCATGTGCTCAAGTGCCAGTTTGTTGGCTAGCAAACCGCGAGTAGGCGGTCAATTTTCCGATAGAGATCGCCTAGTCGACACCGGCGTAAGTGTTGGATCTCCCGCCTTATGGTCAATTTTGGCGGGTGGTACTATCAACCGGTTCCCGTTCTTCAAAGAGACTGCGGAGACCGCTGCCGCTAAAGGAGCCGAGCGTGAATACTCATACCCAAGCCCGCGCTGAGTCACGCCGTCGCATCGATGGCTCCCAGACCAAGATGAATTCCGAACTCGCCAAATCGACGCGATTTCGTAGGCAACAGAAGAACCCGTTCTGGATCCTCTTACCCGTGATCGGTGGCATTGCTCTGACTGGCCTAATGGCGTGCTTGGCCCAACTGCTGAAGTGATCGATACCGTTAAGGCGTCTCTGGAGTGGAGAGGTCGTTGTGGGCAGTCGGTCTGAATGAGTGCTGCAACCCCTCGGCCGCCTAGGTAGCGCCTGGCTCTTGCCAGGGCTCGCTGACCCGCGGGATCTGGACCCGAGAGCGTATGCAGAGAGGCATCCGGTCACCAGTCACTGCTTGCTTTAGACCGCTGGTAATAGTGGCCACTGAACGGCGAGCATCGTAACACTTCTGATGTAGGCAAGTGTCGCATACCGGAGAACATAGATGGCTGATGAATCTAACACACGGAAAAACACCGGAACGCGGCCGGAAGATTTACGACCTACCCTGGAAGAAACGCAAGCCATGAATGCTGAATTACGTTTAGAGAAAATGGCGAAGCAGCGCCAACGAGAACTGTCGGACCGTTCGATAACAGCTGACAGGAACGACAAGTTGGTTCCCTAGCGTGGCGAACTGAGTCAGTTACTTTTTAGTAATAAAGAGCCGCTTTTCTTCAATGCTCATCCTGTCGATGCGCTGGTTGATTGTCTGGGGAGTGGGCGTTTTACCGATAGGCGTTCGTAGGCGAGCCAGGCGATTGACCTATTCTGTACTGGCATCTGGCTCTTTCCGAAGCTTTGATCTCCCTGAATCCCCTCAAAGGACGTCGACTCCTTGAGCTCAAGCACCTACCACGGATAGTGGTCGGACGGGCTACGGCTGCCTGGCTCTCAGCTACTCACCGACCAGCTTTGCCGTGAGGCGCATCATCGTCATGGCTGTCGTAATGACCAGAGTCTGGTGATCAGATATCCAAGGCCAGACGCCGAATGCCTCATTCAAGTTTGCCGCTTGCGTCACTGATAGCAGGGAAATATGAGTAGCGGAAGCTCCTTTTTTTTTACTTATAATACGGATCAAGATATGCCGTGAGCACTGAACGCAAGCCTTTAGTTGCAGAATTTTATTATGGCGAGTCTGTAATTGGCACGAAGGCTTGGGCATAACAAGTCCAAGGCGTCGGTGAATGGCTTCGTTGGCTGGAATTAGGTGGCGCTGTCAGGGGGGGAGGGGATTCCCTCTTATTGCCCGGTTTTATCGGCGCGGCGTAATGGATAGGGCGCTCATAGGCGGCCCGCTCTTGATGTAGAGGGCGGATAAATAACTAAGAATGGCCCATGAAGACGTGTGGCAGCCAAGTGTC
>Ga0105251_10004155_pt1 | contig 10080 bp, 7 predicted proteins | sample KBSS64metaG_FD_80424 | JGI IMG/M metagenome (GOLD analysis project Ga0105251, IMG submission 80424) | Switchgrass rhizosphere microbial communities from Kellogg Biological Station, Michigan, USA - KBS S6-4 metaG | ecosystem: Host-associated > Plants > Roots > Rhizosphere > Soil | place... | reverse complement strand
GTGCAGGGCCGCGTCGTCGAGCATCGCGAGATCGCTTTCGAGCGGACGCTGATAGTCGTATTGCTGATCCGCGACCGTCATGCCGAACGCGCTGAAGAGACCCGGCAGCGGCGGGATGACCACGCGGCGGATGCCCATTTCGTGCGCCAGATCGACCGCGTGCACGGGCCCCGCGCCGCCGTAGCAGATGTAGGAGAACTCGCGCGGATCGTAGCCGCGCTCGACCGTCATGATGCGGATGGCCTGAGCCATCAGCGCGTTGGCGACCGAGCGCACGACCTGCGCGGCTTCGGGCACGGAGACGCCGAGCGGCCTCGCGATGACTTCGTCGACGACGCGCCATGCCGCCTGCGCATCGAGCTTGAATTCGCCGCCGAGAAAACTGTCGGGATCGATATAGCCAAGCACCAGATTGCAGTCCGTGACGGTCGGACGCGTGCCGCCGCGTCCGTAGCACGCGGGACCGGGGTCCGCGCCCGCGCTCTCCGGTCCGATGCGCACGCCGCCGCCCGCGTCGATCCACACGATCGAGCCGCCGCCCGCGCCGACCGAGTCGATGTCGATGCTGGGCGAACGCACGGTGTAGGTATGCAGCAGGCTCTTGTTGCGCAGTTCGGGGCGGAAGTCGCGGATCAGCGAGACGTCGAAGGTCGTGCCGCCCATGTCGCCGAGGATCGCGTTCTTCAGCTCGCTCTTCTCGCAGTTGCGGATCGCCGCGGAGACGCCGCCCGCCGGACCCGATTCGAGCAGCACGATGGGCTTGTCCGCGACCATCGCCGGACCCGCGAGACCGCCGTTCGACTGCATGAAGAGGAACTCGCCCGCGAAGCCGTGTTGCGCCAGCGCACTGATGAGCCGCCCGATGTAGCGTCCGCAGACCGGGCCGAGCATCGCGTTGATGACCGTCGAGCTCGCGCGCTCGTATTCCATCGATTCGGGGTTCACCTCGTGCGATGCGCAGACGAAATGATCCGGCAACAGGCGGCGCAGCGCATCGACGGCTTCGCGTTCGTGCCGCGGATTGACGTGCGCATGCAGAAAGCACACGGCGACGGCTTCGACATCCGACGCGCGGATCTGATCGGCGAGCGCTTCGAGTTGCGCATGATCGAGCGGCGTTTCGACGCTGCCGTCATGGCGCAGGCGCTCGTTCACTTCGAGCCGCCAGCGGCGCTCGACGAGCGGACGCGGATTGTCGAACAGCAGATCGTAGAGATCGGCGCGATCGTGGCGCGACACGCGCCTCAGTTCGAGGATGTCGCGAAAGCCGCGCGTGGTGACGAGCGCCGTCTTCGCGCCGGTGCCCTCGACGACCATGTTGGTCGCCATGGTCGTGCCGTGCCCGAGAAACGAAACGTCGGCGCTGTCGGTGCCCGACAGTTCGAGAATCTTGCGGAAGCCTTCGATGGTGCCGATGACGCGATCCTTCGGCGTCGTCGGCACCTTGGTCGACCAGATGCGCCCTGTCTCATCGTCCACCATCACGACATCGGTGAAGGTGCCGCCGACATCGAGTCCGATTCTTTTCAATTTGCCTCTCTCCTGTGATGCGTGATTTCCGGTTCGCTTGCTCACGCCGCGTGTATTCCGGCATGATCGAGCCGCGCCGTCGAGCGCCGGGCTGCGACGAACATCGACGAAACCAGTTTAAAGAGGCATCGATGCGGCCAGATAATGAAACCTTCCGATCAGGTGAGACGTTGGAGTTATATCGGTGATAACCAGTATCGATGCGATATTGAGGCGGCTGCGCGGCAATCACGTCGCGCTTCTGATCGCGCTGGACGACCACGGCTCGCTGCGAAAGGCGGCCCAGCAGGTGTCGCTCTCGCAGCCCGCGACGACCAAGTCGCTGCGCGAAATCGAGGCGATGTTCGGCGCGGAGCTGTTCGCGCGATCGCCGCGAGGCATCGTGCCGAACGAACTCGGACGCTGCGTCATCCGTCATGCGCGCGCCGTGCGTTCCGAGATCGGCGCGCTGCGCGACGAGCTTGCAGCCATCATGCGCGGCGGCGGGGGCATGCTCGCCATCGGCGCCGTGATGGGCTCGATGCCCGAGTGGCTCGCGCCCATACTTCGCTCTTTGCGGGAAGTGCAGCCGGACGTGTCCGTCGAGGTCTGGGAGGACAATAGCGCCCGCCTGTTATCGATGCTCGATCAGCGTCTGCTCGATCTCGTCATCGGACGGCCGAGCATCAGCGTCCATCCGGAAGCCTACGATTTCATTCCGCTCGAGGTCGAGGAAGTGTGTCTGGTGGTGGACGGCGCCGATCCGCTCGCGAGTGTGCAGCGTCTGTCGCTCGCGGAGCTCGCCGACAACCCGTGGATCGTGCCGCAAGCCGCGCTGCCGATGCGCTCCCTGCTCGAACAGCTCTTCGACGACGCCGAGGTTCCCTTCCCGCGTTACGCCATCGAGACGTCTTCGACGTTTGCCACGTTGTCGTTGCTGCGAGCGAGCGAGGGGACCGTCGCATTGATGCCGTTGAAGGTCGCGCAATACTTCCAGGTGCACGGCATGATGGCGGTGCTGCCGATTCGCATAGAACGACGCGGCGCGCCATACGGCATCGCCACGCGTCGCGGGGCCACGGCGACCGCGCCGGTACAGAGGTTCATCGAGCTATGCAAGCAGAAGCGGGACGAGCAGCCTTGGCGCAATGACATTTGAATCGAATCAGCCGCCGACGATCGCACCGATCAGCGCGGTGCTCAATGTGGCGAGCGAGGGCTCTGCATTCGTGACGGGGCAGATTCTCGCCGCCGATGGCGGCAAGACCGCGACCTTCTAACACGGCGTTCTTGAGAGAAGCCGTCAACAGGCGGCCGAAGGCCAGACTACGACTATCGACGCACGACGAAGCGCCAGAGCGCCATGCACTGCGCATCGGTCATCCGATAGTGAGGCATCGACTTGCCAAGCAGGACGCCCGCCGGGTCGATGCCGTCTTTGACCGCCCGGCAGAAGGACGTCGCGTCATAGTGACTGATCGGCCCGCCCCGGCGACTTGTCGCGCCGAGCAGGGCGTCGTGTGTCAGCGGCGGCGCGAAGGCCGAAGCCTTCGACGTGCCTGTGTGGCAATTGACGCATCGGGTCGTCCAGGAAGGTAGCGGACGATCGTCGTCGCGCAAATGCGCGGACATCGGATGCTGCCCGCTGAAAATTGCACACCCTAGGTCGGCCCGATCGCACGCGGCCTCGCCGCGGGCAAGCGGTGTCAGCGCGAGGAGCGCAAGGCCGATCGCGATGGCCTGTGTTGCAGAGTGGTATCGCCGCACCATTCAATGCACGCGCAATACGCGCGAGACGCTCGGCACCCCGTTCGAGTTCAGCGCGAACAGCATGTAATAGCCGGGGACGACGACGCCCGGATCGGAAGGAATGTTCAAATGAAATTCGCCCGCGGTACCCACGCTGAATGTCAGCGGCACGCGTCGCTGCTCGTTGTTGAGCGAATGCGTGGAAGACGAGGAGCGCATCAGTACGAATGAGCGCACTGCCCTGCTGGCCGTCACCACGATCGTCGTGCCGAGCTGCGCGTCCGACGGAACGGACGAGAGGCTCGGCCGGGACGCGGCAGACCCGTCCGAATTCAGCAGATACGGCGGCGTCAATATCTCCACGTCGGTGTGATTGGTCGCGCATGATCCGCACAGTCCGCCGCCGCCGCTCAGCACGCGTCCGTCGTTCAGGAGCAGCGCCATGCTGTGATAAGTGCGCGGCACGGCCTGCGGGGCGAGCGGGGAAAACGAATTGGTCGCGGGGTCCCACAGCTCCGGGGTGAGCACCGCGTTGTCGTCCGAGAAAGGCGCAGCAAACGTCTGCCCGCCGACCACGACGACCTGTCCGTTCGGCAGCACGACGCTGTTGTTGAACGCGCGCCGGTAGCTCATCGGCGCAATGGTCCGCACTACGGCGTTTCCACTGCTGATGTCGATGAGCGTTGCATTGGCGGTGGCCGGCGATTGATCGTAGCTCGGCGCGCCACCGACGGTGAGAATCTTGCCGACGTCGTACATGACCGCGTTGCCGTTCATGGCATCGTTGTCGCTCCCGCGGTTGCCGGCCGCGGTCACGCTGCCGTTGCCGGCCGTATCGAACCAGTGCATGGCCCGGCTCGGTCCCGCGTGAAACACGCGTCCATCACCGACCGCGAACATCCATGCGTGATTGTCGGCGCGAAACAGACCGCCGGCGTCGTTCGTGAGGATGTAGTCGTCCGTGATGGCGCCGTTGATCCGCCAGCCCGAACCCGCGGTCCAGGTTTCACCGCTCTTGCCTCCGAGCCCGCCGCTCCACGAGCCGCCCACGAGGAACACGTCGCCGTTGCTCAATGTCACGCTGCCCTGATAGCCGCGCGCGATGTTCATCTGATCGCTCGCGGTCCACGAATTAGTCGAAGGCGAATAAATGCTGGTCAGTTTCGCGGTCGATCCGCCGGTCACGAAAATCCGGCCATCAGGAAGGTTGACGATGCCCGGGCAGAACATGTCATGTCCGGTATTGGTCACGATCACTTGCTGGCTCCTGCCCGTCGACGGATTGAAGATTGCCGTATACGTCCTGCGCGGCGGGTTCGCCCCCGGGGTGAAGTCGAGCGCGCTGTCAGCCGACCAGACCAGCACGTTTCCATTGGGCAGATTTGCGGCCTGCAGCGGAACGAGCGGCAGCGTGATGGGCGCCGTCCACTTCGAAGGCAATGCGGTTTTCTGCGGCGGCAAGCCGCTCACCATCCACGTCTGTGTCGCACCTCCATTGCACGCCTGCTGCCTCAACTGGGCGCCCTGGGAAGTCGTGCTCGCCGCGCTCACGCATAAGCCGCTATGCCCCGCGACGATTGCGTAGCCCGCGCCTTGCGGCATCAACGTGAAGGCCTGATTCAAGCCACCATTGCAGGTCCACTGGATGATGGGGCCGCCCGGACTCAGGCTTTGGCCCGACACGTCCATGCACAGGCCGCTGTTCTGGTTGACGAGGGTGTACCGGGCGCCGGTCGCAGACGGGAGCCATTGCTCGTTTGCGCCGCCCCAGCAAGTCCAGGCGATCACCGGTGCGCCCGGTGTCGTCGACTGGCCGCTGACGTCCGCGCACAGGTTGGTGCCGCTCACGGTGACGGGAGCCGCGGTTTGCGCGCGCACACTGAGCGATACGCCCGACAACGCGAGCGATAACGCGATCAGCAGCAAAAAGCGCATGCACCGGACGAGCAGGCTGGGCGCGTGTCCCGTCGAATGAATTTCTGGCATGGTTGCTCCCCGTACATGAGGCTGGTTATGTACGTGCAAGCGCGCCGAGCACATCGCAGATGTCGTTGACGCGAGGAAGGTCGGCGCTTCGCCAGCGCAGCATCGCGTTGGCATCGAAGCAATAGACCTGCGTGGAATGGTCCGCGATGTCGCCGAGGGGCGTCTTGCTGCCCGACAGCGCCACGCGCACCCGGTCTACATCTGAAAGTGCTGGCGTCGCTGCATTCCACGCGGGACCGGCCTGAAAACGCTCGAGCCAGGCGCGCAATGCGGAGGGTGAATCGGAAAGCGGATCGATTCCAATCGACAACAACTGCACGGGATGACGGGCGCGGATTCCCGGGATCCGTTCCTGCACCGTGCTGAAAAGCGCGCCTTGCAGCGGGCATACGGTGCCGCAACCGGTGTAGATCGTCTGCAGTGCGGTTACACCCTGGTGCAGCATGTCATTCAGCAGGCGCTTCTTGCCGGTCTGGTCGACGAGCCAGGCATCGTCGAGACGAAGCGGCGGCGTGACGAGTCCCAGGCCGCCATGTTGCGCGAATGCGATGGGACTTACCGCACCAAGAGCGAGCGCGGCCATGTCGCAAAGCATGGAACGGCGGGTCAGCGAAGGCGCACGCATCCCGGATTTCGCGCAGTCCGGCAGCTTGTCGCGGCTGACCTGCATCGTACACATCGGCACTATGATGACCCTCGTTTCGAGCGCTCAGGGTGTGAACCGCACTGCGAACTTCCAGTAGGACGTGCCCGCGAAGACATGTCGCCGCCGCCCGGCCCTTTCGTATTGCGATGATCTTCGATCGAAGATTAGCAGCCCAAATCTGCGACAAAACTTCGTCTCATGAAATGAATAGATAAATATGTGCACTTGGACACATTCGTTTTTTAGAGCCGGAACAACTCGTCGAGCAGACCGATTTTTTTCTATATAAGGATGGCTTACTGGCATTGCTCTTTGCAGGACCGGCGAAGGGCAATAATGGACTTTCGGGTTTCTGAAATGGCAACTGGCGATGCACGTCAGGGACGTAATGAATCTTTCAAAACTTCCCGGAAAAATTTTTCGAACCCGCTCGCCAATATGGCGGGCCTGACCGAATCGTAATCTTTTTGATCAGCAAACGCCGCAAACATGGAGAACGGCCGCGTCGAACTTGCATCGTCGTGTCGAAAATAATTTTTCGCGGCCGCATTGATTCGCTCTGCGATCTGCGATAGCTTTCAAACGGTCGTCACCGTCGAATGCTGCTCTGCCCGGCCCGGCAACAACCTGTTTCGTGAATTCGACAAGCGCCTGCGATGAAGCAAGTCTGTCCGGAAGCTCCCGCGTGGCACGCTATGCACCGGAGTCCTTCAATAGTCGCCGACGCATTTCATCGTTCGCCATAAAGCCCGTCAAGATTACAAACGCGTTGTCGTGCCGCTGCACGATAGCTTTCTGATCAGTGAAGACCAGGCGTCTCACGTTGCGCCCGAACGTTCGGTGGCGAAAAGGTCGTCGTGTGCTTCCGGTGTAAAAAGCGCTCGACGGGTCGCAGCGTCCGCCGCAAGACCGGGGCACTGCAATTGCTCTGACTGAAATTGCTCTGTTGCAGCATCGCCGTGGCTCGACAGCGCGTTGCCCGTGCCGGCTTTCGGAGAAGGAGAAAGCAAATGAATGCGCGTTTTTCCGCTTATGCCGCCGCACTCGGCGCCGTGCTGATCACGGCAATCATCGGCGCGTGCAGCGGCGGTGACTCCGGCGGCGATTCGACATCGGCCGCCGCGGCCAGGACGCCATCGAGCGTGTCGAATGCAGCGGGCGCGGCCGCCGCGAACCCGATGGACGTCGTCACCTGGCACAACGACATCGCCCGCACCGGCCAGCAACTGGCGGAAACGATCCTCACGCCCGCGAACGTTCGTTCGAGTACCTTTGGCAAGCTCGCCGTCTATTCCGTCGATGGCGTCGTCGACGCCGAGCCGCTCTTTCTCGCCGGCGTGCCGGTCGCGGGCGGCACGCACAACGTGGTCTACGTCGCGACGGAGAATGCCAGCGTCTACGCCTTCGATGCGGACAGCGGCGCCGTGCTCTGGAAGGTCTCGACCCTCGGCAACGGCGAGTCGCCGAGCGACGACCACAAGTGCACGCAGATCACGCCGACCATCGGCGTCACGGCGACGCCGGTCATCGACCGCTCGCGCGGACCGAACGGTGCGATATATGTAGTCGGCATGTCGAAGGATGGCTCGGGCGGCTATCACCAGCGCATTCACGCGCTCGACATCACGACGGGCGCCGAACTCTTCAACGGTCCGACGGAGATCCGCGCGACCTATCCGGGCACTGGCGCGGGCAGTCAGAACGGCACGCTCACGTTCGATCCGGGCCAGTACGCCGAGCGCGCGGCGCTGCTTCTGCTGAACGGCGTCGTCTATACCGCGTGGACCTCGCATTGCGATTACATGCCGTACACCGGCTGGGTGATGGGCTACGACGCGAACACGCTGCAGCAGGCGAGCGTGCTGAATGTCACGCCGAACGGCCAGATGGGTTCCATCTGGATGAGCGGCGCGGGCCTCGCGTCGGACGGCGAGGCGATCTATCTGCTCGACGCCAACGGCACCTTCGACCCGACGCAAAACGAGCACGAGATGCCGATCCACGACAACTACGGCAATGGTTTCCTGAGGCTCAACCTGGGGCCGCTCAGGGTGCAGGATTACTTTCAGCCGTCGAACACGGTGCAGGAGTCGAATCAGGACGAAGACCTCGGCTCGGGCGGCGCAATGGTGTTGCCGAATTTTGCCGATGCAAACGGCAAGGTCTGGCATCTCGCGGTCGGCGCCGGCAAGAACTCGACGATCTACGTCGTGAATCGCTTTTCGATGGGCAAGTTCGATTCGAACGCGGATCACATCTATCAGGAGCTCGTCGGCCAGATACGCGGACCGATGTTCGGGGCGCCCGCGTACTTCAACAACACGGTGTATTTCGGCGCGGTCGGCGACACCATCAAGGCGTTCAAGGTTTCGAACGCCGCGCTGTCGGGCACGCCGGCGAGTCAGACGCCGAACACATTCGGCTTCCCCGGTGCGACGCCGGGCATTTCCGCGAACGGCACGGCGAACGGCATTCTGTGGGCGGCGCAGAACGGCTCGATCGGCGTGCTGCGCGCTTACGACGCGAACAATCTGGCCAACGAGCTTTACAGCAGCGTCGATGCCGGCGGGCGAGACCAGTTCGGCCCGGGCAACAAGTTCGTCACGCCGATGATCGCGAACGGCAAGGTGTATGTGGGGACGAAGAGCGGCGTCGCCGTGTTCGGGTTGCTGTCGAAATAGCGAGAGCTCGCTCGCAGCGACCAGAACGAAACGTTCCCGCCGTCAGTATTGACGAAGCGAGCATCCGCAGGCGCGCCTCGACGATGTGCATGCGGATCGTCACACGTTCCGGCATCGGCCCCGATGCCGGAACCATCAAACAGGCAAACACTCGACGTTCGGCTATTCAAATTGTCGAACTCGAGTTCGTCTTCCCTCCTGAATCTCCAAACAAAACCTTGCCTGGGCTCTCGCGCCAGCTCGCGAGGTAGTCCCGCAAGCTCGATCCGCATAGTCGAACGAGAACCCCGGCGGCGCGTGCGCGTCGGCGACCGAGGCCCCAGTCATGAAACTGGTCGCAAGCGCGTCGCAGGCTTGCGTTCGCAAATTTGCTCGAAGAGGTGATGGCGATGAAATCAACGTTATTTCTGGCACTTTCGGCTGCGAGTGTGTTCGCGATCGGCGCGGCACAGGCTCAGGACAGGCCGCCGGCGCAGGACGCGTCGATGCAACTGAACGCGAGAGGCGAGCCGTCGGCGGCGCCCAACGACACGGCTTATGGCGGTGCACGGCCCGCCAGCATGTCGGGCAATCCGTCATCGCGTGATGCGAGGGCGGCAGGCGCCGACAGGCCATGCACGCCGGGGCTTGACTGCGACATCTATCGCGGTCAGTAGATCACGACTTCGTCGTTCGATGACGAAGCAAGGACAGGCGCGACGACGCGTGCGTCATACGTGCAGGTGCATCGGACCGTCGTGTCTGCGATGCACGAATCCAACGGAGATGAATGATGAAGATGCTCTTTATTGCGGCAACGCTGTTTTCCACGGCGCTCGTTGCAACGACGGCGCAGGCGCAGACAGGCGAGCCGCTGACGCGCGCGCAGGTGCGTTCCGAACTCGTCGAACTGACGCACGCCGGCTATTCGCCGGCGTCGGAAGACGCGAGCTACCCGAGCAGCATTCAGAGCGCCGAAGCGCGCGTGGCGGTGCATGACGGCGCAAATGCGTCGGGTAGCGGATACGGCCCTTCGATCGCCGGCACGCGACAGTCCGGCGGTTCGGCGGGCACGGGCAGCCAGGGAAAGGATATTTTCTTTGGCCAGTGACCGCCCTCGCCGCCCTCGCCGCGCTCGCCACCGATGGCGGCGGGCGCAGGCATCCAGACGCGACGCGCGATCAGGTCGCCCATCCGAAAGGAATGCGCGGCTGGCTGTTGAATCGCCTCGATGGGACATCGAATACTTCGCGCGAAAAAGGACAGGCCTACGGCTTCGACAGAAAATCGAGCAGCGCCTTGCTCGGAATGAAGAAGTACCCGCCGCCGATCAGCTTCGTCAGATCCGGCAAATCGGGCAGGCGCACCGGTCCGTCCGACGTCGGAATGCTGAAGCTGCGGCCCGGGCCGCGCCCGACGATCGGATCGACTTCGTATTCCATCGCCTGCAGGCTCGAATTGAGCAGCCACGTCTTCTGAACGAACTCGAATTGCCGCTCGATATCGCCGTTCACGCACATGAAGAACACG
>Ga0105251_10004153_pt1 | contig 10085 bp, 8 predicted proteins | sample KBSS64metaG_FD_80424 | JGI IMG/M metagenome (GOLD analysis project Ga0105251, IMG submission 80424) | Switchgrass rhizosphere microbial communities from Kellogg Biological Station, Michigan, USA - KBS S6-4 metaG | ecosystem: Host-associated > Plants > Roots > Rhizosphere > Soil | place... | reverse complement strand
TATTGGTCATATCTGGCCGGTATTCTTTAACTTTCATGGCGGTAAAGGTGTGGCGACGGCCTTTGGTGCCATCGCTCCCATCGGCTGGGATTTAACCGGCGTGATGGCGGGAACCTGGCTATTGAGCGTTTTGCTGAGCGGTTACTCATCCCTTGGTGCCATTATCAGTGCGCTGATTGCTCCGTTTTATGTTTGGTGGTTCAAACCGCAGTTCACCTTCCCGGTCTCCATGCTCTCCTGCCTGATTTTAATGCGCCACCATGACAACATTCAGCGTTTATGGCGTGGGCAAGAAACCAAAATCTGGAAGAAACTGCGCAAAAATAAAGACAAAAAAAAGGAGTGATTGCTCACTCCTTCTCGACTAATTCTGCAAAGTTTTTACGCCGCTGGTAATTCAGCCAATGGCCAGCGTGGGCGGACTGTCACGCTTAATTCGCCCACTGTTCCTGCTTTCAAACGAATCATACCTGCATAGGCAATCATCGCACCGTTATCGGTACAAAACTCAGGGCGAGCGTAGAATACTTCGCCACGGCGTTTAGTCATCATTTCAGCCATGCGCGCACGCAGTGTACGGTTGGCACTCACGCCTCCCGCCATCACCAGACGTTTAAAGCCTGTTTGGTCCAATGCTCGTTTGCACTTGATTGCCAGGGTATCGACAACCGCATCTTCAAATGCACGCGCGATATCAGCCCGGGTTTGCGGATCGGCTTCGTTGCCGCGAATAGTGTTCGCAGCAAAGGTTTTCAGACCAGAGAAACTGAAATCAAGACCAGGGCGATCGGTCATCGGACGTGGGAAAGTAAACCGCCCTTCAGTGCCCTCAGAAGCCATTTTTGACAACATTGGCCCACCAGGATAATCCAGACCCAATAGTTTGGCTGTCTTATCAAAGGCTTCACCTGCGGCGTCGTCAATTGACTCACCCAGAAGTTCGTATTGGCCAATGCCCGTCACACTAATCAGCTGCGTATGGCCGCCGGAAACCAGCAGTGCCACAAACGGGAACTCTGGTGGATTGTCTTCCAGCATCGGGGCTAATAAATGCCCTTCCATGTGATGCACAGGCACAGCGGGTACATCCCAGGCAAACGCCAGAGAACGGCCAATTGTTGCGCCTACAAGCAGTGCTCCTACAAGCCCTGGTCCGGCGGTATAGGCAACACCATCAATATCTTTTGCTGTTAATCCAGCCTCTTTAAGAGCCGCCTGAATCAATGGCACGGTTTTGCGTACATGGTCACGGGAAGCAAGCTCCGGCACCACGCCGCCGTAGTCAGCATGCAATTTCACCTGACTATACAATTGATTGGCTAACAAACCCTTTTCATCGTCATAAATGGCGATGCCGGTTTCATCACAGGATGTTTCTATACCCAGTACACGCATGGCGTTCTCTACCTCAAAGTCTTGCGGCGAAGTTTAAGCCCATGAGCGCTTATTGTAAAACTTTGCTCACATACTGGGCGTAGGTGGTGTATAATCCGCACCCCTGGAAGATTCCGGCCTTAAAAGCCAGGTTTCTGGTTGTCCGGTGCTTTACAAAGCAGCAGTAGTTGCAGTAAAATTCCGCACCATTTTGAAATAGCTGACGCCTCAGTCAGCGGCAAACCGAATTTATCAAAGGTGAGAGTTAATGCCGGTAATTAAAGTACGTGAAAACGAGCCATTCGACGTAGCACTGCGTCGCTTCAAGCGTTCTTGTGAGAAAGCAGGTGTTCTGGCGGAAGTTCGTCGTCGTGAGTTCTATGAAAAACCAACGACTGAACGTAAACGCGCTAAAGCTTCTGCTGTGAAACGTCACGCTAAGAAACTGGCTCGCGAAAACGCACGCCGCACTCGTCTGTACTAGTATCTTGGAGGTTTACACCTCCGGAACAGACTTGTAGTAGTTGTAAAGGCCGTGCTTCCGAAAGGAATGCGCGGCTTATTTTCGTTCATGAACTGACATACTTCCTGCTCTTTCGTACTGCTGCAATATCGCATGTCTGAAGGAAAGCGAGTACCAAACGGGGCCTATGGCTGGACGAATTCCGCGTGTTTTCATCAATGACTTGCTGGCTCGCACCGACATCATCGATTTGATCGATGCGCGTGTTAAGCTCAAAAAGCAGGGCAAGAACTATCATGCGTGCTGTCCGTTCCATAACGAAAAAACCCCCTCTTTCACCGTAAACGGTGAAAAACAGTTTTACCATTGCTTCGGCTGTGGGGCACACGGCAACGCCATCGATTTTTTAATGAACTATGACAAGCTTGAATTTGTCGAAAGCGTTGAAGAATTATCAGCGATGCACAATCTTGAAGTGCCTTACGAAGTCGGTAGCGGACCAAGCCAGATTGAGCGTCATCAACGGCAAAGTCTTTATCAGTTGATGGATGGCTTGAACGCCTTCTATCAGCAATCCCTGGCTCAACAATCGGCTGAATCTGCGCGCCAGTATCTGGAACGGCGTGGTTTAAGTAACGAAGTTATTCAACACTTCGCCATTGGCTATGCTCCTCCCGGCTGGGATAACGTATTAAAGCGTTTTGGTGGTAATAGCGAAAACCGTCAAGCTCTGACGGATGCAGGCATGTTGGTAACTAACGATCAGGGACGCAGTTACGACCGTTTCCGCGAAAGGGTGATGTTCCCCATCCGCGACAAACGGGGCCGGGTAATTGGTTTTGGTGGACGAGTGCTTGGCGATGGCCAGCCTAAATACCTTAACTCCCCGGAAACCGATATTTTCCATAAAGGCCGCCAGCTCTATGGCCTGTATGAAGCACAGCAAAGCCAGCCTGAACCAGCACGTTTATTGGTTGTTGAAGGCTACATGGATGTGGTGGCATTGGCGCAATACGGCATATCTTACGCCGTTGCTTCATTGGGCACCTCAACTACCGCTGACCATATCCAGTTGTTGTTCCGGGTGACGGATACCGTTGTCTGTTGTTATGACGGGGATCGCGCAGGGCGTGATGCTGCATGGCGTGCTCTGGAAACTGCGCTACCTTATATGACGGATGGACGTCAGTTGCGCTTTATGTTCCTACCTGACGGTGAAGATCCCGACACGCTGGTGCGTAAAGAAGGAAAAGAAGCATTTGAAGCGCGCATGGAACATGCTCAACCGCTTTCGACATTTCTTTTTAATAGCCTGATGCCTCAAGTTGATTTGAGTTCACCTGATGGGCGTGCGCGACTGAGTACTCTTGCATTACCCCTGATTAGTCAGGTACCTGGTGAAACACTACGCATTTATTTGCGTCAGGAACTGGGAAACAAACTGGGCATTCTGGACGATAACCAGCTTGAAAAGCTGATGCCAAAGCTTGCGGAAAGCAGCACCCCGCGCCCGGCTCCACAGCTAAAACGCACAACCATGCGTATACTGATAGGACTGTTGGTGCAGAATCCAGAGTTAGCACCGAGTGTGCCACCGCTTAGCGGTCTGGAGCAGGCGAAGTTGCCAGGATTAAAACTCTTTATTGACCTGGTGAACACCTGTCTGGCACAACCTGGTTTAACCACCGGGCAGCTTTTAGAGCTATATCGCGGCACAAATGAAGCTGCCACCCTTGAAAAACTCTCTTCATGGGACGATATAGCAGATAAGGACATTGCAGAAAAAACGTTCAACGATGCACTCGAACATATGTTTGATTCCGTGCTGTAGTTGAGGTTTGAAGAATTGATGGCACGTTCCAGAACCACAGGGCTAACGCCTGCGGAGCGTGAGGAAGTGCGCGTGATTACAGAATCACGCGCGAAAAAGTAAATTTTATCGGCTTAAGTGCCGAACATTAATCGGGTCAAACCCGAACGCCGCAAGGATGGGCAGCGGCAATAAAATAAGTCAGCCCTCGTTACGTTATTGTTGGCGGTTTCGCCGACCGACACCAACCCTAATACTGAAGTGTGGATACCGTCTTATGGAGCAAAACCCGCAGTCACAGCTTAAACTTCTTGTTACCAAGGGCAAGGAGCAAGGCTATCTGACCTATGCCGAGGTCAATGACCATCTGCCGGAAGATATCGTCGACTCTGATCAGATCGAAGACATCATCCAAATGATCAATGACATGGGCATTCAGGTGATGGAAGAAGCACCTGACGCCGATGACCTGTTGCTTGCTGAAAACTCAAACAACACAGACGAAGATGCGGAAGAAGCTGCCGCTCAAGTACTGTCCAGCGTAGAATCCGAAATCGGGCGTACTACTGACCCGGTTCGCATGTACATGCGTGAAATGGGTACCGTTGAGCTGTTAACCCGTGAGGGTGAAATCGATATCGCTAAGCGTATCGAAGACGGTATCAACCAAGTACAGTGCTCCGTTGCCGAATATCCGGAAGCGATCACTTATCTGCTTGAGCAATACGACCGCGTTGAAGCAGAAGAAGCTCGTCTGTCTGATTTGATCACTGGGTTTGTTGACCCGAATGCAGAAGAAGATCTTGCCCCTACCGCCACTCACATTGGTTCTGAACTAACCACAGAAGAAAATAGTGACAGTGACGATGAGGAAGATGAAGACGACGACGCGGACGATGACAACAGCATCGACCCTGAACTCGCACGTGAGAAATTCGGTGAGCTGCGTACGCAGTACGAAAAAGCTCGCGACACGATTAAAGCGAAGGGCCGCGCTCACGCGGATTCTGCCGCTGAGATTCAGCAGCTTTCTGAAGTCTTCAAACAGTTCCGCCTGGTACCGAAGCAGTTCGACTACCTGGTAAACAGCATGCGTGTCATGATGGATCGCGTTCGTACTCAAGAACGTCTCATCATGAGATTGTGTGTTGAACAGTGCAAAATGCCGAAGAAAAACTTCATCACACTGTTCACTGGCAACGAAACCAGCGAAACCTGGTTCAACGCTGCTATCGCAATGAACAAGCCGTGGTCTGAAAAACTGCATGATGTAGCAGACGACGTGCATCGTAGCTTGCAGAAACTGCAACAGATTGAAGAAGAAACCGGCCTGACTATCGAGCAGGTTAAAGATATCAACCGTCGTATGTCCATCGGTGAAGCGAAAGCTCGTCGTGCGAAGAAAGAGATGGTTGAAGCAAATTTACGTCTGGTTATTTCTATCGCTAAGAAATACACCAACCGTGGTCTGCAATTCCTCGACTTGATTCAGGAAGGCAACATCGGCCTGATGAAAGCGGTTGATAAGTTTGAATACCGTCGTGGTTATAAGTTCTCTACTTATGCAACATGGTGGATTCGTCAGGCTATCACGCGTTCTATCGCTGACCAGGCGCGTACCATCCGTATTCCGGTGCATATGATTGAGACAATCAACAAACTCAACCGTATTTCGCGCCAGATGCTGCAAGAGATGGGCCGTGAGCCGACACCGGAAGAATTAGCTGAACGTATGCTGATGCCGGAAGACAAAATCCGTAAAGTGCTGAAAATCGCTAAAGAACCTATCTCCATGGAAACGCCAATCGGCGACGATGAAGATTCGCATCTGGGTGATTTCATCGAGGATACCACCCTCGAGCTGCCACTTGACTCTGCAACGTCTGAGAGCCTGCGTAACGCAACTCACGACGTTCTGGCTGGACTGACAGCGCGTGAAGCTAAAGTTCTGCGTATGCGTTTCGGTATCGACATGAATACCGACCACACGCTGGAAGAAGTGGGTAAACAGTTCGACGTTACCCGTGAGCGTATCCGTCAGATTGAAGCGAAGGCACTGCGCAAACTGCGCCACCCAAGCCGTTCTGAAGTACTGCGTAGCTTCCTGGACGATTAATCTTATCGCCCTTCTAAAGAGCCCTCCTCGTGAGGGCTTTTTTATGTCCGTAAGAATGTCATTTCAGCCATTGCTCGTGCCCGTGTTGCCCGATGAAATACCAGAAGTGAAAAGTATAAGAGTTTGATTAGGCTTTGATTATAAAAGCAGCAGATGTCACGCAATCACTGGATTGATGCTGCAAGTTACATTATAATCCTGCGCCACGGCCCCTTAGCTCAGTGGTTAGAGCAGGCGACTCATAATCGCTTGGTCGCTGGTTCAAGTCCAGCAGGGGCCACCAAATTTTAGCTTTAAAATCATTTATTAAGCCACCTTTCACGGTGGCTTTTTTGTTGTCTAAACTTTAAGTGGCGATGGAGTGGCAACAGTGCCACGTCGGCGATACCGGCGAGACACCATGTAATTCAGGCCACTGCACAGCAGGTAATACATCAACCCCGTAAAGATAAATATGGCCGCGGGATAGACCTGTACCCGGCTGTTGACCTGTCCCGCCACGGTCGTTAGCTCTGGCACATTGACGATGAACGCCAGAGAAGTGTCTTTAAGCAGCGCGATAAACAGCCCCACGTAGGAAGGAAAGACGTTGCGCATCGCCTGTGGTAGTAATACCAGGCGCAGTATTTGCCATGCATTCAGTCCACCAGCCACCGCTGCTTCACGTTGCCCGGACGGGAGAGCCTGTAAACCCGCGAGCGTGGTGTGCATCACCGCAGCAGAGGTAAACCACGCCAGCGCCAGAGTGACGGTCAGCGCACCGGGTAAATCGCTACCGGTGATAATCGGCAGCAAGAAGTAGAGCCAGAAAATTACAAAAATAAGCGGGATACCCCGGATGAATTCAGCCCAGATAAACAGTAACCGCCGCACAATGCCATCAAACCGCCAGGCGAGTCCTGCCAGCAATACCCCCCCAACCAGCGCCAACACTGCCGCTCCGGCTGCCATTAGCAGCGTAAGCAATACGCCCCCCGGTTCACCCTGCGCCATTCTTCCCCACAGCAGATAATCCAGGTTGTCGGTAATCACCGTCAGATTAGCTATCATGCTGTGCCTCCGTATCCCGCACTTTAGTAACCTGGCGCTTATGTTCAGACGGGCGCGGGCCAAGCCAGGCGAACAATCCACCCATCACCAATCCTAAAGCCAGATACAGCACTGTTCCCACAGCAAAAGCCTCCAGCGCATGTGCGTTGTAGCTTTCGATTTGTCTGACCTGATAAGTCAGCTCCGCAAAGCCGATACCAGTGGCCAGCGATGAGAGCTTCATCAAGTTAAGATACTGCCCCACTACCGGCTGCCAGGCATTCCTCATCCCTTGTGGAAGAAGGATCCAACGGAAGATCGACCAGGATGAGAAGCCTTGCGAAAGCGCAGCTTCCACCTGTCCCTGAGGTACGGCCTGCAACCCGCTGCGCAGTTCTTCGAGCAGAAATGCAGAAGTAAACAGCCCAAGCCCCCAGGCAGCGCAGAGAAACTCCGGAGTGAGCCACCACACATTTCCGGGCAGTATCGACCAGTTGTGCTCATCGTTAATAAAACCACGCAACGCCTGCGGAAGGAAATTCCACGCGGCGAAATACCAGAACAGCAGTTGCACCAGCAGCGGCGTGTTGCGAAACAGAGATACCCATACCGCAACCACCGCGCGACCAATACGCCCGCCGGAAAGTCTCAGCCCGAGTAATAACAACGTTAAAGCCGTTGCCAGCAGAACTCCCGCCAGAGTGACCCAGACCGTGGTTAAAAAGCCGGAAATAATCCACTGCAACGGCTGTCCTGTCAGGACTCCAGCCCAGTCTATGTGCCAGTTCATGGTTCATCCTTAAACCCGGCATGCAAAGGGTCGAGTACCTTTTGTAGAAAACGTCGGGTGCGTGGATGTTGCGGTGAGCTGAAGAACCGCGCCGGAGGAGCCTGCTCAAGAATTTCGCCGCCATCGATAAACACCACCCGATCGGCAATTTCCCGGGCGAACTGCATTTCATGGGTGACGACAATCATCGTAATGCCACTGTGGGCCAGGGATTTCATCACCATCAGCACTTCACCGATCATTTCCGGATCCAGTGCCGAAGTGGGTTCATCGAACAAGATTATCTGCGGCGAGGATGCTAAAGCCCGAGCGATGGCCACACGCTGCTGCTGCCCCCCGGAAAGCTGCGCAGGATATTGATGTGCTTTCTCGGCAAGCCCGACCCGAGTCAACAACGTCACTGCCTGCTGTTTAGCCTCATCAGGTTCCCAGCCATGAACATGCGTCAGAGAAAGTGTGATGTTCTGCTCGGCGGTGAGATGAGCATATAAATTGAACTGCTGGAACACAAATCCGATGCGGCTACGCAAGGCACGCAGAGCTTTGCCCTGCAAATCCCGTGTCGGTTTGCCATCAATAAAAATGTCCCCCGCACTTAACGGTTCGAGCTGGTTTATCAGTCGGATTAACGTCGATTTACCGGAACCCGAAGGCCCGCAAATCGCCACCACTTCACCTGCGTTGATTTTCAGGTCGATGGACTTGAGGACCTGGTTTTCATCGTAACTTTTGCCAGCCTGACGAAACTCAACGCTGGCATCCTGTAAATGTGCAAAATCCGCGGCCTGCACCGCGGATCGTTTGGAGAAGGCACTCACCATGTTACTGAGCTTCTATTTTAAAGCCGCGTGGCTGGGGAGTTTTACTGCCAGGACCAAACCAGCTGTCGTAAATCTTCGTCGCTTCACCGTTTTGCTCAAGCTTTACTAACTCGCCGTTAACTGCTGTAAGCAGCGCCGTTTCGCCCTTCTTCACCCCGACGCCAATCTCTTCTTTGCTGAGTAGGTCAGGGAGAATTTTGAACTTCGCTTTATCCGGTGCTTCAGCCAACAGACCGGCCAGAATGGTGCTGTCCTGGGTAATCGCCTGCACGTTGCCGTTACGCAGCGCCGTCAGCGCCAGTGGGATATCGTCATAGGAAAGCACACGAGCGGATGGGAAACGCTGATGAAGCGCCTGCTCACCGGTCGTGCCTTTTACTGCACCAATACGGTCGTGCCCGTAGTCATCAAGTTTATCCGCTGACGCTGCCGGTACCAGGAATTGCTGGCCCGTCACGAAATAAGGCGTGGAGAAGTCGACAACCTGCGCGCGCTCCGGCGTGATGGTGATATCAGCGACGATCAGATCCACTTTGCCAGATTGCAGCAAAGGAATGCGGTTGGCTGGATTGGTTGCCACCAGCTCCAGTTTTACGCCAAGAGACTTTGCGAGGGCCTTCGCAAAATCAACATCATAGCCAATGATATCGTGAGTTTTAGCATCGATGGAGCCAAATGGTGGGTTAGCGTCAAAAGTGGCGACGCGCACGACGCCTGCTTTTTGAATATCGGCCAGTTGGTCAGCCTGAGCCACTGTGGCGGTAAGGCCGGACAGTGCCAGTAAAACGAGTGATGCGATCTTATTTTTATGAGAGGTCATTGCGTGTGCCATAGTTTTTCCTTGTTGTCCCAGCTTTTAGCAAGCTAAGCCCTTAAACTCCCATATCCCGAATCGCACCACCAATGCTTAAAAAACATTAACATATGAGGAAAATATATAAAGGTTGGAGACGTTTCACATCGATAGACAGAGAAATCCGCCATCCTGAAGCTCGCAGATATAGCCGCTTAAATGGTTTAAATAAGGGTCCATCAGTAATGAATGCACAAATAACGAAAACCCCGACGTCCACAATATCTACCGGTACAACTTTTAGTGCAGCCAGTCTGCAATTTCTTAAGCAACTTGCACAAAATAACTCCCGCGATTGGTTCAAAGCGCATCAGGATGAATATGAAAATAGCGTGAGAACGCCTGCGCTACGATTTATCGAGCAAATGCAGCCCGGTATTCTTGCCATTTCATCAAAGCTCACTGCGGTGCCGAAAAAAGTCGGCGGTAGTCTTATGCGCCCGCAGCGAGACAGTCGCTTCAGCAAAGATAAAACTCCTTATAAAACCAATGTCGGCATTCAATTTCGCCATTTCCAGGGCAAAGACGTGCACGCGCCTGGGCTGTACCTGCATATTGCGGAGGAAGGTTGTTTTATTGCGGCTGGGATCTGGCACCCCGAATCAAAAGCCTTAAATGCCATTCGCATGTGTATTGATGAAAACCCCAACGCTTACCAAAAGGCGTTACAAGTGTTGCAAAGTCATGGGTTTATCATGGATGGCGATAGCTTAAGTCGTCCGCCAAAAGGTTACGATAAGACTCATCCATTATTAGCTGAATTAAAACGCAAAGATTTTATCGCGGTGAAAAATATCGATTTTGAGGCGCTGTGTAAGCCTGATGCCGT